>Ga0102948_1000658_pt1 | contig 13704 bp, 11 predicted proteins | sample SalPonA_A_H2O_MG_FD_78211 | JGI IMG/M metagenome (GOLD analysis project Ga0102948, IMG submission 78211) | Water microbial communities from South San Francisco under conditions of wetland restoration - Salt Pond MetaG R2A_A_H2O_MG | ecosystem: Environmental > Aquatic > Non-marine Saline and... | reverse complement strand
TGGCTTGGATATAGATGCGATCGCGCGGGAGACGATGCCAAAAAAATAGACAAATACCTCCCTGATTCAAACGCAAAACAGGGCGTTACAGCGCATTTAAAGAGTCGCGACTAAGATTAGTTGACTCCTTACTTGACGTCCTGTTTTTGCCCTTTGCGGCCATTCGATTCAGAACAATCAATGTCACTTGAACAGCTAAAGTTAATACAATTCCCGACGTTTAGCCATCCAACTCGCCACTTGGTTCTTAATTGCATTACGACTTTGAATCAGTTCAGCAAAGAGAGCAACGCCTGTGCCGGATGGCGCAACTGCTGGTTATCGAAACGCTTCACCTGCGAACGGCAAGAATAACCCGTCGCCAGTAACTCTTCCGCTTCATCACTCTCTCTCACCAAGGGACCCCAGCTCTGTTCATAGATGGTACGTGAGTGCTCAAAGTTCCCTGTTTCATGACCAAAAGTACCTGACATACCACAACAGCCTATCGCAACCAGATCGAGATTTAACCCCAAAGTTCTAAAGATTGAACGCCACTGTGCAATAGACGGCGCAGCATTGGTCTTCTCGGTACAGTGCGCCATCAGTTTGAACTGAGTATCCGTATGTAATTGATGCGCAACCAGAACCTCTGTCTGTTGTGACAACCACTCCTGAAGCAACTGTACTGCTGGCAGATCACCTTCGACGACCTGCGCATATTCCTGACGATAGGTCAGTGTCATTGAGGGATCAATGCCGACCAGCGCCACGCCCAACGCTTCAAACTCACGCAGCATCTCTGTATTTTCCTGCGCAACCTTGGCAAAACGCTTCATAAAGCCGTGCACATGCAGCGGCTTACCGTTCGCGGCAAAAGGCGCGACCATCACATTGAAGCCAAGACGATCCAACAGTTCGATGACATCGAGCACCAATTGTGATTCAAAGTAACTGGTAAACGCATCCTGAACGATGACCAATGTACGACTGCGAGCATCATCAGACAGACGCATCAGGGCATCTCTGGAAGCAAGCGGAACCGCACGCTGATCCATACCCTGTTTCAGACTCAAGGTACATACCTTAGGCGAATAAACCAAGCCGCCAAAACGTGCCGTCAGATTCTTCAACGTAGCGTTGCTCATCGCCCAATTGTAAGGTGCGGGAAATTTCGCAATCAGCGGCAGCATAAACTCCAGACTACCGACCAGATAATCTTTCATAGGGCGTAGGTAACGGCCGTAATACAACTCAAGAAAACGCGCCCGAAAATCTGGAACATTAACTTTGATAGGACACTGACCGACACAGGATTTGCACGCCAGACAGCCCTGCATCGCTTCATGCACTTCATTAGAGAAGTCATACTCGCCACGATCACGTTTGAAGGTATTAATCACCTTCTGCGGCAGATTCATCAGCCCCAATGAACGACGTTGACGCTCAGCATAACCCGAGGCATCCACACCCTGATCAGCCAACAGACGCAGCCATTCACGGATGAGCGACGAACGCCCTTTAGGCGAATGAACCCGCTCACGTGTACCCTTCCAGGATGGACACATCGCATCATTAGGGTCGTAGTTATAACAGGCACCGTTACCGTTACAGTTCATCGCAGAATCGTAAGCATCGCGTGCATGAGCCGGCACCTGACGATCATGTTGTCCGCGTGTTGGTACGGCATCAATTTTTAATAGCTCAGCCCCATCGATCGCAGGCGTAGCGATCTTGCCGGGGTTCATCTGGTTACGCGGATCGAATGCCGCTTTGACCTGCTGAATCAGCGGATAGAGTGGACCGAAAAACTCTGGAGCATACTCAGAACGCACACCTTTACCATGCTCACCCCAGAGCAGACCTTTGTATTTATGGGTCAGTGCAACCACTTCATCGGTCACTTCACGGATCAGTTTTTCCTGAGCCGGATCTTTCATATCGATCGCCGGACGCACGTGCAATACACCAGCATCAACATGACCAAACATGCCATAGGCCAGACCACGACTATCTAAGGCTGCTCGGAAATCCATAATATAGTCAGCCAGATTTTCCGGTGGTACAGCAGTATCTTCAACAAAAGGAATCGGGCGCTTAGCGCCCTGAGTGTTACCCAGCAGTCCAACTGATTTTTTGCGCATGCCCCAGATTTTATTCACTTCGCCAGCACCACGCGCGACCGTATGGCCAAAGCTTTTGCCTGGCTGACCGGAAACCGCTTCGAGATGCTGGGTCAAGCGCGCGACCTTGGCATCGACCTCTTCCTGTGTATCGCCGAGATATTCAACCAGATTGATTCCCTGCACTTCCGGCTCACCTTCATTCGCCGGGAAGTAATGTGCCACCGTATCCCAAACGATATCCTGCATCGCCAGGTTGAGTACTTTCGAATCCACCGTCTCGACCGATGCAGGTTGCCACTCCATCAACGCCTTAGCATCACGCAGCGAGGTTTCAAAGCTGTCATATTTGATATTCACCAGCGCTGACACTTTCGGAATCGGCAATACATTGAGCTTGGCTTCGGTAATAAACGCCAGCGAACCTTCGGCACCACAAAGAATAGAGTTTAGATTAAATCGGCCAGATTCATCGCGGATATGCGCGAGATCGTAGCCAGTCAGACAACGGTTGAGCTTAGGAAAAAGTGCTTCAATCTCTGCACCGTTTTCCTGCTGAATACGGTTCAGCAGACGGTGTACTTCACCGATCTGATCATCGCGCGTCAGTAGATGCTCCAGCTCTTCGTCTTCAATCGCTTTAGAGTGATAGAGCTCTCCGCCCAACCAGACACTGTTTAGTTCCAGCACATGATCACGTGTTTTACCGTAGAGCACCGATCCCTGACCGCTGGCATCGGTGTTGATCATGCCGCCAATCGTCGCACGGTTAGAGGTCGAAAGCTCTGGCGCAAAGAACAGTCCATAGGGTTTCAGCGCAGCGTTGAGTTGATCTTTAACCACCCCAGTCTGCACCCGTACCCAACGCTCTTCTGCGTTGATCTCCAGAATCTGGTTCATATGCTTGGAGATATCCACAATCAGCCCATCGGTAAGCGACTGACCGTTGGTACCGGTACCACCACCTCGTGCACTCAGCACGATATCCTGAAACTCTGCTTCACTGGACAGGCGTGCAACCAACTGCAAATCCTGAGTATGTTTGGGATAGATAACGCCCTGCGGTAACACCTGATAGATAGAGTTATCGGTCGAGAGCACCACCCGATTGGCATAATCAGGACTCAGATCCCCAGCAAAACCTTGAGCTTTCAAACGCTCGATAAAGTTAAGGTAGCGTTGCTGAGTGGGATTAATCTTGCCGAGGCGTGGGATCATTGCGGGCTCCGTAAAATTAAACGCGGGCATTCCAAATTAGTGGTTAATGGTGCAGACTCTTACTTATCAATTCAAATGAAAAGAAATGATAATTTAATTGAAAATACCGAATAATGTTTCAATCAAGCATCTGCTCTCCTTTGCTACGGTTGCCGAGCACGGGAGCTTTACCGCAGCTGCAAATACGCTTCATCTAACGCAGTCGACACTGACCACGCAGATCAAACAGCTCGAAGCCAATGTTGGGCTGGAGTTGTTTGACCGCACAACGCGTTCTGTACAGCTGACCGGCGCCGGTGAATCATTTTTACCTGTCGCGCAACGCTTACTGGGCGACTTCCAAACGGCAATCGAAGATCTCAGTGCTCAAGCTCAAATTAAGCAGGGAAAGATTAAACTCGCTTCTTCACCTTCGATGCTTTCCGGTGTTTTACCTGGCTTAGTTAAAAGCTTTCGTGAAAAGCAACCCAACATTCACTTCCTGATGCGTGAAGAGTCTGCCGGTCATATCGAGAACCTCGTGCGAGAAGGTAGCGTAGATTTCGGTATCGGTGGTACCCATTCCGATCATCCTGATCTCAGTTACACCCCACTGCTGACCGATCAGTACGGCGTGGTCACGCTGCCAGACAAACCACTCAGTAACTGGCATTCGCTAATACCTGACCAGCTAATCTGGCTCTCGACGGATACAGGAATACGCACCGAGCTCGAACGCCTCTATGCGCAACATAACCTACCAATCGATCTGGGAAAAATAGAACTGGAAGTCTCAAGCCCTGCCGCATTGGCCGCGATGGTCAGCGTGGGATTAGGCGCATCGTTGATACCAGCACTGGCCGCCAGCACTGCCGCGTTTGATGCCCTAAAATTTACACCGCTGGAAAATCCGCGACTGCTCAGAACCATTTACCTGATTCAACGTCAGGGCCGTGCACTTTCACCGGCGAGTCAGAGCTTTATTGACCAGATAAAACAGCATCTCTGCGAACAGCCTTTGCCTCAGGGGGTCAGGCCCCAAAACGACCTGTTGACGAACTTCTGATAGTTTTTGACGAAACCATTGTACAACTTTTCACCCGTCTACACGGAAACTGCGCTGTAGAAATCATACCTCACCGATTAATAACAAAAAGGCACTATCGGAGACCGAATGGATACCCTTGAATTTATCCTCAAAAACTGGATGGTGATTCTCGATATGGCACTCGAGCATTTGGTTATTGTGGTGGTTGCAGTTGGACTAGCCATTTTAACCGGTGTTCCAATTGGTATAGCGATCACGCAAAACCAGCGTGTGGCTAACTTTGTGCTATATATCGCGTCCATCATCGTCACCATTCCATCGATTGCACTGTTTGGTCTGATGATCCCATTACTCTCGACCATCGGTCAGGGCGTTGGCTGGCTACCCGCAGTGATCGCCATCCTGCTCTACTCGCAACTTCCGATCCTACGCAACACCTATACAGCGATCACCAATGTCGATCCGGCATTGCGCGAAGCGGCTAAAGGAATGGGCATGACATCAGCACAGCGTCTTGCAAAAGTCGAAATTCCACTGGCCGTGCCGGTCATTATGGCCGGGGTACGCACCGCCGTAGTGATGAACATCGGTGTAGCCGCTATCGCTGCATACATCGGTGCCGGCGGATTGGGTGTACTGATCTCTCGCGGGATCAGCCAGACCGATCCCAGACAGCTGATCGCGGGTGCAATTGCCGTCTCTATTCTCGCAGTCGTTGCCGACTGGGGGCTTCTAAAAATTCAGAAAATGCTGACTCCCCGAGGTTTGACTCGCTAAGTCACTTACTCAGTCATTCACCTTCAGGGCAAGGAAAATAACGATGATTCAGCTCGAAAACCTGACCAAAACATTCAAAACTGCCGAGGGTACGACTGTTGCTGCAGACCGTGTCAACATGACCGTTCCCAGCGGCGAAATCTGCATTCTGCTGGGCCCCTCCGGCTGTGGTAAAACCACCACGTTAAAGATGATCAATCGCTTGATCCAGCCTACCAGTGGTCGAATTCTGATCAACGGCGAAGATACCACGCAACTGAATGATATCGAACTGCGCCGCCAGATCGGCTATGTCATCCAGCAGATCGGCCTGTTCCCAAACATGACGGTTGAAGAAAATATCTGCGTAGTGCCCAAACTCTTGGGCTGGGATAGCAAAAAAGCCAGCAAGCGCGCTGCTGAACTCATTGATCTTGTGGGACTCGATCCCAATCAGTACCTCAATCGCTATCCGAAAGAACTATCAGGAGGTCAGCAGCAGCGAATTGGCGTCATTCGTGCACTTGCTGCGGATCCACCGGTAATGCTGATGGATGAACCCTTCGGCGCAATCGACCCGATTAATCGTGAAGTGATTCAGAACGAGTTTCTGAAAATGCAGAGCGAGCTGAAGAAAACCATCATGTTTGTCAGCCACGATATCGATGAGGCGGTGAAAATGGGCGATAAGATTGCTATTTTCCGCGGCGGCAAAATTGAACAGTACGCCAGCCCTAATCAGATTCTGGCGCATCCTCAGAACGCTTTTATTGCCGACTTTGTCGGTTCAGATCGCACGCTGAAACGTCTGCGCCTGCTATCCACTGAGGATGTGCTTAATCGCGATACACCGGCTATTTCGCGGCACATGCAACTGGCTGAAGCCCATCAGCTGTGCAAGCAGGCGAAGGCACATCTGGCTGTCGTGGTTGATGGTAATCATAAACCATACGCTTATCTGACCAGCGATGAGATGGAAGGTGAATCTGGAAAGGTAGGCGACTTTGCCCATCCTCTTACCGCAACCATACCGCTGGGCGCAGATCTACGCGCGGTGGTGTCAGAGATGTTTGCCAATGAATCCCTCTGGCTCCCCTGTGTCGATAACGCGGGGCGCTATGCAGGCACGATCACTCAATCTGACGTTACCGGAAAGCTAAGTCAGGTCACCGAGCAGGCTCGAGGTGAGCTATGAAAACGCAATCCAGCAAACCACTGCCTCTGTTTATCCTAGCGACCTTTCTGGTTGGAAGCTGGTTCGGTGCGGCGGGTATGTATGACCAGATCGATTATTACTGGGAAGATATCGTTTATCTGTCACAACAGCATGTGATTCTGGTCGCCGCATCGGGGGGGGCTGCAATACTGGTTGGGATACCTGTCGGAGTTTGGCTATCACGCCCATCGATGGACAAATATGCCGAATCTGTTATTCAGTTTTTTAACATCGGAACCACCATTCCAACACTGGCGGTCATAGCATTATCGATGACCATTCTGGGTATCGGCTTCGCACCCGCCTTCTTCGGTCTGTTTATTGCGTCTCTTCTACCAATTGTACGAAACACCTATACCGGACTTCTGGCGATTCCGGCACATATGAAAGAAGCCGCCGTTGGAATGGGCATGACCGCTCGCCAGATTCTGTTTCGTGTTGAACTACCCAACGCTGCCTTCGTTATTTTCTCTGGTGTCAGAACGGCACTGGCGATCAACGTTGGTACCGCCCCCCTCGCCTTTCTGATCGGAGGCGGCGGACTGGGTGAACTGATTTTTACCGGTATCGACCTGATGGACACCAGCATGTTACTTGCAGGTGCAATTCCCACCGCGATGCTCGCAATTTTAGTCGATTTCCTGACCGGACAGGGGCAGCTACGCCTGATTCCGAAGGGAGCAAACCCTCTGCGTTAAGCAGAATCCATGGACCAATAGGAGGTCAAAATAACAATGAAAAACGCACTCAAATATACCCTGGCTAGCTGCCTGATCGCAGGTTCAATGACCGCTGCACAGGCTGAATCTGTTGTCATCGGCGGTAAGAACTTCACTGAACAGCAATTGCTTTCCACCCTCACTGCACAGCTACTCGAATCTAAAGGGTTCGAGGTTGAAGACCGTTCAGGAATGGGTTCTGCTGCTGTTCGCCAAGCGATGGAAAATGATCAGATCGATGTTTACTGGGAATATACCGGCACCTCACTGATCACCTATAACAAGGTGACTGAATCATTGAATGCCGAGCAAACCTACAATCGCGTCAAAGAACTGGATGCCCAAAAAGGTATTACCTGGCTAAATGCCTCTGATGCCAACAACACCTATGCCTTCGCTATGCAGCGGGCTCAGGCAGCCGATAAAGGTATCAAGTCCCTGTCTGATCTGGCAGAAAAGGTAAATGCTGGAGTTGAAATCAGCTTTGGTTCAAACGCTGAGTTCTATGCCCGCCCAGATGGTCTGAAGCCCTTGCAGAAAGCCTACGGATTTGAGTTTGGTCGTTCCAATATCAAACGCATGGATTCAGGCCTGGTTTATCAGGCACTGAAAGATGACCAGGTCGATGTCGGTCTGGTTTTCGCTACCGATGGTCGTATTCCGGCATTTAACTTTGTTGTGCTGAAAGATGACAAAGGGTACTTTCCAGCTTACGCATTGGCACCGGTAATCCGTACCGAAGTTCTGAACGCGCACCCTGAAATTGGTGATCTGCTAAATCAGGTCTCTGCATTGCTCAATGATGATGTAATGGCTGGGCTGAATGCTCGCGTAGACGTCGACCGTGTTTCGATCGACAATGTGGCGAAAGAGTTTCTGTCTCAGAACGGACTGCTTTAAGCACTAAAACGGCAGTGGCTGCGGGCGCTGAAGTGATCGGCGCCCAAATTAATCAGGTATCTGAAATGCAAAAAAATGATCTGCACGTAGGCATCGCTCAGTTCGCGAGTGTGATCGGCGACGTTGATCAAAATATCGATAAGCATCTTAAATGGATCGAACAGGCACGCGCTAAAAATGTTGATCTGCTAGTGATGCCTGAACTATCTCTGACCGGCCACCATGGGCCTGAACAACTGCTGACCGCGGCGATGAAACGTAGCGACCCGAGGTTAAAAAAGCTCGCCACAGCCGCTGGACCGATGGCGGTTTGTGTCGGGTTTATTGAAGAGGGTCCTGCGGCTCAGTTCTATAACGCCTCTGCGATGCTGCAGAACGGCCGTATGGTGCATATACATCGCAAGATTAACATTCCCAACTACGGCAAGCTTGAAGAGGGTAAACACTACGCATCCGGCCGCTTTGTTGAGACGCATAACCTTGATGAAGACTGGTGCACAGGATTGCTGATCTGCGCAGATGCCTGGAATCCGGCGCTCACTAACCTAGCTTTTCTGCACGGTGCCACACTGCTGGTCTGCCCGGTCAGTTCAGGTATCGAAGCGGTCGGCGTTGACTTTGATAACCCCAGCGGTTGGGCTACCACCATGCGTTTTTATTCAATGATGTATGGTGCGCCGTCAATAATGGCTAACCGCACAGGGAAAGAGAAAGATCTCACCTTCTGGGGAGGATCACGCATTATCGATCCCTTCGGAAAAGAGCTGGCTGTCGCTGGCACCGAAGAGGAGCTGATCACGGCTACCCTTTCATATCAGATGGTTCGTAAAGCTCGCTATCTGCTGCCGACGGTGCGCGATAGCAACCTGTCACTAGTCGAGCGTGAAACCTCACGACTGATTCAGAAAATCGGCGTACCCGACTTCGTTCGCGAAGACTGATTCAATGCCGCTGATTCAATTCAGCGGCTCTATTCTCTGTTTATCCCTTTTAATGTGAGTGCAATCATGACGCAGGGTATTCTCTCGTTTATACATCAGACCCAAATCAGCGATTTACCCAATACTGTGATAGCAGCCGCACGATACTGGTTGTTAGACCTTTCCGGTGTAGCAGCTGCAGGTACTCAAACAGATCTATCCAGGATTATCTACAACTATGCGACATCGCAGTTAGGCTCAAATGACATAACGGCACGACTACTTTTTACAGGTCGTGTCGCTAGCCCTACAGGTGCCGCGCTGGCCAATGGAATGTGCATCGACTCAATCGACGCCCATGATGGCCATAAACTTACCAAGGGACATGTCGGCTGTGGAGTGCTCGCTGGGCTGCTAGCCTTTGCAGACGCCGAGCGTTCATTCACCGTCGATGAGTTTTTAACCGCACTGGTGATAGGCTATGAAATCGGCACCCGAGCTGGCATTGCACTGCATCAAAGCGCCAGCGATTATCACACCTCTGGCTCCTGGGTAGCGCTTGCTGTTGCTGCCATGGGGGCACGCATTCTTAAACTGGATGACGCACAAACCCGTGAAGCGCTGGGTATAGCCGAATATCACGCGCCGCGCAGCCAGATGATGCGCTGTATTGATCACCCTACAATGCTTAAGGATGGCTCAGGCGTTGGTGCCATGACTGGTGTTTCTGCAGCGTATCTGGCTAAAGCGGGATTTACCGGAGCACCGGCAGTATTGATGGACAACCCGGAATTGACCGAACTCTGGTCAGATTTGGGATCAAACTGGCGTATTTTTGAACAATATTTCAAACCCTATCCCGTTTGTCGCTGGGCTCAGCCTTCGGTACAGGCGGTGTTGAATCTCCGCGAACAACATCAGTTGCTGGCAGCGGATGTGGAACGAATAGAGGTCACAACCTTTCATGAAGCGATTCGCCTCGCAACGCGCCATCCCGAAACCACCGAACAGGCACAATATTCAACCGCATTTCCTGCAGCATCAGCATTGGTCTATGGCACATTAGGCGCTGATGAGATATCCGCTCAATCATTTTCCAACCCTGAGGTTAATCGTCTCAGCGGGTCGATGCTCTTTTCGGAGTCGGAACGGTTTAACCAAGCGTTTCCAGCTAACCGTTTCGCATCTGTTACGCTTCACCTTAAGGACGGTCGAGTACTTAACTCAGGCCCAACCGAAGCCATGGGCGATCCTGAGCAGCCGGTTCCACTCTCAACCGTTATTCAAAAATTCTATCGCTATGCACTACCCGTGCTGGGCAAATCCCGTACGCAACAAATCGAATATAGCCTAACCCATCTGCAAGGTCAGGAGTCGATAATTCCCTTATTGGATCTGCTGCTTATGCCGGTCGAATGATGCGATGCACGGTGCTTACGTTCATCACTGGGACTACAACCAAAGAGCGCGCGATAGGCACTGCCCATATGCGAGGTTGATACAAAACCACATTTCAGAGCAATTGCAGAGATCGAATCGGTGCTCTCACGCAACAGTCGTTGCGCTTCTTTCAGGCGCAGCTGGATATAAAACTTCTGTGGCGACAGCTCGAAATGGTGTCGCCAAAGTCGTTCCATCTGTCTTAATGACAAATTACAGAGCCGAGCAATCTCGTGAACATCGACGGTCTCTTCAAAGTTCTGTTCCATACAGGCAATGGCTGAAACAATACGTTTATCGTTGATACCAAAACGCTGTTGTATCTCGAGACGCTGATGCTCTTCCGGTCCACGGATACGTCCTACCAGGAACTGATCGACAACTTCAGCCGCAAGCTGAGGACTACAGTCTGTGGTTACCTGATTCAGCATAAGATCGATCGCAGCAATCCCCCCCGCACAAGTCCATCGGTTACGGTCGGTGACAAAGATTTCACGCCTGGTCGAAATTTTAGGAAACTCTTCCGAAAACTCAGGAATCGATTCCCAATGCACGGTGCAACGATAGCCATCCAATAAACCCGCACGGGCAAGAATAAAACTGCCATTACTGATCGCCCCCAGCACCCGGCCACGTGCGGCAAAGCGCTGCAGACAACTAAAGATCCGGCGATCTTTTAACGGCTGGATATCGAGGCTGGCGATCACAAACAGACGATCCAGTTCGATGCCTTCGTCAATCGACTGCGTCGCAAGTGAAAGTCCGCTACTGGACTCAACCAGATCACCCTGTACGGATAACAGATACCAACGATAGCGTGAAGATCCTGAGAGCCGGTTGGCCGCGCGCAAAGGCTCAAATGCTGAGGCCAATGCCATCATAGAGAAGCCGGGAAATAGCAGAAAACCTATGTTAATCGGCGAGGTACTCATCCATCTAGTCCTAAACTTGGGATCACAGAGAAAGTATTCGCGAAGAGCGCAGCAAAGTCCATTAAACAACTCTGCCAAAAAGAAGATGGACTGAGTGCAACTAGAAATGCAGCACAGTCCATTTTTATCAGGGGGGAACGCTTAGATTAGGGAGCGGATACGCGCATCAACCTGCGCAATTAATCCCTGATAGACCGGGCTATCGGCAACCATCTGCTGGCCGTGTTCCATGTTTTCTACGATCAGAGGCGCATCACCTTTTTCGCCCGGATAAGCAGCGAACAGACGCTGAGATTCCTCTGGCATATGCAGCGTATTGATTGCGCCATGCACAATCAACGCAGGTGGGTAAGTGCCTTTAGACGCATCCAGCTCTGCTTCAGGATCAAACTTGACGTAGCTCTGGTAAGACTTAGCGGTAATCAGTGCACAACCCGGCCAGTGATCCGCACCAGCCGCATCGGTGTAATCACCCAACTGTTCATTAACATAGGCCTGAGTATTCGGATCCAGAGGATAGTATCCCAGCTTAGTCGCTTCAGTTCCGGTATCGAACGGAGGAATACCCGCATCTTCGGCCAGTGCCATCAGGGCCTGATCAGCGCCTTCTATATCCGCACGGAGTCCCTGAAGGTTGCGCAGATTGGTGTAGTTCATCGGCACATAAAGTGGCAGCTGTTCACCACCTGCAGCAACCATCGCATTGACTGCTGCCAGGCTGGCAACAGAGCCCATCGCCCAGGAGATCACCACCGGCATACGTCCCGCGTGCTGACGCGCCGCATCAATTAGCGCCAGCAGTTCAGTGGTCTGATCTTCCAGGCTCACATTGGTCAGCGTCTGACCAACTGAAGTAATGGTGTTACGTACCGCCTTGTTGGTAAAGAAACCTGTAACATCGTAGGTCGATACCGTATAGCCACGTGCTGCTAACGCATTACCCACTAGCTGACCATACATCGAAACACCGCCGGTAAAACCGGAGTTAAACACCACCGGTGGCAAAGACGCATCAGGCGTTTCAGGGATGAAGCGATACGCTTTCAATTGTTCACTTCCTTCATCGTAATCAACGGTGAAAGAAAACTCTTCTAAACTAACCTTGCTCATATTTTCAGCTCTTTTTGTTTGGGTTAATAATCGCTGCGCAGGCACCATTGAGCAGTGCCTGAGCATCAAAACAGACTTCGCTGGCGGTCATTTCCGCTAGCTTTTGCGTAAATTGGAGAGCCGTTTCAGGCGAAAACAGCTCAGCATAGGGCTGGCCTTTTGCATCCGTTCCGACATGAGGCGCATCCGTGCTCTGCAATATCAGACGTTCGCCGCCAACCTTCGTAACAATCTCCAGCGTGAATGCCAGGGTCTCTTCTGGCGTGTTCGCCGTGCGATAGCCCGGCCCTTTAAACCAGACGTTTCCTCGTTGACGAGCTTCCGATAGCAGTTGCTGATAGAACGGATCTTCAACGCCACGTTCTGCCCGACAAGTTCCCAGATGATCAATAATCACCGGAATATCGGTCGGCATCTGCTTCAAAACACGTAAGTTGGCTTCCGGCTCCTGGGCATAGATATGGATGTGCTGATCATCACGCAGACGCGCATAAAGAGCCTGCCACTGTGGACCTGAGTAGCTATCAGCACTGATCGTTTCAGGCTTGGCATCGTGAAGCACCAAGCGAATACCCTTGATCTGTGGATGAGTGAGTCGTTCTGACGTTGCATAGTCCGGACTCGCGAGTATCGTACCGACCATCACAATGTCGCCGTAGCGTTCAGGCTGCTCTAGCTGTAGCCGTTCTAATTCAACAAACGAGCGATAAACGTTTTCAGAGTCGGACAGGATGCTTAGATGAACGTTATTAACTAGGCCCGGTTTTAGTCCGGCATCTATCATACGGTCAAGATAAGGCTGCACTGGGTGCGGTGCAGGCAAGGTATAGGGAAGCTGCTCGGCATTGCTAGGGAGGTCTTCCGCAGTATAAAGGTGTACATGAAAATCGATCACAATACTCACCTGATTCACTCTGTTAAATGAGTGGAAACAGATTAGCGTTCGTCCTATTTAGAAACGCTCTGAAATCCGACGAAGGGTATCAATAGATCGACATTTAGACGGGAATTATTCTTTCTCATCCGTCAGAACCGTTGAACAATGTGCGCTTCAGAGCTTCGGGAAGTACCCAGTTTTAATGGCAATTTGCATTCTGAGGATGGAAATCTGACCTAAGAGGCAGTTGATCAAGTTTATTGCAGATCCTTTCGGTTCTTGGACCCAATGCCGACCATTCAAAAATTAGCGGCAATCTGTACAGCACGTTCAAGATCTGGCTGGCAAATTCTAAAACTTGCCATTACCGGTCATTCACAAAACCCTCTCAGCCAGCTTTTGAACGGCAGGACTGAGTGATGATCATCCGCTCACTCATTTGGTTGAATACCTGCGGATTATCTCGCGTGAGCTCGAAATTGATCCT
>Ga0102948_1000652_pt1 | contig 13778 bp, 16 predicted proteins | sample SalPonA_A_H2O_MG_FD_78211 | JGI IMG/M metagenome (GOLD analysis project Ga0102948, IMG submission 78211) | Water microbial communities from South San Francisco under conditions of wetland restoration - Salt Pond MetaG R2A_A_H2O_MG | ecosystem: Environmental > Aquatic > Non-marine Saline and... | reverse complement strand
TCTCATAATCGATAGATGTTACATACTGCGCCCCAAAGAACGGAATTAAGTATTGCTCAATGCAAACAATGTAATGCAAATAAACTTTCTTACCTAAGCCTCCTTCGAGTTGCTTGCGCATATCCGCTATAGCTAGTCGCGCTACATCTGAGAATTTCTTAGTAATAATGGGCAGATCGTTTTTATGGCGGAACTTGTATTCGAGATAGATATCGCGCGCGACTTCCTTCGCTTCATTAAGATTGCGTTTGCCTGTGCTAATTCGGATTGGATTACCATCAATTGAGAACGCTGCTTGCCAGCGTTTACTGCGCTCACGGCGATACACACGCACCTCTCCATCTAAAATTAATACGGTATCATCGCGTAGGTGTCGCATGCTCGTCTCCTTGCCACTTTATATGGCTCAAAGCACCGACAAGTCTACCGAAGTGTGTTTTTGACGGCAGGGAAACGCAGCAAAGTGTTGATTTGTGTAGCGTGGTTTGCTTCTATCAAGCTTAATTGAGCTTGGAGATCAAAAATGTCACTGTCAAAACATACCAAAGCACAACTTATAGATATGTTGGCTGAAAAAGGGATTTCAGCAAAACCTTCACTAAAAAAAGATGAACTTATCGCACTTCTCGAAACTGCCAACTCGTCTGATCAGGAAGATACGGGTTCGATCAAAACGGCTGAAACCCAAGCTGAGCACATAGAACAGATAGATGAGAGTGTGAACGAAACAGCGCCAGGTGCTGCTGCACCCGTATTGTTAGTCATATGCGGTTTTATTGCGTTAGCATTTTTGGCCTGGGTGATCCTCTAATTAACTAAAATAATTTGTAACTTCACTACTGTGTCACTGCATCAAGCTTTGTGCATCAGAATTGCTCTGAAATCGTTGACATTGGTCAAATGTCGGGCCGGTGATGACCTGCGCACTAAGTGATTTAAAAGAGTATGCGTATTTTCAATATCGCAAGCTACTAGAGGAGAATACTTATGTTCAACGACGATGTTCTTGCAGTCTGCCCAGAATGCAGCGCTAACAACACCACAATCAGTAGTACCAAAATAAAATGTGAACAGTGTGACTTTGAAGAAGGCTTCGATGTGGCACTACCTGACTTGGAAAACCTACTTTTAAAAGAAGCTAGAAAAACAAACATGATGATCGTTTTGCGTAGATGGCAATATGCGGGATAGCACCTATTTCTGGGACAGATGCATGTCATCCAAGACCCTGGTTATTATTGTCGAGCATAAAGAAAAATCAAACAAAAATTTTGAAACAAGTGACCACTGGAGAATAGGCTGATGAATCACTGGGATAACAGATTTGAAAGAGATGAGTATATCTTTGGGAAAAAGCCTGCAGATGTATTGGTCAGGCTTGAACAAAACCATTAGTCTATCCACGTCTGAATACCGCATCGGTGCCATTTGTTTAGCATCGAAATCCGTATGTCGGTAGACTTTTACGTGGCAGACGCATGGTTTATGGTTCACCCCTTAAAATTTTCTCCAAGTCGTTGGCCGGTTGACTAACGATGTCCATATTCAAGCTCTCACGGATGTGGTGAAGGTGTTCTTTGACGAGCTTTTCTACTTTATCAGCGTCACCAGATTCGATCGCTTTCAATATATTTGAGTGCTCGTCGTCGGGACAACTCGTTGAGCGAGGTCGACCAAATAAGCCAACAATCAGCGACGTTTTGGTGACGAGCTCACGCATCATTTTAACAATGAGACTGTTTTGTCCCGCCTCTGCGAGCTTTGTATGAAATTCACCTGATAACCTGATTAACTCGCTGCGGTTTTGACTTTCCCGAGCGGCATTTTCTAATTCTATGTGATCAGCAAGTAATTTGAGTGCTTCGGGTGCAGTACGCTCCGCCAATTGGCGGACGAGCGGCGGCTCGACGAGCATGCGCGCCTCAAATACTTCGTTAGCTTGAGCTTTGTCAGGACAAGCAATGTAAGCTCCTTTGTTTGAGTGCAGATCAATGATTCCATGAGATGATAGTAGCAGCAAGGCTCGTCTGACATGCATACGACCAACATCAAACGCCCTGCAAAGACTTGCTTCGCTTAGCTTTGTTTTTGGGGCAAGTCTTTGCTCCATCACGGCCTTGTAAATACATTCAACGATCATATTCTCGATGGTATTTTCCGCTGAAGTATCTGTTTTTTCGACAAAATTTTCGACGTTCATGTGTTTTCCAATCGTCCAGTGCACAAATAGTCACCGTCATCTCTGCAGCGTGCCTTATACTAACATTCAATATTTACATATGCAATTGTTAATGATTTTTAAAAATATAGTTGACACAGATTGTTAACAATTGTTTCCTAACTCCACACTGGCCATTGCTTAAGTCGCTTTTGGATCAGTACACAATAGCGGGGAAACTGCTATGGAAACCAACGGGAGATAACAATGTACCGAAGAACTATTTTAAAATCCACGATCGCAGCTGTTGCGTTGAGCGCATTTCACACAACGCCCATATTTGCAGAAAATCCAACACTTAAAATTGGCTTTGTTGGCGTGACTAGTGGGCCGGCAGCAGCGTGGGGAATTTCAAACCAGAGATCGATGGAAACGCGCGCTGCATGGATCAATGAAACGGGTGGCGTAACTATTGGCGGAACGACATATGATGTTGAAATAGTGTCATTCGACGACCAAAAAGACCCCAAGCGCGCTATCGCAGGCATGGAAAAAATGGCGCAAGAAGGTATCCATTACGTCGTAGGCCCAAACGTAGATGATGGCGCAGCAGCAGTTCGTCCGGTGGCCGAAGCGAACGGAATCATGTATTTTCCCTATGCATTCCCAAAAGAGCTTTACACAGCGCCTGCATCGAATGCCGTGCTTGGAATGGTTGCAAACTATCAATCTGGACCTGCGATTTATAAATATTTGATGGAAAGTAAGGGTGTAAAGACAGTTGCGTTCGTTGCTGCGAATGAATCTGACCCTCTAAGTCAGCGTGACGGAGGGATCGCCGCAGCAGAAGCCTTGGGCCTTGATGTTGTATCAGCAAATGTAACGTATCAAGTCGATACTACAGACTTTACACCAGTACTTACGCCTGTGATGCGTACGCGTCCAGACTTGCTCGTTCTGTCGGGTGTGTCTCCTGCAAACGCGCCACAGCTCATTCGCTCTGCACGTGAACTCGGCTTCCAAGGCTTGATTTCCACAGAAACAGCCCAGGATGCCGGTGTATTGGCTGAAGGTGCAGGAGATTTGGCTAATGGATTTATTTCAGTTGGTGGTGCATCCACGGCTGAACTTGCATCGCCGATGATGAACGAGTTTGTACAGCGTTATACAGACATGTTTGGCGAATATAATGACGAATCTAACACTAAAGTGTACGCCCTAGAATATATTCTGGAAACTCTCAAAGCTGATCCCGCCGGGATTATGGATGTTGAAGCGTTCAAAGCAACGATGGACACATTTGAAGCGCCAAACCCTTATATGAAAGGTGACGCAAAGCTGCGTTACGTTGGTTCTTCGTCATTCGGACAAAAACGTCAGCTTGCCGTTCCATTGGTTGTGAATGTTTATCAAGATGGTGCGTTCGAAACCTTGTTTGTCGCTGAAGTCGACTAACTGGATGTTCTCCCCGCTCTTTGATCTTATTAAAGAGTGACGTGCCCGGTTCCAGAGATTGGGACCGGGGTTTTCCCAAAGAAAGAAACTGTTATGGAACAGATTATTGCCAATGGCGTGTATCTGGGGTCTCAGTATGCGATGATCGCACTTGGATTGACCCTGATTTTTGCGCTAATGAACGTTCTGAACTTTGCTCACGGACAGATGTACGTGATCGGTGGTTTTGTAACATATACCATTTACGGTCAATGGGGCCTGCCTTTTATCGTTGCGTTGGCGATGTCCTGCGTAACGCTCGCAATTTTAGGTGCATTGATCGAAAAACTCCTATTCGCGCCGGTGATCAAAGGGTCTGCACGAGAAGAGAGTACGATGCTCTTGGCAGCTGGGATTGCGTTTTTATTGGATGCTTTAATATTATTGATCTTTGGTGAGAAACAACGCGGTGTTCCAAAAATTGTTAATGGCGTTTTTAATTACGATTTCCGATTGATCATGCCGTATGATCGTATTTTAGTGTGTGCGTTGGCTGTTTTATCTGTCGTCAGCTTTATTGCACTGATGCAATACACCAAAACGGGCCGCGCTTTGCGTGCACTGGCCCAAGATCGCGTTGCTGCACAGCTGATGGGCGTAAATGTCGATCGCTATTCTATGATTGGGTTTGCGTTGGGCGCTTTGCTCGCTGGCCTCGTTGGCGGTTTACTTGTGACCATTACTGGGGTGAATCTCGGGATGGGCGGCCCGACATCTATTAAGGCCTTTATGATGGTAATGATTGGCGGCGCAGGCGTGATTTCCGGCGCTATTTGGGGTGGTATTATTTTAGGATTTATGGAGGCTATCGGTCTCGCGGTCCTTTCGCAGTACGGTGACATTACATATCTCCTCATTTTCGTGTCGCTCATGATTTTCTTAGCCATTCGCCCGCAGGGCTTGATGGGTAAACCTTGGGGGTAATGACATGCTAAATATATCTTCAAAACAGCTTGTTAGCGTAATGGTCTTCTTATTCGTGGTCTTTGTTGGTGTACCAATTCTGATCAACATCACGGGGCGCTGGGATTTTTACTTTACCCTGACATCTGTGGCGTTGTTGGCTATAGCCAGCGCTGGGGTTTGGCTAACTTTCTACATTGGGCGAATTAATATTGGACAGGGGGCATTTGCACTCATAGGGGCATATGTCTCTGCCATCTTGGTGGTCAAAGCAGGGTGGTCATTCTGGGTTTCGCTACCCCTCGCCGGTCTGTTTGCAGCGGTTGTTGCAGTGGTGATCGGACTGCCCATTCTAAGGTTACGCGGTGTCTACTTTGCCATGATCACTCTAGTTCTGACGCAGGTCGTTACATTGACTGCACTGGCCTTACCGATCACCAATGGCGCGAAGGGGATTTCCTCTATTCCATTGCCCTCAGGAGTATCTCTTTATGGTCTGCAGATCATTCCTGATTTTGGCACAATGGAAAGTACTAAATTGGCATTCTACTACACGGCCTGCATCTTAATGATTTTGACCTATGCCGCACTTTATCGGTTGGTGAATTCTCGCTTGGGGCATTTATGCCGCTCCATGCAGCAAAACGAAGAGCTAGCTAGTTCGATTGGGGTCAATATTTCTTACATTCGCATCTTGGTCTTTGCTATCTCAAGTTTCTTTGGTGGTATCGGCGGCGCCATGTTCGGCTCAATCTCTCAATCGGTGTACCCATCTAGCTTCCAAGTTGCAGATTCGGTCAACTTTATGCTCAACTGTTTCCTCGGAGGGTTGGGATATGTATTTGGTCCGATGCTTGGGACGCTTGTTTTATATTTTGGTTGGGACGTATTGTTTGAGCTCGGTAAGTACCAAATGTTGGTTTATTCCTTGATTTTGATCGCTGTCATTCGGTTTTTGCCAAATGGATTGCTCAGCCTTCGGCTTAGGAAAGGAGCGGAGAAATGAGCATGCTTCTTCAAGTTAAAAATGTGACAAAACGATATGGCGGTCTAGTGGCAAATAATAACATCTCGTTTGATGTAGCTGAGAATGAGATTTTATCAGTCATTGGACCCAATGGTGCGGGAAAGTCTACGCTTTTTAAAATGATCGCCTCTTTTACACCTACAAGCAGTGGTGAGGTGCTATATGCAGGAGAACGGATTTCCAATCTAAAGCCACATATCGTCGCGCGCAAAGGCGTTGTGCGAACGTTTCAAGAGACCACAATTTTTAAAAGTATGACTGTGCGTGAGAGCGTAGTGGTCGCGCAGCATTTGCGAGCTAAAGCATCGTTAGCGGGTTACTTTTGGGGATCGAAACTAGCACAGCATGATATTCGATCTTTTGGTCGATATGCCGATGAGTTGCTAGAATTTTTAGGCATGGCTTCGATAAGCAATGAGTTGGCGAGTAACCTTCCGCAAGGTAATTTGCGAGCGTTAGGCATTGCCATAGGTTTGGCCACAGATCCCAAGGTACTTTTGCTCGATGAACCCTTCGCTGGCATGAACCATGATGAAACTATGCGCATGGTCGACCTAGTGAGGTCCGTCCGAGACGAGCGCGGGGTAACAGTCTTATTAGTCGAGCATGATATGCCGGCGGTGATGACAATTTCTGACAGAATTATAGTGTTAAATTTCGGAGAAAAAATAGCTGAAGGCACGCCTTTGGAAATTCAAAAAAATGAAAAGGTCATCGAAGCATACCTTGGCAGCGCAGATGACGAAATCGGGATGTAAGAGATGTCGACTATGTTAAATTTCCAAGATGTAGAACTATACTACGATCAAGTTTACGCATTGAAAGGCGTCTCTTTAAAGGTCAACAAAGGTGAGACGGTTGCATTGATCGGTGCCAATGGTGCCGGAAAATCCTCGATTTTGCGTGCAATCACAGGACTTACGAAACCGGCCAAAGGCTCTGTGACCTTCGAAGGCGATCGTATCGACGGAGCCGATCCGTCTGAAATTGTTCGACGAGGAATTGCAATGGTTCCTGAAGGACGCCGCGTGTTTCCGTTCATGTCCGTAAAGGATAATCTCATGATGGGGGCATTCACTCGTGTGGATAAAGCAGAAATTCGAAATACGCTTGAGAGTGTTTTGACCCGATTTCCACGTCTCAAAGAACGGTACAACCAAGCTGCAGGAACCTTGTCAGGTGGTGAGCAACAAATGATGGTGATTGGTCGTGCCCTTATGGCTAAACCAAAACTTTTATTGCTGGATGAGCCAAGTCTTGGGATCGCACCCAAGCTTGTCCAGGATATTGCACGTTCTATTGTTGCTATCAACCGAGACGAAGGGGTCTCTGTTCTCTTGGTCGAGCAAAATTCACGTATGGCGCTAAGTATTTCGCGCCGCGCTTATGCATTAGCCACAGGCAATGTCGTGATTGAGGGCAGCTCAAAGGAGTTGCTTCATGATGATCGCATCAAGGCAGCATATTTGGGAGGCGATGTTTAGTATTATGAAATTACTTATTATCAACCCCAATACAACTAAATCTATGACACATAAAATTGGTGTAGCCGCGCGGGCTATTGCCAGTGATCAAACTGAGATTGTCGCGACAAATTCTCAAAATGGCCCCGCAAGTATTCAAGGATTTCTAGATGTTGCGAGGTGTGTTCCAGGTCTGTTAGATGAAATCGGGCGCCACCCTGATGTCGACGCGATTGTGATAGCGTGTTTCGATGATACCGGCCTCGATGCCGTGCGAACTATGGTCAACAAACCAGTGCTTGGGATCGGTGAAGCTGCGTATCATGCAGCATCTATGGTGGCCAATAAGTTTAGTGTGATTACCACGTTGTCCAAATCTGTTCCTGGGATCGAAAATAACCTTGACCGATATGGATTAGCCAAGAAGTGCGGCAAGGTACGCGCAACCGATATCCCTGTTTTAAAACTTGAAGAGAATGATGCAGAGACATTGGCCAAGATTAAACGTGAGATTGCGGCGGCCATTCAAGACGATAATGCCGAAGCAATTGTGTTGGGCTGTGCGGGAATGGCGGATTTGATGTCGAGGTTGCATCAAGAGTTTGGTGTTCCTGTAATTGATGGGGTCGCATCAGCCGTTGTTTTCGCCGAAGCTTTGGTCAAATTAGGTGTATCTACTTCGAAAATCGGTGCGTACGGGGACTAAGCCACTAATTTTGTAAAACTCTATCGTTTTGGGAGATAGTATAAATGCAAAAAGACTTCAGTCGTGACATTTCACACTGCGGCCAAGTCTGTGGTGGAAATCACGGGAACGCCGACAGACCAACTAATCTCGCCCACTTAAAAAGAAAGTCATAAAACAGAAAGGCCGCAGGATTATCCCGCGGCCTATACCCAACTGTTGTTCCAGTGCTCGTCACAACAACCAAAAGGTAGGATTAGCTAAGATATCGTCAAATAGAAACTCACTGAGTAATTGACCAACACAACTAAATAAAGAAATCAAAGAACTGCTTAATCTATAAAAATCTACTCACTAGGTAAGTTAGCAATTAATCAGTTATGAGAAGACTATATTCTTTGACTAGGTTGCTGACAAAGTTTATTCGTTCGACATTACCAAATTTTGCTGTTTACACTTTCTTACTCCTAGCGAAATCTTTATGTGGCGTAAAATCCAATTTCTGCAAATTAGAAATCGAGTCTCTAATTTCCAAATGGATCAGTTTAATGATCAAGGATTTTGCTCAAGAAATCTCTTGCACGCTCGCTTTCTGGATCCGTAAAAAATTCATTTGTTGGCCGATCCTCAACGATACTTCCATTATCCATGAACACTACGCGATCAGCCACTTTACGCGCAAACCCCATTTCATGGGTAACTACCATCATTGTCATTCCGTCTCTTGCCAATTCGATCATTACGTCGAGGACTTCATTGATCATTTCTGGATCAAGCGCAGATGTTGGTTCATCAAATAACATTGCAACCGGATCCATGGCTAGCGCCCTACAAATCGCAACGCGCTGCTGTTGCCCTCCCGATAATTGCCCTGGATGCTTCTCAATATGCTCTAATAATCCCACTCTATTAATCAACATTTCTGCTTTAGAATTAGCTTCGTCGCGAGAGCGCTTCAGTACTTTTTGTTGGGCTAAACATAAGTTTTCTCGGATAGTCATGTGAGGGTAAAGTTCAAAATGCTGAAAGACCATTCCTATTCTTGAACGAAGTTTTGTAAGGTTTGTGCGCTTACTGGTCACTGGTATGCCCTCAACGTGGATTGTACCTTCTTGAACATCCTCTAAACCATTGACACATTTTATCAAAGTAGATTTACCGGATCCAGATGGCCCACAAATAACCACTACCTCACCCTTTTCGATATTGGTAGAACAACTATTGAGAACTTGGAAATCTCCATACCATTTAGAAACGTCAGATATGTTAATCATGTGCCTTGAGCCTTTTGAAGATTACGAACGACAAGTGAACCAGAGAAGCAAATTACAAAATATATAAAAGCAGCAAAGACATACATCTCCGCTAGTCTACCTTCAGTTCTTGCAATAATTGACGAAACTGTCATAAAATCTCGTAGTGAAACCACAAACACTAAACTAGTATCTTGGAACAAAATGATGCCCTGCGTAACTAATATCGGTATCATGTTCCGAAACGCTTGCGGCAGAACGATGTAGAACTGAACCTGCCAGTAATTCAAACCAGTCGCCTGACCGGCATGGATTTGACCCTTTTTAACAGACTGGATACCAGCACGTATAATCTCCGAATAATAAGCGGCTTCAAACATGACGAACGCGATTAATGCGGAATAAAAACTTCCAATCGGCCTTCCAATTACCAACGGCACAAGAAAAAAGAACCAAAATATCACCAAAATCAGTGGAATAGAACGAATAAGGTTAACGTATCCAGCAGCAAAGAGTGCAACCGATCTCATCCCTGATAATCGCATCAACGCTAGAATGGTACCAATGGCAATGCCACCTATGACCGACAAAACAGTAAGCCAAAGCGATAACTTCAAACCTTGCCAAAGAAATGGAATGTTTTCAGAAATTACGCCAAAATCAAAACTACTCATTAATCATGCTTTCCCTATGAAGCCAGGAATCATTGTTCTCTTTTCCAAATACTGAGCAACAACCGTAGCGCACAGAGCAATAACTACATAAATCAAAGTTGCAGCTGTAAATGCTTCAAAACCTTGAAAAGTATATTCTGCAATTTGCTGACTTTGAGCGGTTAGCTCCAAAAGACCAATTGTTAAAGCCAAAGAAGAATTTTTAAAAATCGTCAAGAATTCAGATGTCATCGGCGGGACAATTAGCCTGAACGAAATGGGCAACAGAATATACCGGTAAGTCTGGGCAATCGAAAAACCATTTGCATAAGCAGCCGACGCGAGTCCCACGCTTATTGAATTTATGCCTGCACGAACTTGCTCAGCGACACGACTAGCGGTGTAACAACCTAATCCAACTACTGCTGTGATATATTCTGGGTTGGGCATATCACGTTTCATCCATCGACCGATAGACTCAGGAACAACCTCAGGCAAAACGAAGTACCACAAAAATAATTGGACTAATAATGGAATATTACGGAACAGCTCAACATAGCATGTGCAAATGAGTGCCAAGGGTCTAAAAGGTAGAGTACGACCAACACCGACAAGGACACCTATGATCAAAGCAATGATCCATGCAGCCAGCGCAACTGAGAATGTCCAACCCACACCTGAAATTAACCAACTTAGGTATTCATCTTGGAGCAAAACTCCCCAGTTCCAATTATAATCCATCTAATTACCCTGATTTTTCAATTAAAGGCGCCGAAAAGCGCCTTTAATACTAAAATGGTTGATTTAATTTACTCTGGCAGAGCTTGAAGTCGGAACGCAGCGTTCAAAAGATCAGTACGCTCCACCCCAAGAGGATTAAACCACTTATCATAAATGGCGTTAATCTCACCTGAGCGGAATAAACCAGCAATGGCTTTTTTCCCTATTAATTCAAATTCACTGTCATTTCGGCGGACCATTATTGCATATGGGTCGAATGACAAGAAATCACCTACTACCGCAAAATCATCCGGATTCTTGGATTTTGCGATAAGTCCAAATAGTAAAATATGATCAGTTGAGTAGGCATCTACTCGATCAGTTTCTAGTGCCAGCATGCCTTCAGCATGGTCACGAACTGGCAGGATCTTTACGTCTAAGCCCAACTCAGAAATAGCTGCCTTAACAGCTCTTTCGTTAGTCGTACCCTGAGCCAATGCGATCGCTTTGCCGCCCAAATCCGCCACAGAGTTTATACCAGAACCTTTTCGGGCCATAATTTTTGTACCCGTAATAAACGTTGTTGGTAGATATTCAACTTGCTCCTGACGTGTTAGATTATTCGTTGTCGATCCACACTCCAAATCAATCGTACCATTAGCCATTAGCGCGATCCGCGTCTTTGGATTCACTGGAACATACTTGATAGTTATTTCTTGTCCAAGTTCCTGGGATACTGCATCTACAACTTTCATGCATAAATCCATCGAGTATCCGATGGGCTTTTGGTTATCGTCAAGATAAGCAAAAGGCACAGAACTCTCTCTATGCCCAATGACAATCTCTCCTGAAGATGCGATTTTTGCTAACGTACCCCCATGGCTTTCTGCCCAAACGGGTGTCGAAAGCCCAAAAGCCACCGCCGTGGCCAACATCGACTTAATCAGTCTCATATTTATTACTCCTTGTTGGTTTTTGGGATTATATTTCACACAGAATATCCATGCAATTCAAAGACTTCATCATATCCGAATAACGCAGCACTACCACCGGTGTGCAAAAATACGACATTATCCATTCCAGCGAAGTAGCCTTTTTGGATTTGATCAAGTAATCCATCCAGACCCTTTCCTGAGTAAACTGGATCAAATAACAAGCCCTCCGTTCGCGCAAGAAGTTTTACGGCATTAACCATGCCTTCAGTTGGCGCTCCATATCCACTTCCAACGTAATCACAGTTTGCTCTCACAGAAGCCCTATCAATCGAAACTCCGGTTCCTAAATACTCCGCTGTACGTATGGCAAGATCATATACCATTCCTTCCTGCTTTTCCTGAGGAGCGCGAACACCGATCCCAAGCAAATGAATGTCGCTTTTGATAGCAGCTAGTCCAGTGACAAGCCCTGCCTGAGTACCTGAGCTACCTGTCGCATGAACTAGTGCGTCGATTTTCAAGCCGTTGCTTTCAGATTGATCAACCAATTCTCGGGCACAATTTACATAACCTAGCGCCCCAATGGCATTAGAGCCACCGCCTGGAATAATGTACGGGTTCTTTCCCGAATCTTTCAGTCTTGCAGCTAGTTGGTCCATTTCTGAATTCATATCTGCACCGTTAGGGCGTTTCGAAATTGTTGCCCCATGAAGACGATCCAACAAAACGTTACCGTTCAAATTGTAGTTTTTATCATTTGACCCAGTGCGATCTTCAAGCAATATATGGCACTCCATGCCGACTTTAGTTGCCGCAGCCGCAGTTTGACGAGCATGGTTGGATTGAGTTGCGCCCTGCGTTATTATTGTATCCGCACCCTGCTCTATCGCATCAGCGATCAAAAACTCAAGCTTGCGCGTTTTATTTCCGCCAGATGACAAGCCCGTACAGTCGTCTCGCTTAACCCATATTCGAGGCCCACCTAACTCTTCACTTAGCCGGTCCATCGGCTCAAGAGGCGTAGGCAGATGCCCTAAGGAGACTCGAGGAAACCGTGCAAGCGCTAAAGACAAGTCCTTACAACGGCTCACTAGCAAATCAGACTTATGAGATGAGGCTTCTTCAAGCGTGTTGCTATGATCTTCCACAAATGTTCCTCCTTTAAGCTTGCTAAAAGCATTACAAAGATTAATTGGCAAATACATTGCTTTTTGCTATGCCTGCTCATACTTCCAATATGTGTAAGGATGATTTTTCATGGATATGCGGTGGTTAGATGATGTTTTAATCTTGCTAGAAGAACGGAACATGTCTCGTGCAGCTGATCGCCGAAACATAACTCAGCCAGCTTTTTCACGACGAATACGAAGCTTCGAGCACTGGCTCGGAGTGACTATTCTAGACCGAAAAACGAATAGTATCGAACTAAGCGCGGCTTTGATCCACAATGAAAATGAGATTCGAAGCTTGGTGGCACGTCTGACAGAATTAAAATTCAAAATTGCCCACCATAACCCGTCGGCCACTATTATCACTATTGCAGCGCAACATACCCCGGTATTTTCAACATTTCCAGACATGGCCCTTCGCGCTATGAGCCGTTATCCCAAAATGCGCTTCAGGATGCGTGCTGGGAACCACGCGGACTGCTTAGCTATGTTCATACGCGGCGACACACGTATGCTACTCTGTTATGAGGCCAGTCAGATTAATGCGCTGCAGTTCGGCCCAGGGATTGAACGCGGCATATGGGGCCATGACTACCTAGTACCTGTTGTCGGAGGCACTTTACGTTACAGCGTAAAGGATAATCGTGATATTTCAGAAGAAACCCCAAGTATCATTTATCCAGACACTAGTTACTTTGGCCAGGTACTGAAGAAAGCAGGCAGGCCATTTGGCACATCTGATTTGAGTGCAAACCCGTTTTGCCAGACTGCATTTTCGAGTGGAATGAAAGAAATGGTACTATCAGGCCTAGGAGTAGGATGGTTACCCTACAGTATGGTTCACAAAGAAATAGAAAATGGAGACTTAATTTCACTATCAAACCATTTTGGGCAAGAGCATTTGAACATTGTTATTTATGCGCAACAACATGATGATATGGCAATTAATTTACTGCGGTTTTGGACAGAAAAATGAGTTTGGAGCTTCAGCCTAACAACACGTATATTAGGATAATAACAAATTCCATCAATGTAACTTAATCCATGTATTTACTCTGAGCGCATATAGCCGCCTTGCAAGACTGTGTTCTTTTACTAGGGTATAGACACAGTGTTTGAGGCCAGAATCCCACCCCACAAACATATGAAAAAGTGTGTATTTGGTGTGTTTTTGAATCACACACGCATAGCGCTGGTGCGCCAAAAATAAGTTACTGATTTTATTGATAAATATGGTGCCCAGGGGCGGATTCGAACCACCGACACAGGGATTTTCAATCCCCTGCTCTACCCCTGAGCTACCCGGGCACCGGAACAG
>Ga0102948_1000651_pt1 | contig 13780 bp, 15 predicted proteins | sample SalPonA_A_H2O_MG_FD_78211 | JGI IMG/M metagenome (GOLD analysis project Ga0102948, IMG submission 78211) | Water microbial communities from South San Francisco under conditions of wetland restoration - Salt Pond MetaG R2A_A_H2O_MG | ecosystem: Environmental > Aquatic > Non-marine Saline and... | reverse complement strand
AGGGGGCTATTTTTGTTTTGGGCAAACAGATGAAGTTCGCCGATACCCTGATACTGTCCTGTTTTAAGATCCTCTCTTAATTTTTCGAGTGCCTCCGTTGAGTTGAACCAATCCGCTTTGTCAGCTCCCTCTGTGTAAATTGAGGCAAAGGGTATAACCCGATTAGGAAGGCGCTCGGCTAGTTTAAGTGTTTCGTTATTGTTGCGGCTGGTGATAAGAATGCGATCAATCTGATTTCTATTCAGACGCTCGATGATCTCCTCTGTGGTCAATTGTTCAAGGTAATCTGAATCGAGGTGCGAGTGAGCGTCAATGAGTGGGCGTTCCTGAGCGATGACGCTCTGGCTTAAGATTGCCGCTAAGATTAGAAATTTGACAGACATCTTTAAGCGCTCTGAACCATTTGATTGAGTAAGTTACTGGGATCTTGATCAACCATGATTAGATTGCGTGCTTGATCGTCGACAAAGCCTTCATGGTTCGCATGATCTAGGAAGCTAAGCAGCTGATCGAAATAGTGGTCGGTATTAAGAAGCGCTACAGGCTTTTGATGGAAGCCGAGTCTTGCCCAGGTATAGATTTCGAAAAACTCTTCGAGCGTGCCTATACCGCCAGCCATCGATATAAAACCCTGCGCTAACTCGGCCATTTTTGATTTTCGCTCATGCATGTTGGCCGTTATGTGAAGCTCTGTGAGGGACGGGTGCGGGGCTTCATGATCTGCGAGTGCGTCAACGGATACCCCGATTACCTTCCCATTTTCAGCCAGCACAGACTCAGCGAGCGATCGCATTAATCCTGTATTAGAACCGCCATAGACAAGCGTGATCTCTCTGCTTGCTAATACTTTGCCCAATTCAACGGCAGCGGCCTTGTGAGCAGGGTTTTGAACGGTTTTTGCGCCAAGGAATACGGCAACGGATCTCATGATGTTCCTCACATTTGTCATTTTCTTAAGCCTATCACGTGTTGTTTACATTGATCCCCCTATAAAGGGTTCACTATTGCTTTGTAATGTGTGAATCTTTTGCCATTACTTTTTCAGGAAAAGAGCCATGTCTGTCACGATTAATGAAACATCCTGGCCACAACTTCAGCGCCTAAGGTTTATTGAGCGTCAGCTGCTTTGGGAGCGTGAAGTGACCGCGCCTATGTTAGTTGGAGCATTTGGAATTGCTCGCCCAGAGGCTCAAGAGGCGATCAATACTTATTGCGAGTTTGCGCCGGACAATGTGCGCCCCTATTCGCTTTCTGATCGCAGTTATAAACCCACTCAAGCGTTTAAACCTAAATTGATTCCAGATTCGGCTGACTCCTTGATCACCATCTCTCGCTTATCGACACCGGCGAACCCTGACTTCTTCTCTGTACCCGTATTGAGTCGATCAACCGCGCCCGGAGCGTTAGCCACAATTTTGTCAGGTATAGAGAATCGCAGCCGTATAGAAGCGGTCTATGTTTCGATGCAGAACCCAGAGGGTTCACGTCGATCCATAACACCGTGTGCCATTATCAGTGCCAGTAATCGATTGCACGTGCGTGCTTACTGTTGGGAGCGTAAGGCTTATCGGGATTTTGTGTTAAGTCGCTTCCGTGGCGCACTGACCCTCAAAGAGGCTGGTGATCAGTTGCCTACCGACTTCGCTTGGGATGAGTTGCTCTCTGTACGACTCGTTGTTAACGACGCGTTAACAGCTGAGCAGCAGCGATTGGTGATCGATGACTTTGACTTAGAACAACTAGAAGCATTTGAGATTCGCAAAGCGCTGGTCGGTTACTTCCTACAGGCAAATCTCCTACCCACCAGTGAGTCAGAACTTAATGAGGCTAAATCTCATCCTGAGCGCTTTCCAGTATTGGCCGTTGGCAACTCAGGTGAGTCAGTGATTAGTTACGCGTTTTAAGCCTCGATGCAGAGCTGGTTTTGTTCCCCGAGCCCCTCAATACCAATTCGCACTGTATCGCCTGCCTTTAGATACTTTTGTGGTGATTGACCCATACCGACCCCTGGTGGGGTTCCAGTCATAATGACGTCACCCGCTTCTAATGTCATAAATTGGCTCAAATAGGCGACGATCGTTTTGACATCAAATACCATAGTCTTGGTATTTCCGTCTTGGAAACGTTCACCGTTAATCTCCGTAAACATATTGAGATTTTGCGGGTCTAGGATCTCATCTTTGGTTACAAGGTAAGGGCCAATCGGGGCAAAGCTGTCATGTGATTTGCCTTTGTCCCAGCTCCCTAAACGCTCTAGCTGGAAGGCGCGTTCAGACAGGTCATTGGCTAGACAAAAACCAGCAATGTGATCCATCGCTTGATCTTCTGAGATGTATTTTGTCCTTTTGCCAATCACGATTGCCAATTCGACTTCCCAGTCTGTTTTCTTCGCGCCGCGTGGGATCTGTATAGGATCATTCGGACCTGAAATTGCACTAGCGGCTTTCATAAACAGGATGGGTTCTGTCGGTAGATCCATTCCTGCTTCTGCAGCATGGTCTGAGTAATTCAAGCCGATGCAAACCACTTTGCCAACGTCACCAATGCAGGGACCGATCCGTTCTGATGAGTCGACCAGGGGGAGAGCACTGAGTTCTATATGCCTTAGAATTTCAAGCGATTGGTCCGATAAGTGATCGCCATTAATATCTGGAATCACAGAGGAGAGGTCTCGAATCTGTTGATCGCCATCTAGAATGGCAGGTTTCTCTTGTCCTTCTGCACCGACACGTAACAATTTCATCATAAGCTCCTGACAGTTTAGGCCTAATAAACTATGTGAGCGGTATGAGGTCAAGAGAAACAAAAAAGGGGAGCCGAAGCTCCCCACACTGCAACAGGTTCTAACCTATTGTTGGTTTCAAAAACTCATTCAGAGCCTGCAGTGGTGTCTCTTAGTGTTTGCCGCCGTTTCCACCTTTACCGTGGCCGCCTTTGCCCTCACCTGAGTGCATGTTTTCGAATTTAGCGATCTGATCGGTTGTTAGAAGCGACTTGATATCTTTGTGCATCTGATCACGCATGCCATCACGCGCATTGGCTTTCATATTCTCACGCTGTTCAGCCGATAGGGTCGCCTGCATCTGTTCACGATCCGCATCTCGTTGTGTGAACATCGCAAGAAGCTGAGATTGCTGATCGGCAGAAAGATCCAGACGCTGAGTCAGTTTTTCAACACGATCTTCGGCGCTTTTGGGGCCGCCTTTTCCATCAGCATAGACAGCGCCTGATAGTGCACCGATTGTGAGTGTTACAGCCGTAATTGACGCGATGATTGTCTTCTTCATGTGAACGCTCCGTTCGTTGTTCGTTGCTATGGGTCCATTATTGATCAAGGCAATGCTAAGTTGGGTTTCGAGTTCGTAAAGTTGCGTAAAGTTTTGCGAGTTGGGTCTGGGCACGAGTAAACTGACGCTAAATAGGAGTGAGCATGAGCACAGAAATACTGCTAGTCGATGACGATTTAGATCTGACAGATATGTTGGGCGAGTACCTAGAAAACGAGGGCTTTTCGGTGACTCAAGCTGGGTCGGCCGAACACGCGATCGAACTGTTTAATGCGAATCGTCAGTTTGATCTCTGTGTATTCGATATCATGATGCCCGGCCTATCTGGATTAGAGCTGCTGCAGCAGGTTCGTCCTAAGGTGTCCACTCCCGTGATTATGTTGACCGGTAAGGGGGACGATATTGACCGAATTATTGGCCTAGAGATGGGTGCCGATGACTACTTATCCAAACCGGCCAACCCGCGTGAGTTGCTGGCGCGTATTCGAGCTGTGTTACGCAGGTCGGCGTCTGTTAAACCGGAGATTAACACTCAAACACTCTCGGTTGGAGCGGTGAATCTGACTCCCGCACGCCGAGAGGCTTGTGTTGATCAGACAGAGTTGCAGCTCACGGCGGCTGAATTTAATGTTTTGGCTTTGTTGATGGAGCGTGCTGGGCAGGTTGCATCCAAAGAGTGGCTCACCGAACAGGTGCTTCACCGCAAATTAACCGCTTACGATCGATCGATCGATGTTCATGTGAGTCGTGTTAGACATAAGCTTGAGCAGGCCAAGCCTGGGTTAGCTGAGATGATCAAAACTGTGCGTGGCGAAGGCTACCAGATGGTCGTTGGGGTAGATGGTTAATGCGTTGGTATCAACATCTATTCTGGCGCATCTTTGGCGCCGTCTGGCTGGTGAGTACGCTCGGTATTCTTATCAGCTTGACGCTGTTCATATCGGTTACCGATACCCCTGATCGCACTGAAAGCCAGAAGCAGAAGGCGACCATCATCGCTGAACAGTTAATTTCGGATTATCAGTATGGGGTGCAACGCAAAGAGCAACGTCGCCGTTTACCGCTTTGGATCTATGAAAAACGCACTAATAAGTTGATCTACTCATCGAGTCGACGACAGCAACCTAACGATGCCATGGTGACAGAGATTACCACTACGGATGGCACTCCATACCTCGTTTACTTTCCGCCTGAACGTAATGAAGAGCTGTTTGAGCGGATGTGGGGTTTTTTGCTCTCTTTCCAGGTGTTATGGGTCATCGCTGTCTCTTTTGGCAGCAGTCTTTTGGTTACTTGGTTAGTGGTTAGACCGATTAACGATTTAAAGGGGTTTGTTCGCAGGCTGCATCAACAGGGTAACTTAAGCAGTCGTGCCGAAGGGCAACTGGTCAAACGAGGCGATGAGCTAGGTCAGCTTGCGCGCGAATTTAACCAAATGGTCGATTACGTAGAGAAGACGCTCGATAGCCAACGACACCTGCTGCAGGATGTCTCCCATGAGTTGCGTGCCCCTCTAGCGCGCCTTCAAGCGGCAGCAGGTTTAGCCGAACAGAAGTGGGGTGAGGGGGATCGTACTCTGCAGCGTATCAATAAAGAGTGCGTAAAATTAGATGGTTTGATCTCTGAGATACTGACTCTGGCTCGCGCTCGTGATGCTGAAGCTTCTGCACCGATAGTCAATGTGGCACAGCTATGTAAAGACCTGGTGAAAGACGCTCGACTCAGTGGTCCAAAGCATCAATTTGATCTGTCGCTTGATGTGGCTGATGGAGCAAACATCCGAAGTGAGCCACTGAGTCGAGTCGTCAGTAATCTGCTGAATAACGCTATAAATCATACGCCAGAGGACACGGCGATCAAGGTGACTGTCGTGACTGCTAATAACAGTCTAAACATTCGGGTGGTTGATAATGGGCCGGGAATACCAGAATCGATTCTTGAATCGATTGGGCAGCCATTTAGACGAGGGGCTAGTTCAAGTGGTTATGGGTTGGGTTTAAGTATTGTCGTGCGAGCGACTGAGCGTGTCGGTGGTGCAGTTCAGTTTGAAAATCTATCGCCTGCGGGCTTGAAAGTAGAGATAAAAATACCGCTAGCGAACTGATCGGTAGCGGTATTTGAAAGAAGTGTCGAAGCTTAAAGCGCTTCTGAACCCGTTTCGCCTGTACGAATACGTACCACTTGCTCAACAGGCATAACGAAGATCTTACCGTCACCGATTTTGCCTGTATTAGCGGTAGAGCTGATCGCTTCAATGACTTGATCAAGCATGTCATCGTCAATCGCGACTTCAATTTTAACCTTGGGAAGGAAGTCCACTACGTACTCTGCACCACGGTAAAGTTCAGTGTGACCTTTTTGACGACCAAAGCCTTTAACTTCGGTTACGGTAACACCCTGAATACCAATGTCAGACAGTGCTTCACGCACATCATCCAGTTTAAACGGTTTGATAACGGCAGATACCAGTTTCATAGTTTCTCCTTGTTGGATGGATCAGCTAAACCTGACCTAATCCGCTGCAAAATTTTATCCATTATGTACATGGATGGTTGAACCTTCAAGTTTCCTGATCACCCCGTTCGTTTAGAAACGAAAAAAACCCTACCTGGGGGTAGGGCTGAGAAGAGGGGTGTATCCCTACACCCCGGGTTTCAACAGAAACTGAGTTTCAAATTACTTACGTGAAGTGACGAACTCTGGGTACGCCTCCATACCACATTCAGAAATGTCGACCCCTTCGTACTCTTCCTCTTCAGTCACTCGGATGCCCATCACAGCTTTGATGATGCCCCAAACCACTAGGCTGACAACGAATACCCATACGAAGATTGTTAGGGCGCCGATAATCTGGCCAGAGAAAGTAGAACCGTCGTTAGTCACTGGTACCAGTAGTAGACCAAGAAGACCGACAACACCGTGTACTGAGATTGCACCGACAGGATCGTCAATTTTTAGTTTATCCAGCGTTAGGATAGAGAAGACCACTAGAACACCACCGATCGCACCAAAGATGTGAGCTTGAAGTGCAGAAGGGGTTGAAGGTTCAGCTGTGATCGCTACTAGACCCGCTAGCGCACCGTTAAGTGCCATTGTTAAGTCAGCTTTACCGAACAGCAGGCGTGCAGTGATCAGTGCTGCTACGACACCGCCTGCAGCGGCTGCGTTAGTGTTCATGAAAACAACCGCGACTGCGTTTGAGTTCTCAACATCAGACGTTGCAAGAACTGAACCGCCGTTGAAGCCGAACCAACCCATCCAAAGGATGAATGTACCGAGCGTTGCAAGTGGTAGGTTAGCACCAGGAATCGCATTGATCTGGCCATTTTTACCGTATTTGCCTTTACGTGCACCCAGTAGAAGAACGCCCGCTAGTGCTGCTGCAGCACCTGACATGTGTACGATACCTGAACCTGCGAAGTCAGAGAAACCAAGGTCACCAAGCGTGTACATGCCGAATACAGCGTTACCGCCCCAAGTCCAAGAACCTTCCATTGGGTAGATGAAACCCGTCATCACAACCGCGAAAGCTAGGAACGCCCAAAGCTTCATACGCTCAGCAACGGCACCCGATACGATAGACATTGCGGTTGCAACGAATACGACCTGGAAGAAGAAGTCAGCTGATGGTGCGTACGTCCACTCATCGGCAACACCGTCACCAGTGATGCTAGTAAGGAAATAGTCACCGCCGTACATAATCGCGTACCCGGAAACGAAGTACATGATGCAGGAAATCGCGAATAGCGCGATGTTCTTAGTTAGAATTTCAGTGGTGTTCTTAGAACGAACAAGACCTGCTTCCAGCATTGAGAAGCCTGCTGCCATCCACATAACCAACGCACCACATACCAGGAAGTAGAAGGTATCGAGTGCGTACTTCAGCTGGGTAACATCTCCAGCTGTTGTATTCAAAAGTTCTTCCATTGTTATGCCCTCCAATAAGGCCAAAAATCAAAAAGTTATAGAGCTTCGTCGCCGGTTTCACCGGTACGGATGCGAACAACTTGTTCAAGCGCTGAGACAAAAATCTTGCCGTCGCCAATTTTGCCGGTTTGAGCAGCATTGGTGATCGCTTCGATAACCTGATCTACGATCTCATCAGAGACAGCAGCGTCTAGGCGAACTTTAGGTAGGAAGTCCACAACATACTCTGCACCACGGTAGAGTTCGGTGTGGCCTTTTTGACGGCCAAAGCCTTTAACTTCAGTCACGGTGATACCTTGTACACCGATCTCTGATAGCGCTTCGCGCACGTCGTCAAGCTTGAATGGCTTTATTACGGCTGACACTAGTTTCATCAGATTTCTCCTTAATGTGAAAAGGGAGGATTAATTTATTCCTGTGAAATGTAAAAGCGAAACCTGTGCCAACTTTATAAAAATATAATTAAAACAATAATTTATGTTTTTATTATTGGTCTTTTTACCACGTTAGCAACTTAAATAGTGCGTGATGTGGTGCACCATAAAAGTGCGCGCACTATTTCGGTGCGTCAAATGAAGGCTAAAATGATGGGTTTCTAACGGGTCTCTTTTAGGGGTTCTGGTATAGTGGCACTTTAAATAGGCACGTTAATACTTAAGGAGGCCGAGATGCTTGATCCTAAGATGTTTGAAAACCTAAGCCAGACGTTGACTCAATTCTTGCAGGGTAATGCGTCACTTCCGGGCCAGGAGGCGATGCAGCAGCAAATTAAAACGGTACTTCAATCAAGTTTTGCTAAACTGGATTTAGTCACTCGGGAGGAGTTTGACGCTCAGGCCGCTGTTCTTCAGCGTACTCGAGAAAAATTAGAGCAGTTGGAAGCGATGGTAACGGAGTTGGAGTCAAAAGAGTCCTAGACCGCCGCTAAGTCAACTGCAGGACCCAAGGATGGCGTCATGGCATTGGCAACTCTTTACAGTCGAGCACAGCTCGGCATCCAAGCACCTCGCGTTCGTGTCGAAGTGCATTTATCAGGAGGATTACCCTCCTTTGCAATTGTGGGTATGGCAGAAACCGCGGTCCGAGAGAGCCGCGAGCGTGTGCGAAGCGCACTGTTGAATGCCGGTTTCGAATACCCACAACGGCGAATCACCGTTAACTTATCACCGGCTGACCTTCCTAAAGAGGGTGGTCGCTACGACCTAGCCATTGCGTTGGGTATTTTGTTGGCATCCAATCAACTTAAGACCTCTCATCTTCAACAAGCAGAGATTTACTCTGAGTTGGGCTTAGATGGCAAGTTACATCCCATTAAAGGTCTGTTTCCGGCCGCCTATGCGTGTGCTGAAGTCGATGCACTCATTGTCATAGCACCAGACAATAGCCAAGAGGCCTCCCTTGCCGGCGTCAAACAGCAACTTAGCGCTAAGACGCTTTACGATCTATGTCAGGCGTTAAGTGCTGAAACACTTCCCGAAATAGAGACGCCAACACCCGTTCATCAGCTACCTTGCTACCCTGTTGACCTTGGCGAGGTAAGAGGGCAGCCGATGGCCCGTCGTGCTTTAGAAGTGGCCGCCAGTGGAATGCATAACCTCCTTCTGAGTGGCCCTCCGGGCAGTGGCAAGAGCATGTTGGCTCAAGCACTGCCATCAATCTTACCGCCGCTGTCACAATCTAATTGCATAGAGACGGCTGGCATCTACTCTGTATCCGGGTTGCCGGTAGAACGGTTGTTTCGTGGTGAACGGCCCTTCAGAGCTCCACACCACAGTGCCTCTTCAAGAGCGATGGTGGGTGGCGGATCATCCCCTAGACCCGGCGAGATCTCATTGGCGCATCAAGGTGTTCTATTTCTGGATGAGTTACCCGAATTTCCTCGCTCAGTGTTGGAGGTTCTCCGTGAACCGCTTGAAACGGGTGAGGTCAGTATTTCCAGAGTGGCGGGCACACTGACATACCCTGCACGATTCTCTTTGATGGCGGCGATGAACCCTTGCCCCTGTGGTTACTATGCGGATGGCACCGATCGATGTCAGTGTTCACAGGCTTCCATCGATCGTTATCAAGGACGCGTCTCAGGGCCTCTGCTGGATCGATTTGATATGCGCTTGACCTTAAGTGCAGTGCCGACAGAAGAGCTATTACTGGGTGAGTCGCATGAGGAGTGCTCTGGGACGGTGCGAGCACGGGTCATGAAGTGTCAGCAGAGACAGTATGAACGGCAAGGCAAGCTCAATTCTGAATTAACAGGCAGTGAAGTGCAAAAAGAGCTAAATGCCTCGGAGACTCTATCAAAAGAGTTTATGGTGATCGCAACACGGTTACAGCTCTCCGCTAGGGCGTGTCACAGAGCGCTTCGCGTTGCACGCACCTTAGCCGATATGAATGCTGATCTAGAGATTGAGAACAGGCACATTATGGAGGCGCTTAGCTATCGACAGCTGTAACGGATAACCAGATCTTGGGCTTGCCGATGCCAAGGTGTACACTGTGCGGCCAAACATCGAGTCGCATAATCAACATGTCACGCCTTAATCCCCGTCAAAAAGAAGCCGTCGAATACATCAGTGGCCCGCTGCTGGTATTGGCTGGCGCCGGCTCAGGGAAAACCAGTGTTATTACGCGTAAGATTGCCTATCTTATTGAAGAGTGCGGCATTGACGCGCGTCACATTGCGGCGGTTACATTTACCAATAAAGCCTCGCGTGAGATGAAAGAACGCGTCATGTCGCTTGTAGAGGGTAAGGCGGCACGCGGCTTGATTGTCTCTACTTTCCACAACCTCGGTTTAACCATCTTGCGCCGTGAGCACAAAGCGCTGGGCATGAAGCCGGGCTTTTCGTTATTTGATGATCAAGACAGTCGCATACTGATACGAGATCTTTTACTTCATCAGGATGAGGATGCCGATAAAATCAATGTCGTGCAGAGCCAGATCTCGTCTTGGAAAAATGAGATGATCACCCCTCAACAGGCTTTGGAGACGGTATCTGAACCGATCGATATTCTTTGTGCCCGAGCTTATGAAGCTTACGAGCGCCACCTTCGTGCATACAACGCTGTCGATTTTGATGATCTTATACTGGTGCCAGTGCGGCTTTTTGACCAAAAGCCAGAGGTTCTCGAGCGTTGGCAAAACCGGATACGCTATTTGTTAGTGGATGAGTATCAAGACACGAACTTGTCACAGTACCGCCTTGTTCGACAGTTGGTGGGGCATCGCACAGGTTTAACGGTGGTCGGTGATGATGATCAGTCGATCTACGCATGGCGTGGTGCCCGCCCGGAGAATCTAGTTCAATTGCAGCACGACTTCCCTAGCCTAAAGTTAGTGAAGCTAGAGCAGAACTATCGCTCTACAAGCCGCATACTCAAAGCGGCCAATACCTTAATTGCTAACAATCCTCATGTATTTGATAAAACGCTGTGGAGTGAGATGGGCATGGGTGACCCTCTGCGTTTAATTCATCTACCCAGTGAGGATGCCGAGTGTGAGCGAATTGCGACGGAAATTCTGGAACGACACCTACGAGAACGCGCACCCTTTAAAGATTTTGCTGTGCTCTATCGGGGTAACCACCAAGCTAGGTTGTTAGAGATTAAAATGCAGAACTTTAAGGTGCCCTACAAACTGAGCGGCGGCACCTCGTTCTTTGCCCGCGCCGAGATTAAAGATCTGATGGCTTACTTTAAAGTGTTGATTAATCGCGATGATGACAACGCTTTTCTGCGTATCATCAACTTGCCGCGTCGAGAGATCGGTCCAACCACATTGCAGCAGCTAGGTGAGTATGCGACTGAGCGGCACATCAGTATGTTTGCTGCGGTGGATGAGTTGGGTATCGAACACGTCATGAAGCCCAACCCACTGGCTCGGCTTCGTGCATTCACCGAGATGATAGAGCGCCTGCACGCGCTCTGTTTGGGGTCAGATCCTATTGGTGCCATTCGTGAATTGATTGCAGAGATTGGCTACGAAGAGTGGATTACGGCCAACGCATCAAGCGATATTGTGGCTGAAAAACGCATACAGAATGTTTGGTTCTTGGTGGACTCTCTGCGCGCCTCTTTGGAGCGTATTCAAGAAGATGATCCAGATGCCGGTATAGAAGAGGCGATAGCGCGCCTTGTCCTGCTTGACTTACTAGAGCGCCAAGAGGAAGAAGACGACTCTGATCGCGTGCAGTTAATGACGCTGCACGCTTCAAAAGGGTTGGAGTTTCCTCATGTCTATCTAATGGGTATGGAAGAGGATCTGCTACCCCACAGAAACAGCATCGAGGCGGACACCATCGAAGAAGAGCGTCGTTTGGCTTACGTGGGTATTACCCGAGCGCAGCGAACCTTAGCGATGACGTTAGCGAAGAAGCGTAAACAGTTTGGTGAGTGGCAGAGTTGTGAACCGAGCCGATTCTTGGACGAGCTGCCCGATGAAGACATCGAGCGCGAAGGGCATGGTGAAGTCGATCCAGAACGTAATCGAGCCAGAGGCAAGCAGACCTTGGCAGGATTAAAAAATCTATTGGATGATTTCTGATACTACAAACAACAACAGCGCCCAAGGCGCTGTTGTTTATCAAGCATCACTTATTGAGCGATCATGTACTCGATCGATGCTTTGATCTCATCATCAGAACAGTCTGAACAGGTACCACGTGGAGGCATTGCACCAATACCGTTGATCGCATGGCTGACCAGCGTGTCTAGGCCTTTGGCATCTAGACGAGCGGCCCACTCACCAGAGCCGATTTTAGGAGCGCCTAAAACGCCTGCGCCATGACAAGAGTTACATGACACAGCAACGATATCCGCTGCAGTGCGAGCGCCACCAGCCGGTGCAGCAGACGCTGAGCCACAGCTTTCGTCACCTTGTAGACACACTTTACCAACGGGCATTAGACGTTCTGCGATCACATCTTCAGAAGTAACGGCTTGCGCAGATAGCGCGGCAAACGTTAGACCTAGAGTGCATAGTGCTGTTGAAGCCTTAGAAATGATTGCTTTCATTGGCTGTTCCTCTCTGTATTAAAGTCGGCTCTGCTGGCTACCTTGTGAGTAGACTAGACCGAAGGCTAAAAAATCTGCGGGCATTATAACGATTATTAGTTTTATTCGAAATAACGCTATCTTTGGTTCTTATCGTTTTAAGATGTAAGGAAATGGCTTTTATGAAAGGGTTTTGATTGTTAGTATCGGGCAATTAATCCTAATTTAAGAACTCATGTGACCGCATTAATCTTTAATCTCCAACTGTTTTTTCTGATAGTGGTTGTCTGGGTTGTGCAAACTCAATTGATCTATCCCCTAGAGCGTACCCTGCTGGATCCATCATGGGTAGAAGTCGCTAGTATGCTGTTCTTACCGGCTGGGTTTAAAGTCATTATTGCCGTTATCATGGGCTGGATGGCAGCACCTGCAATCCTGTTTTCAACGATTTTTGGTATGTGGCTACACACGGATGATCTTCTCTTTAGCACTCACTTTTCAGTCATATCGACCGTCTCTCTGTATATCCCTATCCTGTTGATCCGTTATTTAAGGGGGGGGTTTCAGGGAGTCGATACGACTAAAGAATCAACAAGTCTTTTCAGAACAGCCGTTGTCGTGACAGTGATTGCTGCCATGCTTAATGCGTTCTTCTCGACAGTACTTTATGGAAATTCTGCACCTCTGGGAATATGGCTTCGTTTTTTGATAGGGGATCTGCTTGGAACCGTCACGGTAGTTGGGTTAGTTGTGCTGTTTAGGCAGTCTATCTATCTTTGGATCGCTAAAAGACTCGAACGCTAAAAAACAAAAAGAGAGCCTAGGCTCTCTTTTCTTATGGAATAAGCTTTAGGGTTTAACGGTTGTAAAACCGAGTGTTTCCCAATCTTGCATACCACCCCGATACCATTTGATCTTGTCAGCAGGGTAGCCAAAATCAAGCAGCGCTTTGATGTTGGTTGGTGATTGGCCACACCACATACCGTTACAGTACATGACAAGGGTTTTAGCCTTTCCGTACTTCCATAGGCCATCAAACTCTTCACCACCAAAATCATCGACAATGATTTCACCGATTGAGATAGGGTCAGCCCCTTTACGCGTCGAAAGCTTAGTCCATGGAATGTTCACAGCACCCGGAATCATTCCGCGTTCTGCCCAATCTGGGGTACGAGAGTCGATGATAAGAATGGACTCATCACCCGAAGAGACTGCTTCCATGTAACCGACCATTTCTACTTCACCAATGGTTTCAACGCCGGGTGCCAACACCATAGGCTGAATACAGAATGGTGGACAAGGACGTGATGTCATTGCGAATGATGGATTGACTGTGTTCTTGGTGTCTTGGTTGCGCATGACAGTCACTTTCTTGCCGTTATGCATAACGTCTGTCGACATAAGGTTACCCGTAATCCCAACGGGTTTAGTCGCTGCAGTCGAATCCGTTTTAGTCGCTGCTGAGTTACACCCAGCCAGTGTAAGAGCGGCTAGTGATGCGATTAGAATTTTTTTCATTGAAAAGTCCTTATTATTTTTTTGGGCAAAAAAAAGCGCAGCTATCAACAACTGCGCTT
>Ga0102948_1000649_pt1 | contig 13800 bp, 10 predicted proteins | sample SalPonA_A_H2O_MG_FD_78211 | JGI IMG/M metagenome (GOLD analysis project Ga0102948, IMG submission 78211) | Water microbial communities from South San Francisco under conditions of wetland restoration - Salt Pond MetaG R2A_A_H2O_MG | ecosystem: Environmental > Aquatic > Non-marine Saline and... | reverse complement strand
ATGAGAATGAATTTAGATAACTGTATTAACTGTGGAAGATGTGTTCGTGCTTGTGACGAAATTCAAGGATCTTTTGTTTTAACAATGAGTGGTAGAGGATTTGAATCTAAAATCACAACTGACAACGATGCATTGTTTGGAGATTCGTCTTGTGTATCTTGTGGTGCTTGTGCACACACATGTCCAACAGATGCTATCTCTGATGTTTACCAATCAAAATCCGTTGCAGTAGATAAAAAAGTTAGAACAACTTGCTCTTACTGTGGTGTTGGATGTAATTTAGAAGCATCAATTAAAGATAATAAAGTTGTTGCAATATCTACGCCTAAAGAATCTGAAGTCAATGCAGGTCACACTTGTATTAAAGGAAGATATGCATTTGGATTTTACGATCATCCAGATAGGTTAAAAACTCCTTTAATTAAAAGAAATGGAAAATTTGAGGAAGCTTCATGGGATGAAGCATATGACTTTATTAAAAAAGAATTAAATAGAATTACAAAAGAAAGTGGTCCCGATGCTGTAGCTGGAATTTCTTCTGCAAGATGTACTAATGAAGAAAATTATGTATTTCAAAAAATGATTAGAGCTGCAATTGGAACTAATAATATTGATTGTTGTGCAAGAATTTGTCACTCACCAACAGCTTGGGGAATGCAACAAACTTTTGGAACTGGTGCTGCAACTAATTCTACAGAAGATATTTATCACGCAGATTTATTTATGGTTATAGGAGCAAATCCTACAAATGCTCACCCTGTTACTGGAGCAAAAATTAAACAACAAGTAATGAAAGGAAAAAAACTAATAGTTTTAGATCCTATTACTACTGAATTAGCAAAACTTGCTGATTATCATATTAAACTTAGACCAGGAACAAATGTGGCTGTTTTAAATATGATGTTACATTTTATATTAAAAGCAAACCTTTATGATAAAGATTTTGTTAGAGATAGAACTGAAGGTTTTGCGAATTTCATTAAAGAAATTGAGAGACAAGATATGGATCATCTAGCGAAAGTCGCTGGTGTTGATAAACAGTTAGTTAAAGAAGCAGCAATTGCTTATGCGACAGCTAAAAACTCTATGGAATTCCACGGTTTAGGAGTTACTGAACAAGAACAAGGATCTAAGACGGTGATGTTAATTGCTGATCTTGCAATGATTACTGGAAATATTGGTAGAAAAGGTGTTGGAGTTAACCCATTAAGAGGACAAAATAATGTCCAAGGTGCAGCTGACATGGGTTGTCAACCTCATCAAGGTGCAGGTTATTTTGAAGTAGCTGATGAAAAAGTTCAAAATTTCTACACTGAAAAATATGGAGTGGTTCACCCAACCAAAGCAGGATTAAAAATTCCAGAAATGTTTGATGGTGCTATTAATAAAGAAGTTAAAGCAGTCTGGATTATTGGAGAAGATATTGTTCAAACAGATCCAAATAGTGCACATGTGGTTCAGGCAATGAACTCGTTAGAATTATTAGTTGTTCAAGAAATTTTTATGAGTGAAACAGCAAAACTTGCAACAGTAGTATTACCTGGAACAACTTTCTTAGAAAAAAATGGAACCTTTACTAATACCGAAAGAAGAATTCAAAGAGTTAATCGAGCTGTTCCTCCATTACCTGGTACTAAAACTGATGGAACAATTGTAACAGACATGATGCAAAAATTAGGCTTTGACCAACCTGAATATGACGCTGATCAAGTTCTAGCAGAAATAGCAGATGTTGTTCCATTCTTTAAAGGTGTAACAAGAGAAAGACTTGGTAAAATGGGATTACAGTGGCCAGTTCAAGAAGATGGAACAGACACTCAAATTTTACACCAAGAAACTTTCAAACTTGGAAAAGGACGTCTTAAAAACTTTGATTGGAAAGAGTCTACAGAAATTGAAACTAATAAAAAAGAATATCCATTAATCTTAACAACTAGTAGAGTTCTACAACATTACAATGCTGCAACAATGACAAGACGTACAAGTAACATCAATATAGTTTCTGAAGACTTATTATTAGTTCACCCAAATGATGCTAACAAAAGAGAGTTAAATACAGGTGACATAGCAAGACTTTATTCTGGACGAGGAGAAGTTGCTCTAAAAGTAGAGGTTACAGATAAAGTTAAAGAAGGCATAGTATTCACAACATTCCATTTTCCAGAACATATGGTCAATATGGTAACCGGTCATGGTAAAGATGAAGAAACAATGTGTGCAGAATATAAAGTGTCAGCAGTTGAAGTTCAAAAAATCTCAAACCAATTTAAAACTGAAATCAAGCCAAAAGAAAATCAAGCAGAAGTTAACTAATCGATAAAATGACAATTGGTTGGCATTTCGACAATAGTTATTCAAGATTACCAAAAACATTCAAAGAAAATATCAATCCTGTTGCAGTAAATGCACCAGAAATATTAATATTAAATAAAGATCTGGCAAATAAATTAGATCTAGATTTTTCAAATATTAATGATGACGACTTATCAAAAATTTTTTCAGGAAATATATTGCCTGAAGGGTCTAACTCTATAGCGCAAGCTTATGCTGGTCACCAATTTGGTCATTTTACAATGCTTGGTGATGGAAGAGCTGTTTTAATCGGCGAACACCTGACCAAAAATAATGAACGATTTGATATACAATTCAAAGGTTCTGGTAGAACTCCATTCTCACGAAGTGGTGACGGTAGGGCTGTTTTAGGCCCAATGTTGAGAGAATATATAATAAGTGAAGCAATGCATTTTTTAAAAATACCTACTACTAGAAGTTTAGCGGTAGTTAAAACTGGTGAAGATGTGGTTAGGGAACAAATTTCACAAGGTGCAATTCTAACAAGGGTGGCCTTAGGCCATCTAAGAGTTGGAACATTTCAATACATTGCTGCAAAACAAAATATTAGTGATTTAGAAATCTTAATTAATTACACAATTGAAAAGTACTACCCCAATATAAAATCATCAAAGAATAAAGCATTAGACTTACTAAATGTTTTAATCGAAAAACAAACCCAACTTGTAATTGATTGGATGCGTGTTGGTTTTATTCATGGGGTTATGAATACTGACAATATGTCTATCTCTGGTGAAACAATTGATTATGGTCCTTGTGCCTTTATGGATGTTTATGATCCTAAAACAGTTTTTAGTTCAATAGATCAACTAGGTAGGTATGCCTATGAAAATCAACCAAAAATTACCAAATGGAATTTAACAAGATTTGCTGAATGTCTTATTCCACTAATTAGTAAAAATGAAGATGAAGCAATTAAACTAGCTACAGATGCTTTAGATAAATTTGAACAAAATTATGAAACAAAATGGTTAAATATGATGAGAGATAAACTTGGGTTATATGGTGAAGATAAAGAAGATAAAAATTTAATTATGGAGTTATTAAATTGGATGTATGAAAAAAAAGCAGATTATACAAATACTTTTATTTTTTTGATGAATAAGACAATTAAAAATTCTGAAATTTATGATAATGCAGACTTTAATTTATGGAAAACTAAATGGATGAAAAGATTAGTAATGTTTGGTAACACTCATAATAAATCTATGGACTTAATGAGTTCTTGTAACCCGATGGTAATACCTCGTAATCACAAAATTGAAGAGGCTTTAATGTTAGCTAATAATGGTGATTTAACCTTGTTTAATAAATTGACTGAAATTTTGAAAAATCCATATCAGGTTAAAGAAAATGATTTAGAATTAATGTCCCCTGCTCCTCATAGTCATGTGAAGTATCAAACTTTCTGTGGAACTTAAATTATTTATAAAACGTAAGGTTCTGGTCTAGCATTATTATCAAGAACTCTTTCAACAGAAAAATCACTAATATCAATCGTTTGATAAGATCCTGTAGAAATTAATTCAGTTAATGCTCTTCCTATTCCAGGGGCTTGCATTAATCCTCTACCGGTAAAACCTGAAGCCATATATACATTTTCGTATTTAGGGTGTTTACCAACTACGGCATTGTTGTCTAATTTATTACAATCATAATAACCAGCCCATCCACCAGTTAATTTTAATTCTTCAAAAGCAGGAATTCTTTGTGCTAATGCAGGCCATACTAATTCTTCAAAATCATTCCAAGCTGGTTCTAGATCAGTAGCATCAAATACTGAATTAGGTGAACCTGCTAAATACTCTCCACCCTCAGGTCTCCAGTAAACACCCGTTGTTAAATCTCCTGTTAATGGCATTTCTTTAATATATTTAGGACATTTAACTCTAAAAACTGTGTGTTTTTGTGGAACTACCGGAATATCTTTTAATAATTCTTTAGTCCAACATCCTGCTGCCGATATAATTGTTTTAGCTTTGATATCAGAAATATTTTTTACTTCGCCTTTAATAAATTCAGCGCCTAATTCAATTGCCTTACTTTTTAAGGCGCTATGAAACATGAAAGGATCAATCCATCCCTCACTTTGGTTGTCAGTATAAGTTGCTGTTTCAATACCTTCACTATTTATATAAGGAAATATTTTTGATAGTTCAGAACCTTTGATATTTTTAGTTCCAGCTTCACAAGCTTCATGATTTTTTAAGGCTTCATATTGTTCCTCAGCATGCTCTGGACCAAACATTAACAAGTATCCATTTGTAACCATGCTTGCTGTAGGATTTGGATTTTTTTCAGTTTTAAGTAATTCTGGTATTTGAAAAATAAATTCTCTAGCAAACTTTCCAAGTAATATGTTTTCTTTTTGAAAAAACTGTCTTCTAAATCCACCAAGGGACAATGGAAATGAAGCTGTTTTATAAGTTGGGTCTCTTTCTATAACTTTTACTTTTCTACCTTCTTTAGATAAAAAATAAGCTGTAGCAGTTCCAATTATTCCACCACCTACTATTACTACATCATCCATAATTTATTTTAATTTAATATGATTAAACTTATATTAAGAAGTAAAGCAAAGAGACACCAAAGTAAATAAGGAATCATTAAATAATAACTATACAAGTTGACACGCTTAAATCTAATTATGAGAATAATTATCAATAAGATTAAAATTACTAATACAATCATAGCTAAAACTATTTTATGAAAAACAAAAAAAACTATACTCCAAGTTGTATTAAAAATTAAATGAATGAAATAAAGGTAAATAGTGTTCATGTCTCTATTTTTACTATGCCAAAATTTCCAGATAGCAATTGTCATAAAAAAATAGAGTGTTGTCCAAACTGGTGCAAAAATCCAATCTGGTGGATTAAATGAAGGTTTGATGATTAAAGAATACCAAGGCTCTTTAAAACCTACAGTAGCTAAACCTCCTATTGCAGATGCAGAAAAAGTTACAAGAGCAAACAATAAAAAAGATAAGAATTTGTTTTTTAACATATTTCTATTATACAATAGAATATGGAAGATAAAAAAGTTATTTGGATAACGGGTGCAAGTAGTGGAATTGGTAAGGCTCTTGCAATCAAATTTGCAGAAAATGGGTGGATGGTTGCTGCATCTGCAAGACGTGAAAATTTATTAAATGAACTTAAAAAAATTAATCAAAATATATTTCCTTTTCCCCTGGATGTTACTGAAGTCGATGCATGTAAATTAGTCGCAAAAGACATAATCAAACAATTTAATAATATTGATATCTGTGTGTTCGGTACTGGCATGCATGATCCAAAATCAGAGAAAAAATTTAATTTAGACAAGATAAGAGAAATAATGGAAGTTAATTATTTTGGAACCATGAATTCAATTAATTCAATCTATGATTATTTTTCTGAGAAAAAAAATGGCCAAATATCTATAATTTCTTCTGTTGCGGGCTATAGAGGATTGCCTGCAGCTGGTGCATATTGTGCTTCAAAATCAGCACTTACCAGCTTTGCTGAAAGCTTAAACTTTGATATGAGAATGAAGAATGTGCGTGTTTCGTTAATCAGCCCTGGTTTCATAAAAACGCCTATGACTGATCAAAATGATTTTCCAATGCCCATGATCAAAACTCCAGAATTTGCTGCAGATGAAATTTATAAAGGATTAGTAATCAAAAAAGGTTTTGAAATACATTTCCCCAAAGCCTTTACCTATTTTTTAAAATTCCTTCAAATGCTACCTAGTAGTTTATATTTTAAACTAGTTGCTAGAGGTATGAAGAAGATTGATTATTAATTTTTTTTAAAGAAAACTGTCAATTCACCAACTTTAAATCCAAACTTTGTAAGTGTAGCTCGATTAATTGCAACATCTTCATCCTGTTTAAAAATCCAATCATCAAAAGAAACTTTAATATTCTTTCCTTTAAATGGGACCATTAAATCGTACTCAAATTTAAAAGCTGATCCATATTGATAACCTTTAGCTGTACCCACGACATCGGGTGCCGTTCCTTCGTAATAATTTTGATCAATCTTTTTGATTTTCCATATACGATTTTGTTTTTCTCCGTCTGTCCAATAAAAATCTTCTTTAAGAGTTAAAATATCTCCCTCAAAACTACCTGTCATATCAGCTTTAAACTGTCTAGTAACTTTACCACTACGGTCTTGTAGTAGACCCCATGCTTTAACCGGACCATTAAAATATTGCTCTATAGTCATAGTTGGTTCAGTGTTTTTAAAATCTGTCGGTTTCATAGAGTTATTGTTTATACAACTTGCTGTAAAGAATAAAGCAAATATTAATACTGTTAATCTAATTATCTTTAAGTTTATCATGTAGCTCCTATAGTTATTTATTTTGTAGTGAAAATTGAATTAAGTCTATGATTTTTGATTTAAAACCAGCTTCACAATATGAAAGGTAAAATTCCCACATTTTTTTAAATTTTAAATCAAAGCCTTGTTTTTTAATTAAGTCCCATTTTTTATTAAATATTTCTCTCCAAATAATCAAAGTCTCGGAGTAATGATTGGCATATGAATTATACTCACCAAATTTTAATCCATTTTTATCAACATAATTTTGTAGTTCACTTTTTGAGGGTAAAAAACCACCTGGGAAAATATATTGTTGTATAAAATCTTTTTTATTTTTATATCTATTAAATAAACTATCATCGATAGTTATGGCTTGAATACCTACCGTACCCGAGGGTGTTAAATTATTTTTAATTGTATTAAAATAACTATCTAAATAGTTTTGACCTACAGCCTCAATCATTTCTATTGATGCAATATGATCATATTTATCCTTTAAATCTCTATAATCTTTAATTTGAATATTTACTTTTTCATTAAGTCCACATCGATGAATTCTCTCTTTAGCAAATTCATATTGTTTTTTGGAAATAGTAATACAATCTAATTTAACATCATAATTAGTACCTAAATACTCAGCAAAACCACCCCAACCACAACCAATTTCTAAAATTTTATTACCACTTGAGGGTCTTATAAGATCAATTAGTTTTTGATATTTATTGTTCTGAGCTTCAAAAAGTTCTTGTTTGGGGCTTTCAAATATAGCACTGGAATAGGTTAAAGTTTTATCAAGCCATAATGAAAAAAAATCATTTCCTAAATCATAATGTTTGGCAATATTTTCTTTACTTCTATTTTTAGTATTTTTTATAATTTTATTTTTAATAAAATTGATAAAAGGCAAATCGAAGATTCCAGAAAATTTATAAATAGTTTTTATATTCTTTGCTGTTAACTCAATCAAATCAGAAAGGTTATTTGTTATAAAAAGATCTTTCATATAAGACTCTCCCAAACCAATACTTCCACTTTTAATCAAATTATAATTTAGGCTTTCATCTTTAATTTCTAAAAAAACTTTTAAATTTTCATCAGGGTTGCCAAACTTTAAAACTTCACCATTTACTTTTTTAATTTCAAGAAAACCATGCTTAATATTTTTTAATGCACTAAACACAATCAAATCTGAAATTTTGTAAATTAACATTAGTTTTCGATAGTAATATTATTCTTAATATTTAATTTTTTTTTTATAAATTTAATTCCTTTTGTCCATAATTTAAATGCCTCATAATGTATCGCTATAATGATTTTGAATGTCATTAATGGATGTTTTAAATAAGATTTAAGTAGGTTTCTATTGGTCAATTCACTTTTAATACCATCTTGTGAAGCATATAATACTTTGCCAACTGGATCATTCAGATCAATTATTACAGATATTTTATTACCAGGTTTCAATAGTCTAAAAAAATAAATACAATTCATTTCTATAAATGGAGATACATGAAATTTCTTCTTACACATATGTTGAATCAGATTTTGGTCTTTTTCAGTTTTAAAAACATAAACATGTTGCTCGCCAAATGTGTTTTTTACCTCATATAATATAGATATTAGATCAAAATTTTTGTCGTAGACATAAAAAACACTTAATGGATTAAATACATATCCAAATATTCTTGGGTAACATAAAAGTTTAATATGAACATCGTTAGTATCAATATTATTTTTTCTAAGATTATCTAAAACCCATTCCTTAAGAGAGCTCCCATCTCTTGCTCCATGGTCTTTATCAAAGAAACTAATAATATTTAGTTTATTGTATGAAAATATCTTTAAAGTTTTGTGTAGTAAATCTATTTCCGATAAATCTATAAGAAGTGAAAATACATTGTAATTAAAACTATGAATTTTGGGCTTAAATCTTTTATGAATTACATTTCCTGTATAAATATAAGAATTTTTAATCATTAAGTGTTTTTAGCATATCAATAGAGGACTTTATTCCATCCTCGTGAAAACCATAACCAAAATAACTACCACAAAATAAAATATGTTTTTTATTTTGAATTTTATGCAGGTTACTTTGATTGGTTAATGCTTCTGTATCGTAATAAGGGTGAGTAAATGCTACTTTTTTAAATATCTTATCATTTGGAATTTCTTTAAATGGATTAATTGTTAAAAAAATATTTCTATCTATCTTTAAATTTTGTAACTGATTTATCCAATATGTTACAGCTGTCTTTTCATTATTATTTGAGTCCATTGAAGAATTCCAAGCACACCATGCTTTTTTATTTTTAGGCATAACACTTTCATCAAAATGTATTACTGCAGTGTTTGCTCTATATTTAAATTTTCTTAATATTGACTTCTCGTCTAGTGTTGGATTATCAATTATCTTTAATGCTTCGTCTGCATGAGTTGCTATTACAACTTTATCATATTCAAAGAACTCATTTTCCTCCCCATAAAAAATTTTAGCACCTAAATCATTTCTAGTGATTTTATTTATATTGTAATTCTTAAAATGTTCTCCACTAACTTGGCCTATTATCTTATCGACATAAGTTTTGCTTCGATTTGTAACCGTAAACCATTGAGGTCTATCTTTAATTTTAAACAGTCCATGATTCTTGAAAAAGCTTAGAAAAAAAGATAATGGCATTTGTTTTGCTTCATATGGAGGCATCGACCATATAGCAGATACCATTGGTATAATATGATAATTAATAAAATATTCTGAAATTTTTATTTCTGTTAAATACTCCCCTAATGTTATCGAACTAATTTTTTTAATTTCTATTTTTTCACAGTTTTTATAAAAGCTTAAAATTTCAAAAAACATTTTTAAGAATTTTGGATTAAATAAATTTTTTTTATTAGAAAAAATTCCACCTAATCCTTTTCCACAATATTCTAATCCACTATTTTCTACAGTAACAGAAAATGACATATCACTTTTTTCAATCTCTATTTTATTTTCTAAAAAAAAATTAATTAAATTTGGATATGTTTGCTTATTAAAAACCATAAATCCAATATCTATTGGAATTTCTTTGTTAGGGTTGTAAGCAACCTTTATTGTATTTGCGTGACCCCCAAATTGATTTTCTTTTTCAAATAAATCAACTTTATGTTTTTTAGATAGGTAATAAGCAGCACTTAATCCTGATATACCAGCACCTACTACAGCAATTTTCATCTTAGTAAATATCTAAGCAGCTGTGTCTTCGTACTCTTCCATAGATGGACATGTGCAAAACAAGTTTTTATCTCCATAAACATTATCTACTCTACCAACTGGAGGCCAATATTTATTTGTTCTTAAAAACTCTGAAGGATAAGCGGCCTCTTCTCTTTCATACTTATGATCCCACTTATTGGATGTTAATTCAACGTGAGTATGTGGCGCATTCTTCAATGGGTTGTCAGTCTTGTCATATTCACCCGACTGAATTTTATCTATTTCTTGTTTTATTTTTATAAGAGTAGAACAAAATTTATCAATTTCACTCAAACTTTCACTTTCTGTAGGTTCAATCATCATTGTACCAGCAACAGGCCAAGACATTGTTGGAGCATGGTAGCCAAAATCAATCAATCGCTTTGCAATATCTTCTTCAGTGATCCCTGTTTCACTTTTTATCGTTCTAATATCAATGATACATTCATGAGCTACATTGCCACTTTTACCCTTATATAAAATTGGAAAAGAGTCTTTTAATTTGTGGGCAATATAATTTGCATTTAGTATTGCAACTTGTGATGCTTTTCTTAAACCTTCAGAACCCATCATCTTTATATACATCCATGAAATCGATAAGATACTTGAGCTACCCCAAGGAGCTGCAGATACCGCTCCCATTCCAGTCACTGGACCACAATCTTTTATCACAGAATGTTTTGGCAAAAATATTTCTAAATGTTTTTTACACGCTATTGGTCCCATACCAGGTCCACCACCACCATGAGGTATACAAAATGTTTTATGCAAATTTATATGACAAACATCTGGTCCAAAATTTCCTGGTTTAGCAATACCTACTAATGCATTTAAGTTAGCTCCATCCATGTAAACTTGCCCACCATGATTATGAATTAACTCACATATGTCAGTTATTTTCTCTTCAAATACACCATGTGTTGATGGATAAGTGACCATAAGGGCAGCTAAATTTTCTGAATGTTCTTCAGCTTTATTTTTTAAATCTTCATAGTCTACGTTTCCATGTTGATCACATTTAATAACAACTACTTTCATACCAACCATTTGAGCACTAGCCGGGTTTGTGCCATGCGCTGAACTTGGAATTAAACAAACATTACGATTCGTTTCACCATTTTTTTCATGAAATTTACGTATTACCATTAGACCAGCAAACTCTCCTTGAGCACCAGCATTTGGTTGCAATGAAACTCCAGAAAATCCAGTAATTGATCTCAACCAGTTTTTCAAATCTGTAAATAATTCTCTATAACCATCCATTTGCTCTACAGGAGAAAAAGGATGTGGCTGTGAAAATTCTTTCCAGGTAACTGGTATCATTTCTGCAACTGCATTAAGTTTCATAGTGCACGAGCCTAAGGCAATCATAGATTTATTTAAAGCAATGTCAGAGTCTTCTAATTTTTTTAAATATCTAAGCATTTCTGTTTCCGAATGATAACTATTAAAAACTGGATGATCTAAATAAGTTGAAGTTCTTAATAGGTTTTTTGGAATATTAGATAAACTTTCATTCATATTTTCTTTAATTGTTTCTGAACAATTAAAGATTTTTAGTAACTGATTTGCTCTATAAAGATTTTTTCTCTCATCAAAAGATACTGCTAACATTTCAGAATTCACTTTTCTGATGTTCACTCCTTGATCTAAAGCATTTTTGTATATCTTCTCTGTTTTATCTAGAGTTTTTATTGTAACCGTATCAAAAAATTCATTTGAATAAAGTTCATAACCAGATTGCTTTAGTTTATCTGCAAAATTTTTAGTTAATTGAGAGACACTTTCTGCAATTTTTTTAATTCCTTGTGGACCATGATAGACCGCATATGCTGCAGAAACTATTGCCAATAATGCTTGTGCAGTACAAATATTACTTGTAGCTTTGTCTCTTCTTATATGTTGCTCTCTTGTTTGAAGGGCAAGTCTATATGCTTTTTTCCCATGTCTATCTACTGACACACCTACTATTCTGCCTGGCATTGATCTTTTATATTCATCTTTTGTAGCAAAAAATGCTGCATGGGGACCACCATAACCCATTGGAATTCCGAAACGTTGAGAGCTACCGACAGCAATATCGGCACCTAACTCAGCAGGTGTTTTTAGTTTAGCGAGTGCTAACAAATCACATGCTAAAACTGCTTTTCCATTAAATTTATGTATTTTACTAATAGCCTCACTTGGGTCTTTAATATCTCCAAGAGTTCCTGGATATTGAATGATACCACATATAATATTTTCTTTAATATCTTTATCTTCGTCACCAACTATTATTTCTAGGCCTAAAGGTTCAGCTCTTGTTTTAATCACATCAATTGTTTGAGGATGACAATTTTTTGAAACAAAAACTTTTTTAGATTCAGACTTAGATATTCTATAACTCAATCCCATAGCTTCCGCTGCAGCTGTTCCTTCATCTAAAAGAGAGGCATTAGCGATATCCATTCCAGTAAAGTCAATTATCATTTGTTGAAAATTTAATAACATTTCCAATCTGCCTTGTGCTACTTCTGGCTGATAAGGGGTATAAGAAGTATACCATCCTGGATTTTCTAAAATATTTCTAAGTATTACATAGGGAGTATAAGTTCCATAATAACCCATTCCTATAAAGCTAGAATAAATCTTATTTTTTTTAGAAATATCTTTTAATTTTCTAAGTGCTTTATATTCAGAATTTGGATCACCAATATCCAAATCATCTTTAAGAAGAATTTTTTCTGGTACAGTATCTTTTATTAAATCATCAAGATTTTGGTATCCCAACTCTTTAAGCATAACATTTTGTTCATCAATAGATGGACCTATATGTCTTTGTATAAAATCTTTTTGAGCATTCTTTAACATTTAACTACCACTTTCTTTTGAAAATTTTTCGTATTCTTCTTTATTCATTAATGAATCCATTTCAGACTTATCAGTAATTTTTAATTTAAAAAACCATGCTTCATTTTCTGGATCAGAATTAACTTTTGCAGGATCGTCAACAATGGCTTGGTTATTTTCGATAATTTCTCCAGATACAGGAGTATAAATATCACTTGCAGCCTTTGTAGATTCTACAACTCCAGCATTGCCATCTTTAACTACAGAAGATCCTATTTCTGGTAACTCTACGAAAACTATATCTCCTAGCATTTCGGTTGCATGTTGTGTAATTCCTACAACAGCAGTGTCTCCATCTAACTTTATCCACTCGTGTTCTTTAGAATATTTTACTTCACTCATTTACTAGCTCCTTTCACATAACTTTTTTTATAAAATGGCAAATTACTTATAATTGCCGGATATTTTTTTCCTCTCACTTCTAAAAAAACCTTAGTATCAATTTTAGAAAATGAATTTTCTACATAACCCATTGCAACTGGGGCCTGAACGCTGGGTCCAAAAGTTCCACTTGTAATTTCCCCAATATTTTTATCATCCTCACTAAATATTGAAGTTTTTTCACGGGCTATAATTCTTCCTTCTGGCTTAATACCTACGCGGATTTTGCTTACTCCTTTCTCGATTTGAGATTTAATTTTTTCACATCCAATAAACCCACCCTCAAGAATTCTATTTTTTGATATCGCCCATTTTAAATTTGCTTCTACTGGGCTTTTATTAATATCCATGTCATGACCATACAAACAAAGTCCCGCCTCTAGTCTCAAGGTATCTCTGGCACCTAATCCAATTAAATTAGCCCCTTCATCTATGAGTTTTTGCACAAACGCTTCTGCGTTCTCATTTTTGATAGATATCTCAAATCCATCTTCGCCGGTATAACCTGATCTTGTGATATAAATATCCTCTTTAAGATAATTAAACGTATCACCATTCATAAATTTTAGATCTGATACTCCATTGATTATCTTTTCTAGTATTTGGACTGCTTTAGGGCCTTGAATT
>Ga0102948_1000646_pt1 | contig 13824 bp, 17 predicted proteins | sample SalPonA_A_H2O_MG_FD_78211 | JGI IMG/M metagenome (GOLD analysis project Ga0102948, IMG submission 78211) | Water microbial communities from South San Francisco under conditions of wetland restoration - Salt Pond MetaG R2A_A_H2O_MG | ecosystem: Environmental > Aquatic > Non-marine Saline and... | reverse complement strand
GCTTGTCTTGATTAAGCTTTTGCCTAACCCCAACAAGCGCCCACACGCATTACTTGATCTATTTGTTAAAGAGCGTTGCTTGTATCTGGAAGCGCTTCGTTTCCGATGTCTCCCCAAGCGAGGTGCGTATACTACTACTCCTAATACTTAAGTCAACAACGCATCTGCAAAAAAGTGTAAAAACTTTGAAATAATTTTCTGATAGCGCCTAAACGCTGTATTTGGCCCAAGATCTGCTTACACAGCTCAACGCTTTGTACCAGTGAGAGACTAACGAATGCACCCGATACGAACTCTTTTTTATTTCACAGCTGTCATCTTTGCCAGCTTGATCGTCATCGCCACCCTTAACTTATCGCGCGTCGATCTCTCGAAGCTTGCTATCGCTCCGACCGTTAACCTACAGGTTGACTGGCCAGACGCATCAGCTCGTTGCAATGAGCTGGGTGACGAGTGGCGCCTTGCATCAATCTCAGAACTGGTAGCACTCTTCTACCTTAGCGATCGGATTGACCACATTAAGAATACTGATATCTGGAGCAACCAGTCGCTCCTAGGGTATGTTTTTGGTCTGAATACGCATGCCGGCATACTAAGCTTCGATACTCCAACGGACACCGACCACTACATCTGCGTTCATAATAGAAAACGGCCAGCATAAGCTGACCGTTTTTCACTGGATAAGTGTTCCTGACTAAACAAGGTTCTTTGTATTAATCATAGTCACTACGATTTGCTCTATCTTCAGCTTCGGCAGCTTCGAACTCATCCTCTAACTCGTCCTTGCGGCCCCGCGTAAAAATACGTCCCATCAATACACCCAGCTCGAACAGTAACCACATAGGCAAGGCCAGCAGTGACTGAGAGATAATGTCGGGTGGTGTTAATAGCATGCCTATTACGAAACAGCCGACGATTACGTAGGCGCGTTTACTCGTGAGGCTCTCAGGCGTGGTAGCACCAGACCAGATGAGCAACAGCGTCGCAATCGGAATCTCAAAGACTACGCCAAAAGCAAAGAAGAGCTTCAATACAAAGTTGAGATAACTACTTATGTCGGTCATCACCGCTACATTTTCAGGCCCAACACTGGTGAAGAAGCCAAAAATCAGCGGGAAAACGACAAAATAGGCAAATGCGATGCCCGAATAAAATAGAAAGATCGAGGATAACAGCAGCGGTACCGCTAGATGCTTCTCATTTTCATACAGTCCCGGCGCAATAAAGCCCCACAACTGATGCAATATGAACGGAATACCGATAAAGATCGATAGCACCAGCGCGAGCTTAAACGGCGCGAAAAACGGCGAAGTTACATCCGTCGCAATCATGCTGGTACCCTCAGGCAACAGCGCTGTTAAAGGCTCAGATAGATAGGTGTATAGATCGTTAGCGAAGTAGAACAGCGCAAGGAATATCACCAGTACAACGAGTAACATCCGCATCACGCGTTGGCGCAACTCTATTAGATGCGCAACGAGCGGCTGCTCTTGATCGACAGATTTTGGGTTGCTCATACGTCTCGCTTAGCGTCGCTCGACTCGGTTTCCGGCGCGGAGCTCGCACTCTCAGATTCTGCTACCTGAGCCGAATCAGAGGGAGCATAGGCTTCATGCACAGCAGGGTCAGAGGTGAATGAGGCCGGATCAAACTCGCCCTTTGGAGGGTCCATTGCCGCTTTCTGAGCCGGAGAGTCTTCCCCAAATGGCTTGCCGAAAGGCTGTGACATCTCTGATAGCTCTTTGTCCACCTGCTGTTTACTCACAGCAGCGGTGCGTTTGAGCTCTTCGACCCGAAGCTCCGCTGAGACCTCGCGTTGAATAGAACTCAACGAACGCCGGATACGCCCCACCCAGAGACCCACCGTACGCGCGGCCGTCGGCAACTTTTCAGGCCCCAAAACAACGAGGCCCATTATTGCGACGACCATTAGCTCAGCAAAACCGATATCGAACATAGGAGTTTATTTAGATTCTGTGTTCTCAGATGATTTTGCCGCTACATCATCCTTCTTGAATTCTGCGTCTTTAGCGTCCGCAACGATTTTCTTCTGTTCTGTATCAGCCGAGTCATCGCTCATTGCCTTTTTGAAGCCTTTGACAGCAGAGCCGACATCGCCACCCAGATTACGAAGCTTCTTAGTGCCGAAAAGCAGAATGATGATGCCAAGAACAATCACCAATTGCCAAATGCTGATTCCACCAAAACCCATTGTGTCTCTCCTAGAGTAACTTTGTTGTTGTTCGTTAAGATAAGTCTTATGTAACTAAAACTCTATTATTTATTGAGGCGACTGGCCTTCTCTTCAAGTCCAGATAAACCAAAGCGTCGACCTAACTCCTCTACCACCTCATTGGGTGATACCCCTAAGTGCGTCAACGCGACCATTGAGTGAAACCAAAGGTCTGCAGTCTCATACACCAGATCAGATGTGTCACCTGACCCCTCTGCATCTTTTGCAGCCAGAATCATCTCGGTGGACTCTTCTCCGACCTTTTCGAGGATCTTGTTCAGCCCTTTGGCGTAGAGGCTGGCTACATAACTCGTGTCCGCTTCTGCACCCTTGCGCTCTTCGAGAATAACAGCGAGCTGCTCGATAACTCTATTCACCTTTTGTCCCTACTTGCTATACATCTGGCTGGGATCTTTGAGGACCGCGTCAGTCGTCTCCCACACCAGCGTGTTGCCATCCAGTCTACGATAAAAACAGCTACGCCGACCTGTATGGCACGCTACACCACCAATCTGCTGCACTTTCAGCAGCACAACATCGGCATCACAGTCTAACCGGATCTCGTTAAGCTGCTGAACATTGCCAGACTCTTCGCCTTTGCGCCACAACTTCTGACGTGAACGAGACCAGTAAATAGCGCGGCCTTCATCTAACGTAAGTGCTAGGGACTCACGATTCATCCAGGCGACCATCAATATTTCGTTCGTTTCCGCATCCTGAGCGATAGCAGGCACAAGCCCTTTGTCGTCCCACTTGATCTGCTCTAGCCAATCCGTACTCATAAAACTCTCTCTCACGCGCGCCAGGCGATTAGCCAAGCGCCTATCATCGGAACCCAAGCATACCAAGGGATGGTGGCAACAAAGTCAGCCACAGGGGCAATCGCTAGGGTACTGATACCGGCGAGGGACGCCGCAACCAGAAGAAGCTGTCGACTCTTACGCCGACGTTGCTCCCAACTCTGCTGTAGACGCTCCCAATTCTGCAAATGCTGCTGACTGGAGACCCGGCCGCTTTGTAGGTTGTCATAGACCAACTGTGGAATTTGCGGCAGCTTCTCAATCCAGTCTGGCGCCTGCTGTTTTAAGTTTCTCAACACAGCTTTGACACCCATCCGCTCACGCATCCAGTTTTCCAAGAAAGGCTTACCTGTCTTCCATAGGTCGAGATCAGGATAGAGCTGTCGTCCCAGCCCTTCGATATTGAGCAGGGTCTTCTGAAGAAGGATCAGTTGCGGCTGCACCTCCATATTGAAGCGCCGTGCGGTCTGAAATAGCCCCAACAACACCATTCCAAAGGAGATATCTTTTAGCGGCTTCTCAAAGATAGGTTCACAGACCGATCGGATGGCGGTTTCGAAGGCCTGCACATTGGTGTCGGGAGGAACCCAACCAGAGTCTATATGGAGCTGAGCGACTTGCCGGTAGTCACGCTTAAAAAACGCCAAAATATTACGCGCCAGGTAACTCTGATCTTCGGCATTAAGCGAACCCACAATGCCGAAATCAACCGCGATATATTGAGGATCAGCGGGATTTTCGCGCGAAACGAAGATGTTTCCGGGGTGCATATCAGCATGAAAAAAGGAGTCGCGAAAAACTTGGGTAAAGAAGATCTCCACACCGCGCTCCGCCAGCTTTTCCATATCTGTACCCTGCTGGATTAGCGCCTCGACATCCGCAACCGGAATACCCGAGATACGCTCCATAACCAACACAGATGGACGGGTGTAATCCCAAAATATTTCGGGTACATGGAGGATAGTAGAGCCTTCAAAATTGCGTCTTAGTAGAGATCCGTTGGCCGCCTCTTTACGCAGATCAAGCTCATCAATAATGGTCTGTTCATACTCAGCTACTACCTCTACAGGGCGCAGACGCCGCCCCTCCGACCAGAGCCTCTGGACCATTCTCGCCAGGGTGTAGAGCAGCTCCACGTCCTGTCGAATCACCCGGTCAATTCCCGGACGAATAACTTTCACAACAACGGCGGTACCATCATGCAATCGCGCTGGGTGAACCTGTGCGACCGAGGCTGAAGCGAGCGGCTTGGGGTCAAACTCGGCGAAGAGCTCAGTGACCGGCTTCTGTAGCTGCTTTTCGATGATTTGACGCGCCAGCTCACTACTAAACGGTGGAACTCGGTCCTGGAGTTTTGCCAGTTCATTCGCAAAATCGTCAGGAAGAAGGTCGCGCCGAGTCGAGAGCGTCTGACCAAACTTTATAAAAACGGGCCCAAGAGCAATTAACGCCAATCGAACACGTTCCGCAGTAGGCGTGCGCGCAGAGAAGAAGAGTCGCCAAGGTAGTAGCTTAATCAGGATGCGCAGGTAGAGTGGCAGCGCAGTCTGATCGAGACAGGTGTCCAGACGGTAGCGCGCAATAACCCAGTAGATGCGCAGCAGCCTCAATACAGTTTGCACTATTGCTGATACTCAGACGGATGATAGAAGACGTTATTATGCCAGCTAAAGTCGCCACAAAAAACAACCGCCCCAAAGGGGGCGGTTATCAATGTAGCTTTTGACTCAATTAGTTGCCCGCACGCTCTTTCTCGATCAGGTGCTCCACTACCTTGAGCATATTGGCATTACTACCCGCTTCCGAAGCACTCACGATATATTTTCCATTAACGATAAGTGATGGAACGCCCTGCACTTCATAGCCTTTAACTCGGGAAGCACCCATTTTCAGCTTCATCCCTACGCTAAAACCATTCATCTCTTTGAGGACTTTATCGCGATCAACGCCGTAGTCAGCGAAAAGATCAGCGATCTGCTCGGCATCACGCAGACGCGCCCGCTGCAGGTGCAATGCATCATAAATAGCTTGGTGGACCTTATCTTTCACACCTAAAAGATCAGCCACATAGTAGGCGCGCGCCAGCAATTCGTGACTGCGACTAAAAACTACAGGCATGTTTTCAAAGGTTACATCGTCCGGTAACTGCTCAGCCCAAGGCGCCAGCATCGGCTCAAAGGCGTTACAGTGAGGGCACCAATACCCGAACGCTTCAACTACCTCGATCTTATTGGCATCAGCCGTCGGCACAGGATTTGCGATAACACGGTAGTGCTGGCCAGCGACCCAATCTTGGGCCAGCGCAGTCAATGAAACCAGGCTGAGTAGTGTAGCTGCAACCCATTTGGATAGGCTCTTGGTCATCTTTGTCTCCGGATAGAACTCGGTTTAGTACTAAGTAAACGTGCAGGGCCTGAATCTTAGCTGAAACTCAGGCTACCTGCCTACTGCTTGCGCAATTCTATGATCTGGAAACAAAAAAGGCAGCCCAGGCTGCCTTTTCATCAGATCTATAAGCTTACTGGTAAAGACCTTGAATGTAAGAGGCGACGGCCTTCATATCCGCTTCGCTCATCTTCGCGGCTACACCCATCATCATGACGTTGTCGCGTTCGCCTTTAGCAAACTTAACCAGTGAGCTCTCAATGTAAGCAGCGTGCTGACCCGCTAGAGCTGGGAAGCCTGCTGACTCTAAACCTTTACCTGCAGGCCCATGACATGCGGTACAAGCCGCCAAGCCTTTGGAGGCATCACCGGCGCGGTAGATCTCTTCACCGGCCTCTACAAGCGCGGGATCGGCTTGGCCACCTTGACGCTTTTTACTGGCAAAATAAGCTGCCATATCGGCCAAGTCTTGCTCGGATGAGCCGTCTAGCAGACCTGTCATCTCAACGATTACACGCTTCTGCCCCTTGATGTCTTTGAGTTGATTAAACAGATATTTCTCACCGATACCCGCCAACTTAGGAAAGTTGGGCACGGCTGAATTGCCGTCTGCACCATGACAACCAGCACATACAGCGACTTTGCTCTGTCCAGCCTCAGCATCGCCTGCAGCTTGAGCTCCAGAGATCAGACCGAATGTAAGCAGTGTTCCTATAACAAGATTTTTCATCGTTCAGACTTCCAATTAACTTGCTTGCAATTCGTTTGCTCACCCCATTTAAACCGAACTTATGTGGTGGTTCTGGCGCAAGGGGGTTAAAATTGGCGGCATTATAAACCGTATAAGACGTTTCTAAAACCGATTTTCTGGTAATAAGCGTCCAACCGTGAGCATTAGATGACTGAAGATACCCCGAAAATTCACTTCAACTCCGCGAAATTTCTTATCAGCGCGGCGAAGCTGAATCAGTGTCCTGAAGATATAGGGGCGGAAGTCGCCTTCGCTGGACGTTCCAACGCGGGTAAATCAAGTGCAATAAATGCACTTACCCAACATACCAATCTGGCGCGCACTTCGAAGACACCGGGTCGGACTCAGCTGATCAACTTCTTCTCCCTCAATATCGAGGGGCTACGTATTGTCGACCTGCCCGGTTACGGCTATGCCAAAGTACCGATCGCAATGAAACAGCACTGGCAACAACATCTAGACGAGTATCTGCAGAAGCGGGAGTGCCTCAAGGGCGTCGTGTTGGTTATGGATATTCGACATCCGATGAAAGAGTTCGATGAAATGATGGTCGGTTGGTGTCAGGTTACCGGAATACCCCTGCATGTCCTGCTGACTAAAGCAGACAAACTTAAGCGTGGACCTCAACAGTCGACCCTGCTCAAACTGCGCAAAGATCTTGGCGCCATACTTGGCGATAAGGTTACGGTTCAAGTCTTCTCGGCACTCAAACGCCAAGGTGTGGATTCACTACAGAACCGCTTAAGCAGTTGGATGCTGCCAGAGAGTGAGGAACTGACTGAGGCCTAGGTCTCAGTCATCGTCCAGCGCCAACTCTTCGGCGGTACGAGTCACACAACCGAGTACCGCAACTTCGTCATCCTGGCCGACGCGACCTTCGATAAGCATCGATGCCTCGCTCGGCTTCAACTTCCAATTTGTATACTGCTTGCAATCACTGCAAAGTAACGAGTCGATGCTAGAGAGACGAATAAGCGCATCAGACCCGCAATGAGCACAGAGTTTTCTTGTCGACATATGTTTTTCTTAAATCCGATAGTTTGAGTCAGTGTAAACGCGAACCGAATATTTGTCTTAGATGTTTTGAACGGAACAAGCTAACAGGTGCTCTTATCCAAGCAGTGCGTTAATGCCGAAATAGATCAGCAAACCCGCCGAGATCGATTTCATCAGAGACTGCGTCCAAACCCCGATTATTAAGATAGCGGCCGCTGCGATCAACCTTAAAGGCTCGAGGGCTCCGTCCTGTCCATGCAGAACAACTGGGGCGCAGATACCCGGCAATACTGCCACTGCCGAGTAATTCAACATCCGCTTGAAATAGCTGGGTAATGGACGATCGCCCACCACGCCTAAAAATGAGAAGCGGATTAGCCAAGTCCCGATGCCGAGCAACACAATGATGCTCCAAACATAGCTCGATTCAAACATACTGAGCCCTGCGCTGTTCCAGACGTCTTTCGACCTCAGCACCCACCAGCAGCGCCAGCAGGGCGGCCACCAGCAAGCCTGAGTTGAACGGCAGTCCACTCAAAAGCAGTGTGCCCACGACGGAGGTAAATGCTGCCGCCAGATGGGCCAACGAGCGCAGCAGCGGTGCGACGAGGGCTAAAAAAGTCGCGGGAATAGCAAAATCCATTCCGATATTTTGTGGCATTAGATAGCCCAAAGTTGCCCCCAATAGTGTTGCCCCATACCAGAGCAGACCGAGTGGCACGGCCACCCCAAGGTAAAAGCCGAAGCGCTCATTCAAAGACCTTTGGGGGTTTTTAGTAATGTCCACCGAAGTCATCGCAAAGGGCTGATCGAACAGCCAATACGCTGCGATGGCTCGCTTCCAGACTGGCAGGCTACCAAAATGTGAGACCAAAGCCGCTGTATAGATCGCCATGCGCATATTGACGGCGAGCGCGGTGACCAGAACCACAACCACCGGCGCTTGTTCATTCATAAGGCTCAGTGCTGTCACTTGCGCGGCGCCCGCGATAACCAGCACAGAGAACCCCATGACCTGAGCCAAATCCAAACCGGCTTCAGTGGCCAAGACACCAAACAGCATACCAAAGGGGCCAAGTACCAAGGAGAAGGGTAAGCCACTCCAGGCGCCCTGGCGAAAGCCCGCCAAGAAAGAGCCTTGTACCGCCACGTTAATGAGCCTGTTCCCAATTGTCGCCGATACCAACTTCAACCAGCAGGGGAACACTCAACTGCGCAGCGCCCTCCATCAGCTCGTGAATCTTGGCGGTAAAGCCGTCCAGCTGTGACTCAGCCACTTCGAATACGAGTTCGTCGTGAACCTGCATAATCATGCGCGCATCCATCGACGAATTCGCGAGCCAGTCATGCACCGCGAGCATCGCTCGTTTAATGATGTCCGCCGCGGTACCCTGCATCGGTGCATTGATCGCGGTACGCTCAGCACCTTGGCGCAGCATCGGGTTGCGAGCGTTGATATCGGGGAGATAGAGACGACGTCCAAAGAGAGTCTCAACGTAGCCTTTATCGCGCGCCATCGAGCGCGTGTCATCCATGTACTTACGCACACCAGGGTAGGTCTCAAAGTAGTGGTCAATGTAGCTCTGGGCCTCGGTTCGACCTGTGCCTAGCTGCTTCGCTAAACCAAAAGCCGACATGCCATAGATCAATCCGAAGTTAATCGCTTTAGCGCTGCGGCGCTGATCGTCAGAGACCTCTAGCGGAGTCACTTTGAATACCTCAGCGGCGGTCGCGCGGTGGATATCCTCGCCCGCCGCAAAGGCATTCACCAATCCCGCATCACCCGAGAGATGGGCCATAATGCGAAGCTCAATCTGCGAGTAGTCAGCGGCCACCAATTTGTAGCCAGGCGGTGCAACAAAAGCGTTACGAATACGTCGACCCTCTGCCGTGCGCACCGGGATATTCTGAAGGTTAGGGTCAGTCGAAGAGAGTCGACCGGTCGCCGTTACCGCCTGATGATAGGAGGTGTGCAGCCGTTTAGTCGCTGGATCGACCATCGTTGGCAACTTGTCAGTGTAGGTCGACTTCAATTTCGCCAGACCACGGTGCTCTATTATCAGCTTCGGCAGCGGATACTCTAACGCGAGCTCCTGCAAGACCTCCTCAGCCGTCGAAGGTGCGCCCTTGGGGGTCTTTTTAACCACCGGCAAGCCCTGCTTCTCAAACAGGATGGTCTGTAACTGTTTCGGCGAGCTCAGGTTAAACGGCTCACCCGCCGCTTCATACGCGGCCTGCTCAAGCTCAGCCAAACGTAACTCGATTTCGTGGCTCTGAGCCACTAAAAGAGCGGGATCGATCAGTGCGCCATTGCGTTCGATCAGGGAGAGCACCGGAATCAGTGGCACCTCAATCTCAGAGAGCACCTGGCTTAGCTCTGGCTGTTCAGCGTAGGCGTCGCGCAAGGTCTCGTAGAGTCGCCAGGTGATATCGGCATCCTCAGCGGCGTAGGCACTGGCCGGTTCAATCTCAATCTGATTAAAGGTCAGCTGCTTTTTACCCTTCCCGGCAAGCTCTTCAAATTTAGTCGTGCCCTCGTCTAAGTAGAAGCTGGCAAGGCTATCCATATCATGCCGCGTCGCGGTGCTATTAAGCACATAGGATTGCAGCATGGTATCCGCCACGATTCCCCGCAGCACAATCCCATAACGGGCGAGCACATTCATATCGTATTTAAGGTGCTGCCCCACCTTCAAAATCGTCTCACTTTCGAGCAGCGGCTTAATCTGCTGCAACGCCCAATCGAAGTCGATCTGCTGCGGCGCACCCATATAATCATGCGCCAGAGGTAGGTAAGCGGCCTTGCCCGCTTCGCAGCAGAACGAAATACCCACCAGCTGAGCTTCCATATAGTTCAGACTCGTCGTCTCAGTATCGACGGCAAAACAACCTGCCGCGCTCAACCGCTCGAGCCATGCCTCTAATTGGCTTGGCTCCAACAGGGTCTCATAGTGGCGCTCGACCTTGGGTTTGATAGATTTGACCGCAGTTGTCTCCGTCTTTGAACCATCCTCCAACTCAGCCACCCAGGTGCGAAACTCACAATCACGAAAGAGTTCAATTAGCGCATCGGGCTTGGGCGTTGGACAGCAAATATCTCCCAGATCGATGCTCAGCGGGACGTCTGTCTTAATCGTTGCAAGTAGGTAAGAGAGCTGCGCCATCTCGCGATGCTCTTCGAGCTTCGCGGCCATCGTTTTCGAACCCCGAAAATTGAGTTCAGCAATCTTATCGAGGTTGTTGTAAAGATCGGCAATGCTGCCGATACCCTGTAGCAGGGCTAGCGCAGTCTTCTCTCCAACTCCCGGTACGCCTGGGATGTTATCGACCTTGTCGCCCATCAGCGCGAGAAAATCGATGATCAACTCCGGTCCAATACCAAATTTCTCAACCACTCCAGCAGGATCCATGCGGGTGTCGTTCATAGTGTTGATCAGTGTTACCCGCTCATCCACCAACTGCGCCATATCTTTATCCCCGGTAGAGATAATCACCGAACGATCGGCCGCTTCCGCCTGACGCGCTAAGGTTCCGATAACATCATCTGCCTCAACCCCCTCCTCCACAAATAGTGGGATACCCATCGCAGCGATAATCTTGTGAATCGGCTCTACCTGGGCCCGCAAGTCATCTGGCATGGGTGGTCGTTGCGCCTTGTAGTCGGCGTAGATCTCATCCCGGAAAGTCTTTCCCTTGGCATCGAAGATCACCGCTATGGGGGAATCAGGATAAGCTTTGAGAAGGCTGCGCATCATCGACGTCACTAGTCGTATAGCCCCGGTTGGTCGACCGTCTTTAGTGCGCATATCAGCCTGCTGAGACGCGAAAAATGCACGATAGAGGTAGGAGGAGCCGTCTACGAGAACGATCGGAGCGTTGTTGCTTGAGGTCATTTGAAGATACTTGTTGTAGTGAACAAAAATTTGCCGCACCATCATAGACAAATAGGGCGTGGTCGACCACCGTGACAATGCAAAAGCACGGTTGCGCACGCCGGTTTACCGAGTTAGTCAGGGAACATATGGCGGTCTATACAGAAGTGAGTCTGCAGCAGGTCAATGACCTCTTGGCTGACTTTGAACTCGGCGAGGCAACGGCCTTGCTTGGCATCAGCGGCGGTATCGAAAACACCAACTATTTTGTTGATATCCAGCTTGGAACAGAGAGCACGCGCTACGTGCTCACCCTGTTCGAAGAGATTGCACCCGACGAAGTTCCCTTTTTTGTCGAGCTCGGTACCTGGCTTGCACAACGCGATGTCCCTGTCTCCTATGCCATCGCCGACCGAAACGGGATCGCACTCAAGCAGCTCTGCGGCAAACCCGCGATCATACAACCCTGCTATGCCGGGGATCACGTCAAACGAGTCGCATTAACACCCGAACACTGTGCCCAAATTGGCCGCATGCTGGGCCGTTATCATCGGGCCGCCAGCGACTTTTACATGAAACGTCAGGCACACCGTGGGGTCTTCTGGTGGCGCCGGGAATCGAGCCGCCTTACCAATTTAATTCCGCCTGAGGATGCTGCGCTGCTCAAAGCAGAGGTGGAGGCTTTTGACCAACTGCGCGAAACCACAGAGCTTCCGATGGGTATTATCCACGGCGACCTCTTCCACGATAATGCGCTATTTGATGATGACCAGCTGAGCGCTATTCTGGACATTTACAACGCGGCCACAGCCTATCTTCTATTTGATCTTGCCATCGTTGCGAACGACTGGTGTGTGAATGCCGATCTAGAAATTGATCCGGCCAAGGAGAGAGCTCTGCTCAAAGCCTATGCCAGTGAACGGCCGTTTACGAGCGCGGAACACGGTGCCTGGCCCATGCTGACTCGCACCGCGGCGATGCGCTTCTGGCTCTCACGCCTAGAACCCTGGGTAGAGGCTCAACAAGGCAAGGGCTCGGGTAAAACGCTGCTTAACCCCGATGAGTACAAACAGATCCTACTCCACCGTATTGCCAACCCGAGTGAGCTACCTTGAGCCCCTGGCTATACCTCTCAATTGCTATCGGCTCTGAGGTGGCAGCAACGCTGGCGCTCAAAGCCAGTAATGAGTTTACAAAACTGACGCCAAGTGTCGTTGTTGTGATTGGATATGCGAGTGCCTTTTACTTCCTATCACTCACACTGCGCCAAATTCCTGTAGGTGTCGCCTATGCTGTCTGGTGTGGTGCTGGGATATTGCTCGTCGCACTGATCTCATGGCTGGTGTTTGATGAAAACTTAACGCTAACCTCAATCTTGGGTATGACGCTCATTGTAGCGGGCGTCGCACTCTTGCAATTCGCCAATCGGAGCGTCTGATTCAGCACAAATCATTGCCTTCACAAGGCTCATTTGAGTTAAGTCAGGCTAAGCAAAGCCTCACACAGTTTCAGATCGTCATAGCGTGTTTCGCTAGCGGTATCTGCCAAGTCCAGATCAACAAATTGGACTGAACGCTGATTGAGCCATTCAGCAAATTCGTCATCAGCCTCTGGCAAGAGATTCGAGTCAGTTAAAACTAGATCTATACAGAGCTCAGGACTCAAATCCCCTGTACCCTTGCGTATAGCTTGATCAAGTTTGAGAACCTGATCCTTCAAACTCATACCATACTGCTCGGGGTCGTTGCCTAGATTGGGCACATAGACACGTGGCGCAGGATTCTCCAGAACGGCCTTACCTACGCCCTCAGGAAGTAAATTTGCCAGCACGCTCGAGTAGAAGCTACCCGGTGGAAAGACAATCAAATCCGCCGATCGAATGAGCTTCGCCTGCTGCGAGGGTAACTCGACTGGTCGATCCAACTCTATCTCGTTGATCCGCTCGCCGAGCGGTTGATGCTCTTTGCCGGTGACAAGGTGCTGTCCAATGATCGAGCGGCCGGATGCAGTTTTGATCTTGAGTTCAGCAAAAGCTTCAGTGATTGGCGACACCAGCCCGCGGACATTCAGCAGCTCGTTGAGCAGAAAGGTCACAGGCTCAAGAGTGCGGTTATCGTGCAGATAACCGCCGGCCAAAACCAGATTACCGATACTCGCACCGCTGAAATCAAAATCAGAGGGCACTGCATCCAGAAAGGTCTGCAGATAGAGGCAGACTATCCCTCGCGTTGGCTGGGTCAAATGAGTAGCGAGATCCGACTGCCCTGCCGCTATGGCCTCCACCTGTCGACGTAGCGTCTGAGAGCCATTTGCTCCGTTTAGGCGCAGCGTCATCAGTCGATAGAGCGCTTCGTGACCCTCGCAACTGTCTTCAGCTAACGCCATCAGCCGTGACCTAAGATCACCAACTGCTGGCATATCAAAGGCTCTGCGCAGCGTTGCGGAGCTTCCACCCGAGTCGAAGGGTGTTACCAGATGAATAGAGTTGTGCGTGTGTTTCGTGAGCGCCTTGGCGAGCCCATTAAGTGCGCTTCCACCACTGAAAAACAGCAGCCGCGGTCCGGTTGTTGGTGACGGCTCAGCGCGCACCCCAGCACTCAGCTCATCCATCGCTCTTCTCAAAAACATCTCCTTGTACCGCCTACCTTAATTCTGATCCCTGGGTAGCGAAATAGTTCCTTGAATGGTGCAACAACTTTCGCAGTCGCGGCAGACTGTGTGAAAATGCTCTCGCCAACGACAATATCGTCATCATGAGTGATGCAGCGAGCATATCCGCTGAAAACT
>Ga0102948_1000644_pt1 | contig 13848 bp, 10 predicted proteins | sample SalPonA_A_H2O_MG_FD_78211 | JGI IMG/M metagenome (GOLD analysis project Ga0102948, IMG submission 78211) | Water microbial communities from South San Francisco under conditions of wetland restoration - Salt Pond MetaG R2A_A_H2O_MG | ecosystem: Environmental > Aquatic > Non-marine Saline and... | reverse complement strand
AGATCCCGCGTCCGGGTGTAGCGGTGCGGTTGATAGACCATGACTAAGCGCCGACCTGGCCAACCCTCTTGCACAGCTTTGATGACAGCCTGCACCTCGGTTGGGTGGTGACCATAGTCATCGACCAAGGTAACGCTGCCAGTCTCCAGCGGGAGTTCGCCCAAGACTTGGAAGCGACGACCGACGCCCTGAAACTGCTCCAGTGCTATACAAATCGCAGAGTCATCCAGCTCCTCATCGGTGGCCACGGCGATTGCGGCCAGTGCATTGAGCACGTTGTGTCGACCGGGCATGTTTAGGGTAATCGTCAAATCACTTAAGCCAGAAGGACGGATAACCCGAAAATGACTCTGGAGTCCGGTTTGGCGCAGATCTACGGCTCTGAAATCGGCCCCCTCGTTAAAGCCATAGGTGAGTACAGGACGCCCGATACTTGGGATCAGCTCCTGTACCACTTCATCATCAGAGCAGACGACGGCCAAGCCATAAAAAGGTAAGTTGTGGAGGAAGCGTACAAAGGTCTGCTTGAGCTTGCCGAAATCACCCTCATAGGTGTCCATGTGATCCGCATCGATATTTGTAACGATCGCGACCATCGGTTGGAGGTGCAGGAAGGAGGCATCCGACTCGTCCGCCTCTGCAACTAGGTAACGGCTGCCTCCGAGTTTGGCGTTTGTACCTGCGCTCGTCAGACGCCCTCCGATAACGTAAGTCGGATCCATGTTGGCCTCGGCCAAGATGGACGCTACCAAGCTGGTTGTGGTGGTTTTACCGTGCGTACCCGCCACAGCAATACCGTGACGATAGCGCATCAGCTCTGCCAGCATCTCTGCACGCCGAACGATCGGCAGGCGTAACTCTAATGCTCGCTCGACCTCTGGATTAGAACGGGTAACCGCGGTGGAGGTTACCACCACATCCGCATCCTCAACGTTGGTGCCTGCATGTCCAATGAAAATAGTCGCACCTAGGAAGGCTAGACGATCGGTAACGGCCGAATTGCGGATATCTGAACCCGAAATAGAGTAACCTTGGTTCAGAAGCACTTCGGCGATACCGCACATACCCACGCCACCAATCCCGACAAAATGGATTGTGCGGATACGTCGCATCTCAGGCACTTCATAGTCACGACGATGACCTGCTTTAGGACTCACTGCATACCTCCAGGCATATATCTGCAACACGTCTGGCTGCCTCAGGGTGTCCCTGGGCGCGCGCCCGCTCAGCGATTTCAAGCAAATGTTCGCGAGATTGGTGTTGTCTAAACCATTCCAGAAAGCGCTCAACACTCAGCTCGCTCTGCTGGATTAAATCCGCCCCACCAGCGGCGACTAGGTAGCGTGCATTGGCACTCTGATGGTCATCGACCGCGTGGGGAAAAGGAACAAATAGAGCGGGTACCCCAGCAATAGCAATCTCGGACACAGTCAGCGCGCCTGCCCTGCAGATCACCAGATCAGCCCAGCTGTAAGCTTGGTCCATCGACTCAATAAACGGCACCACGCGAGCCTCAACGCCGGCATCGACATAGGCTGCTTGAGTCTGAGACAGATGGTTCTCACCACTTTGATGCAGTACCTCAGGTCGCTCGGCTGGAAGCAACGCAGCGAGAGCCCGCGGCAATAACTCGTTGAGTGCCGAGGCGCCCAAGCTGCCACCGACAACGAGCAACCTGATTGGCCCTTGGCGACCCGCAAAGCGCTCGGCTGGCGGAGCCATTGTCAAAATCGGGCCACGCACTGGGTTGCCAACCACCTCACCCTGAGGTTCGTTCTTGAAGGCATTCGGAAATGCCTGCAGGATGCGGCGAGCGAAGCGACGAGATTGAGTATTGGTTACACCGGCCACAGCGTTCTGCTCATGGATCACCAGCGGCAGCCCTAAAGAGTAAGCCGCTAACGCACCCGGCCCCGAGGCAAATCCGCCCATGCCCAACACTACATCTGGATTGAATCTTCGAAGTACCGCGCGAGCCTGCAGCACGGCTTTTACAATCTTCAAGGGCGCTATCAACATACTCAGTTTAGATTTTCCGCGCACGCCCTCAACAGAGATGGTGTTCAGTTTAAGACCCGCCGCGGGCACAACGCGCGCCTCAATCCGCTGGGCTGTACCCAGCCACTCGATCTGATGACCGCCCTCACGCAGTAGCTGAGCAACTGCGAGTGCGGGAAATACATGTCCGCCGGTTCCGCCAGCCATCACGAGAACACGCTTCATGCAACGCCCTCCTGTCTGCCGGAGTCGCTGCGTCCCATAAATCGCTGCCAGATCCGACCAATGAACCCAGGTTTTGAGGTAATACCCAGTCGCTCACGTTTGAGCTCCAGGTCTATGCGTTGTACCACTGCTATCATTCCAGCGCAGACCAGCAGCGAGGAGCCGCCATAGCTCATCAACGGAAGCGTCAGTCCTTTAGTTGGCAGGGCACCAACATTCACGCCGATGTTGATCAGCGCTTGCCCCGCCAATACAAAAGCGAAGCCGTAAGCCACATAAGACATAAAGAATTGGCGTTGGCTCTCGGCCTGGCGTCCAACTAGAAACATTCGCGTGATCAGCACGCAGTAGAGCGCGACCACAACCAGAGCACCGATAAAGCCCAGCTCTTCAGCTAACACGGAATAGACAAAATCCGTGTGTGCCTCAGGCAAATAAAAGAGCTTCTGCACTGAGTTACCCAGACCTGCCCCAAACCAGTCTCCGCGACCAAATGCGATCTGCGCTTGGGAGAGCTGGTATCCCGCGCCATAGGGGTCTGCCCAGGGGTCTGCGAAGGACTTAAGGCGAGCCAAACGATAGGGTTGCGAGAGGGCCATTGCGCCCACCAAGGAGCTTACTATGGTTACCAGCGTGACCAACTGCAGCGGCTTCATACCGCCCAAAAAGATCATCCCCATAACAGTAGCCGTAGTTACAACGATCGCTCCGTAATCGGGCTCTAAGTAGAGCGCAAAGACATAAAACGCGAGCGGCAGTGCAGGTTTTATCACCCCTTTCCAGGTTGATCGCACCTCATGCAGACGTCGCACAAGGTAGCCTGAAATAAACATCACCATACAGAGTTTGGCGATCTCAGACGCTTGCAGGTTGAAACTGCCCAAACCGATCCAACGGCGACTACCGTTAACTTCACGACCAATACCAGGTATCAGCACGATTACCAACAACAAGAGTCCGATAAAAAGCAGCCAAACTGAAAAGCGCTCCCAGACTTTCATCGGTATACGAACCAGCACAGAAAAAGCCAAAAGCGACATGATGACGAAAAGGCCATGGCGCATAATGAAGAAAAAAGGTGTTCCAAAATTATCTGCCGCGACATCCATTGAGGCGGATGAGATCATCACAAATCCTGTCAACATCAGGGCCAGCATGCTGGATATCATCAGTCCGTCGAAAGGAAGTGTTCCCGGTGGCATTCGCATCAGCGCCGGTTCACTGACCTGAGAGAGACGCATTTTCGATGGCACTGATCTCGAAATAGTTGAGTTGCTCTTGGTCATTCAAGCCCCTCCACCAACTCTACGAACTGATCGCCCCGATCTTCATAGCCACTGAACATATCGAAGCTGGCACAGGCCGGTGATAGTAGTACCAAATCCCCGCGGCTAGCTTGCGTCGCGGCGATGTCGACGGCTTCATTCAGAGTCTGGGCGATAATCGTGTTTTGATGATCAAGCTGGGAGGCTATTAGCTGAGCATCCTCGCCGATCAAGATCACCGCTCGAGCCTTAGACTGCAACGGAGCCTTTAGCTCAGAGAAACTCTGCCCTTTCCCTTGACCACCAGCCAGCAGAACGATGCGCCCCTCTTGGCCGAGGGTTGAACTGAGTCCATCGACTGCAGCCAAGGTCGCACCGACGTTTGTTCCCTTCGAGTCATTGAACCAGGCGACGCCGTCGCGGTTACGCACCCACTGACACCGATGCGCAAGCCCAGTGAAGTTACTCAAGGTCTGCACCATTGAGTCAAGCGGCAAACCGACGCTTTCACCCAAAGCTAAAGCAGCAAGTGCATTGGCGACATTATGGTCACCGCGAATCTTCAACTGATCCGCCGCTAACAGAGCCTGGGCGCCACGTGCAAGCACCGCGCCCTGGTTTGATCTCAGAAGACCGAAGTGCCCCAAGTCAGGCGCAGCTAGCCCAAAGCTAAGTTGTTGCGTCCCCTTAGCCACTAATGGCCGGGTCAACGAATCGTCGCGATTGAACACAACGACCTGAGCACGACGAAAGATGCGGTGTTTGGCTTGATGGTACTCCAGCATATTGGCATACCGGTCCATATGATCCGCGCTCAGATTGAGCACTGTAGCCGCACGCGGACGCAATTCAGCACAGGTCTCCAACTGAAAACTCGATAACTCCAACACATAGAGTTCAACATCGGGATTTATAAGATCCAATACAGGAATACCAATGTTCCCCCCCACAGCGACCTTTAACCCGGCATCACGCGCCATCTGACCAACCAGTGTGGTAACAGTGGTTTTGCCGTTCGAGCCCGTAATGGCTACAACCGGCGCACTGATTTCACGGGCAAAAAGATCGATATCACCCAACAGATGCACGCCAGCGGTTTGCGCCTGTTTAATCGCCGGCAACGCTTTGGGTACACCCGGGCTGAGCACCAACTCAGTGGCACCACTGAGCCAACCGGCATCAAGTTCACCGGTGCGAAGTTCAATATTGGGGAACTCTTGGCGAAAACGGTCGATCGCAGCACCCGATACTCGTGTATCACAGGCAGCGAAGCGTAGCCCGCGAGAGGCAAAATGGCGCGCAACACTGAGGCCCGTCTGACCGACCCCAATGATGATTCGAAATTGATCGCTTGTAATCAGCGCCACGTCTCTACCTTGCCTATTAACGAAGTTTGAGTGATGCCAGTCCAACCAGCACCAGCATAAAGCTGATAATCCAGAATCTCACAATAACGCGAGGTTCAGGCCAGCCTTTGAGTTCAAAATGGTGATGAATGGGTGCCATCCGAAAAATGCGCCGCCCCGTCAACTTAAACGAACCGACTTGCAACATGACCGACACCGTCTCGAGTACAAAGATTCCGCCCATCACAAAGAGCACCAACTCTTGGCGTACAATAACGGCCACAACTCCGAGCGCTGCGCCCAGTGCTAACGCTCCGACGTCGCCCATAAATACCTGCGCGGGATAGGTGTTAAACCAGAGAAAGCCCAGGCCGGCACCGATGATAGAGCCCAGAAATATGATCAGCTCGCCTGAGCCCGCTACATAGGGGATATCCAGGTAGGCTGCGAAGTTGACGTGACCGCTCAGATAGGCAAACACGGCGAGCGCACCGGCCACCATCACTGTCGGCATAATGGCCAAGCCATCCAACCCATCCGTTAAGTTAACGGCGTTTGAGGTACCCACGATAACGAAATAGACAAACGGGATAAAAAGAAGGCCCAGCGGAAGCGCTGTATCCTTTAAATAGGGTATCAGAAGATCGGTGTGCACCGGCTGGTCGGCCAAAAGGTAGAGCGCCAGCGCGGCGGCAATACCACCAACTGACTGCCAAAAGTACTTCCACTTCGCTGGCAGGCCACGCGAATCTTTCTCGACTACCTTACGCCAATCGTCAACCCAGCCAACTGCACCGAACACCGCTGTAACGCCCAGCGTAATCCAGACATAAGCGTTACTCAGATCACTCCACAACAGGGTACTCACAGTGATGGCGAGCAGGATCAAACCACCTCCCATGGTGGGTGTGCCCGCCTTGCTCAAGTGAGACTGAGGTCCGTCTTGACGAACCGCTTGACCGATCTGCTTTACCTGTAGCTTACGAATGAGCTTAGGCCCGATAATCAGAGAGATCGCGAGGGCCGTGAGGATGCCCATGATCCCGCGCATCGTAATGTAGCGGAATACGTTGAAGGCGCTGAAGTGCTCGGCTAGCAGATCTGCAAGGAGTAGTAACATATTAAGATTCCCTCTCGAGCAGTGCTGTCACAATTTTATCCATCGCTGCGCTGCGTGAGCCTTTGACTAGAATCGTCCCCGACTTTTGCCCCTCAAGTGCCGCAACAATCTCGTCATGGGTGTCGTGATACTCTGCATTGACTCCACCGCTTCTGGCGGCTTCAACCGTCGCTCTCATCAGCTCTCCTGTTGCGAGAATGCGGGTGATGCCCGCCTTGGCGATGTAGCGCCCAAGTTCCTCATGCTGTTCTCGCTCTGTGCTACCCAGCTCAGCCATTGCCCCCAGTACAAGTGTGTGGGGCCCTCTAAGGGAACTCAACACGTCCACTGCAGCGCGCATTGATCCGGGATTGGCGTTATAACTATCGTCGATTAACTGAAGACCGGGCCTGAGATCATGAACCTGTAAACGGCCCTTGAAGCCTCTGTATTCGGACAAAAGCTGCACGCCCCGATCAACGGGTAACTCAAGCGCCACCCAGGCTGACATTGCAGCGAGCGCATTGGAAACCATATGGCGACCCAGTACATTCAAGAAGACCGGATAACTTTCGCCGCGAACACGCACTCGGAAGTTGTAACAACCATTGCCGCGAGGGTAGATAGTTTCAGCCCTCACATCGGCATTTGGATGTACGCCAAAGGTGATGGTTCGACGCTGCAGTTGTGACAGCTTAGAGCTCCAATAGGGTGATGCTGGATCATCTAAGTTAACTACTCCGACTCCGTCCGGTGAGAGGCCTTCATAGATCTCAGACTTTGCCCTAACGATGTTTTCCAGACTTCCAAAGCCCTCGACATGGGCCTCCATCGCGTTATTTAGGATCGCGACATCCGGCTGAGTCATTGCCGATGTACGCTTGATCTCGCCAACTGCACTCGCGCCAAGTTCAATAACACCAAACTGATGCTCAGGGCCCAGTTCCAATAAGGTGAGTGGCGCACCAATCTCGTTGTTGAGATTGCCCCGAGTCGCTAGGGTTGACGCACGGCTTGAGAGCATCGTCGCGAGCATCTCTTTTACCGTCGTTTTACCGGCCGATCCTGTGACGGCCACAATTTGTCCATCGAAACCATCGCGGTTGTGACGCCCAAGTTCGCCTAAGGCTTTCAGTCGGTCAGCAACGACCAACTGGCTGATGGGGGCACTCTGGGGTTCAGATACCAAGGCTGCAGCAGCGCCAGCCGCTGCAACTTGCGCAACAAATTGATGCGCGTCGTAGCGCTCCCCTTTCAGAGCGACAAAGAGGCTTCCCGAATCAACCTCGCGACTATCTGTTGTGATCCGAGTGATTTGGACATCTTTACCAATCAACTCAGCACCGGTCACTCGCGCCAACTCAGAGAGTTGATAGGGTCTCATCATAGTAAACCTCCGGCTCTGAGTGCTTCAGTGGCTACACGGACATCTGAGAACGGGAGCCTTGCGTTATCGATCTCTTGATAGGTCTCATGTCCTTTACCAGCAAGCAGAACGATATCCCCCTCTCGGGTCGCTGCAATGATGGCCTCAATCGCGCGTTGACGATCAACCTCTGTATGGACCTTGCGGCTGTCAGTGAAGCCGCTAAGCGTCTCACTCATGATCTTTTCGGGACTCTCGGATCGCGGATTATCACTGGTCAACCAAATAAGATCGGCTCCTTGCTCCGCTGCTGCGGCCATCATCGGACGTTTACCTCGGTCTCTGTCGCCTCCACAGCCAAAGAGCACCGCCAAACGTCCCTGTTCCATATGCGCCCGGCATGCGGCCAGAGCTTTTGCGAGCGCATCGGGGGTATGAGCATAGTCAACCAGAACTGCAGGCCCGCGGGTATTAGGGAGTCGCTGCATTCTTCCAGTGACGGGTTCGATCTGGCTCAACGCAACGTTTAACTGATCTACCGTCCAACCCAGTTGGTAAAGTAAGCCGATCACCAGCAACAGGTTGGCAATATTAAACTCCCCAAGCAGAGAGAGCTTAAGCGTGAGCTGATTGGCGCCTACCTTGACTTTGAGGTCCATGCCGTCAACGTGCAGCTGTCTATCGACCAGTGCGACAACCTGCGTCTGATCAATCATTGAGAAGCCAATTCGATCCAATCCAGCGACTGACCTTGCCAACAGCGAGGCTGGACGGGGGTCGTCCGCGTTGAGTACCTGACGGCCGACATTAAAATCGCAAAAGAGGCGCGCCTTGGCCGCGGCGTAAGCCTCTTCAGTGCCATGGTAATCAAGATGATCGCGTGTAAGATTGGTATATCCGACCACGTTAAAATCGACCCCATCGATGCGTCCCTGGTCAATCGCATGACTGGAGACTTCCATCACGATAGCTTTAGCCCCCAAGGCCTCATACTCCGCAATCATTTTGTGCAGGGTAATGGCATCCGGCGTGGTATGTGTCGACTCTTCTAATGATTCCAGAAACCCGTTGCCCAGCGTCCCGATCATCGCCGCGCGCTTACCTAGTGCATCAAAGGCCTGTACGCAAAAGTGCGCACAGGAGGTTTTCCCATTCGTTCCCGTAATGCCAACAATCTGCAGCTTGCGACTAGGCGAGTGATAGAAGCGATCAGCCAAGGCGCCCAGGCTGAGTCTTTTGGGTGACCAACGGATGACCGGCACATGCAGAATCGAAGCTAGATAGTCGGGATTAACCAGGTCCGACTCGAGCAGTATGGCTGCAGCACCGCGCTGGACAGCATCACGCCCATATTCAGATCCATCGGTTTTCAAACCGGCACGCGCCACAAATAGGTCACCGGGGCTGACCAAACGGCTATCCTGTGTCAAACCCTTGACCTGAGTGGTGTCCAGGCAACCCAGCTCCGGCAGCAACTCGGCGAGTGTCCAACGCACAACTAGGGCGCTCATTTGGCGACCACCTGTAACTCAGCCTCTTTCCAGTTATCAGGCGGCACGTTCATTAGGCGCAGAACACCGCTCATAACACGCGAGAAGACCGGGGCAGCAACCTCACCACCGTAGTACTCCTGACCTTTGGGGTTATCAACCATGATGGCCATAATAATTCGTGGGTCACTTATGGGAGCGATGCCTGCAAAGACAGAGATATAAGCATCATCGTCATACCCACCCGCTACGGCTTTGTGTGCCGTACCGGTCTTGCCGCCCACGCGGTAGCCTGTGACTGCTGCCTTTCGAGCTGTCCCCTGGGGAGAGATCACTGTCTCCATCATCTGCAATACCGAGTTAGCCACCTCTTTTGGCATCACTCGCTCGCCGATAGGCGACTGCGACTGTTTATACAGAGAGACCGGCAAAAGCCGGCCATCGTTTGCGAAGGGGATATAACTTTGTGCCAGTTGGAGTGCCGTGACAGAGAGTCCATAACCATAGGAGAGCGTTGCTTGCTCGACCTCTTGTCGCTCACTTAGATAAGGTAGAACACCCGAGCGCTCACCCGGAAAACCGGTACTGGTTGGACGACCCAGCCCGAGATTGGCCATCAAATTGCGAACTGAATCATGCTCTAAGGAGCGTGAGAGCTTTACGACGCCAACGTTGCTCGACTTAGTAATGATCCCGGTGAGATCCAACTCACCATAATTGCGATGGTCTCGGATTGAAGCACCTCGCACTCGGATAAAGCCCGGAGAGGTATCTACTATATCCTCGATTTGGTACTGACCGCTCATCAATGCCGCGGCAACGGTGATCGGCTTCATTGTAGAGCCGGGCTCAAATGTATCCGTCATTGCCCGATTACGCAGAGCATCGGTGGTCAACTTTGAGCGATCATTTGGGTTGTAGGATGGCTGATTTACCATCGCCAACACCTCGCCCGTTTTAGCGTCCAGAATAACGGCAGAGCCAGAGTCTGCCTTGTGGGTCTGGACCGCATCTTTAAGCTCGCGATAAGATAAGTATTGAAGCCGAAGATCAATACTTAGAGCGAGATCCTCACCCGGCATTGCCTGCTGTAGACTCTGCAGATGCTTTACTGTTCGACCTTTACGGTCCTGAAGCACCAGAGCACGTCCAGGCTCGCCACGAAGCACCTCATTAAATGCTAATTCAAGCCCCTCCTGCCCCTCACCATCAACATTGGTAAAGCCGACCAGGTGAGTCGTCACTTCGGCTGCTGGGTAGAAACGCTTGAACGATTGATCAACATGTATACCGCGGATACCCAGCTCGTCAATGCGCTGTGCCAACTCGGGCGTAACCTGACGTTTGATGTAGAGAAAACGCCGATCTGGAACCGCTGTCAGGTCGGCCAGCAAGGCTTGAGGCGCTATATCAAGGAGTCGAGCAAGGGTTTTCAGGTTCGGGCTCTGTAGATCGGTCTCTTTCGGATCAGCCCAGATCGTAGCGACCGGCGCGCTGACAGCCAGGGGCTCACCATTGCGATCCGTAATTAGACCACGGTGTGCAGGGGTCAAACGGGTGCGAAGTGAGCGCGCATCACCTTGCTCCTGGAGAAACGCCTGCTCTGATGTGTAGAGAGAGCCCATCTTTACAAGGATCCCACCCGACATCAACACCAGTAGCGCACCGACGACCCAGAGACGCCAACTGCGTGCGGCATGTATCTGTACCAGTTGCTCGTCATTCATGGCGAATCAACCTTATCTCTTTCGGATCGGGCGCACGCATCGATATATCATCAGCAGCAAGCTTTTCAACGCGTGAGTTGGAGCCCCAAGCGCTCTGTTCTAGCAATAACTGGCCCCACTCGATGCGGTAGCTGTCGCTCTCACGCACCAACGTTTGCTGCTGATGAAAGAGGCGCCGATACTCGTAAGAGCTATAAATCACCGCCAACGCTGAGCTAATCACCAAAACAACAAGAAGCGTAAGCGCAAGCAACTGTTCAAATACTTGGCCCAAGGTCAACAACGGACCCTCGGCTGCCGGCGTTTTAGCGCTCATTGCATGGCGCTCGAACTTTGGCAGCGAGAGATTCATCGCAACTTCTCCGCAACCCGCATGACCGCGCTGCGCGCCCGCGGATTCTCTTTAAGCTCTTCACCGCCAGCTTTGACCGCTTTGCTGAGGGACTTCAGACGAATCCTCAACATATCCTGAGTGACTGGAATGCCTGCGGGCAGGTGCTCATCACCCTTGACATGGGTCCGAATAAACCGCTTTACGATGCGGTCCTCAAGGGAGTGAAAGCTGATAACCGCCATCCGTCCGCCAACATCAAGAACCTCAAGCGATTGGTCCAGCACAGACTCAACGTCTTCAAGCTCGCGATTGATATGGATACGAATACCTTGGAAGGCACGGGTCGCGGGATTTTTCCCCTTTTCCCACTTAGGGTTAGCTGCAGCTACAATTGCCGACAACCTTGCCGTTGTCTCTATCGGCTCCGCAGCACGCTCGCGCACAATCGCCGCCGCCATACGGCGACCGAATCGCTCTTCACCGTACTTAAACAACACATCGGCAATCTCGACCTCGGAGGCACTATTGATCCACTGAGCAGCGCTCTGTCCACGGGTTGTATCCATGCGCATATCCAGCGGACCATCGGCCTGAAAACTAAAACCCCGACTCGGATCATCAATTTGTGGAGAGCTGACACCCAAATCCATCAGCACCCCAGCCACCTTACCTACGAGCCCACGCGCATCCATAAATTCGTGCAGCTGTGCGAAAGAGCCGTGCTCGATAGAGAACCGCGGCTCATTAGCAAACCGAGCTTGCGCAAATGCGATCGCCTCAGGATCCTTATCGATCGCTATGAGACGCCCATCTTGATTCAACCGATCGAGGATTAGCTGGCTATGGCCGCCGCGCCCAAAGGTACAGTCGACATAGACCCCACTGGGATCATGCACAAGCGCATCGACCGCCTCGTTAAGCAGAACAGTAATATGATTTAGGGGTTCACTCATGGTGCACCCCGCTAAAGAGATAGTGTTTGTAGCTCATCCGGCAGTCCTTGAGTCTGATCTGACTCAGCCAGATAGTCATCACGTTGAGCATTCCAGAGCTCTTCACTCCAGATCTCAAACTTTCGTCCCTGCCCCAATACGATCAACTTTTTGTCGAGCATGGCGTATTCGCGCAAGGGAGCAGGCAGAAGAAGACGTCCGCTCGAGTCCAACTCTAGATCGGTTGCATGTCCAATCAAAAGACGCTGAATACGGCGGGCGGCGGGGTTAAAGCTGGGTAGGGCTTCAAGCTTCTTCTCGATCAACTCCCATTCGGGTAGCGGATAGAGAAGCAGACAGCGAGCTTCGGTATCGATTGTAACGACTAGTTCGTTTTCGCAGCAGTCAGCAATCTGGTCGCGATAACGGGCCGGCATAGCCATGCGCCCCTTCGCATCCAGATTGATTTGATTAACCCCACGAAACATATCGTCACTTACTCCTGTCAGTGAAGCCCTGGGTAGCACTCTTCGGTACTACGCCTATGAAGATTATCTCCCCCAAGAAATCTCCACATTGACCCACTTTGACCCACTTTTTACCACACATCGACACTATAGGACTTATAAACAGCTAATGCAACTCACTTTAGAGCCCACACAAAACCGACAGACCGGCAACCTGATTAGCGCAATTAAGATCCAAAATGAGATCATTAGTTGAATTAAATCAATGATTTAAAGATATAAAACTGACAATCGGCGGGATAAAATAAGAGGAATTTAGAGAGAAACGTCGACAAAGCAGCGGTTTTACAACGGCATGAGGGAACAGCCATACCGCTCGAAGATGATATTTAGCTTTCCATTTCAGTAGGTTATGGCTCTAGTCGTCTAAAAACATTCGACCTGAAATATTTTCACGCCGACCAAAAACGTCTCACTAGACTATGATCGGCGTGACACTATGCGAGCACTAGACTAGCGAGACAAGCGGCTGGTTGAGGACCTCGAGTGCAGCTCTCTCCTGCAACTTAGCCACTTTTTGCACAGTCTGCGCCACCTCATTCGCCCCTATCAGTAGATCGAAGCTCAGGTGGAAACGCCGACTCTCACCAGCTCCAATGGTTGGCACGAGACCCAGTTCTCGCTGCAGACTACGGTTGTAGGCAAAGCTTGTTCCGGGCTCAAGACCGATGACATATCCATGCTCCTGAAGGTCACAGTTTTTCCATAAAGTTAGAACTGGAAGCTGCTCCGTATTGAAACCTATAGCAATGCCACGATCGGCTGCGGCATTGTGCAGCAGTGCGACACTATTACCCTGCTCGTCTGACAAGGGACGAATGTTAAAAACCTCCTCATCAAACCCTGCAACAGGACCCGGCACCTGATCCCAGACTGACAACCCTTCAGCCGCTCGCGCGTTAAACGGAGAGAGCTGTGCGGCTGGCACTAACACCCTACCCCCGGCTTGCAATAGGGGCGCACCAAAATTGTTGTGATAAAGCGCCTGATACTCACTTGAGTATGCTCCGCGGTTGATGAGCTCATCTTCCAAGGTGAACCGAGACTCACCCGGCACGATAACGAGATGCATCCAAACTTCGAACTGCGCCTTTTTGAAGCAGCGCTCATCGACTCGGCCGGATAAGCGAACGGTGTAGGGTGGTTTGTCATCAATCGTCAAACGCACCAGCGAGGCTGGAATGTTCTGGATCTGACCATGGAGGGTAAGCATCTGATCTCCATCCATACCCGGATGCCCAGACCACTGGTAACCGCAACGTGCGACCAGCTCATTGAACCCCTCCAACCAACCCAAGCCACCCAACTTGCTGAGCTCAATGAAACTGGGGTTAACAACCTCTTTTACGGGCGAGTCCCATCCCAGGTGGAGGTCGGCGTACTGCGCCGAGATAACGCCCATTCCCCGTGTCGGCGACACGACAACTTCGAGCTCGCCTACCCTCAAACGGATCAACTCAGAGCCCTCTTGCTTCCCTCCACGCAGGGTTTGATGCCTAAAGTTGAATGCAACTGGAAAGCCCGCTGGTAGGGCTGCTT
>Ga0102948_1000643_pt1 | contig 13850 bp, 11 predicted proteins | sample SalPonA_A_H2O_MG_FD_78211 | JGI IMG/M metagenome (GOLD analysis project Ga0102948, IMG submission 78211) | Water microbial communities from South San Francisco under conditions of wetland restoration - Salt Pond MetaG R2A_A_H2O_MG | ecosystem: Environmental > Aquatic > Non-marine Saline and... | reverse complement strand
GAAAACGCCTCTCCTCCCGCCCTCAATCGGACATCACAAAAGTCGCGAAAAACCTCTCCGCCTTCCAAAGCTATGCCTCCTGCCGCAAAAATCCGACTCGACGAGCTTTTGGTCGAAACCGGCCTCGCAGAATCCCGCTCGCAGGCCAAGGCTCTGATCCTTGCCGGTAAAGTCCTACTCGGCACCGAGCGACTCGACAAACCTGGCCGCACGCTCGCGGCTGACAGCCCGGTCCGGGTGGAGCAACCGCCCCGCTTCGTCAGCCGGGGCGGAGAAAAACTGGAAGGCTTTCTCGATCGATTCAATATTACGATGGAGGGCCAGCATCTGCTCGACGTCGGCGCCTCGACCGGCGGCTTTACGGATTGCAGTCTGCAGCGCGGAGCACTTAGCGCGACTTGCGTCGATGTGGGGCGCGCCCAGCTGCACAATAGGCTGATTCAGGATCCCCGCGTCACTAATCTGGAAAAAACCAATGCACGCCACTTGCAACCGGGCGATCTTCCCAGAGATGAATACTCCCGCATCGTCATGGATCTCTCCTTCATTTCCCTGAGCAAGGTCCTGCCATCCGTCTGGCCATTCGCCGCCCCGGGCGGGATCCTCATCGCACTCGTCAAGCCGCAGTTCGAGGCACAAAAGAGGGAGGTCGATGCCGGCCGCGGCATCATCCGCGATGCAGCCATCCAGGACCGCGTGCTTGGGGAAATCAAAGAGTTCTGTCTGCGTGAGCTATCCAACGCCACCCTGATCGGCACTATGGACTCCCCGATTAAAGGGACCGATGGTAATCGCGAGTTCCTGATCGGCCTCCGCCGCCAAGTGGAGGAAAATAAAAATTAGCTGAACCTTTGAAAGGCCCAACGAACTGGAAAGGTGAATCACCCATTCAGAGACTTGGCAGACCAAGCCAAAGACAGGCCGGAGCTCCAAGCGATAATTCAGCAATTTCGTTTTGACAGAACGAAGCCTTCGCTCTCTCCTCAGAGGTGAAAATGGAAAGTCACTACCAAAAACTACTTACACCTGTCCACCACGCTGTGGCAAACGGGCTGACTCTGGGATTCTATGTTCTCATGTCGTTCCTGCTGGTGCCCTTCACCTTTTCACCCGACCCCATTATCGCGCAGCTCCAAGCCTGTTTCGCAGCGGCGCCTGTTGCTGCCACCTTCTGGTTCGCAACCTATATGTTTCTTGTGGTTCTGATGGACCAAATAAAACAACGGAAAGAAAAGCCCTAGAAACTCTGGAAATCTTTCAACAAAAAGAGCCACCCGAAATCGGGTGGCTCTTTTTGATTTAACGAACCGCCTAGTCGCGCGCTTCGGTAGCGTCGGCCTCCTCCTCCTTTTTCTTCCGCTCAATGCGGCTGCCAATCAGGATTGCCAGCTCGTAGAGGCCATACATGAGTCCTGTTGTGACGGGGAGTGAAATAAAATCACCGCCGGGCGACATCAAGGCCGAGAAGAGCATGAGCCCCACAAAGACCCCACGCCGCATGGCTTTGAGCTTCGAGATCGGGATGACTTGTAGGTAAACCAGAACTACGATGATCAGTGGAAACTGAAAAAAAGCGCCCGTCGCCAAAGAGAACCAGACCACCATGTTATAGTAATCAGAGGCAGCCCAGAAAAGATCGAAACCAAAAAACAAATTCAGCCTCACGCTGAAGGCCAGCGTAAGAGGAAGGATGACAAAGAAGGCAAAAGCCGCCCCGCAGAGAAACAGGACAAAAGCAGCCAAGCAGGACGGACGCAGCACTTTGCGCTCTTTTTCTGTAAGTCCCGGCGCGACAAAGGCGGCGATGAAGAAAAGCACAAAAGGCATCGATAAGGTCAATCCACCGAGCAAGGCGACTTGAAACATAACGGAAATGACCCCCATCGGCCGGTAAGTAATCAAATTCTGGTCGACCAGTTCCGATGATCCGTAGGCGGTTAGGATCGGATACTCCAGCACCCCGGCAACATCGCGGATATTGATCGCGACTAGTAACAGGCCAAGAAAGAACGCCAGTATACTCTTGGCGATCGTCCAGCGGAACTCCTCCAGATGCTCCAAAAATGACATCCCCTCATCCTCATCCTCGTCCTCAGCATCTTCCTCACCTTCAGAGCCGGCGGCGCCCGCAGCTGCCTCAGCCCGCTGACGGCTTAGCATTCGAACCGCGGCCGATTTCGGCTTCCTGGGCTTCTCCAAATCCTCAAGCCCATAGTCGTCATATTCATTGTAATAGTAATCATCCCCGTAAGCTTCCGGGTCATCTCCGAAAACCTCATCGAACTCTTCTTTCTTTCGAGCTTCGTCCTCGTCTGAAACTGAGTCCGCCGATCCAGCGCTCGGGTCTTCGGCTCCACTTTCCACGATGTCTTCCGAACCGCCCTCACCTGTCTCAGGGCGCTCGGCCTCCCCTTCGTCTTGAGGCGCATTGGATTCCTGATCAGACTCCGCGCCTTCTTTGTTCGAACTCTCCTCGGGAGAAGATTCGGGCCGTTTCGACTTATCGAAATCATTTTCTTCGTTATCGCGTCGTTCGTCGCTCATCAGATCTGCAGCTATGCAAGCCAGCGACGGGCTAGCAAGCCAGAATGTTGTTTCAAATACGCCAGCCCCCACCTGCGATCGCTCCCCGGATCCCCGGAGCCCGGTCGGAGGGATTGGCATAAAATTTAGCTCTGCATTCGCCGTCTCAGTGCTAATCCGTTGACAGCCATGGCTAAATACTTTTTCACCCTCCCTTTCACACCGGATGAGTTCCACCCTGGGCCGAATCCGGATCTCAACTCGATCCACAATAAGGTCGTATCCTATGCCAGCTAAGAAAGCAAAAACCGTAAAAAAGAAGACCGCAAAGAACGCGGTAAAATACAGCTACGACTTCGGTGATAAGACCGACGGCAGCGTTAAACTTCGTGAACTCCTGGGAGGCAAAGGCGCCAACCTCGCTGAAATGGCCCGCATCGGGCTGCCCGTGCCCCCCGGTTTCACCCTCACGACAGAAGTATGCACCTACTTCTACGCCAACGGGCGTCAGTATCCAAAGAGCCTCGAGGCAGAAGTCAAAGCCTCGGTAGCCACCATCGAGAAACAACTCGGCAAAAAACTCGGCGCCGAGAAAAACCCGCTCCTCCTCTCCGTTCGCTCCGGTGCCCGCGAATCCATGCCGGGCATGATGGACACGATTCTCAATCTCGGGCTAAACGACAAGACCGTGAAAGCTTTGGCCAGCGAGTCAGGCAATGAAGCCTTTGCCTACGACTGCTACCGCCGCTTCATCCAGATGTATGGAGATGTCGTCATGGGCGTCCAGGCCCGCAGCGAAAACGAGCACTGCCCCTTCGAGGAAACGCTCGAAAAACTGCGCAAGGAAGCCGGCGTCAAACTCGACAATGAGCTGACCGCAGAAAATCTCAAGGAGCTCATCAAGCGCTACAAGGCCGTGATCAAAAAGCGCACCGGCACCTCCTTCCCCCAAGACGCTTATGAGCAGCTCTGGGGCTCGGTCGGGGCGGTCTTCAAGTCCTGGCAGAACGAGCGCGCGATCCTTTACCGCCAAAAATATGGAATCCCCGCTGAGTGGGGCACCGCAGTTAATGTTCAGGCCATGGTCTTTGGTAATATGGGCGAGACCTGCGCGACAGGTGTGGCCTTTACCCGCGACCCGGCAAACGGGGAGCAGGTCTTCTACGGTGAGTATCTCATCAACGCTCAGGGCGAGGATGTGGTTGCCGGTATCCGAAATGCCAATCCGATCGCCAAACTGGCCGAGGAGATGCCTGCCGCTCACGCCGAACTCGTCGAGGTCTGCAAAAAGCTGGAGAAGCACTTCAAAGATATGCAGGACTTCGAGTTCACGATCGAAGACAACAAACTCTACATGTTGCAGACCCGCAACGGTAAGCGCACCGGTCTGGCCGCGGTCCGCATCGCCGTCGAGATGAACAAACAAAAATTCATCGATCAAAAGACGGCCCTGAAAAAGATCCCTGCCGACTCCATCTCCTCACTCCTCGTTGCAGTTTTCGATCCGGCTGCCGAGAAAAAGGCTAAGGTCCTGGCTACCGGTCTTCCCGCCGGTCCCGGCGCTGCTTCTGGAAAAATCTGCTTCACTGCGGAAAAAGCGGAAGCGGTTGCCAACAAAGGAGGCCATGCGATTCTTTGCCGCGTCGAAACAACGCCTGAAGATCTGCGTGGCATGATCGCGGCTGACGGTATTCTGACCTCGCGTGGCGGTGTTTCCTCGCACGCGGCACTGCTCGCCCGCCAAATGAACAAGGTCTGTGTCTGCGGCGCCTCCGATATCGTTATCAACTACGGTGCCGGCACACTGAAAGTCGGAAAGACAGTCCTCCAGGAAGGTGACGACATCTCCATTAACGGCACCACCGGCGCAATCTACGCGGGTTCGGTCGAAACCGCTCCTTCCGAGGTCAACCAAGTCCTCAACGGCAAACTCAAGGCCAAGGACAGCTACACCTACAAGATGTATGATCAGGTCATGAAATGGGCTGATAAACACCGCAAACTCGGCGTCCGCACCAACGCGGACACACCGGGCCAGTCTGCCGCAGCCGTAGCTTACGGTGCGGAGGGCATCGGCCTCTGCCGCACGGAACACATGTTCTTCGAAGGTGATCGCATCACCTACATGCGCCAAATGATCCTCGCGACGGACGAGAAGGAACGCCGTAAAGCACTCAAAAAGCTCCTGCCCTTCCAGCGCAAGGACTTCACCGGTCTCTTCAAGGCAATGGGCGGTCGTCCCGTCACGGTTCGCCTTCTGGATCCACCCCTTCACGAGTTCCTCCCGCACGATGAGTCCTCAAAACGTGAACTGGCAAACTCGCTCGGTGTGGATATCGAGGTAATATCGAACCGCGTGCACGCCCTGCACGAAGCCAACCCGATGCTCGGCCACCGCGGTTGCCGCCTCGGTATCTCCTACCCGGAGATCACCGAAATGCAGGCTCAGGCGATCTTCGAGGCCGCGGCCGCTTGCTACAAGCTGAAGAAGCCGATCAAAGTCATCCCCGAGGTCATGATCCCGCTGGTCGGCTTCGCCGATGAGCTGAAGAATCAGGTCGACGTTGTGCACCGTGTGGCTGCCGAGGTCATGGAGAAGAAGAAGGTAAAGTTCAAATACCTCGTCGGCACCATGATCGAAGTTCCCCGCGGCGCACTCACTGCAGACGAAATCGCGGAGACCGCCGAGTTCTTTAGCTTCGGCACCAACGACCTCACGCAAACAGGTCTCGGCATGAGCCGCGATGACGCCGGTTCCTTCCTTGGCAAATATAAAGAGCTCGATATCATGCCACAGAATCCCTTTGCCTCGATCGACGCGAAAGGCGTGGGCCAGCTGGTGGAGATCGGAGTCAAGAAGGGCCGTAAGACCAACACAAACATCAAGCTCGGTATCTGTGGTGAACACGGTGGCGACCCTGCCTCCATCAAGTTCTTCCACAACGTGGGTCTTGACTACGTTTCCTGCTCGCCACCGCGCGTCCCGGTGGCGCGCTTGGCCGCGGCACAGGCTGCTATCGGGTAGAACACGTTCCGAGGCGAGTAAAAGCGCTTCCTAAAACAAAGCCCCTCCGCGAAGGAGGGGCTTTTTTGCGCCTGGATGTCTCCATCACGCACGCGATATAAGCTTGGATTTATCGGACAGAGCCGCAAGATTAACCAAGAACTCCGATCCAAAATGTCCGAATACTACATACGCACTGCCGAGCAGGATGAATCGCGCGGGCCCTTCACTGTGGCAAAGCTTCTTACTCTGGCCGAGGCCGGGCAGGTCAACAAAAACACCCTGTATTACGACGAAGAGAAAGAGGAGTGGCTCCCGATCGCCCTTAACGAAGCACTCGTAGCTGAGGTCTTTCCGGAAGCCGAGCGGTTAAAACTAAAAGTCGGCCCGAAAAAAGAGGCAGAGAACAAGTCGGAGGATAGCGAAGAAAAAGGAGGTATCCATGTGACCGACATGCTAAAGGCAGCCGAAGCCGACACAGAGGAGACGCGGCATTTAAAGAGGAGCCAAAAAAGCTTCGAGCGTGCCGTGGCCCTCGGCTCCATGAGTCTGGGGCTAATGATGCTGCTTGCAGCTGTCTCCTTTATTGTGCCACATCTCGATGCGATCCAGGGGGCTTCAAATGAGGGTCAGTTCAGTAATTTGCTGAACTACCCCTTCCTGTTGGTTGGCGTCTTCGATCTATTGATGGCCGTTCTGCTCTTGCTCTCCGTCACCGACATCTACCCGCTCATCCGCGGGCGCAGTATGCTTGGGCTCGGTTTTGGCCTTTACATCGGTTGGGCGCTCGGCGATCCCACCCTGATGCTCGCTTTCGGCCTCGGCTGCGGCGGTCTCTTCCTCGCTACAATCGCCCAGCGCTTCAGCCTTATGGTGCTCGCCCTCGTCATGGGTATCGGCGGTAATGGAGCCCTTGCATTTTTAGCGCTTAACGACCGGTTCGCAGACTTCTACGGCACCTTCCAGCTCAGCCTTTTTACGCAGTAGGACGATCTTGAAAGAGAATAAATCAGAAACATTTCCGAATCCATTCGAGGGCCTGAAAAATTATGCTGAACGGACACAAATCCTCATCAGCCGCGATATTTGGGAACTTGAATATCTGGGTCGTAAGACGATTCGCGCCCGGCTCTACTGCATCCTGCGCGTTCTCATCCTGACCTGGCAGGGACTCCGCCGAAACAAGATTCCGGTCCAGGCGGCCGCTCTCACCTTTTACTCCCTCATCGGGATCGGTCCTTTGATTGCTCTCGGCATCATGATCTCCGGATTTGCGCTGGAAAAAGGTGACAACACCTTCGTCATTGAGGGTATTTACAAGGCCATCGCCTTTGCCGCACCCCAGATTTCGCTCGAATCCGAAGACGGCAATGCGCTGTCCACGCAGATGATCGATATGATCAACCAGTTCAGCGCGGCAGCCAGTTCCGGCACAGTCGGAGTCGTCGGTCTGCTCATGCTTTTTGTTATCGGGATTCAGGTTCTTAGCTCGATTGAGGCTTCCTTCAATTCTTTGTGGGGCGTCGAAAAAGGAAGGAAGCTGGGCGAGCGCATCATTACCTACTGGACCTTCATCAGCCTCGGAGCCGTTATCGGTGTGATTACCCTCAGTCTGCTTGCCGCCAACGCTTTTGTCCGATTCGCCGAGGACCTGCCATTTGGTGCTTCTTTGGCCGCCTTGATTGAACTGGGCTCGCCGGCCATCATTTTCGTCATCATCAGCACGCTTCTCGCACTTTTTTTTCGCTTCATCCCAAATACGAAAGTTAAGTGGGGCCCTGCTTTTTCCGGAGCCGTCCTCGTGGTGATTCTGTTGATTCTCTACAACATGTTATCATTTCTTTACGTCGGCCGCGTGGTGCAGACGAACAGCCTCTACGGGTCCGTAGGTATTATCGTAATCCTCATGCTCGGACTCTACATTTTCTGGCTGCTGATTCTTCTCGGCGGTCAGGTGACCTATGCCGTGCAAAACGCGGATTTTCTTACAAACGAGAATGCCTGGCAGAAAATAAGCGAGCGCGCCCGCGAGATCATTTCGCTCAGTATTCTTTTGCTGGTCACGCAGCGGTTTCAACGGGGTGAGGCTCCGATTCAGGCTAGCGAGATACTGGAAAAACTGCGCGTGCCGAGCCACATCATGAATTCGAGCATCTCGCGCCTCGCCGAATTGGGCTACATCCACCCGATTGAGGGTAAAACGGTCGAAGAGGAGCGTAACCGCGCCTACCGCCCGGGAAAGCCGGCCGAAACGATCACCCTCGGCAGCTTCAAGCAAAGTATCGAATCCTACGGAAACAATGATGGTATCGACATCGTCGCGTCCGTCGATCCGGCTATCCAAAACTATCTCGACGAAATTCTCTCCCTGAAAGATTGCCCCCAAGCGAAGACGAAGCTCAGCGAGCTCGTCTAGCTGCCCCCCCGACTGGAGACAAAACGGAGTCCCACACCCTTTACCTCAACTTTTCAATTTACCCCACCCCATGAAGCCTAAGACACCCGTTGTTCTCTTGGCCGCCTGCTCGCTCGCCCTACCCCTGCTTCGTGCGGAGCGCCCGAATATCCTCTGGATCTTCTCCGATGATCATACCCGGCAGGCCATCGGCGCCTATGGAGGCATTCTGGCCGATGTCGACCCCACTCCGGCCCTCGACCGTCTGGCGGCACAGGGCATGCGCTTCGAGCGCGCCTATGTTGGTAATTCGATCTGCGCGCCGAGTCGGGCGACCCTGCTAACCGGTAAACACAGCCACCTGCATGGTAAGATCGACAATATCGGCCACTTTGATCACGACCAGCAGCAGTTCCAAAAAATCCTGCAAAAGTCCGGCTACCAAACCGCCCTGATCGGTAAAATCCACCTCGATGGAAATATGCAGGGGTTCGACTATTGGGATGTCCTGACGGGACAGGGCTCCTACTACCAACCCGATTTCCTGAGCGAGGCGGGCCATCAGCTCTACGAAGGTTACGTCGCCGATATCATCACTGAAAAATCGATCGACTGGCTGCGCAGTAAACGCGATCCGGAGCAACCCTTCATGCTTATGGTGCACCATAAGGCGACCCACCGCACCTGGAAAGCCGCTCCCCGTCATGTCGGTCTTTTTGATGAGGTGACCTTGCCCGAACCCGACAACCTCTTCGACGACTATGCGGGCCGCACGACTGCGGCACGCGAGCAGGACATGAGCCTCCGCCATACCCTGCGCGAGGAGTATGACCTGAAGCTCCGCACCGCGGCCGACAAGGCCCGCGGCTTCCGCGAGTGGGCCGGCGTGAGCCACCCCCCCGGCGAGGAGGGGGCTTACTATCGGATGTCTCCGGACCAGCGCGCCGCCTGGGATGCCGCCTATGATCCCCGCAACCGGGCCTACTTCGATGCCGGGCTGGAGGCAGGCAGCCCCGCTTGGCTGCGCTGGCGCTATCAGCGCTACGTCAAAGACTACCTGCGCACGGCAAGGAGCATCGACGAGAGTGTGGCTGCCCTGCTGGCTTACCTCGAGGAGGCCGGTTTGGATGAAGACACCATTGTTATGTATTCATCGGATCAGGGCTTCTTCCTCGGCGAACACGGCTGGTTCGATAAGCGCTTCATGTATGAGGAGTCTTTCAGTATGCCGCTGATTGTCCGCTGGCCGGGAGTAACCGCCCCCGGCAGCGTAAATAAGGACCTCGTGCAAAACATCGATTTCGCGGAAACCTTTCTCGACCTGGCCGGTGCCCCTATTCCCGAAGACATGCAGGGAGCCAGCCTTGTGCCGCTGTTTCGGGGTGAACGACCGGAGGACTGGCGCGAAGCGCTTTACTACCACTATTACAACTATCCGGGTTTTCACTCCGTCCGCCGGCACGAGGGGATCGCCAAGCAGCGCTGGAAGTTGATCCGCTTCTACGGGCTCGACGTGCCCGGCGGCGAGGAGTGGGAACTTTTCGACCTCGAAAACGACCCGTCTGAGATGGTCAGCGTTTATGATCGGCCGGAAAACGCAGCGCGCATCGAGCAGCTTAAGTCCGAACTGGAGGCACTGCGGCTCAAATACCGGGTTCCGGCCATTCCGCCCCCGCAGGACCCCGATCTGCGCGCCGGTTACGGTTTATGACCCTCATGCAGAGGTCACCTGCGTAACGTCGGGGCGCCTGCCTCCACACCATGGGGTTGACAGTCCAATCCTCGCGCCTAACCTTCGCCGCTTTCCAATTTTTCCCAACTCATGATCTCCTGGATTCAACATCACCTCATTCGCCACGGTCGCTGGATATTCCTGACCTTGCTTGCGATCATCATCGTGGCCTTCGTCTTTACGATCGGTAATACTCCCGGCTGCACCCCGAACCGCTCCGGCTATCAGGAAAATCTCTACTATGGGATCGATCTGAACTCACCCCTCGTCCGCGAAAATCTGATCGACAAGGTTCTCCTGAGCGCATTCCTCAACGGCCGTCAGCAGCCGGGCGCCGGTGAGGTCGAAACCAGAATCGCCCTGCTCCATCTGGCCGACGAGCTTGGGGTGCCCACACCGGGCCCGGAGACGCTCGCCCGGTATGTCCAAACCAAGCGGGCCTTCTTTGGCCCGGATGGTGAGTTCAGTGACGACGCCTACACCCGATTTGTCGACCAGACGGAGTCCAACCCGCGTATGTCCGAAGCGCTGGTCATCCAAGTCCTGGAGGAAGACCACCGGATCGAGCAACTCTCCCGCATCCTGACCGGCCCCGGATATCTGCTGCCCTCTGAGGCCACCGCTCAGGCACAGCAAAGCCGCACGAAGCTCGCACTGACCCAAGCGACCCTTTCCTACGCCGATTTCGAGCCCGATGTCGAACCGACCGAAGAGGCTCTGAAAGCCTACTACGAGGAGAATAAACAGCGCTACGAGATCCCCGAGCGCGTAAAAGCCAGCTACGTGCTTTTCGAATCCGAGCGGTTCTTGGAGAGCACACCCGAGTTTACGGAGGCTGAACTGCGCGACCACTTCGCCCAAAACCGCGCCGCTTTCATTGCAGAATACGAGGCGGCCAATCCAACCCCCGCCGAGACTCCGGAAGCTTCCGAAGCAGACGCCGCCACCGAAGCAGAACCGGCCACAGTCGTAACCTTTGAGGACGTGCGCCCCGCGGTCGAGAGGAGTCTGGCCACTGAGCGCGCGACGGTTGCCGCAAATGAAGCCGCCCATGATTTCGCCTACAAGCTCCACCTCGACAAAATCGCCCGCGACTCGGCTACCTTTAACCAACTCCTAAACGAGCTCGGCGTCAGCCTGACCGCGATCGAGCCCTACACGGAAGCAGGCGCCCGTCAGCGCGCCCTCTCCCCGGAGATGCTGGAGTCGGCCTTCGCCTTGGGTGGCAGCCGCTATTTCTCCGATCCTTATGAGCTCGACAACGGGTTCGGCGTTCTGATCTACGAAGGGCGCATCGAGCCGACCATCCCTCCCTACGAGGAAATGGCCACCGTCGTGGCCGCTGACTACGAGGAAGCCGAAAAACGCAGCCTCTTTAACGAAAAGGGAACCCGCCTGAAGACCGAGCTCGAGGAGCGCGTGGCCGCAGGCGACTCCTTCGCCGAGGCGGCCGAGGCTCTCGGCCTGGCAGTCAATAGCTTTGACACCTTCGAAGTCCGCGAGGCACCGACCGGCCTGAACCGATCCGCCCTCCAGCAGGCACAGTCACTTGAGGCGGGAGAGGTTTCGCCCATGCTCACACTTCAGGGGGTCGGCACCTTCGTCTTCGTTGAGTCCAAGGAAGTCCCCGCTCTGGGCGAGGAAGATCCGGAGCTGGAGCAAACCAAGACCATGCTTCGCAATTGGGCACGTTTCACCTCGCAGAGCGATCTGACCAACGAACTCGTCATGCGCGGCCTGCCCGAAGAAGCCACCCAAACAACCGACTAAACGCTCGCCGAGAAATGGATTGGACTCAGTTTGAATCCATCGACCCGCACCTTCTCGTAGGACTCGTCAATACCGAGCTGCGCAACCACGCGGACTCGCTGGAGGATCTTTGTGCGACCCACGATCTCGATCCTGCCGCTTTGTTAGCACGCCTCTCCAGCGCCGATTACCACTACCGCCCGGAGCAAAACCAGTTTCGCTGAATTTGCTTTTTTCACCTAAATCATTCCAAAAATAAAAAATATGTCTGAACGCCACGAATTCCAAGCCGAGGTCAAACAAGTCCTCGATATTGTCGTCCACTCGCTCTACACGGACAAAGAAATCTTCGTCCGCGAGCTCGTTTCCAACGCCTCCGACGCCACGGAGAAGCTGCGTCACACGCAGCTCACGGAGAAGGAAGTCTTCGATGCCGATCTCGACCTCGAAATTCAGGTCACGATCGATGAAGACGCAGGCGAGATCACGATCCGCGACTTCGGCATCGGCATGACCCACGACGAGCTGATCGAGAATCTCGGCACGATCGCCCATTCCGGCTCGAAGGCTTTCCTCAATGCGCTAAAGGAATCGGGCGAGAAAAACGAAAACCTCATCGGCCAGTTCGGCGTCGGTTTCTACTCGGTCTTCATGGTGGCCGACTCCGTTAAGGTCTATACCCGCAGCTGGCAAAAGGAGGGACAGTGCTACTGCTGGTCCAGCGACGGCTCAGGCGCTTACGAGATCGAGCAGGTCGAGGGCGAACGCCGCGGCACCCGAATCGTGATCGCGCTCAAGGACGAGTATAAGGACTTCGCGAAGAAGGAGCGCATCGAGGGCATTATCAAAAAATACTCCGCCTTCGTTCAGTTCCCGGTCAAGGTCGAGGGCGATGAGCTAAACACCGTCGGTGCCCTTTGGCTGAAAAACAAAAGCGACATCTCGGAAGAGGAATACAAGGAGTTCTACAAGTTCCAGGCCAACGCCTTCGACGAGCCCCGCTTCTGGCTGCATTTCAATGCCGACGCACCCCTTGAAATTAACGCCCTGCTCTTCGCTCCGACCGAGAACATGGAGGGCTTCGGCTTCGGCCGCATGGAACCGGGCGTCTCCCTCTACTGCCGCAAGGTCCTGATCGACAGCGATCCAAAAAATCTTCTGCCCGAGTGGCTACGTTTCGTTCGCGGGGTGGTCGACAGCGCCGACCTGCCCCTCAACATCTCGCGGGAGTCGATGCAGGACAGCTCCCTCATCCAGAAGCTCAACAAGGTTCTGACTAAGCGCTTTCTCAAAACCCTCGAAGAAAAAGCCAAGAAAGAGCCCGAGGTCTACAAAGACTTCTGGGAAAACTTTGGGCTTTTCCTCAAGGAGGGCGTGACCATGGATTACACTCACCGCGATCAGCTGCTCAAGCTCCTGCGCTATGAATCCTCCTACACCGAGGAGGGCACAAACACCAGCCTCGCTGACTACCTGAGCCGCGCACCTGAGGGCCAGAAGGAGATTTACTACCTCTACGGCCCCAGCCGGAAAGCGATCGAGGCGGGGCCTTATCTGGAGGCCTTCAAGGCCCGCAATATCGAGGTGCTCTTCCTCTACGAGCCGATCGATGAGTTCGTCATGAATCACGCGCGCGCCTTCGAGGAGAAGAATTTCGTCTCGGCCGATTCGGATGATATTGATCTGGATGCCGTTTCCCCGGAGACCGATACGGAGAAGGCCGAGGCCCTCGCCAAGGAAGACGCAGAGGCGCTCTGCGCCTTTTTAAAGGAAAAACTCGACAAGCAAGTCAGCGAAGTCACCGCCAGTGAACGCCTGGTGGGCAGTCCGGCAATGATTGTTAACGCCGACAAGATGATGACCGCGCAAATGCGGAAGATGATGAAGGCGATGCAGCAGAAAACCGGCGGACCGGACATGATGGGCGGCGAGCCTCCCGTCAAGCTGCAGGTCAACCCGCGGCACCCGCTGGTCAAAAATCTCGCAGGGCTGCGCGAATCCGATGGCGAACTCGCCTCACTCATCAGCCAGCAGATCCTCGATAACGCGCGCGTTGCCGCCGGGCTCCTCGAAGACCCCAGCGAGATGCTCCAGCGCAACTACCAGATCCTGGAAAAGTTGAGCAGTAAGTAGGCTCGGAGGTCAGCGGTCTCAAGGTGCCTCCCGCGCAATGCCGCGGCAGGTGAAGACATGCGCCCTTCCATACTGCAGACTCGGGGGGTTACCTGTCGCCAGTTGCCGATTTCCCAGCTCAAAGGTTCCGCAATCCCAGCTTCAAAAAAAACGCGCATCCCCCACTGGGATGCGCGTTTCGAAAATGAATTTGTTGAACTTCGGCTACATTTTGAAGGAAACAGAACCGTCCTTCAACGAATAGTAGGCACCTACGATCTTGATCTTCCCTTCTTCTTCCAGACCGCGGAGCACCTCACTGCGGGCGCGGATGT
>Ga0102948_1000640_pt1 | contig 13877 bp, 13 predicted proteins | sample SalPonA_A_H2O_MG_FD_78211 | JGI IMG/M metagenome (GOLD analysis project Ga0102948, IMG submission 78211) | Water microbial communities from South San Francisco under conditions of wetland restoration - Salt Pond MetaG R2A_A_H2O_MG | ecosystem: Environmental > Aquatic > Non-marine Saline and... | reverse complement strand
TTTCGCGATTCGCTCTTTAGGAGCTCCAGATGCTATAAATTGAGTCATTCCACCTGCATTGATAATAGATTCAATTAGTCTTGAAGCTTTTTCAATGAGATCATCAGTGAGCTGTTCCACCACATAAGAACCTCCAAATGGATCAACAGTTTTAGTGATTTTGGTTTCTAGTTGTAAGTGTAATTGAGTGTCTCTGGCAATCTTTGCCGTTTGAGGGGTCGGTAAGGTCATTGCCTCGTCAAGGGCATTGGTGTGAAGCGATTGAGTTCCTCCAAAAGCAGCAGCAGCAGCCTCTAGTGAGGTTCTACAAATATTGTTTAAAGGATTTTGAGCGGTAAGACTCCAACCACTTGTTTGACAATGGGTTCGAAGCATCAGCGATTTTGGATTCTCAGGATTGAATTCACTCAACAGTTGAGCCCATAGAACACGAGCGGCTCTCAATTTGGCAATTTCAGTAAAGTGATCCATTCCAATTCCAAAAAAGAAGGAGAGACGAGGAGCAAAATCATCGATTTTCATTCCTGTGTCTAAAGCTGTTTTTACATATTCTAATCCATCGGCTAGGGTATAGGCTAATTCTATTTCAGCAGGGGCTCCAGCCTCTAACATATGGTAACCAGAAATACTGATTGGATTGAATTTGGGCATGTGTTCACTACAATATGAAATGATATCAGAAACGATTTTCATCGATGCCTTCTCAGGGTAGATATAGGTGTTTCTCACCATAAATTCCTTGAGAATATCATTTTGTAAGGTGCCTCTGAGTTCATTTAAGGGTACTCCTTGATTGAGTGCACAGCAGATATAGAATGCCATTATTGGTAGAACAGCACCATTCATGGTCATGGATACGGAGATATCTTTCAGTGAAATTCCATCGAATAGCATTTCCATATCCTCAATACTGTCAATTGCAACCCCCGATTTACCTACATCGGCATAGATGTTTTTAAAATCACTGTCGTACCCTCTGTGAGTAGGAAGATCAAAGGCTACAGAAAGCCCTGTTTGTCCACCTCTTAAATTGTTTTTGTAAAATTCATTGGATTCTTCAGCAGTTGAAAAACCAGCGTATTGTCGAATCGTCCAAGGTTTTTTGAGGTACATACTCGCATAAGGACCTCTGAGATAGGGAGGACTTCCCGCTCCATATCCTTGGTGATCAAACTTTTTTTTAGAGGAACTCTTAGGGTATACCGGTTCTATATGTTGTAGTGACCTTCTACTCATGATTCCATCTTTTTTCTTCCCAATAGGAAGCGATTCTTCTTTTTACAATAGGAATAATAGCTGTTTTTCTAGATTTCTTTACTAGAAAGGGTTTTCGTTCTGCTACTTTTTTTAGGCGCTCCCTTTTGTCTTTAAAAGCAGTTGCTCCAATGAGCACCTCTTTATTTGCTTTGTAAAGTTCGAGTTCTTTTAGATGTTGTTTCTCAATTTCTTTTTGAATACTGCCGTTTTTGAGTTGAAATAATAAACCTTGATTCTTTTCAATGAGCTTAAATATTCCAAGTGCCTTTTGAGAAAATTGTTCGGTTAGATAGTTGATGTAATACGAACCGTTGGCAGCATCTTGATGCTCGTTTAAACCTGCTTCATTCTTGAGCAATAAGAGTTGATTTCTGATGAGTCGGTTACTGCTTTTGTTGGAATTGTAGATCAAACTGTCATGAGCAATTCCTGAAACAGTATCGGCAGTTGAAAGCACAGAGGAAAGCAGTGAATTTGAAGAACGCACCAGATTTTGAACTGAATTATAAGCTGTGTAATAACGCGAACTCGTTTTAGAAGATAGATCGTATGAAATTTCCACATCGAAAGCCTCTAGCAGACTAGGAATCAATAAACGCAAGGCCCTAACTTTTGCAATTTCAAAGAAAAAATGAGTTCCCACACCTAGTTTGATAGTAACTCTTTTAAGGAGGTGAAGTTTGTTTTCAGCTTCAAAATAATGTAAGTATTCAGCAAGATGAGCAAGGACCATTGCTATTTGATATACATTGTTCGCTCCAGCCTCAGCGATGCTGTAATTATCGAGTTCCAAACTCGGCTGAAAACCTTGTTCTATTAATTCTAAAAATGTGGTCAGAAGTTTTAAATCACTTTTTTGATTCAAATACCAATTACCAGTTACATAGAATTTTGACAGCGGATCAATGCTAAAAACAACTTGTTTTAACTGAGAAGAAACAATTCGATCGATCAGTTCTTCGCTGAGTTGTTGAAGGCATAAATGAACCTTTATAGTGTTCAAATCAATACCCTCGACCAGTAGATTGAAGTTGCAATTAGGAGTAAAGACCTTAAAGTGAATGGATTCTGCTCCTAGATCAATCGCTTCAAGAGCTAGTTTGTTGGCTTCTACATCCTGATAAACAGCAATAGATTCCTCAATAGACCAATCTCTTTTAGCAAAATCGATAGATTGATTAAGGTCTTCTTCAGTGTAAAAGGGTTTGATGTCGATTCCTTCTAGGCTGTGAAAAATCATTTGCTGGGCGTAATCCTCACCCTCTAGTTGAAATTGAATCATTTGTTTCCAGGCTGAAGGATTCAGCTTAGAAAAACGATTATCAATTTCAAGTTTACTCATCTAATTTGTTTTTGATACTGTCTTTAAATTCAATGAGGTAGACTTCCTCATTTTTTTTCTGATAATAAAAATGCTCTCTGGCAAATTTTTCAATGGCCTTATCCGAAGATAACATCCTTACTGTTGTAGAATCTTTTGCTAATTCCTTTTTAAGATAATCTCGTTGCTCTTCAAGTTCATTGATTTGCTTGTTGAGCTCTCTTTGTATTAAAAGAGAATTGGTGTCGAAAAACAACATCCAAATAGCAAAAATGGTCAAGATCAAGACGTATGAATTGCTCAATACTGCAAACCATTTCTTAGCTCTTAAAGACTTTATCTTTTTAAACATTGAGCAGTTTATTGTTTATTATCGTTTTTACAATATCGATTGCTACTGTATTATATCTGTTGTTGGGAATAATGATGTCCACAAATTCCTTAGTAGGCTCTATAAATTCATCGTGCATCGGCTTGAGATTTTTTTGATACCAACTCAGAACTTCCTCTGCATCCCTTCCTCGTTCTCTAGTATCTCTTTTGAGTCTTCGAATTAGACGCTCGTCAGAATCAGCATGTACAAATATTTTAATATCGTAAAGCGATCTAAGTTTAGGATCCGTCATAATGAGAATTCCCTCTACAATTAAAACCTTTGTTGGAACGATCTTGGTGTATGCTCCTGTTCTGTTGTGTTCTACAAAAGAGTAGTGGGGTTGTTCAATCGATTTTCCTTCTTTGAGCATGTTTAAGTGCTCTTCAAGTAACTTGAAATCTATAGAGGAAGGATGGTCAAAATTAACCTTTCTTCGCTCCTCCATATTTAGATGCGATAAATCGTTATAATAGGAGTCTTGTGAGATAACTCCTACATCTAAAGTGGATAATTCGTCAGTGATTTGATTGACGACCGTGGTTTTTCCACTTCCAGTTCCTCCTGCAATTCCAATAATTAACATGGGCGCTCTTTTACTTCAAAGATATGAAATTAGGCAGCATTATCTAGGCTAATTTTTTTTACCTTCAACCTATGAAATCATATCGCGTTATCGGATTGATGTCTGGAACCTCACTCGATGGTTTGGATATCGCTTACTGTACCTTTACAAAATCAGAAAACAGTTGGAAATACAGTATCGATCATGCCCAGTGTATTGAGTACGATCAAAAATTTAAACAGCAACTCAAAGAATCAATTGAATTGCCAGAGCAAGAGTTGAAAAAGCTCAATCTGGAATTTGGGAGATGGATTGGAAAGCAACTCAAAAACTTTGTTGAATCTAACAAGCTAGAGGTCGATTTAATCGCCTCTCATGGACATACGGTACATCATAGGCCAGATCAAGGGATTACGGTTCAGATAGGTGATGGTGCTCAAATTGCTACACAAACTGGAATTAAAACCATCTGTGATTTTAGAACACTCGACGTGAGTTTAGGAGGTCAAGGCGCACCATTGGTTCCCATAGGTGATCAATTGTTATTTTCAGAATATGAATTCTGTTTAAATCTAGGTGGTATAAGCAATATTTCATTTGAAGATCAACATGGCGTTAGAAAGGCTTTTGATGTGAGTATCGCCAATATGTTACTCAATTATTTGAGTCAAAAAATAGGAATGGAATACGACAGTCAAGGTCATCTTGCTCGAAGTGGAAGTTTGGACATTAGTCTTTTAAATCAATTGAACGAGTTGGATTTTTACAGTCAAGACGGACCTAAATCAATCGGATATGAATGGTTTACACAAGAGGTGAAGCCTCTTTTTGATTCATCCCCATTAGCAATTGAGGATCTTTTGCATACAGCTTGTATTCACATCGCCTATCAGCTGGTGAAAACCATCAAAGAATACCATACAGCCGAGAGTTCAAAACTCTTAGTCACTGGAGGAGGAGCTTATAATGACTACTTGATTGAATTGATGCGAAAAGGATTAGGTCCCAGTGTGGAAGTAGTGCTTCCTGACAAAGAGCTCATATCTTATAAAGAAGCTCTGATTTTTGGTTTTATGGGCTTGTTAAAAGAATTAAACCAAAACAATTGTCTTAGTTCAGTTACCGGAGCCTTAAGAGATTGCTGTGCGGGAAAAGTGTATTTGCCCTAAATAAAAAACGGCAGGCTGAAGAGGGTTTCAGCCTACCGCTACCAAACTTAAACTTACAACATTTATTTAGGAAAATATTGAACAAAACCTTCGATTGCTTCGTACTCTGCTAGTCCTAGTGCATCGTAACGACTTGCTGTCGCTCTGTTTCTGTCTTCTGATCGTTGCCAAAATTCACGCTCATCAGATCCAGGGAACATCGCTCTGTCTTTTTGTGATTGGTGTTTGAAAATTGCGTTTCTCTTTCTAGATAAGTCTCTTGGTCCAATTGGAACTGCCATTTCAATTTCTGAAACATCCCATTCTTGCCAAGCACCTCTATAAAGCCAGATATAACAATCTTTAATCCATGAAACATTATCTGCGATCAATTGATCGATTGCTTCAAAAATGATACTCAAACAAACTCTGTGTGTTCCGTGTGGATCAGATAAATCTCCTGCGGCAAAAATTTGATGAGGTTTAATTTTATTGAGTAAATCGTATGTGATTTTAACGTCTTCTTTAGAGTGTGGTTTCTTCTTTACAGCTCCTGTTTCATAAAATGGAAGGTTTAAGAAGTGAGCATTGCTCTCCTTCACACCAGAAGCTCTACAAGCTGCTAAAGCTTCACCTTTTCTGATATTTCCTTTGTAGTCTTGAACTAGAGGAGTATCAACCTCTCCAACTTTTTTATTTTTGAGTATTTGAGTGATGCGTTCGTACTCATCTTTGAGTTCTTTATTATCAGGCATCATATCTCTCGCAAAATCCATAAATCGAATTACTTCATCATCAAATACAGCAATATTACCAGAAGTTTGATAAGCAACGTGTACTTCATTTCCTTGATCTGCAAGTCTTAGAAGGGTGCCTCCCATAGAAATCACATCATCATCAGGATGAGGACTAAAGATGACAGATCGTTTTGGGAATGGATCCCTGCGTTCCGGTCTATTGCTGTCATCTGCATTGGGTTTTCCACCTGGCCAACCAGTGATAGTTCTTTGTAGAGCATTGAAGACCAATAAATTGATGTCTTCTGCAGATCCTTTTTCAGCTACAAGATTACCCATTCCGTATTCATTGTAATCTTCATTAGTCAATTTAAGAATGGCTTTATTGACCTTCTCAGATAGCCAAATAGTAGCTTTTTTAATTAATTTATCATCCCATTGACAGTCTTTGACAAGCCATGGTGTTTTAATTCTCGTAAGATCTGATGAAGCAGCATCGTCAACTATGAAGGTACAACTCGGATGCTCTTGTAAAAAGGTAGCTGGAATACTTTCAATGATTGGGCCTTCTATTGAAGCTTTCACAACGGCAGATTTTCCTTCTCCCCATGCTACGATGATAATATGTTTGGATTGCATAATGCTTCCAACTCCCATGGTAATAGCTTTAGAGGGTACGTTTTCTTGACCAAAGAAGTCGGAAGCTGCATCAAGTCTTGTAATTTTATCCAAGCGAATCAATCTCGTCTTTGATTGCATAGAAGATCCAGGTTCGTTAAATCCAATATGACCTGTTCTACCAATACCAAGTAGTTGAATGTCAATTCCACCTAAATCGGTAATTTTTTCTTCGTACGCTTCGCAAAATGCTTTTATTTGATCTCGCTCCAAACTTCCATCGGGAATATGAATGTGATCCTTTGGAATATCGATATGATCAAATAAGTGTTCCTTCATGAATCTCACATAGGAGTGAATGGATTCAGCTTGCATTGGATAGTACTCATCGAGATTAAAAGTATATACGTTTTTAAAACTTACTTCTTTGTTTTGATATGCTTCGATGAGGTAATCGTATATTTTTATAGGAGATGAGCCTGTCGCCAATCCTAAAACAAAATTTTCACCTAAAGCTACTTTATCGTTGATTGCTTTGACAATGGTCGTTGCAATTTGTTTTGAAGCTTCATCAGAATCCTGATAGATTAGTGTAGGAATCTTTTCGAATTTTACCTCTTCTGTAGAGATATTTTTTTCTTTATCTGAATATATGAGACTCATATGATTGTTTTGATGGTACAAATATAGAAAATAAATGCAAATAATGCAGTTTTTTGCAAGTAAATATGCAAGAAAATGCAAATAACTTGATAATTAAACATTTAAAACAGAAAATAATTGCAATGAAAAAATTGTATATTTGTACAAAACTCAAGAATGTTAAAGGAAGAACGACATCAAAAAATCCTTTCAGAAGTAGCGCTACACTCGAGAATACTGCTAACCGATATAGCCGATGATCTCAATGTATCTGTTGATACAATTCGCAGAGATGTAAAAGAACTCGACAAAAAACAGCGTCTTAAAAAAGTTCATGGAGGAGCTGTTTCTCTTGGATTTGTTAGTCACAATCCTCAAACAGAAATATACGCCCTTGAAGAAAAGCAAACTATTGCAAAAAAAGCTGCAGAACTTGTCAAAGACGGTTCAGTGATATTAATCGATGGAGGTACGACTTGTATGGAGTTTGTAAGACAAATTCCCATTAAAAAAAATATTACCTGTTTCACGCTCAGTTTACCAGTAGCTTTAGAAATGATGAACAAGCCTAACGCTGAGGTTATATTTATTGGAGGAAAACTCTTTAAAGATGGTCAAATGGCTATCGGTGCTTCAGCGATCAACAATCTTTCTCAAATACGATTGGATTATTCTTTTATTGGAACTGGTTATGTAGATCCTATATACGGTTTAACTGAGTTTGATTGGGATATTGTACAATTGAAAAAGGCAATTATCAAAGCTTCAAAGAAGACGGTATTGTTGTCAATTTCTGAAAAGTTTAATTCGCAACAACGGTATAAAACTGCTGATATTAACGCCATTAATACAATGATTACCGAATTAGATCCAAAAGATTCAAAATTGTCAGCATTTCAAAACCTAGATATCCATATATTATAATGACTGCTTTTAAAAAGACTACCGAGTCCGATTCACTCCATAACGATTTAGATAAAAAAACAGCAAAAGAACTTCTCGAAGGTATTAATAATGAAGATCAAAAAGTGTCTTTGGTTGTCCGAAATTGTATTGACCAAATTGAACCATTAGTCAATGCCTTAGTAGATCGTTATCAAAATGGTGGTCGACTTTTTTATATAGGAGCAGGAACCTCTGGGAGATTAGGTGTAGTCGATGCTTCTGAAATCCCACCCACATTCGGGATGCCTTTTGATAGAGTTATCGGTATTATTGCAGGTGGTGATTCAGCGATTCGAAAAGCTGTTGAATTTGCGGAAGACGACACAGAACAAGCCTGGAATGATCTATTGGAATACGACATCAATAGTAATGATGTACTAGTGGGTATTGCGGCCTCCGGAACCACACCCTATGTGATTGGAGGAGTAAAAAAGGCTAGAGAAATGGGAATTTTAACAGCTTGTATTACCAATAATTCTGGTTCTCCACTAGCCAAAGCAGTTGATCTTCCAATCGAAGCAGAGGTAGGCCCTGAGTATGTTACTGGATCGACTCGAATGAAAAGCGGAACAGCTCAAAAGTTGATTCTCAATATGATCTCTACAGCTTATATGATTAAGGTAGGAAGAGTTAAAGGGAATCGAATGGTACATATGCAGCTTTCCAACAACAAACTAGTCGACAGAGGAACTCGATATGTAGCTGAAGCTTTAAATATTTCCTATGAACAAGCGAATCAACTGATTGAAAAACACGGTAGTGTCGATGCGGCTGTTTCTAATTACACGGCTAAATAAGGTGAATTACAATTGTTAAATAAGTGGTGTATTACGATCATTTTGACAATATGATAATCAAATAGATGCTTGATTTTCATATCCTTACTATTTTGTTAATATACACAATGAGAGAGCTGATTATTTGTCATTGGGTGTTATTAGCCTTAAATTTGCAGCTATGGAACTCATTACAGATTTAAGTAAAAACAGCAGAATCCTAACTTTTCACTATCGGGTTTTTAGAAACCAGTCGGATAAATTTATCCCTCCCTCAAACTAAAACAACCTTCTATCTCATCGATGATCGTCAGTAATTAATAGCAAATGCTATTAATTTTCTTTGACTTGTTATACCTATCTGTATCATCGATCTATCACAAACACAAAGGAGAATACGCTGCCTCAAAAAGGGTGTATAATTAGTAATAACAATATGAAATTGATTAAGGTTAAAAGAACCACACGTTACGAAAAAAGATATTCCAAAAAAATGGGAGAGTTGACTACAACTGTAACTTATATCAAGCGCTATATACTTGGCATCCCTACTAAAGTGCTTCACAAATACCGCATGACCTATTACGGAGAAATCAAAGATTGCGATCAATGCAATTTAATGGCATAAACTTTAGTAAGCACAAATCACATAAATACACTATAAATGAAAGTACTTGTAATTGGAGCAGGTAATATGGGTCTTACCTATGCTACTGGAATGTCCAAATCTAAAATATTAAAAAAACACAATATCATGGTCTTGGATAAGTCCGAGAAAACCTTGAAAAAAATTGATAAAATCGCCCATTTTGACGCTATGGATAAATTAGAGGATTGTGTTCCTCTAGCGGATATTATATTCGTAGCCGTTAAACCTTTTCACGCCGAAGAATTATTTCAGCGTATGAAACCTTTGGTGAATTCCAATCAAATGATCGTTTCGATCATGGCAGGAGTCACAATTGAATTCATTAAAAATTCTTTGGGAATTGATAAAATCGTCAGAGCGATGCCCAATTTGCCGGCCCAAGTAGGAAAAGGACTTACGAGTTATGTTTCATCTGAAGAGGTTTCCTATTTGGAGCTAATTTTAGTCGAAGAATTACTCAATACAACAGGTAAATCAATTCGCGTAAAGGAAGAAAAATTTATCGATGCCTCTACTGGTATATCAGGTAGTGGACCTGCTTATGTGTTTTATTTTATGGAAAGTATGATGGAAGCTGCACGTCAAATGGGGTTTTCAGATCGTGTTTCAAAGGTATTGGTAAGTCAGACTTTTTCAGGTGCCATTGAACTGTTTAATCAATCCAATATCAGTCCTGACGACTGGATGGATAAAGTAGCCTCAAAAGGGGGGACCACCAGAGCTGCTTTGGATTCAATGCATACAAATAAAGTGAATCTGTTGATAAAGGATGCTGCATTTGCAGCCTTTAACAGGGCAGTTGAATTAGGGGAGGAGTACTAATGAAAAACAAAAAACTGATTGTTGTTAAGGTCGGTACGAATGTAATGACTAATAAAGACAACAGAATTGTAAGACCAGTACTTAAAAACCTAGTCAAGCAAATTGCAGAACTATACGAACGAGACATTCAGACCATTTTAGTTTCTTCTGGATCGGTGATTGCAGGGAAAGAAGTCCTCGGAAACTCTGTTATTAAAGACAAAACTAAGAGAAGACAGGTTTATTCATCTATTGGACAACCTAGGATGATGCGTCTTTATTACAATATTTTCAGAGATTACGGAATGAAGTGTGCTCAGGTACTTCCTACCAAAAGGGATTTTAACCCAGGAGTTCACAGAGATAATATGATTAATTGTATCGAAGGCTTGTTACAAGAAGGGGTTGTGCCTATTACCAATGAAGATGATGCAGTATCCTTAGAAATGTCCATGTTTTCAGATAATGATGAACTAGCGACTTTAATTGCAGAATTGATGAATGCTTCAAAGATGATTTTGTTGACTGATATTGATGGTTTATACGATGGAAACCCAGATAAGGAACACACAAAATTAATTTCAGATGTTGAACCCAAAGAAAACCTATCGAAGTATATCTCTGATAGCAATAAGTCAGAAGGAGAAGGAAGAGGAGGGATGGGTTCCAAATTAAACCACGCCCAATTAGCAGCTAAAAAAAATATAACTACCTATATCGCTAATGGAAAAAATAAAAACGTCATTGTTGATATCATAGACGGAAAGCAGGTAGGTACTAAAGTTTCATTATAATAAAACAGTTACAGTGCTTTTAAAAGAACAATTAAAAAATAATGTACTGGCTTCAATGGAAGCCTTATTAGATCAAAATAGATCGAGTTTAATCAAAGCAAATCAAAGAGATTTAGATGCTTTTGATAAAGACGATCAAGCTTTATACGATCGATTGATTGTCGATGATCACAAGATTGATCAAATGATTCAAGCAGTTAAAGAAGTTCGTTTACAAGAGGATCCAGTAGATAAAGTAATCGAGAGTAAACAATTAGACAATGGTCTTAAAATCATTAATAAGACAGCTCCTTTTGGAACGATTATGATTATATATGAATCCAGACCAGATGTTACAATTGAAGCTGCAGTTCTCGCCTTTAAAGCCAGTAACAAGATTTTACTCAAAGGAGGAAAAGAAGCCTATCACAGCAATAAGAAATTGGTTGATTTTTGGCATTTAGCCTTAAATCAAAATGAGCTTTCTTCTGATTATATTCAGTTTTTAGAAATGGATCGCACCCAAACGCAAACCTTTTTAAAAGAGCCAGATCAAGCACTTGATTTGATTGTTCCAAGAGGAGGTGAACGATTGATTGATTTTGTAAAGCAACACGCAAAATGTGCAGTACTCGTCAGTGGTAGAGGTAATAATTTTATGTATGTTTCTAAAGATGCCGACTGGAAAATGACTCTAGAAGTGATTGTTAATGCAAAAACAGATAAGATCTCAGCCTGTAACGCTCTCGATAAAATATTGATTGACAGGCAAATTGAAAACTATCCAGAAAAACTAAAGGAATTAAATGCACTATTAGATTCGCTTGAAGTGGAGGTTGTTGTTGATCAGAGCAGTTCTAAAATTCTCGAGTCTAATGATATCGTAAAAGGAGTCGAGCAGTGGAAAGAAGAGTTTTTAGCGTTGAAATGCTTAATAGGAAGCGTTTCTTCTTTAGATAATGCTATAGCGTTAATCAATGAACATTCAGGAGGTCATTCAGCTATTATAATGAGTTCTAACTTTGAAGAGGTGCATCAATTTATGCAAGAAGTTGACTGTGCAGCTGTCTATCAGAATGCTTCGAGTCGATTTACGGATGGAGGACAAATGGGCGTTGGAGCTGAACTCGCTATTAGTACCGATAAATTACATCACAGGGGTCCCTTGGGATTAAAGCAATTAGTAACCAATAAATACTATGTGTTTGGAACTGGACAAATAAGGAAGTAAGTAAACTGAGAATTAATCTTTAGTTTTTTTTCTTTTTTTCTTAGGCTTGGGTTCTGGTAATTCACGTACCGTCAAACGGATGAGCTCACTTAACCATTCACTGTCTTCCAATTGGTTTTCTATCAGGAAACTCATCTTTGCTCCTGGATAGGCAGGAGCTTCAGTTACTTCACCAATAAAAACTCTTCCAGCTTCTGTAGGTTTGATAAACAATTTGTTGTCGCAGATAAGACCGAAGATTTTATCATCTGAATAAATACCGTATTCACCGAACATTTTAAGAGTTCTAATTTGACCGGCATTGTTTATTTGATCAACAATGAAATCCACAAAATCTTGATTGGTAGCCATTTCTTAATGATTAAGAACTACAATTTAGCTAATTAATCGAAGAGCAAAAAAAAGGAACCTAAAAAGGTTCCTTGTTTTGTCGGGGTGGCAGGATTCGAACCTGCGACCTCCGCGTCCCAAACGCGGCGCGATAACCGGGCTACGCTACACCCCGAAGAATTATCGGATGCAAATATAAGCTAACTAATTAGAAATCTATATCTTTAATCAAAAATTTTTATGAACATGAGTAAAACCCTTATTACCCTTCTATTTTTTATTGTTTTTAGTTCAACAATTTTCGCTCAAGATCAACCTAATTTAGTCAACGATTCTAAAGTGGATTTAGTTCGTGTTGAAACAGTTGTTGAAGATGTCATTTCTCCATGGGGCTTGGTCTTTTTAAAGGACGGATCCATGCTGATTACTGACAGAGGTGGTGATCTTATCTTGTTTAAAGATGGAAAGAAAACCATTGTAAGAAACACTCCAGAAGTTTATGCTAATAATCAAGGAGGTTTATTGGATTTAGAACTTCACCCTGATTATTTGAATAACGGATGGATCTATATGAGTTATTCCTCTACTGAAGGTGAAGAAAAAGGAGCTCATACAGCATTAGTGAGATTTAAATTAGTCAGTGGACTAATGATTCAAATGGAGACACTTTACAAGGCAACTCCAAATACGACTAAAGGACATCACTTTGGTTCGCGTATTGAATTTGACGATAAAGGATATGTCTATTTAACTATTGGAGAACGAGGCGAGCGTGATGTCAATCCACAAGACATCAAGCGCGACGGAGGTAAGGTGTATCGTTTTTATGATGATGGAAGCATCCCAAGCGACAATCCCTATGTGGGAGTTGCAGGAGCTAAAGAAGCTATTTATTCATACGGTCACCGAAATCCTCAAGGAATGATATTTCACCCTCAAAGAAAAGAAATTTGGGTACACGAACACGGACCTAGAGGTGGAGATGAAATTAATATTGTCAAGGCAGGAAAGAATTACGGATGGCCCATAAGCACTTATGGGATCAACTACAGTGGAACGCCTATCAAGTCTGACACAGATCAAACAGAAGGAATTGAAATGCCTATCCATTATTGGTTACCTTCAATTGCTCCTTCAGGTATGACAATGGTGACTTCAAATAAGTATCCTAATTGGAAAGGAAATATATTAGTAGGATCTTTAAAGTTTGCTTATTTGGAACGACTGGTGTTGGATGGAACGAAGGTGACTTATCGAGAACGTCTCTTAAAAGACATTGGAAGAGTCAGAAATGTAAGACAAGGCCCTGATGGTTATATCTATGTGGGGGTCGAAGGAAAAGGAATTCTAAGATTGGTTCCCAAATCCTAATAAAACATAAAAACCTAGCATTGCTAGGTTTTTTTATGGGTTTAAGAACTAAAAGTTACTTGTTGTAAGTTCTTTGGTGATGTGTGTAAATTAATAGAGCTGCACCTATAATAGTCAGGTTCTTGATAATGTATTGACCTACAAGAGTAGGGGTAAACATAAAGGCCCATGCATCTTTTGGCAATACGACCATCGGTAAAAAAGTGGAGAGCATATGGAGTAAAAATACCCCAACAGCAATTTTTGTATACTTAGGAAACAGGAATAAAATTCCAATTAAACACTCAAAAATTCCAAAAAGCGGAATGAAAGTTGAATCGTCTAAAAAGTAATTGATGGT
>Ga0102948_1000639_pt1 | contig 13881 bp, 13 predicted proteins | sample SalPonA_A_H2O_MG_FD_78211 | JGI IMG/M metagenome (GOLD analysis project Ga0102948, IMG submission 78211) | Water microbial communities from South San Francisco under conditions of wetland restoration - Salt Pond MetaG R2A_A_H2O_MG | ecosystem: Environmental > Aquatic > Non-marine Saline and... | reverse complement strand
CGATCCTGCAAGGGATGGGTAAGAATATTTTTCGCGCTGGCGAATCCGGCGCCGGCCAGATCGCCAAGTGCTGCAATAACATGTTACTCGCGATTCATATGGCAGGTACTGCCGAGGCGCTCAACATGGGGGTCAAAAATGGACTGGATCCAAGCGTGCTTTCGGAGATCATGAAACAGAGTTCGGGCAACAACTGGTCGCTACAAGTCTATAACCCCTACCCCGATGTCATGCCAAACGTGCCCGCCTCAAATAACTACCAGGGCGGGTTCGCCGTCGATCTGATGTTCAAAGATTTAGGACTGGCGATGGACGTCAGTCAACAGAGCGCCTCACCAACACCGATGGGGGCGGCGGCGCGTTCGCTGTTTATGCTTCATAAAGGCAAAGGCAATGGAGGTCTGGATTTTTCCAGTATTCTAAAGCTCTACCAAGACGCCTAATCGTCTGGGCGGCAAATAATAAATATAAGAAAAATACAAGAGGAACAGCCATGAGATATGACGACGAGTATCGCACCGCACAGGAGAACCCTGAGGCCTACTGGGCTGCACAGGTCGACCGCATTCACTGGTTTAAGAGACCGCAAACGATCTTGCGCAAGACAGAGTTTGGCACCTATAGCTGGTATCCTGACGGCGAACTCAATACCGCCTACCTCGCTTTGGACTATCAGGTTGAGCAGGGGCGCGGGGAGCAGGTCGCTCTCTACTGCGACTCCCCGGTGAGCGATACCAAAGAGGCGATAAGTTATAGCGATCTGCTTGCCCGGGTTAAGCGTTTTGCGGGAGCGCTTAAAGCCTTGGGTGTGACTAAGGGCGATACCGTCCTGATCTATATGCCCATGATCCCCGAAGCCGCCGTCGCGATGCTTGCCTGTGCCCGTCTAGGCGCCGTCCACTCCGTCGTCTTTGGCGGGTTCGCCCCAAATGAGATGGCTATCCGGATCGATGACGCTAACCCGAAGGTTATCTTAACAGCCTCCTGTGGTATCGAATTCGATAAGAAGATCGCCTATAAGCCGCTTGTCGATCAAGCGATAGAGTTAGCGACCCACAAGCCCTTGCACACTATTGTCTGCCAGCGCCCTATGCTACTGGCAGAACTAAACCAGGCTCGCGATCTGGACTGGTATGAGTTTCAACAGGGTGCCGAAGATGCGCCGTGCACACCGGTGCTGGGTAGCGATCCGCTCTATATTCTGTACACATCCGGCACAACCGGCCAACCCAAAGGGATCGTACGCGATAACGGCGGCCATGCGGTCGCCCTAAGCTACGCGCTGAATAACGTCTACGGCATGCAGCCCGGTGATCTTTGGTGGGGTGCATCAGATATTGGATGGGTCGTAGGCCACTCGTTTATTGTTTACGGCCCTTTGATGGGTGGCTGCTCAGCGATCTTTTTTGAAGGCAAGCCGATCAAAACCCCGGATGCGGGTACTTTCTGGCGAATCATCGACGAGTACGGTGTCAACTCTATGTTCTGTGCGCCGACCGCCTTTCGCGCAATTCGCAAAGAGGATCCCGAAGGTGCGTTGGCGCAACAGTATGATCTCAGTTCACTCAAGTGGGTCTTTGTTGCGGGTGAGAAACTCGACTCCTCAACTTACGGCTGGCTCTCAGATCAGCTCAAGGTACCGGTCATCGACCACTGGTGGCAGACCGAAACTGGCTGGCCAATGACGGCACCGATGATGGGTTGGGATAATCCATCCAAGGAGCGCTTGGGATCAACGAATAAAGCGATACCCGGTTACGACATTCGGGTACTAGATGATGCTGGTGCTGAAGTCGCTACCGGCGCAGCCGGCAACATCTGCGTCGCGCTGCCGATGCCTCCCGGGGTTGCCTGGAGTATTTGGAACAACACCGAGCGTTACCGTACCTCCTACCTAGAGGCCTTCCCAGGCTATTACCATACCGGCGACGGCGGATTTAAGGATGCTGATGGCTATATCTACATCACCGGACGCACAGACGATGTGATCAACGTTTCAGGGCACCGGTTATCAACCGGTGAAATGGAGGAGGTACTCTCTGGGCACAGTGCTGTAGCCGAGTGTGCCGTGATTGGTGTGAATGACGAGCTGCGCGGCCAACTGCCTCTGGGTCTGGTGGTCCTTAAAGCGGGAGAGACAATTAGCGAAGCCGTATTGGAGGCCGAGTTGATACAGAGGGTTCGAGATCAGGTTGGAGCGGTCGCATGCTTCCGTCAGGCCTTGGTAGTGCAGCGCCTGCCCAAAACCCGATCGGGCAAGGTTCTAAGGGCCGTGCTACGCAAGATTGCCGCAGAACAGGAGTACACCACACCCTCGACCATTGATGACCCAGCGATATTGGACGAGATAGAAACGGCGTTAAGAGCGGCAGCTCAGAACAAAGCCCACGCCTGAACAGCAGAAGAGCAAACTGGCCTCTCGGCTCGGATCGGGGCTTTTGGTTTAGCGTGGTTTGCCGTGATTTGATCAGCTTTGTTTAGATTTGGGCTGTGGTGGCCAGGTTAGTCTTGGCCGCCTAACGCTCAGCTGCATGACCTTGAACGGTGTTCGCTGCGCTCAGAAGGCCTAGCAGCTCAGGCGCAAACCTGCCCCCATTAGCTGGGGGCGGGCCGAATCAATGTTTGTTTGTTTTAGCGAGTAGCGCTTCAAGCTTGTTGCTCAAACGCTCCTCTTTCTCATTCACACGCTGCTGTTTGCGCTGCTCTTTCTGGCGATCTAGGCGGCGCTGCTTGTACTCTGCCAGCTTGGTTTTCGCGTGGCCCGCTTCACTTTCGTTGACGGTACCTGAGGCTTCACCATTGAGATCAACGCGCTCAGCTCCTTCGACGATCGATTGAAGGTAGCGCGGGTTGCGTACGTAGGTTGCTAGCGCGCGCTTGATTTTACCGCGGCTTACTTTATCGTCCGCTACCAGATCCTCTTGGATGCCAATCTTCAATGGCTTAGGCGCAGCAGCGTTAAACGTCTTCGGATAGTGTGTCTCTAACAACTCGACTGCTGCTTGATTGGCTTCGCGGTTTTTATTTCGCGCCTTGTCTGAGGTCTGTTCGCTCACGTTTTCATCTCATGTTTGTTTCAAGGGCATGCGCCCAGTATGGTGCGCGGCATTCTACCAGTATTGGTGGGCTTTTTAAGCCCCTTTTCGGATTAGGTAGATATACTCGCCGTCACGTTGCTGCTGATCGATAAGTTCGTGTCCCAAAAAATTACAGAACTTGGGAATGTCCCGCTCGGTCGATGGGTCGGTTGCCAGCACTTCAATCACCTGCCCCGCCTGCGCATCCGCAATCGTATTGTGCAGCATCATTACAGGCTCGGGGCAATAGAGCCCACGGGCATCGAGTTGGGTATCAGCTTTGACAGAGTCCATGGTTGTGTCCGTAACCTAGTTATTGCACGATTGTCGCAAATAGCGCTGGGGGTTGTCAGCCTTTACCGCCCAACTCGATCCGTCTATTCTCTAAAAAAACGCACGGAAGTTATCGCATTATGATTAGAGTCTTTATCGAGCGCCAAGTCCCGACCGAGTTAACTGAGGCTTACAACCTGTTAGCGCGAGAGAATCTGCAGACCGCCATGTCCACTAACGGGTTCATCTCAGGCGAGGTACTGCATGATATAACGGACAGCGAAAAACGGCTGATTGTTGCAACCTACCGTACGCTCAGCGACTGGTCGCGGTGGTACCACTCTGAGGAGCGCCGCGCCTTGATGGATCGAATCGGTCCGATGTTGCAGCAGGAGGAGAAGATCAGTATCTACGAGCTGTAGGTGTTCTATATAGATGCCGAGAACAAGAGATAGTGCGCCGAACACGGGTTCTTGATGAGATCCCGGGACCTGGCATCTGCACGGAGCGAATAAAGCGAATAAACGACGCCCAGTTCCTCTCGCCGGGCCAGAACTCAACGAAGCTCAAGATAGACCGTAATCTCCTCTCGGTCGTGATAGAGATGCTTCGCCTCCAGCCTGTATCCTAATGCTGCACCTTGAAGTGCATCCTGGAGCTGCTCCAAGCAGGCCTCCACCTCAGCAAAGCGCTGTTTCATCGGCAGCTTTAGATTGAATATTAGTATATTAGCCCAGCGATTTGTCGCCCACTTAGCCATCAACGCAGTCACCTGCGAGGGCTTCTCCACCACATCACAGACCAACATATCGACCGGCTTGTTGGGCTTAAATGTAAAGGCATCCTCGCGTCGGTGCTCGACCTGCCCCGACTCCATCAGCGCCTCAGCCATAGGACCATTGTCCACCGCGGTAACAAACATGTTGCGGTTGACCAACTGCCAAGTCCAACCGCCCGGTGCGGCACCCAGATCTACCGCTGTTCGCCCACTCTCGACCTTCTCTTGCCAATCCGCTTTAGGAATAAACCAGTGCCAAGCCTCCTCCAACTTTAAGGTTGACCGGCTCGGCGCTGTGGGCGGAAACTTCAACCGCAGGATCCCCTGCTCCCACCGACAACTATTGCCGATGAGCGAGACACCCAGCCAGAAGTTCTGCCCATCAAGCACAAATAGATGCATGCGCCACTGCGCGCGCGCTTTGCGGGCCAGCATCACATCAGCCTGGCGCAGCGCTGTGGAGAGTGCCGAACCAAATTTACGGCCAAAGCTGTTGAGGTTTCGCCCCTCCGTTGTGTCCGGCGTCTCCACCATTAGCTCAGCGCACTGCGGCAACTTACGAGCCGCCTCAAGCAGCGGACTGACCCTATCTTTGGTATTGATATCCGTTAGCGCCGGGCCACAGGCGATCCATTGGCGAGCGAAGATAAGACGGCGGAATTTTAACTGTTGCATCAGCGCGGTCGCGTCGGCATCGCCCTGGAGATGAAAGATCACATAGCCGGCGTTGGGGATCACTTTGGGGTAACCGAAAAAACTCAGTTCAGCCGCTCGCGTAGCAATTTCACTCGCACATTCAGATTCAAAACCTGAACGGCAGTAGAGTAGTAAGTTTGTCAGCACTGCGGGTCTCTTCGTTTTCATTAATCGATGCGCCGCGAACTCTAGCATAGGCTCGAGGGCACTGAAACTTAGGTTGGTCGTACCACTGGGCTAGAAGCTGATGACAGCTTATATTGATTTGAATCAAACTATAGCCAGTTTAATAACCTTCGCGATAGCAACAAAGACAAGTAATAGCCAAACCTTATCAGCACATAACCATCTGAACTATAAGAATAAAACATTTAAAATCAGATAGATAAAATGCTATCGACGAGGCCCTTTTAAGTTTTTTATCCGGGACTGGGCGAAGCACGCCATTGTGCAGCGCACAAATAAAAGCCTAGATATTGGTCGATGTTTCATTGAAAAAGATTGGTCGATCCAACATAATTCGCCCGATTTTAGATCATTAACGATTCACACAGCTTGATGAGAGCCTAAAATGAGCACTGCAACTGCAAACACTTACAACTATCGAGTTGTTCGCCAGTTCGCCATCATGACGGTCGTTTGGGGCATCGTAGGCATGAGCCTAGGTGTACTAATTGCCGCCCAGTTGGTTTGGCCAGCACTTAACTTCGATACTCCTTGGTTATCTTTCGGTCGCTTAAGACCACTGCACACCAACGCCGTTATCTTCGCATTCGGCGGAAGCGCCCTGTTCGCGACCTCGTACTACGTTGTACAGCGCACCTGTCAGACGCGACTCGTCTCTGATGGTCTTGCGGCTTTCACGTTCTGGGGCTGGCAAGCGATCATCGTCGCCGCGGCGATTACCCTGCCAATGGGATACACATCAACCAAAGAGTATGCTGAGCTTGAGTGGCCAATCGATATTGCACTTGCAGTCGTTTGGATCTGTTACGCCATCGTATTCTTAGGAACCGTAAAGAACCGCAAAACCTCACACATCTATGTGGGTAACTGGTTCTACATGGCTTTCATCATCACAGTTGCGGTGCTACACATCGTTAACAGCATTCAGATGCCAGTAACACTGTTTAAGTCTTACTCAGTCTACCCAGGTACAGTCGATGCGATGATCCAGTGGTGGTACGGACATAACGCTGTAGGTTTCTTCCTAACGGCTGGCTTCCTCGGCATGATGTACTACTTCGTACCTAAGCAAGCTGATCGTCCGATCTACTCTTACCGCCTCTCAATCGTTCACTTCTGGGCGCTGATTGCGACCTACATGTGGGCTGGCGGTCACCACCTGCACTACTCTTCACTGCCAGACTGGGCTCAGTCAGTCGGCATGGTTATGTCCCTGATTCTGTTGGCGCCCTCTTGGGGCGGTATGATCAACGGCATGATGACGCTTTCTGGCGCTTGGCATAAGTTGCGTACAGACCCGATCTTGCGCTTCCTGGTGGTCTCCCTGTCGTTCTACGGCATGTCGACCTTCGAAGGGCCAATGATGGCAATCAAAACGGTTAACGCGCTATCGCACAACACCGACTGGACCATTGGTCACGTTCACTCAGGTGCGCTGGGCTGGGTTGCTATGATCTCGATTGGTGCGACCTACCACATGATTCCGAAGCTGTTCGGTAAAGCCGAAATGTACTCGACTTCGCTGATCAACACGCACTTCTGGCTGTCTACCATCGGTACAGTGCTTTACATCTGTGCGATGTGGGTTAACGGTATCCTGCAGGGTCTTATGTGGCGTGCGGTAAACGAAGACGGCACCCTGACATACAGCTTCGTTGAAGCTCTCGAAGCGAGCCACCCAGGTTACTTCGTTCGCTGGTTGGGCGGTGCCTTCTTCCTAACGGGTATGTTCTTGATGGCTTACAACGTCTGGCAGACAGTACGCGCTGGCAGCAAGGTTGAAGCCGCCAAAAATCCAGATCCGGCTGTAGCCGCAGCGTAATTCAGACCGGAGAGTGAAAAGATGATTAAACACGAAACGATTGAGAAGAAACTCGGTCTAATGGTACTGCTGATCATCGTCGTGATCAGCGGCGGTGGCTTAGCAGAGATCGTACCGCTCTTTTTCCAGAGCTCTACGACTCAGCCGATTGAGGGCCTGCGTACCTACACCGCGTTGGAACTTGAAGGCCGCGATATCTACATCCGTGAGGGCTGTCACGTCTGTCACACGCAGCAGATTCGCCCCTTCCGAGCTGAGACTGAGCGCTACGGCCACTACTCAACCGCTAACGAATTCGTCTACGAGCACCCATTCCTATGGGGCTCCAAGCGTACAGGGCCTGACCTTGCTCGCGTTGGCGGACGTTACTCGGATGACTGGCACCGCGCACACATGTACAACCCGCGTGACGTCGTACCTGAATCGAAAATGCCCTCTTACCCTTGGCTCTTCGATAACAAGCTGACTGGCCGTGATACCGCGGCAAAAATGACCGCACTGCGTAAGCTAGGCGTTCCTTTCAGCGATGAGCAGATCTCAACTGCGCAGGAAGATGTAGCCGGTCGCTACGAAATCGATGCCGTAGTCGCCTATCTTCAGGCGCTCGGTAAAATGCATTCTGAGTACACCAACAAACGGTAATTACTAGTGAGTTACGAAACCTACGGTCCCTTTATACCCGTCATCATGCTGCTGACCTTCATCGGTCTGTTTATTTGGGTGTTAAACCCACGCAACAGAGCGCGCTTTGATGACGCCGCTGATCTCCCCTTCCAAGATGAAGAGATCGATCAGCGTACCCGCCAAGCGGATCAGGAGAGTAACGGAGGAATAAAACGATGAGTGCTTTTTGGAGCATCTGGATTTCAGTCATCACTTTAGCCGTCATCATCGGTGTGACTTGGCTACTCTTTGCTACGCGCAAAAGTGAGACGTTCAAAGAGACCACAGAAGAGACTGTGGGCCACGCTTTCGACGGTATCGAGGAGTATGACAACCCACTACCTAAGTGGTGGTTCAACATGTTCTTGATCACGGTTGTCTTTGCGCTTGGCTACCTCGCCCTCTATCCGGGCTTGGGTAACTACAAGGGCCTGCTGGATTGGAGTTCAACGGGTCAGTGGGAGAAAGAGATGGCCCATGCGGAAGAGGTCTACAAGCCTGTCTTCCAGAAGTATGCGTCGCTATCGATTGAAGAGCTGAACCAACCAGGTAACGAGACCGGTCTTAAGATGGGTCAGCGTATGTTCGCCAATAACTGTTCTGTCTGTCATGGCGTGGGCGGTGTGGGTGCTTACGGCTTCCCTAACCTAACCGACAACGATTGGCTCTACGGTGGCTCACCGGAGACGATTGTACAGACCCTCGTGAATGGTCGTCAGGGTGGCATGCCAGCCTTTGGCGCGACACTAGGTGAAGATGGTGTACAGGATGTCTCACACTATGTTCTGAGCCTAAGTGGCCAAGATCATGATGTCGCTGCTGCTCAGCGTGGGCAGACGCACTTCAACTCGATCTGTGCCGCCTGTCACATGCCAACCGGTCAAGGGATGCAAGCGCTGGGCGCACCGAATCTGACAGACAACATCTGGCTCTACGGCGGTAGCTTTGCTCAGATTACGCACACGATTCGCTCTGGCCGCGCCGGCGTAATGCCTTCACAAAAAGATCTTCTCTCTGAAGATAAGATCAAGCTGATCGCTGCGTACGTTTACAGCCTCTCTAAGTAATTCGCTCTTAGAGACTGATTAGGGCGACTGATATATATCAAGTCGCCCTTTTTGATTTAAGAATATACTTCACCGATTCAGTAGCTAGGTGCATCAGGGTATTCAATGAGCAAGATTCCAGTAAAGGATATTACCCCCCAAGTTCAGACGGTAGAGCTCTACGCCGCGCGTGAGCATATCTACGTAAAGTACTACAAGGGACTGTTCAAAAACCTGAGAATCATCTCCAGCGTATTTATGCTCCTGGCCTTCTATGGCGCCACCTGGCTGCAATATGATGGGCGTCAGGCGATCCACTTCGACCTGCCCGGTCGACAGTTTCATATCTTCGGCCAGACCTTCTGGCCACAAGACTTTATGTTGCTCTCCTGGCTGTTGATTATTCTCGCCTTCACGCTCTTCTTCGTCACTGTTTTCGCCGGTCGCCTCTGGTGTGGCTATGCCTGTCCGCAATTTGTCTGGACCTGGTTCTTCATCTGGGCGGAGCGAATCACCGAGGGTGATCGTAATGCACGTATGAAGCGCGACAAGCAGCCGATGAGCACCAGTAAGTTTTTGCGCAAGTCGACAAAACATCTGATCTGGATTGTGATTGCGGCGGCCACGGCCATCGCCTTTATGGGCTACTTTACGCCGATCCGCGAGCTGATCCCTAAGATTCTGGTGCTCGATCTGGGGCCTTGGGAAGCCTGGTGGCTAGCATTTTTTACCGTTGCGACCTACGGTAACGCCGGCTGGTTGCGTGAGCAGGTCTGCATCTACATGTGCCCCTATGCTCGCTTCCAGTCAGTTATGTTTGATCAGGATACCTTGGTCATCTCCTACGACGAAAAGCGTGGTGAGAGCCGTGGCAGCCGCAAACGAGACGCCGATTACAAAGCCGAAGGTCTAGGTGACTGCATCGACTGTGGCCACTGCGTCCACGTCTGTCCTGTCGGCATCGATATCCGAGATGGCCTGCAATATGAGTGTGTTGCTTGTGGCGCCTGTGTCGACGCCTGTGACGACATCATGGATCGCATGGGGTACGAGCGCGGTCTGGTACGCTACACCACGGAGCACGAGTTGGAAGGTAAAAAGACTCATCTCGTACGCCCTCGCCTAATCGGCTATCTGGTAGCGCTCTTAGCCATGACAACGGCATTCGGCTATGTTTTGGTGACGCGCACGCCGCTCGAGGTCGATACCATTCGAGACCGCGGCGCGCTCTACACCCTGGCCAGCAGTGGTGACGTTCGCAACACCTACTCAGTGCGAATCGCCAACAAAACACAGGCACCGATGACCTACCGCATCAGCTTTGATGGGCTCGATGAGGCCAAGTTGGTCGGCGCTCCAGAGGTGCGCGTAGAAGCGGGTGAGTTGTACGACCACACGCTCTACATTGAAGTTGACCCGCGCGCTTTGGAGCGGCCCAACTACACCATAGAGTTTGAAGTGATCGCGGTGGATGACGAGAGTATTCGAGCCACCTCAGAGAGTCGTTTCATAGGTCCCTCTGAATAGTGCGTGCACTGCACGGTGGTGGGCCTGCTACCAAGTTCGCCGCCAACCTGGCACAAATCAAACCAACGCCTAGGCGTGGATTTACTGACGCAAACTGAAGTTTCAAGAGGATAGGATGCAGCAACAGACCGAAGATATAGGCCCTTGGTACCATCAGAAATGGCTCTGGTTTGTGCTATCCCCCCTGATTGCCGTCGTAATCTACGCGAGCATCTTTATGTACATCGCGGTCTCTACCAGTGATGGAATTGTGAAGGATGATTACTACCGCGTTGCCCGAGGCACCAATGTCGATACCAGCCGTACTGTGGAGGCCGCTCGACTTGGCATTCAGGGGCAACTGCTGGTCGATGCCCTCACTGGGGACCTGCGCCTAACGCTCGAGACCGAAAGTCCGATGCCGCGCCAGCTGCTTTTGGATCTCATTCACCCCTCGCATCAAAAGTATGATCAGAAGATCACCCTGAGAGCGATCAATGACGCTAACATCTACCTAGGCAGCCTGCAGGGCAACCTCACGGGCAAACGTTATTTGATGCTCTCAGATCCTAATGGCAGTTGGCTTGTTAAGGCCGAGCTACAACCTCCCTATGACCAGCGTAGCTTCGATCTGCGTCCATAGCCGCTCGCCCGATGGTTGATCAGTCGAAGCTCTGCTTTCATTGTGAAACGCCGCTCCCCACCTCTGGACGGTTTGAACTGGAGGTTCAGGGCGAGATCCAGCGTTTCTGCTGCCCGGCTTGCCGAGCAGTAACGCAGACGATTCTCGACTCAGGACTCGATAAATATTATCAGCACCGTGACAAACCAGCGGCTGATTTAAGCACTAAGCTCTCCCCTCAAGCTGAGCTGGCCCTATATGACTCACCCGATGTACAGCGAGAGTTTGTCCGCGCTTTAAGCGACCAGAGCTCAGAGGCTAATCTGGTAATTGAGGGGATCAGCTGTGCCGCCTGTGTCTGGCTACTCGAAAAACATATCGGTAATCTCGCTGGCGTTGAGCGTTTTAACGTCAATCTCACAAACCACCGCGCTCGGCTTACCTGGAATCCCAATGAGGTGCAGTTGAGCCAGCTATTCGCTCAGATTCTGGCGATTGGCTACACGCCTCACCCTTACCACCCCAACCGCGAAGAGCAGCTCTACCAACAGGAGCACAAACGCGCCATTCGGCGCCTGGGTGTCGCCGGGGTCGGAATGATGCAGGTCATGATGATGGCGATGGCGCTCTATCTGGGCGCCGATCTGACCATGGATCCGCACATCGCACGCTTTATCCGCTGGACTAGTTTAATTGTCGCAACACCCGTCGTACTCTATGCCGCTCGCCCATTTTTCATTGCTGCACTGAGGGACCTGCGCACGCGCCATCTGAGCATGGACGTACCTGTGTCGATCGCCATAGGCGGCGCCTACATTGCCAGTGTCTGGGCCACAATCTTCGGCGGAGGCGAGGTCTACTTCGACTCGGTCAGCATGTTTACCTTCTTCCTCCTGATCGGCCGCTTCCTCGAGATGCAAGCGCGCCACCGCACCGGGCTGGCCGGTAATGCCCTAGCCAATCTTTTGCCCGCCAGTGCGATAAAACTGGAAGCCGGTACTGAGCATCTGGTGCCTGTCTCGCAGCTCAGTGTGGGCGATCTTGTTCTGGTAAAACCGGGTCACTCGATCCCTACCGATTCGATGCTAATCAGTGCACACGCCAGTATTGATGAGTCTGCGCTAACCGGCGAACCGCTGCCGGTCACTCGCAGTGCTGGAGAGCTCCTGACGGGCGGCACGCTGAATGTCGACCAACCGATTGAAGTCAGGGTAATCGCAGCACCGGATCAGGGTCGTATGTCAGCCATACTTAACCTTTTGGATCGCGCCCAAGCGGACAAACCGGACGCGGCTCGAGTGGCTGATAAGGTTGCCAGCTACTTTGTCGCCGCGGTGCTACTCACTGCGCTCGTCGTGGGTTCCAGTTGGTACCTTATTCGACCTGAAGATGCGGTCTGGATTGTACTCTCAGTTCTGGTTGTCACCTGTCCATGTGCACTCTCACTGGCGACACCCACGGCATTGACCGCCGCTATCGGTAACCTGCGGCAGATGGGCTTGCTGATTACCCGAGGCCATGTGTTAGAGAGTCTGGCCCAATCTGACCTAGTCGCATTTGATAAGACGGGCACCCTAACCACTGGCAAGTTGTCGATTCGACAAACGATCACCATCGACGGCACGCCGGCCAACGAGTGCCTCGCCATTGCCGCCGCGCTGGAGAGCCGCTCAGAGCATCCAATCGCTTCAGCCTTCGCAGACTACTTTGAATATCCGCCTCAGAGAGCCAAGAATCATGTTGCCGCCGGAGTCGAGGGGTGTGTTGATATGCGCGACCTGCGCATCGGCAAGCCCGAATTTGCCGCCCAAGCCTATCTCGGAGAGCCCCCTACTCGGCCAACCGATTCGGGCCTGTGCCTCCTGCTGGCTTCGTCCGACGGCCCGATCTGCTGGTTCGTGCTCGATGATCAAATTCGACCCGAGGCGACTGAGGCAATAGCTGCCTTACACGCGCTCAACCTCAGGGTGGTGATGCTCACCGGAGATATTGCCGAGAACGGACAACGCGTAGCCAAGGAGCTTGGTATCGAGCAGGTTGAAGCGCAGATGACACCCGAGGCTAAATTGAGCTGGGTTAATCGCCAGCAGCAAGCGGGACGCCGGGTGGTGATGGTGGGCGATGGCATCAATGATATCCCGGTGCTCTCCGGTGCTCAGACATCGATTGCGATGAACGAGGCAACGGATCTTGCAAAAACCAGCGCAGACGCCGTTTTGATCAGTACCGATCTGCGTAAACTCGCAGGCGCAATCGCCCAAGCGCGGCGCACTCGGCGCATCATAAAGCAGAACATCGCCTGGTCACTGGTGTACAATCTAGTCGCACTACCACTGGCTTCCCTGGGCTTTATCGCGCCGTGGATGGCCGCTATCGGGATGTCAGCCAGTTCGTTAGTTGTGGTGGGCAATGCGCTACGTTTGACACGTAATCCAAGGGGATACTGATGGACATAATTTACCTACTGATCCCAATCGCCATCGTTCTGGTTGGATTTGGTACAGCCGCCTTCTTCTGGAGCGTCAATAGTGGACAATTTGACGATCTCGAATCGCCCGCCCACCGCATCCTCTACGATGACGATGAAGCGATGATTCCCGAAGATGCTCGCGTTCCTAAAGCGCCCGCCAAGGATGAGCCAAAAGCGTGATCCAGAGCTCGCTCAGCTTCTCTACCGCATTCATTATTGGGCTCCTGGGAACCACCCACTGTTTAGCGATGTGCGGCGGCCTTGCCTCCAGCCTTAGCCTGGCTCAGGACCAGCCACGCGGCGCCTTCATTCGGCTGCTTGCCTACAACACGGGTCGAGTAGCCAGCTATACCTTAGCGGGGCTTCTCCTCGGACTTATTGGCGCCCAGATCTACCAGACGGGTGCCGCCGCTATGCTGCGATCGCTAGCTGGGCTACTGCTCATCGCTATGGGGCTCTATCTTGGACAGTGGTGGCTCGGTATAACCAAACTCGAAAGCCTCGGTGGCCATCTCTGGCGCCCGATTAGTCGAATGCTTAAACCTCTGTTGCCGGCGGACACAGCGCCTAAAGCGTTGATTTTGGGCATGGGTTGGGGCTGGTTGCCCTGCGGTCTGGTCTACAGCACGCTTATCTGGAGCGCCGCCGCGGGCAGCGCAAGCCAAAGTGCACTGTTGATGCTCGGCTTTGGGCTGGGAACACTCCCCGCCATGCTGGCAACCGGTCTGCTGGCTGGCCAACT
>Ga0102948_1000638_pt1 | contig 13888 bp, 11 predicted proteins | sample SalPonA_A_H2O_MG_FD_78211 | JGI IMG/M metagenome (GOLD analysis project Ga0102948, IMG submission 78211) | Water microbial communities from South San Francisco under conditions of wetland restoration - Salt Pond MetaG R2A_A_H2O_MG | ecosystem: Environmental > Aquatic > Non-marine Saline and... | reverse complement strand
CGGCCACCTCGTTCTCGAGCGTTGTGCGGTTGCCCCGGCGTGTGAAGATGAGCGAGTTCCGGTTATCGCGCAGGAAAGTCAGACCAACCTTCGATACCAGATCTTCGCCCTCTGCGGCCTGAAAGACATCAGGAACCCGGTCTCCGGTGATCGAGCCGTCATCATTCACCTCCGCGCCCGGCGTATTCGGGAAGCGGTCCACGTCGAAGATCTCAACCAGCTCCAGCCGGTAGGAAAGGCGCGCTTCAACCAGCTCAAAAAGCCTGCGCCGCAGGAAGATCTCGAAACCGGTCCGCAGCTCACTATAAAGCGCGCTGTTGAAATCGGACTCTGTCCGGTAGAGCTCAACCCCGAACTCCAGCCTTTGTTCAAAGAGCCACGGCTCGATGAATGAAACCACGACCTGATTACTCGCCGTTCCCACCGCAGCCCGAAAACGGAATTTCTGGCCGTCTCCCTGAAAGCCGGAACGCCAGTTGAACAGATCAAAATTTCCCTGCGTCACCTCGAAATAGACGACGGCAGTTTCGACCGATCCAAAGCCCGCACCAACCGTGAAATTACCGGTTCGCCCTTCCCGAACGGTGATGCCAAGATCTTTGCGGCCGGGAATATTCGTTGGCTCCGGGTTCAGACGCACATCCTCAAAGTAATTTGTGTTTTCCAAACGACTCTGACTGACCTCCATGCGCTTGCGGTCGAAGACGTCCCCCGGCTCAAGCGCGAGTTCCCGAATAATTACCGTCGCTTTGGATTTCGTGTTTCCCTCGACCCGGATCGACTCAAGGAAGAAGCGTTCGCTTTCGCGCACGCGGAAGACAATGTCGATTCGCCGGCTGTCCATATTGGGGACTCGCTCGGCCCGAACAACCGACTCCAGGTAGCCACGTGAGGTGTAATAGTCGCGGATACTCGCTGCTGCATCGTCGACTGCCTGCGGAGAAAACTCCTGCCCGATCTCGAGATCCACGGCCGAGAGGAGTTCGGCGTTTGTATAGATCGTATTGTTTTCAACGGACAGGTCTCCGAGGTAGTAGAGATCGCCTTCTACTACCGAAATGATAATGTTGACCTTGTTATCGCTTTCAAACTGAAACTCGATCATATCCTCATCGATGACCGAATCAAGATAGCCGTTGTCTCGATAGAACTTCCTCAGGGTATCCATATCCTCCTTGAATTGCTTCTCATCGAACTTTCCCGATCCGGTAATCCAGGAAAACCAACCGTCTTTTTTCGTTTCCAGCTGTTTGCGCAGTTTACGGTCCTTAAACACTTCGTTCCCCACAAACTCGATTTTTTCGATTTTCAGGTCGCCCCCTTCTTCAATATCAAAGTCGACGACTGCGTAGCCCGTTTCCGTGTTTCTCGAGATGCGATAGTTGACGACCACATCCGGGTAACCTTTTTTGACGTAGTAGGCGGCCAGAGCCTCTGCGGCCAGACTAACTTCATATTCGTCGAGTGGCATACCACTCTCGAGGCGCACATCCTCCTCGATCTCCGCTTTTCGAAGCAGGCGACCGTCCGAGTAGTTTTCGTTACCATTAAAACGGATCCGCTCGATCGTATATTTTGAGACAAGCTCATAAATGACATCGATTGTGCCATCGGGCGCGTTCTCCACGCGCACTTCCACGAACTCGAAGACCCCGGAACCGTAGAGGGTGCGGATCGACTGGTCGACCAGAGCGGGGTTGTAGTTCATCCCCGGTCGCAGCTGTATGTTACTGAGGACGAATTGATCACTCACCGCGCGGAAACCGTCGAACTCCGGGATGACCTCCCTGATGATGGGATAGACTTCACTTTCCGTCTGGGACCAGCCAAGAGCGGGGAAGCCGATAACGATAACGAGGCAAAACACGCGGGGAAGTTTCATGAAAAATCGCATATGCAAAAACCGGGCTCTAGTGTCCGCTAGCGGTGGAAGTTCTCGTATCGGGTATAACGTCGGACAAAGGTTAAGTCCACTTCACCTACTGGCCCGTTACGTTGCTTGGCAATGATTAATTTGATGTGCTCGATATCTCCGGGGAGCCCGCCCTCGCCCACGCTCTCGTCCTCATCGTGCCGTCTGGCCCGGTTTAGCAGGAAGACAACATCGGCATCCTGCTCGATTGAGCCCGATTCCCGGAGATCGGAAAGACGTGGATCACGTTTTTCCTTCTCCGACTCGCGGTTGAGCTGGCTGAGCACTACGACGGGCACATTGAGCTCTTTTGCCAGCCCCTTTACTCCACGCGAAATGTCAGCAATCTGCTGCTCGCGCGGCGCCCTCGAATCGGTCCCGCGGACCAACTGCAGGTAATCGATGACGATGAGACCCAATCGGCTTTTGGCATCGATCCGCCTCGCTTTGGCCCGAAGATCAAGAATTGTGGAATCCGCGGCATCGTCGATCCAAAGCGGCGTCTTTTCCAGCTCCTTCACCGCCTGCGTAATCTGCCGCTGATCTTCAGAGGAGGCAACCCGGTCACGGAGCCGCTTCATATCGACCCGCGCCCGACTGCAAATGAGCCGCATCGCAAGCTGCGAAGCCGTCATTTCCAGACTAAAGACAAGCACACCAGTCGGTTCGCGGCCACCATCCGGCACGATGGCATGCTCGGCAAAGTTCATCGCCAGACTGGTTTTCCCGACCGATGGTCGGGCCGCAAGCACGATCATTTGACCCGGGTGAAACCCATAGGTCATGCCATCCAGATCGCGGAAGCCGGACAGCACTCCGCTTGCATCCTGCTTGTTATTGAGGAGCGCATGAATATCCGCGACCGCTTCCTTGAGGGATTCTTTGATTGGCGTAGCGGTTTTTGTGACCCGACCGCTGCTGATGTCGTGGATCTCCGATTCGATCTTGTCGATAAATACACTGATGTCCTCCTGCTGCTCGTAGCAGGCCTCCGTGGCTTCGCGCGAGGTGCGAATCAAACGGCGCAGGAGATACTTCTCGTGGATAATTTTGGCGTGATAGCGTGCGTGGGCTGAAGTTTCGATTCGACTTTGAATATGGTAGATGGCCGGCAGTCCACCCACCTCTTCGACAACCCCGTTTTTCTGCAGGGCATCAAAAAGAACAATTTCATCGATCGGGTCGCCCAACTCATAAAGTTCGAGGAGGGTCTGATAGATCAGCGCGTGCGCCTCCTTGAAAAAACACTCGGGCTGAATGTGATTCTCGATACAACTGGTCAGGACTTCGATTCCACCGTCGAGCAGACAGGCGGCGAGAAGCCCCTCTTCTGCCTCTATGTTGTGCGGAGGCGAACGGAAGGCCTCTCCCTGGGGAAACTTCGAATCCGTTCGTTTTTTAAAAGTCTTCTTTTTCGGACCAGAACCAGAAGCGCTCATTTCAGATGCCATGGATCAAGAGGATAACCAAATACATGCACAGGTATCGACTCAATCACCGGGTCAGACGGCTACTCGTCGTCTTCCGAGGCGTCAGCTTCAGCTTCCGCAGCCTCTTCAATCGGATTTTCCGAAACGACCTCAAACTTCAGTTCAGCCGAAACGTCATTCGTAAGCTTAACCGCAATAGTATGCGAACCAAGATCCTTGATCGGTGCTGGCAGCGAAAGTTGCTTGCGGGTCAGTTCTACGCCCTCTTCGCCCAGGCGGGAGATGATGTCATTGGCCGTGACCGCTCCAAACATCTTTCCTCCCTCACCTGTCTTCACTGCGATCGCGATGCTGGTCGAAGTGATCTTGTTGGCAAGAGCCTGAGCCTCCTCAAATTCTTTTTGCTCGCGGGCTTCGCGGGCTTTTAGCAGCGCATCGACGTGCTTTTTGTTGGCCTGTGTGATGGGCAGGGCAAGCTTGCGCGGCAAAAGGAAATTACGGGCGTAGCCCGCGCGGACCGTTACGGTGGCGCCTTCGGCGCCGAGTCCACTGATGGGTTTGAGTAGGAGAACCTGATTGTTGGCCATGATAATTTTTGAGATAAAAGTTTTTACGAAGAATAAACTAGAAGGGCACTTCCTCATCGAGTGGATCGTCGAGATCGGTGCCGGGTGCTGAGTTTCTTGGTGGAGAGGAACTTTCGTAGCCCTCCGAGCTGCCGCCAGAGCCGGTGTCATCACGGCTGCCGATAAACTGAAAGTTTTCCAAAACGACCCCGAGCTTGCTGCGTTTCTGTCCGTCGTTGGTCTCCCACTGGTCCAGCTTGAGCCGCCCCTCAACCATAAGAGGACGCCCTTTGCGCATGTATTTCGTGATCACCTCGGCCTGTTTGCCGAACGCATCAATATCGACAAAAGTGGTTTCCTCGCGGCGTTCCCCATCCCTGGTGGAATAGGCACGGGAGACCGCCAGACCCAGTTTGCAGATCGTATTCCCGTTGGCCGTGACACGTGTCTCCGGATCGCGGGTGAGATTTCCGAGCAGGATCACTTTATTGAATGAGGCCATGAAATGAAATTTCTCCGATTAAACGGATTCGACAAAGATGCGATTGATCCGCTTATCAAGGCGCAGTTTTTCCTTCAAGTTAGCTGAGGCCGCCGAGGGACCTGCAAAATACATCTCCAGGTAGTGCCCTTGCTTGAACCGCTGGTCGGCGGCACGAGCGAAATCGCGCATACCCAGATCCTCGCTGCTACTGACCTCTGAGCCTACGTTGCCGAGAATCTCTTTGATATCTGCTTCCACCTTGGCGACGTCGTCTTCCGATTCGCGAAGGTCGAGGATGAAAGTTACTTTATAGTTGTTTGTTGTGACAGCTGTCATGCGAAGTGGGTTTGCGTTGATTGATGGTGTTGAAGGCGGTCTCTATGTCCTTGTCAATAATGAGTCTGAGATGGTCCATGTAGGTCGGGGCATTTTCATCAAGAAGCTTTTTTTCCGCAGGTTTGAAACGGCTCAACACATAATCGGCGAGATCCATTTCTTTTTCGGGCTTCGCTCCAATTCCGATCCGGTAGCGGAGAAAACCAGGGCCAACACGTTCGATGATGTCGCGGACGCCATTATGGCCGCCCGCACTGCCGTTGGTGCTTAGCTTCGCCCGCCCGAGTTCGAGCGTGATATCGTCGTAGATCACAAGGAGCGACTCGGGGCTGGCCCGGTAGTAGCGTAAAATGGCTCCCAGCGAGCGGCCGCTGTCATTCATGAAGGTTTGCGGCTTTGCCAGAATCAGCTTCCGCTCACCGATCTTCACGGTAGACACCTCTGCCTCAAAACGGGCCTCGGCGGTCCATGAACCGGCAAGCGATGACAACAGAAGATCGACAAGATCGAAACCGATGTTGTGACGTGAGTTGCGGTATTTGAGACCGGGATTTCCCAGGCCAGCAATGACCGCGATGGACATTTGGAAAGAACGTGATGACAGAAATGCTTCTGCCAGTGGTTAAAAAAAAGAGGATTAATTTTCCTTGTCTGAGGAATCGCCGTCGGAAACCTTGGTTGAGGGAACCTCGTCTGCAGCGACCAATTCACTTTCGCTTCCTTCGGTCGTCTCAGCGCTCACTGTGGGCGGCTGGCAGGAGACAACGACCTGGTCTGGTTCACCGAGATACTCGACATCCTCGAGGGCCGGCAGGTCGCGAATGTGGATCGCGTCGCCCACGGAGAGTCCGCTGACGTCAACCTTGACACCATCCGGTAGATTGGAGGGGCGGCAGCGAATTTCAATCTCGTGCGACTTGTGGTCGACCATGCCACCTTCGTTCTTCACTCCGACGCAGTCCGCCTCACCCACGAGCAGGACTGGGACGCGTGTCGTGAACGCATGGCCCCTCTCAATTTCCTGGAAATCAATATGGTTAATGATGCCTTTGACCGCGTCCCGCTGGATGTCCTGAATCAAAGAAAGGGCGATCGCTCCGCTCTCCTCCTTCAGCTCGATGACGGCGGCACCGGCACCGACTTCGCGGGTCAGGTTACGAAAATCCACGGCCGAGACTGTGATTGACCGTGCATTACCCTGGCCGTAGAGGGAAGCAGGGATCTGGCCGGCTGCCCGGAGGCGGCGAGCGACGCCGCGCCCGGTGTTTTCGCGGCTGGCGATGTTCAAAGTGTAGGTTTGCATAGCTAAATGTGTTCGGTTTTTGGCCGTTCCCGGCGAAGCTCCGGAAATGAGAAAACTGCGCAGAGTAAAATCGCCGATTCGAAAAGCAACCCAAAGTTTTGGAATTTTTTAATAATAATTTGGATTGTTTTCGATTCTTGTTTCTGGAACCTCGTCATTCGGACGACTCAACCCAACGGAAGCGACAAAAAACCGCCCAACTATGGCCCAAGACCCGACCCCTCCTCTCACACCGGAACGCCTTAAGGATCTGAGCCGGATTCCCTTCGAGCACGTCCACTCGCCCGGCTTTGTGGTGCATCTCGACCTTTTGGAGGAGAACTGCTCGCTGCTCGCTTCGCTGGCCGGGCAGTCCGGCGCGAAAATCTTGTTAGCCCTGAAGGGCTTCGCCTGCCACTCCACTTTTCCGCTGATTTCGAAATTCCTGCACGGCACGACCTCCAGCGGGCTCCATGAGGCACGACTTGCGCAGGAGTTTTTCGGAAAAGAGATTCACGTTTACTGTCCGGCTTTCAAAGATGAAGAGCTGCGGGAGATGGCTGATTTCGCCCATAGTTTTGTATTCAATTCCCCCAACCAGTTGCTCTGTGGCCTGGAAGCACTCCAAGGCCGACGGCGACCCGAGCTCGGCCTCCGCGTCAACCCGGAGCACTCGGAAGTCGAGACCAGTCTTTACGACCCCTGCGCCCCCGACTCACGGCTGGGAACGAGCCGTGCCGCCCTCGATCGGATCCTGATCACGAACCCGGACCTCTTCGGGCAGATCGACGGTCTCCACTTTCATGCGCTCTGCGAACAGGACTCGGATACCCTGGAGCGAACCGTAGACGCCTTCGAGGTGAGATTCGGGCCGTTTTTGTCGAATTTGAAATGGGTGAATTTTGGAGGCGGCCATCACATCACACGGCCCGGTTACGACCGGGAGCGACTGGTCGAGGTCATTCGGAGGTTCAAGCAGCGCCACAAGGTCGAGGTTTATCTTGAGCCGGGAGAAGCCGTCGCATTGCATACGGGGGTCCTGATTGTGACCGTTCTCGATCTGTTCGAAGCCGGAGGGAAAAAATTGGCGATCCTCGACACCTCCGCGACGTGCCACATGCCGGACGTGCTCGAAATGCCCTACCGCCCAAACGTGCTTGGCGCCGGACTTGCGGACGAATACGAACACCGCTATCGCCTCGGCGGGCTCTCCTGCCTGGCGGGCGATGTCATCGGGGATTATTCCTTTCCGGAGCCACTTCAGACTGGGCAGCAACTCGTTTTTCTGGACATGTCCCACTACACAATGGTTAAAACGACCACTTTCAACGGAGTGCCACTCCCTTCAATCAACACTTTTTCCAAAGAAACCGGCCTCCGCGAAATAAAGCGGTTCGGCTACGAAGATTACCGGGCACGTTTGTCTTGATTAGGAAGTTGATTAATTCTCGGACAGCTCTCACCATTTGCTCGGTGAAGATCTCTCAATTATCCGGACTGCGGCCAGGAAAACCATGAAGCTGGAAGAGCATCCATTCATACAAAGTATCTCGCCGCAGCGCCGCGAATCGATTGTTCAGGAGATCGAGGTCATCGAGACCCAACCGGGAACAACGATTTTTCAGGAGCATTCGGAGCCGGATGCGCTCTATCTGATCCTGGATGGGGACGTCACGTTTACCAAAGCCAGAAACGACGGCAGCAAGCAATACGTCAGCCGCTCCTGCTCCGGTAGCTTTTTTGGGGAAGTCGGCGTCTTTACCGGCGAAAAGCGGGCCCTCGGCGCGGAGGCGGGCAGCGCCGGATGTGTCGCGCGGGTGCCGGAAGCTACGGTCAAGCGGATTATTGAGGATTCCGAGCCGGTAAAGAAGATACTCGAAAGTGTCATTTCGCACCTCAGTAGCACGACGTCCCACTATCTGGATGAGGTCATGCGCACGGAAAAGCTGACTTTAGTGGGAACGATGGTTTCTTCGATTATTCATGACTTTAAAAATCCGTTTTCCGTCATCAGCCTCGGTGCCCACATCATTCAGCAAAAATACAAGGAGGACGAGAAGACCGTAAAGATCTGCCAAAACATGGAGCTGCAAATTCGCCGGATGGTGAATATGGCCAACGATCTGGCCGCGTTTTCGCGCGGAGAGCACGAAATCGAAATTGCTTATGTCGCTTTTGACACGCTTTTCGAGAGTTTCAAGGAGCTTAATACGCCGTTCTTCAAGGAAGATCAGGTAGAGCTTGATATGTGTGGCGGCGGCGCTTCTACCTACGGCGATGCCAGCCGTTTGTTGCGCGTCTTACAAAATCTTATCGGGAATGCAATCGATGCGATCCACCATTCGGAAATAGAGGATGGCAAAATTGAGGTTGCCGCACGGGAGGAGGGCGACTCGGTCGTGCTGATCATCAAGGACAACGGTCCGGGAATCCCCCCTGATATCCGCGCCACTTTTTTCGAACCCTTCGTGACCCAGGGCAAGAGTGAGGGCACCGGACTTGGTAGCGCTATTGTCAAATCCATCGTTGAAGCACATCGGGGCAACATTAGTTTTGAAACCAGCGCCCGTGGAACTGCATTTACGATCCGCCTGCCGAAGTCGCTCAAGCCGCTTTAGGTTTCTCTCATTCCTGCCTTTTGAATGGCTCGGAACTCGGAAGCAGACACCGGCGTGATGGAAAGGCGGTTCCCCCGCTGGATCAATCGCATCTGCGAACATTCGGGAATGCGCTTAATTTCATCGAGTGGCACCAAACGTTTTAAATCGGCTTTGTATTTTATATCGACCAAAACCCAGCGCGGGTTCTCGGGGACGCTCTTCGGATCGTAATAATCCGACTTCTTGTCAAAAGCAGTCGGATCTGCATAGGGTCCGCTGGCAATCTCGGCAACGCCCGCTACGCCCGGCGGCTTGGCATTGGAGTGGTAAAAAAGAACCTGATCGCCGACTTTCATTTCATCGCGCATGAAGTTGCGCGCCTGGTAGTTGCGAATCCCATCCCAGGGTTCGGTCTGATTCTCACACGCCTTCAGATCTTCGAAAGAGAAGACATCCGGTTCGGATTTCATGAGCCAATAGCGCATTGCTGAATCTCCAAAATCGAAAAGATTATCATTCAATATAACATCTGTCGACCACGAACATTTTTCATGGAAGGCGCGGACCTTAGCTTTTTACACCGAGCTTTTCCAGAATTCGGCCGAGGTCTTCGTTACCATAATACTCGATGGTTATCTTACCCTTTTTGGCACCGTGCTGCAGCGAGACACGCGTATTGAAGTGGTCCCCCATGCGCTTTTCCAGATCTCGAATTGCCGTGTTTTCGGCTTGGGGCGCCTTCCGGGTCGAAGACTTAGTTCCTCCCTGCTCTTTCAGGCGGCGCACTTGCGCCTCGGCTTCCCGCACACTCATGCCGGTTTCGATAATCCTGCGTGCCAGTAACTTGCGATGCTCCGGACTTTCTAACCCGAGCAAAACCTTTGCATGTCCCGTCGAGATCAGGCGCCGACTAAGGAACCCCTGAATTTCGGAGCTCAAGCTCAATAACCGGAGCGCGTTGGCCACACCGGCACGGCTCTTTCCAACCCGCTCGGCCGCGGCCTCCTGGGTCAGATCAAAATCACGCAGCAAGCTGGCATAGCCCAGCGCCTCGTCGATCGGATTCAGGTTTTCGCGTTGTAAATTCTCGATCAATGCAAGGGTTGCCGAAGAAGCGTCGCTCGCTTCGATAATACGGGCCGGAATGGTCGTCTTTTTGAGCTTTTCAAAAGCACGATAACGCCGCTCACCCGCAATCAATTCAAACTTCCCCTTCCGCTCGCGGACGACGATCGGCTGAATCAGGCCCTCAGAGGCAATGCTTTTTGCCAGTTCCTCCACATGCTGCGGGTTGATCTCGCGCCGGGGCTGAAATGGGTTTGGCACGATCGCGGAAAGGGAAATTTCGCGGTAGCCGGACCCGTTGGAAACCTCAGCTTGAACGCTTTGCCGGGGAACTGCCTTTTTGACGGCGGTTTTCTTCGAGGCACTCGCTGTGGCTTTTGATTCGGCTCTCGGGGCCGGTGGCGAAGTCTCGCCCCCGGGCTTCTTGCCAGCACCGGAGATGAGACCACCGAGGCCGCGGCCCAGTCGGGATTTTGGGTTAGCCATGGTTATTGCGCAATCGGGATGAAAATGGTCTGACCGACCTGAAGGTCCCTCGCGGGATTAACAATCTTGTTTGCATTCTGGATATGTTTGATGTTCGAGTCATGTTGGCGGGCGATTTTGCTCAGGGTATCCCCGCTGCGGACCGTGTAGGTCACCCCGGTTTTTGGATAGTCACTGGAAAAATGAACCGGTGTCTCCACTCTCGGCTGGCTGCCAACAGCTTCGGCTACCGTATTTATGGCCTCCTGCGTCTCCTTGGCCAGCGCATTCATCTGGCGGGTGACTTCGGCCAAAATCTGCTCTTTTTGCGCTGCATCGGCGGACTGATACTCGCGCCGCAGTGCATCAATCGCTCCGCTCAATGAAGCGATCTGCGCACCGGTTTGGTTATTCGCGTTTGCCGCGGCAACCTCGCCGCGCAAGCGATTATTCTCACGCTGCATTTGTTCGATCTCCAAACGAAGCGCCCGGACTTGTTGACTGAGCTGACTCACATCCTGACTGAGATTAGCCACCGTCACCCGCAGCGTGTCTGCCTGCGCGAGGGAGACGGACGGAGACCCGAATAGGCCGAAAAGAAAACCAAGTAATAAAAATGCGCGCCGAATCATGATAGACAGAATCTTAAGTCGGGCGCTCAAAAGTCAAAACCAGAAAGCGGGACGTTTTCGCCGCATTAGAGAAGACCCCTCTCCGGCCCGACGCCATCAGTCCGGCAGGGAGCAAACCCAGCGCCGCCGAAACCACCAGCACGGCCAGCACGGCTTGTTGAGGGAACAAACCCCCGGAAGCTCCGGACAATAAATAGAGAGCTTTACATTCGCAAACGAATGCAGTTGTGTCCTCGTTTCCCGAATCTCGTGTGAAATAATTTCTCAAAATCAAGACAATGGCTGACTCCTTCAGCAAATCAATTCAACTTCTCCCCGCCATTCTCCTGGGCCTCATCTCGATCGTGAGCAGCGTCTCCGGCCAAAAAGTAGATGAGCTGAACGACTCGGAATTAAACGAAAAGGTCATCGCTCTTGTTGGTGAAAACCAATTCCTGGAAGCGCGCCCCCTCTTGCTGGAAATGCAGAAACGGGCCAAGGAAAACGAGAATGCGGCGGCGATGGAGCCGATCGACTTCTTTCTCGCCTCTTCTTATCTCGAGGAGTATCAAAACGATAACGAGAACAAGGAAGCTCTGAAAACCGCGGTCAAGCAGTTCGAGCAATACCTCGAAAAACACTCCGGCAGCCCAAGGAAAACGGTCGCACTCCTCAACCTCGGAGATGCCCACTCAGACCTCGATAATTTCAAAGAGGCGATTGAGGCCTACCTGAAGATTTACAATGCCCCGGCGACCAGCGGCTCGGTTCGAAACGACATTCGCCGCGTGATTGCAAAAACCTTCCTGAAAACCGAAACACCTGAATTGGGAATGGTTTACTATCAGGAAGCCTACGACCAGTCTTTTCTCGATGAGGAAGCCCGCGCCGAGGCCGCCACCTGGCTGCTTCAAGGCTACCTCGCAAAAGGAGAGATTGAGGCGATCCTCCCCTACTTCAACAATCTCACCGGTCGCAAGGCGGCTCTTTTCAACCCGAAATTCAACGTTACCCTAATCAAGGCGGGCGACGGACTCTTCGAAAAAGGCAACTTCGACTTCGCGATTTTATTTTATGCAATCGTCAAAAAGAAGGAGGACATCGTCCGCTTCTACGAACAATCGGTCCAGCAGTTGAAGCTGGCTCTAAGCTACCGCGAAAAGGGCTCGGAGGCGGCCATTACGATTGAAAAGCGGCTGCGCGAGGCGGAAGCAAATCTGAAGGCCGTCCGGGGAGTCCGCGACTACGACGCGGACGTGCGCTGGCGAACGGCGCGGGTTTTGCTGGAATCCGAACGAACCTGGGAAGCGCTCTGGTCCTTCTATAACCTGATGCGCGATTACCCGGAGCACGAGCAGGCCGAAGAATTTCTTTTCCTCGCTTTCAGCCAGGCACGGGCGGTCAACGACTTTGTGATGGTTGAGCAGTTGGCCCAGGATTACCTCGGCCGCGTCGACTACAAAAAATACCGGGGCCAGGTCACGCTCGATCTTGCCACCTACTACCAGGGGCAGGGAGAACACCAAAAATTCTATGATCTGGCGAGGGACTATCTTGATGGTAGTCCGGACCAGGACAAAGCGGCCTCTCAGCTCGCCAACCTCCTCTCAATCCATCTTCTCGAGCGCGAGCAGTATGGTGAGGTCGAGCAGAGAATGAGCCGCTACAATCAGACGCATTTGGGACTTCCCTCGACGCAGGAGGCTACGAAATACTGGAAGTCACTGGCGCTTTTGATCCAGGCGGATTATGAGCAGGCACTCGCTGCGTTTAACGAGTTCATCGACAAGTATGGCGAGAGCAGCCGGTTTTCAGAAGATGCCTTTTATCGCCGCGCAATCGCTCTTTACGGAGTGGGACAACCCGATGCGGCCTACGACGAATTCTCCGAGTTCGTTGACCTTTATCCAGGAAGTAACCGAAGAGGCGAGGCGGAACTCTACCTTGGCGACATCAAAAGGGAGCAGGGCATGATGGATGCGGCCTTGGCGCATTACCGGCGGGTCGAAGAAAACACCAACACCATGAGCTTCATTACGAAAGCGACTTTCGCCATCTCGGAAGTCCTCGAAATGGGTAACGAGGAAGAGGAATCGGCCGACATACTTTTGCGCTACATTGAAGGCTACGGGTTGGATGCCGAATTGGCAGAGGCTTATTTGAGACTTGGGAACTTCGAGCAAAGACGTGGGAACATCGCGAAGCGCTTTGAATATAGCAAACTCGGTCTGGCAGCAACCGGCAATCTTGCGGAGCGCTACAACGCAGATCGGCTTTTGATCGAATATGCAGAGGATTTTCCAATGTTCGTTACCCATTTTCAGTCAGCGGTCGCGTTGATTGATACGATGCTAACCGATCCCGAATTCCGCGACAAGCTCCTGACGGACCGGGCGTTTCAGTTTCAATATTTCGAATCCGAAGAGGGACAAAAGATAGACCCGAACTTTACTTACAAACTTGTCCGCGATCGAATTTTCCGGAGACAACTTCTTGACGACCCCGAAGCAGTGTTGCTCAAAATCCGGGAAGACTATTCGGAGCAACTGCTGGCCCTGACACCGCTGCAGCCACAGTTGCTGTTTGATGAACTGACCACGGCGGCGCAGGGTCCGGCCATCGTCCTGAAGCTGCGTCTTGCCATGGCCCGCGACATTCTCGACGACTCTCCGGGTCTGGTCTTCCCCTTTTCCGACGAGCAGGTTCTTCAAGGTTCTCCTGCCGTCATTCTCTGGCGGGCCAAACAACTTCGTGAGCTGAACCCTGTCAGGGCGAACGCTCTCCTGCAGGCTTCCGTTGAAATGCACCCGTTCGCGCCCAACCTCTATGACACCCGCCTCCTCATGGCTCAGATTGCTCGCCAAAGAGCCCTCGCCGAGTCTTCTCCAGCGAATTGGCAGCAGGCGCTGCTTCTCTACGAGGACATCATACAGCGCTTCGGGCTGAGGTCGGACGACGGCGAACCCTTCCTCGCAAAAGGAGAAATCCTGATTGAACTAAACCAGCCGCAACAAGCCATCGATGTTCTTTCCGATGTCATGCGCAACCCGGAATGGCGGGGCGAACCTCAGGCAAAAGCCCATTTACTTCTGGGTATCGCCTATTTTAAGCAGGATCGTTTCGAAGAGGCCCACGGT
>Ga0102948_1000636_pt1 | contig 13897 bp, 13 predicted proteins | sample SalPonA_A_H2O_MG_FD_78211 | JGI IMG/M metagenome (GOLD analysis project Ga0102948, IMG submission 78211) | Water microbial communities from South San Francisco under conditions of wetland restoration - Salt Pond MetaG R2A_A_H2O_MG | ecosystem: Environmental > Aquatic > Non-marine Saline and... | reverse complement strand
TTCCCGACGCATGAGGAGCTTCGCTCCCTGCTGCTAAAAGCCATGCCCGAGCTTGAGGGCGTGACGATGCTAATGCGCGATTCCAGCTCGTCGTTTACGTTCTCCAGTAACGACGTGCAGCTAACAGGACGGCGCGGTATCCATACCGACATCTGGATAGATGACGCCAGCAAGACACCCGAGGTTATCGACCTACTCCACACTCGCCTCTGGGCAATGGGCTACGGCTGGCTGTTTGTCTCAAAGGGCGCGCGCATCGAAGAGCGCTCACCGGTTGATAGAGTGATGGCTCGACCTCACCAGCCTGACTTTATACGGGCTTTCTTCCCTGATGAGTGCGGATATTCAAAACCCGAGTTTAGTTTCTATAACGGTGCCGCCCTGAAGGCTAGCGAGCTGAAGCCACTCACCTCAGAACAGAAGAGCCTTTATGCCACCAAGCTCGCTGAGGGCCACGAAGCTCTCGCTGGCGTACTCGCTACTGCCAAGAAAGATAGGGTCCTTAGTATCAAGCGAGAGCTGGTCGAGCGTGGGACGAACCCCAGGCTGGCGAATCGTCTCGCTGAGCAAGCCATCGAGGGAGGCGTTCTTGAGCGCGACTTTATCCTCAACTTCAAAGAACTGGGTCCGGTGAGCGTGTCGGAGTTAGTTACCGACGGTGAGCGATTCGACCACCAGGCACTTTATGACCCGCTTGAACCCGATTACGCGGCATCGGTTATCTTCTATTGGAACGAGGGCCGCAACCCTCAAATTCATAGCTTCGCCCACGGAGGCCGGCTCTACAAGCTAAAGCAGTCTGCCTATGACTACGTCGGACGGGTTCAGGGTGTCACATTGAAACTGGCCGATGAGGTAGAAGCTAGACGCAAGTACTACGAAAAGCGGCTAGGCGTTGATGCTATCGACTCTCATCGTATAGCGATGACCATATCCCGGTGCTTCTGGAACGCATCAAGCTCCAAGGTCGTAAGCCTAAATCGAGATGCGGGACTTAATATTTACTCAAAGAAAGAGTTCATTGAAATTGAGCTTCAAAACGGCTGGAACTATATCGACATGGAGAAGCTTAAAGCGCTAGAACCTATCGGGGATCTGAGCGAAGCCATTACGGCGCTTACACCTAAAAAGCTTCATCCGAAATCGTTGAGCAACGTGCTAAGTATCTTGGATGTTCCACAACCCCAAGAGGCAATGAGGTTGGTCGTAGACGATATCCTCGAATATATCGTGAAGAACAAACAAGGCTCGTCTATCCGCCCTTGCGTTGATATGTTCGCCGATCAGCCTAGTCTCGTACGAGACCCAGACGGCGTGATTAACCACGTACGCCCACATCGACCGTTTCAGACTAATTGGGGCGTCGATAACGAGACCATCGAGCGCGTGGTTATCGACTACCGTGAGCACTTCCCCGAATTCGACGACTGGCTCGATATGTTACTTGCAGCCCGTTTCGCGTCCAGCCGCCGGCGCGCGTTCAACTGGCTTCAGTGTGTTTCAGACTGGGGCAAGGGGCTACTCACTGAAGGCGTGCTCGGTAAGCTCGGTATCGTGCTCAAGGTGTCCCCGGAGCTTATCGAGGCTGCTCTTACTGGCAGGCCCATTGCTATCGACCTTCAGGAGTCGGTCGGCGCTTGGGTGTTATGGGTTGATGAGTTCAAGTCAGTAAGGCGTGAGTTTAAGGAGATTAATGAGTCTATCTCTGGAGCTGGCAAAAATAAAATGCAGGCGACCATACCAACCTATCTTAAGCTCTTCACCTCGGCTGAGAATGTCGAGTCTCTGAGTTCCCAGAATACCGGCATCGAGACCCAATTCGCTAAACGCTTCACCCATATTAAGGGCGAAGGTGAGATTGGCGACCGAGCGCTCTTTAAAGAGTTAGGAAATGAAACTTACCGCGATGCGCTCACAAGCTTTGTGGCTGACAAGCTGAATACTAAAGTTCGGGATTATCGAGCGATGGGTGAGAAAGCCGCAGCCAAGAAAGCCCAGAGTGTGCTGGAGGAGGCGCACGAGCAATGGGGTATCGCGAACAATGGCGATATGCTCAGCGACATTGTCGCATCGACTGCCGCGGAGTTTGCCGCATATGTTCGATCCGTATGGGAGGAAAAGGACCGCATTAACCGAAAATATTTCGGGAAAGTAGCTCGTCTCATTCAAGAGTGTGAAGGAGTAGAAGTCCTTTATGAGGGAAAGACGTTTGGCGCTCTACGTATGCTCAACGTTAAAAAAATTCTTAGCCTATGGCTGGAGGACCGCTTCACCCGCGATGAGATAGGCAAGGTCGGATACAAGTCAGAGGACATTATTAAACTGGTCGATATGTTTGGTCGTGGCGTTCATCAAAGGCGCTATGCGACGGGTGAAGGTGAGTCGCGGACCGCGAAGGGATGCTTTATTCAAATCAGAGAAAATGACCCAAGCCCTTTCGATGTACCGCCGACTGAAGAAGAGCTAGAAGCTCGTGAAGCGAAACGAGCTAAGGCTGCCGAGTTCAAGGCTCAAATGGGGTTTAACGATAACTTCGTGGCTCCAGAACTGTAATGTTTCCCTGTGTTTCCTAAATGTTTCCCAATTTAGGAAACACACAAACCCAGCAACGGCGGGGGCTGAAGCGGATGTTTCCCATGTTTCCTTATTTTTTCTTATTTTTATAAAAAGTAAGAAATAAAAGAAAAAGAATGAAAGCGCCTTAAAAAAATCCGCGACTCCCCCGCAACAGCCGATTCTAGGAAACAAATCGCTGTAGCCAGCGTGGCTACTGGGATGAAGGTGTTTCTTAGCTTAGGAAACGGGGGGAAACATCGGAAACACGTTTCCCCCCCCCCCCGCCGGTTTACTTCCAGCACTCAAATTAAAATTACTGGCTAAATATTAACCAAACCGCTCATCCGGGCAAACCGAAGAAAAGCCTCCTCAAATTCAGGTAAGAATTGAACCGGTAGAAGTCGCCAACCGCCCCACTGCTTCACTCCGCGATCAGTCCAACGAATAAGCAAAAGAAAAACCTCTTGGTCGCGTACGGTTATACTCTCACGAAACATTTCGACTCTAGCAAGCTTCCCCCTAAAGACAGTCTCAGCCACCCTTTCAAAACCGCCATCATCGTTGTACCACTTGCATCCCATTATTAGAGGGCAGTGATCTGAACTAGAAAACAGCACAGCGAGATAATCCACGATCGGGAATTGTTCGATATGCACAGTCGCTGGGCGGTATTTTGGAACCGAAAATTTGCTGCTTGAAAAACTCATATTTTTTTCCTCTTTGCCCCGGTGGGGAAGAGGAAGAGGGGGAGAGACAACGGGGGGCATCTTTTTGAGCGTTTGTGTAATGTACTCCGGATATAAGCAACCCGAAATAATAGGATGCCACTTAAAATCCGCTAAAACAAGCCTTTTTATTGGTGAAAATATTTGAGTTTAAACCTCGATATTAGCGTAATGTTAGTATTTAGCTAACTGAACGATCCAGACTTAGCTGACCATATGGTTCTAAACATTACTAACTGGGGGCATTGGATTAGTTCTTTATTTTTTGTGAAGTCAAATAATGAATAAGTTTGCGTTGCAGCTGAAAAACGAGCAACACACGGTCTAAACGAACAGCAATCAGTTGTTTATCACGGCTTATTGTTCTACCGGGCACAAGCAGGTCGAGGCGATTATCGTGGGAGCGCGAAGTTCTATTACTCGTGTTTTCATAACTCCAAGTCACTGATACGCCCCCGACAAGAGCCAACTCAAAGGCATTAGGGTCGCAGGAGCGCACCAGAACTATGGCGACGAGGCTCAAGACTACGAGGTTGGACGCTGGACCACCTATCGCTACCATGAACAGCGGATGAGCGATAGAGAGCTGGAGCGGATGGAGAACAGGGTCGGGATGGCGGCTTAGTTTAGTTCTTATGTTTCATAGGAAAAGCTGTCTCAATATCCCGTCGAGCCATCCTCTCCTCTGAGCTACCCTGTAGCCTCCCGAATTAGAGAGTCTCCACTCTTTCTTCGATGAATATTTTTTAGCGTCTTCTAGCGCCGTATCTTCAGTCCAATATCCGGGCGGCTTTGATTTTATTTCCATATGAGCTGTCGCAGCCTCTAACAACCCGCGCTCTAATGCATAGCGGTAACTATTTTTAGGACTATAACGCCATTCTAGTACCGATTTAAACTTCCGCGCGTTTTCCAGTATGCGCTCTTCTGTCCAATACCCATGAGGTAATTTATCGGAGTTCCCAGCATGTTTTGGCATATGCTTCGTGGCTTCTTCTATCCACCCTTTTGCTAGAGCGGCTGCGTAGGCTCCTCTATTTCCTCGGCGCCACTCTGACCGAGAACTGTGTTTAGCCGCTGATGAGATAACTCTCTCCTTCGACCAGTACCCGTTCGGTCTCGAGGTGCCTTTCATATGAGCAGACGCTTCCTTGTACCAGCCTCGTTTCCTTGCTATTTGCTCAGATGAATTACCGCAATATCGCCATTCTGTTTTCGTTGAATACTTTCGAGCTTCCTCTAGTACAGCCTGTTTGTCCCACTCTCCTAGCATCGCTATCTTTTTTAATTCTTCATCGGTTAGTGCTCGTTTGGATAACCGAAAGGACGGAGCAATTTCTCGGATTTTAGCGAGTGTTTCGGCCTCGATATCGCTAGGTAGCTCAGCAGAAATCTCAAGGTAATTAATTCCGGATGACAATGCATATTCGCGCTTTAATTCATCGCGTTCCTGCATTGAATTAAAGTCACGCCGGTACATACTAGATTTAGAAACCTTGAAATGCTGGCGGCCCTGATACTCAATGACCAAATTGAATTCCGGCAGGTAAAAGTCGTAAGGCAGGTAAGTCTTGTGGCGAAGATCGTCGAAACGCTTTTGGAATTCAAAGGTCAAATCGAGTGAGGTAAACAGCTGGTAAAGAGTCGACTCACCCACAGACAGCGTCTTAATCATGTGACCAGTCAACTCTTCGATAAGACCATTCCGTTTGGCGAAATCGTAAGACGCGCCGTCGGCCAAAGACCACTCCTTAATAGTTAGATATTTCTTCGCTTCCTTACGACAGCGCTCTTTGGACCAGAACCCCGAGGGAACGCGCTCACGCTCAAGGTGGGCCGTGCATATATCAAGCAATTTCTTAGCTTTTGCGGTCGCGTACGCGCTGGCACTCTTCGCGCGCCATTCCTTTATCGTGCTAAATCGCTTCGCGTCCTCTATAAGAGCCTCTTCTGTCCAGAAACCCTGTAACACCTCCATATGCTGAGTACATTCATCAAGCACACCAGCGCGTACAGCGGCGCCATAAGCGCCGCTGTCATTTTTCTTCCAGTCTTTCCGAGTAGAGTAGTTCGACGCTGACTCTTTGAGCCTATCAACAGTCCAATACCCTGGTGGCTTTCTAGCCATTCGCCCTCTCTAACAATTCCCCTCTAACAATGTTCACTTCCTTGGGAGCTTCGATAGCAATCCGAACCTGGTTACCTTGCACCTGATAAACCTTAATCTCAATATCGTCGCCGATAAGAATGGTGTTGTTACGGGTGTCGCGTGTGAGAATCAACATAGTCTTAGTTCCTTCTAGTTATCCAGCGCTACCGTGCGCTGGTTCTTTAAACATAGACTAAGTGATGTGATTTTTCAGAGAAGTAATTATGCAATACAGCGTTTTTAGAGATTCGACTATGGTCTATAACAACCCTTTTCAGTCTAAACCCTCGCTTAGGCAGCTCTCAAAATCGGTTTTGTCTGCAAATATTAACTCTACTTGATCGCCGCGAATCATTACCCGTGCTTCCTCTAGCGTTTGTTGCCCACCAATACGGTAAGTTAGGTAATATGTATTGAAGAATCGACTCCCCAATTCGCTGGTCTTCGGGTTAGGTTCAAAGGTGAAACTGATGCCCAATTGCTCGTTATAAAAGCTGGTACTTTGAATTGTGTACTCCCACGCCACACCATCGTGAGTGAAGCCTAGTTTTTCGGGTGTAGCCTGATCGAATTCGAGTGCCGTCCGATCTTTTGATTGTCCGAATATATCTTTGTTCTCACAGAGTATCGTGAAAGACTGCAGTGTCTCCCCTGAAGAAACCAAACTTTCCCTTCCATCATCTGCAAATACAAACGGCCCAAAAGCGACTAGCAGTGAGGATAGACTCAGCAGTCTGAACATTCTTCCATTCCCTCGATGAGACGATTCCACAGGCAACAACAGCGCGCCGACTCTAATCAATACAGCTTTATAACCTTTCACATGTACCAATAACTATAGATGGATAAAGCTGATCAACGTACCCGTCTTCTGTGTAATAACCCAGCGCAGTTTTAATGAAACGACCTGTTGCACTGTTGAACTCAAACTGTCCAGCGGCACTCAGTTCAGCCCAGACAGAATCCTTGTAAAAATAGTCAAAATCAAAGGATTGTTCCCATCCAAAATTAGCCCAGACGCCCTTTCCAGAAGCTGGATCGATTCTGAGCGAGAAGAGTATATCCTCAGGAGAAGTCATATCTACGCTTCGGTAATTGGCGCCTGTACTTTCAGCGAAGTGAGCACCGCTTTTACTGGTGCAAAGCCATTCCTCGGGTGCGCATATGGCTGACGATGATATGGCCATCAAAGATATCCCTAAGTACTTGTACATGACTTCTCCTCGAGTCTTTAACATGGTCAAAGCAAGCAGTTACTCAATTTTAGCGCAAACCAGGGGATTTCTCGGCGCACTCAGAGTGAGAGCCTAAAAAGCACCCTATACACACCCCCTATACTTACTGACAAAACCTCAGATATTTATACGATTTAGTTATAACAATATATTTTATGATCATTTATATTCCGCATTCATAACAATAGGTTATGAGTTTTATATAACTAAAATGAATAAATATGTGTGACTTTTCTAGGCTTTTTCGAAGCTTATGTTTTCTGATGAAGCAAGGTCGTCACCCTGCATTTCTTTTCCACAGTTTTCGAGTGAGTTGCCGATCTGTTAAAGGTCCAGAACCACCATGTGGTTAAATGAAGTCACGCCAATTCCCCTTCTACTGCTATGCTATTATTGACACGCATTAGTTCACGAAAAACAACCGATGAAGAATCGGAATCGGCAGTCGAAATAGTAGGGAGCCCACCTACCATGGCAGAACAGTTCCTCTTTTCAGAGGCATTTGCTTCTATTCTACGCAAGAGAGTTCAGTTGCTAATTACTGCGACCATATTGATCCTTTTGGTAACGGCATCACCTTCTGTTTTAAGCAAAGTCCCGACAATGGACGATCGAAAGGAACAGCTACTCCAAATTATCTATGTAGTACAGAACGTGGACGGCTATCTTGATGAAACTCTGCACGGGGAGTTTTGGGGGATAATAGAATCAACAGGGGCCAGCGCAGACGATTTCTCCGCTTTCATCAATAACCTCATAGATATTGAGCAGGTACTGGAGTACCCGTACGAGGCGTGGACCTCTGCCAAAGAAACGTATGCGAGACGTAATGTCTTCAGAACACCACGGTTAGATGTATTGGAGTCGAAGTTAGAAAGGAAGTTGGGTAAGGACTTCGATGCACCCAAAAAGCATACTGCGTTGTTACTCAAGGCGGCCGCTAATCGATCATACCTAGAGGCCAAGGGACAAAAGCTTTACGTCACTAATGAATTGATCGAACAGGTATTAAATGGCGCGGAGGGTTCGATGCTACGGGTGAAAAACCTCCTAAATCCCAGCTGGAAGCCCAACACGTTTGAACAAGACATAAACGAAATGAACCTTAGGTTACTTACATCGACCCCTTTTCAGATTGAACAGGACACGATAAACGGAGTTTCAACAGTTACTGCTCAGCGCATCGACAGAACCAAGTTCTTAGTTATCGGAATGCTTCGGGTACCTCCAAAAACAGCTTATGACTACGGTAAGGGTCTAAAAGGTTCGTGTAGGGGCGCAATGAACAATTTTGGGAGCCATTGTGACGCTATTGACACCTATTGGAGAGGCCATAAAGGTATCAGCGCGAACGCGAGTAGCGAGCTAGACGGAGAAACACTACATCTTACTTACACTGGCTACGCTATTCCCTCCCAACGAAGAGTATTCTGGATATTGGTCGTAAATAACGTTTCTGCATTAACTGGTTCGTCAGCCGTTGAAGAGCTCAAAAGCGTGATCATGTTCGACTGGGAGTGAATAGATGAAACAAAAAAGGCAGTTATCAATATTGATTCTAAAGTTATTCTGCCTCAACACGCTGATGACAGCTACTCAACTAGCCACTGCGAGAGGCTTTGAGGAATGTATTCTAGAAAAAATGAAAGGGCAGGTAGCTCAAATGCATCCCATTGCCGCAAAGGCTTGCGAAGCAGAATATCCATACGAGCGTGTCATTGAGTCTAGCGCCTTTTATCCCGGTACTAATGATGAAATCGAACACAGTTGGGGGACTCAGTCAGGAGATGAGCCGCTAATCTATGTCGAGATTAAAATGAACATATCCGATCATCGAGTAACTAAAGTTGTTGCTGAGTTTACGGATAGCTGCGACGACGCTGAGCAAACGAAGAAAGAGACATTCATATTGGATCAGATACACGAAAATTATCTGTATAAAGAACTGGAAAACGCTAGTTCCTTTAAGTGTATGAGAGATTATAGAATCTACGGCATCCACAAAGGTAATTAATTAATTCAAAAGCTAGGCTTGGCCTCTCCTGCTCAAACTGACAGATATCATTAACGAATTAGCTACGATCAGTAGCTATGACCGTTTGGCGTAACGCCTCTCACGCCACTTCTAGGCTGCTCAACATCTCCTCTTCATCTACTATAAGAGGAACATGACAATGGAAACGGCCTGTCCTGCAACTCCTCCTCCGCTGCACCATAAATTGAGCGAAATTTTGACTAAAAATACTGCCTCATGTATGGACGCAGGTTCTTCGTAGTTTTAGCAGTGGAGCTCCCCCGCCCCGCCCGCCCCATAGCCAAGTGCTAGGCATGATTTAATTTCATGTTAAATATTTGATTCTAAATGCAATACTTGGTGCGAGTTAGTATCAAGAGGTCGTGATATGAAGCTATGCGTTGCGCTAATAGGGTTAATAATGATGACAACTAGCAGCATTACATTTGCGTGCCAGTGCGTCCCTGACGTGGAAAGACATGATTGCCCCTGTAACGTCACCATCGATGAATACATAGTGCAGTTTGATGAAATAGATCGACTACAAGATGAGACTGACAGCCATGAGCCAGGGAGCGCCTGGATTGAAACTCTTCCTTATGGATGGGGAGAAGTTTTGATTGATATGATTCCAGCACTAGAGCCTGACTATAGACGGCTGGATAGAGCGCGGTGGCAACTAGAGGATGAAATCTTTGATAATCTTGGAGTTATTCCGCCGTGGTATCTAGCGGCTGAGATAGACGGAAGAACGTCTGTATACGGCTACGAGCCGTTACCGATCAACTGCAAGAGTCTGGGCCCATTCGCATGCGGAGAAAGCCTAACCTTTATAGGCTGTGACGGCGTAACCTTTGCCTTGGGTTCACTTGCAGCATTCTTGAAGAACCCTGTACTTGGCCCTAATAAAGCCTACGAAGGGCAGTTCGTTTTATTTAACGTCAAAACAAATGAGCGCAAAAGATTGAAAGACCCTAACCCCTAGCCAAAGTAGGAGGATAGTTAATAGACCCACTTCGATACTGCTTGTCGCGACTCTAGCAGACACGCAGAATTATCATCCACCGCATTTTTAAAATTTAACCTCTCATGTATATATGAGGGTGCTGCAACAACGCTTGCTATGCGTCCCCCTCCCCCGGCCCTACTCTGTTCGCCAGGCAATAATTTCGACTGCAGAGTTTTGGTCTGAGAATTCCTAACGTTCAAAATAGAAAATAAGGCGCATCCCTGATGTGGGATCTTATGTGGGAGGAATAAAAAAGCTCCTCGCAAGGTACTGATTTATAAATAGTAATGGCGGTCAGGGAGTCTGCCATAATCCAATACAATCCAACCTTAGCCAATACTATTTATATCTATATATATCAGCATCTTAAATGAACATCTAATTTATTCTTGTCGCATTCAATAGCAATTAATATCACCCAATAGTATAGTTTTATGTGGGAGCTTAAGTGGGAATAAATATCTCACCTTGCTCAATACACAACTACTATCGGTGGTAACTATAGTGCCCAAGAAAGCCAAAGAACTGAGTTCCGTTGAAGTACGCAGATTAACCGATGCTGGGCGCTATCCGGTGGGGGGTGTAGCCGGACTTCAGTTACTGGTGGCTAGCTCCGGTTCGCGGTCTTGGGTACTCCGAACAATCGTTGGCACTAAACGCCGTGATATAGGATTAGGCGGATTCCCAGATGTTCCGCTCGCCCAGGCAAGAGAGAAAGCACGCAGCTTCCGAGAAAAGATCGAATCCGGAATCGACCCTGTCGTCGAACGTAAAGAAGCAAGACAAGCAATTGCAGCGGCACAAGCCAAGCAACTTACGTTTCGAGAAGCTGCAGTGAGGTGCCACAACGCACGGCGAGCTGAGTTTTCAAACTCTAAACACTCGTCGGACTGGCTAAGTTCAGTAGAGCGCCATGCATACTCCGTTATTGGCGATCTTCCGGTTAGTGCCATCGACCTGCCCCACATACTCAGTGTGCTGGAGCCAATTTGGCGAACTAAAACAGAAACCGCTCGCCGTGTTAGGCAGCGACTAGAGGCGATACTAAGTTGGGCGACTGTTTCACAGTATCGATCAGGTGATAACCCCGCTCGATGGGCAAATAATCTAAGTGAAGTACTTCCAGCGCCAGGAAAGATAAAGAAGGTTAAACACCACAGGGCATTGGATTGGAGGGACGTTCCCTCGTTCATGTCTGACCTTAAGAACCGAGAGGGTGTGAGTGCGCGCGCATTGGAATTCATCGTATTAACTGCAGCCCGATCAGGTGAGGTCCGGTTCGCAACCTGGGATGAAATCGACCTAAAAAACAAAGTCTGGACCGTACCAGCCGAGAGAATGAAAGCTCGAAAGGACCATCGAGTTCCGTTATCTGACTCTGCGATCGCACTACTAGAGCGCACTCCCCGGCTCGGTGATCTTCTATTCACCGCTCCCAGAGGCGGAGTACTGTCAGACATGAGCGTATCGGCTGTCTGCAAACGCATGAAGGTAGACGCGACGCCTCACGGATTCCGTTCAAGCTTTAAGGACTGGGCTCGTAACTGTACTGCCTATCCGGATGAGGTATCAGAGTTGGCTTTGGCGCATGTAAACAGCGATGCGACCAGAGCCGCCTATGCACGCGACGAGCTGCTCGGTAAAAGAGCTAAGCTAATGAGTGATTGGGCGCGATTCGTTGAGGTGCCGATCGAGAAAGGTGAAGTTATCGGTATTCGAGAGGAGCGGGCGTGAACAAATTAATAGAGTTCCTAGGCTACGGTGATCTCCCCTTCCCTTACGATGATGCCGAATTTCTTGCCGAATTCACAAACAAATTTGAGGCGTTATGCCCCGCTATAGAGTCCGATGTTCGGGTGCAGCGACTCTTTCTCACGCAATTAGTAACAGGCGAGTGGTATGAGCTATTTCCCGATGAATTGAGTTGCCCACAAAGCCTGCACCTGTGGGGCTCGAGTGGCGATCCAGCCTACGCTCTTTTTGCTTTCGAAGAGTTCGATGCCTCGGGCGGACGCATCACTCCTGCATTTCAAAAGATTCTTTCGATAGCTACCGGACAGTTCCTTGCTAACAAAAAGCCGCCGAGGAGCGCGTCAAAGAAAGTTATAAAACAGCGACTTGAGCAGAGTGATGCCATGTATCGGATGATGGCGCTAGTAATTCTCCTGAACGACTCCGTAGAAGAAGCCGCGCAGAAAGCAGCTAATCATTCCAGAGGCAAAGACCCAGACTTCAACCGAGGAATAGGAAGCAAAACACTAGAGAACATATTCTACCGCAACAAAGAAGTCTTCGAACTAATGAAGGAACACTTCGCAAGCATCCCCAGAGAGTACCTCGAGACTCAGCTTGAGCAGCTCGCTCAATTAAACTCCGCTATTCCACCCCAAAAATGATTTTTCTTTTGGGGTGAGACTCAAACCTCAATAAATTTTACTAGCTCCGTAATCAACAAAAACGGAGCTATTGGAATGTCCGACTTCAAAATCAGTGAATTCGCCGAGACTCTTGGCGTCACGCAACCAACAATATGGAAATACATCACACAGGGCGAAATCGATGCTTACAGGATCGGTCGATCCGTCCGCATTCCCCAGTCTGAGTACGAGAGATTCATAAATTCTCACCGAATTTTAAATAAGGAGGTGCAGTGAATATGACATCTCACAACACCTATCTAGCTGACACCCAGCTTGCTGATCGTTACTCAGTTTCACGATCAACTATTTGGCGCTGGTCACATAATGGCCGTCTTACAAAACCGGTAAAAATCTCACCAGGCTGCACTCGCTGGCGTCTCGCTGATATCGAAGCCTGGGAAGCGGAGAAGCTCAGTCATGACTTATAAGCAGAACAAATTAGAAGAGCCGGCAATCTCAGCGTACCCAGAAGATAAGACAGAAATACGCTCATTATTTAACCCCGAGTCAAGGGAGAAGAACGATGATTTGTAACCACCAACTAAACGACTGGATTCATGCACTTTATCTGACGCACCTACTCTCGGCCGTTAGCCCTGATGCGGTGCTCGCGGGAGGCGCAGCGCGCGATACCTTACTGGGCAAGCCCATCAAGGACTATGACATCTTTATACCGATACATCGCGGCGGCGTGCAGCGAGTCTTGGCTCATATAGGGTGCATTGTGGGTAGAGAGCTAAGCGGAGAGCTCATAACGCCTCAAGGCACCGAGTATAAGTATGGACGGCCAGAGGTGCTGGCGGTGCTGAAGATAGCGAACCTAGATGTCGTTCTCTATGACGAACTTGTCGGCCGAAGCCCTGATCAAATAGTCCGCACATTCGACTGCGGTCTGTCTCAAGCTTGGTTCGATAAGGTTGGCAGGGTGCGAACGACCGACACGTTCGACTACTGCCGCGATACTCGCCGCAACTACTTCAGAGAGTTGAACTCGCAGCGCGTTAGTCGATTAGCGCGCAAGTTCCCAGAGTGGGAAATGGTTCTGTTTAATAGTGCTCTGCATCCGGCAATCGCTGACCCGAGCAAATAAAGAAAACCCCCAGAGCCGCGAGCTTCAGGGGGTCTTAGAAGGATTTCAATACATGAGTAATTCTACCATTTTTGTTGCCGTGGCGTCGTACGAACATCCCGTCGGCAAAGCCGTCTACATCAAAGACAACAAGATCCAAAAGAAGAAGCACCTCGACCGCACTGAAAGGGGCAATATCCACCTGATGGAGTTTGCCGACCTCGAAGCCTACGCCGGGTGGGTTAAGGATGTCACACCCGATACGATGCGACTCTGCGGCACGATAGCCCCAGAACATAACGGCCATCGCATCGCATATAAGGTGAAGCCTGGCGAGTTTTTACCCGTGGGCAGCATCTCGCTGACTAACGAGTATCTGGCCTTCAGGGAGCAAGGCGGCATCCTCTCGATAGATACCGACTATAAATCAGCTGGAGAGGTTCTGGGGCTCTGGCCAGAGGTCCATGAGTTCCCGACGCATGAGGAGCTTCGCTCCCTGCTGCTAAAAGCCATGCCCGAGCTTGAGGGCGTGGCGATGCTAATGCGCGATTCCAGCTCGTCGTTTACGTTCTCCAGTAACGACGTGCAGCTAACAGGCCGACGCGGTATCCATACCGACATCTGGATAGATGACGCCAGCAAGACACCCGAGGTTATCGACCTACTCCACACTCGCCTCTGGGCAATGGGCTACGGCTGGCTGTTTGTCTCAAAGGGCGC
>Ga0102948_1000635_pt1 | contig 13908 bp, 7 predicted proteins | sample SalPonA_A_H2O_MG_FD_78211 | JGI IMG/M metagenome (GOLD analysis project Ga0102948, IMG submission 78211) | Water microbial communities from South San Francisco under conditions of wetland restoration - Salt Pond MetaG R2A_A_H2O_MG | ecosystem: Environmental > Aquatic > Non-marine Saline and... | reverse complement strand
TGTCTGCCCGGCTAATGGTCCGTCGTTTATTCCGACGTTGAGGTCGACGATACCGAGCTCCTTTATTAGTTCATTCCGAGCAATTTTTACCAAGTCGAGCAGCGCATATTGCTCCTCCGGAGTGAGGTCGAAATAAGAGCCAACGTGCTGATTCGGGATAACCAGTGAATGGCCTTCGGTTAACGGGAATCCATCTCGAATAACAAATCCGTTATCGTTCCGAATCCGAACTCGATTAGCACTATCAGTTGCTGCGATCTCGCAAAAGGGACACTCAAAAATCACTTACGTACCGCTCCTGTAGATGAACACTTCTGCCTTATAAGCGGCAGACCCAATGGAAGTAATAATTAATGGATTCTCGCTAACCTAAATTATCGAAACATAAACTCAATCCAATAAAATAGCCTTCTGCATCAGCATCTGATTATTCTGATAAAACGGTACATCGGTATTGCCCAGAACCGTTGCAGGGATGTTTGCCAGCTCCGCTAAGTTATCCATGGGCACGACAACTGACTTGGCTCCGTTTTCAGAGAGCATAGTGATCTTGTCAGCAAAATTAATTGACCGCTCAATAGCGCCACCTACCGATATATTACCCAGTACTGCAAGGCCAGCCTTAAGGTTCTTCTTGTACAGAGCAGACACGATGGCGATATAAACTGCCGAGCCAATGCCTGTTGATATAGACGCCCCCAACATATTAGTGACTTGTATCGTAATATCGTAATTTTTAAGCGAATGCTGCTCACTCAGAATTGTCTTCTCATTGGCTTTAATATACTGGTAGGTATTCTTGATGTTTTCCTTCACACCAGTATTACTTACACCAGAAATATTGAGCTTACCTGAACCTGATGTAGTCACAGCTTCAATGCGCACAAGAGCTACATTGTCACCGTCACTCGTGCTGGTATAACACACTCCTGGTGGTAGTGGCGTATTTTCAATCAAGTGCGAGCCTTTCTCTTCTGGCAAGCCAACAAAATGCTCTTCCTGCGTTTCTTTGTCTATGTACGAAAAGTTGGTATCCCAGAATTCCATGCCGCCAATACGCTTTAGCTGTTCTTTTACGCGGCGACGCATTTCAAGAGCAATCTCAAGGTATTCGCGAACATCTTCTTTTGTATATTCACCATCTGGGTGCAGAAGTTTGATAAGTCCCGATACGGTCTTTTTAACGGGTTTAGTATCACGCTGTTTCAGGTGCGAACCTAGCGAAAAGAAATTCTCAAGCGCATCTGTATAGGTAACGCGCCGGAAGGATTTTAAAGCCTCAGAAAAGTAGTCAGTACTAAAGCCAAAGTTAGCCGTAAAATGCTGTGGCGCGAACTTAATCATCTCCCAGCCAGGTAGGTAGAAATGAATACGATCGAGAAATGCCGTGTCGTTATTTACTTCATCAGAAAGCGGGCTAAATAGATGAGACGTCTGTAATACCGTTTCTACAGGTTGGTTGATATTACCGTTGAGGATAATTGAAGCAACACCGGTGATCTCACCACCTGCGCCTGCACGCGAGAACGAGCCAGATTCCATATAATCCTTCATCAATGGAACCGCATCACGATCTTTGAAAATTTTGTCCGTTGCCTCATCAAAGCAGATGGCATCCCACTGACCGACTGCGCCCACTTTACCTGTAGAGCCGTGAACAAATAGTTTTGCCACAGTACCCTGGCCACCTGAAATCAATACGGCATAGGGCGTAAGCTCTTTGAATACGAAGGACTTACCAGTGGAACGCGGGCCAAGTTCAATAAAGTTGAAGTTACTTTCCACCATTGGCAGTAAGCGAGCAAGCAGTAGCATTTTTATCCGATCACTCACGCCTTCTGCACTTGGCTCATAACCACAGCTTCTCAGTAAAATGTATAACCATTCACTTTTGCTAAATTCTTTACGTTTGTGGACAATCTTACTGTTATCAAAGGTCGAGAGCTGAATTGGCTTAATGTTGCTCACAACAAAGGGGTAAATATTCTGGCCGATTTTAATGTCTGGATCGTATTCAACGTCAATAATGGCCCAAATACCGCCCATTAGCATTTTCTCATGCTCTTTGACTAAACCATCACGAATGTTACCGTTACTGATATTACTATTTTGGAGTTTGGCCCAATAAATATCTTTTTTAGCATCCAGTTCAACTGAAATTTTGTCGATTATTTTATACCGGCCTTTTTCTCTGATTTTTGAGTGAATCAAAGAACTTTCTTCCGGATTAACATAGTGCTCGCTAAGAATCTTCTTAACGTTTTCCATGCCTTCTTTAATCTTTTCTTCATCATCGGTAGAGCAGGAATTGGCAATCAAATACTCCAAGACAAATACCGGCACATTGGCGCCAACTTTTACCATGCGCACCAAGTCTTTTTTAACCACATAGCCTCTAAAGTGCTCCAGCAACTTGTGGTCTAAATCATTCAAAACGGCCATCGCATTTTCCTCTCTCGTATTCTTTTTAATAACTGGCTGCTATTTCTGCGGTCTTAAAAAAGGTTATTTAAAATAACCCACCGAGGTCCCGGTCGTTGTTCTTTTTAACCACAACACGATCCAGCTGCTGCTTCGTCATCGCATCTACCAGTTGCACTTCTACTTCATCATGGCCATCAAAGGTGTATTCTTTGGTGGCGTCACCATTATTCTGCACAGTGATGACATCGCTCTTGTTAATCTGGGCTTTGTTTGCAAAAAACAGCAGCATTACCTTGCGTTCTTGTGTAAACAAATTGCCCTCGCCACTTTCCGCCATGTTTTCTGCACTAAGCTTCAGTTGATAAAGCTCACCAGTCACACTGGTTAAGTCGAGTTTATTGGCAATCGTTACTGGCAATTCGCCTATGCCATCACTTTCTTGCTCCCAACAGAAATAAGGCGTTACCAGCTCCTGAGGGGCTAATCCACCATGCGCAAAGCCATAGGTGCCAGGAGTTTTAAACGGATTCATGTTACGGGCGAAGTAGAGATAGTTGTAGTCTTTATAGCCCTTAGGGACCTCAATAAATTGGGGGGTTAAATCATCTTGCTTGTCACTGGTCCAGATAAAACGCTCATCAATGTAATTTGGCCCGGAAGGCTTAACTACAATCTTATCGGCTTCGCTCAGCAAGCCAGTCAATACGAAACCATGGTCTGTGATTAAATATGCTTTTGCATAGCCGATATTGAGCAGTTGATTAATCTTTTCGGCAAAAAAATCGATAGATTCTGGGAAGTATTTGAGCGCCTTATGATTGAGCTTGTCACCCATGTCATCGATGTCTTTATAGGTGCAAATAAGCACTTGCCCAGAAAGAGCCTCATCACTTACTTCGTCTAAGCGGATATAGTCGATATTAATGCTTGGATTTTGTGCTGAGAGATACTTTTCTCGCTTGTTTTGAACTGCCTCAACTACACCATTAGCCATGTAGATATGACTCATGTTGTTTTCAGTTTCAGAGGGGCAATCGGCCAAAATATGCTTGCGTGTGAGCTCACTATGGCTACCAAGCTGCTTCACCTTGATAGCAACCTGTTCGGCAATCTCATAGGCCACGCCATCGCCTACTATCACGGCGATTTTGCTGCTCTTTCCAGGGCGGGCATTTTGGGTATCTCGGTCAATGATCGCTTGTAAGATACCCGTCTGATCTTCCCGATACTGATCGAAATACTGAAACCACTTATCTAGGAACAGCGTGACGTATTCTTTGTAGCGTTCTTGAAATGGCTCTAAAGCATCGCGTTGTTGCATAAATTCGGTGTATAGATTGCGTATGGCAGTATCGAGCGGGCAGATGTGCTTTTTATAAAACTCAACGCATTCGGCAAAACTGCTTAAATACGCCATATCCTTCGGATCAAAGTCGAGCAAGGTAATAATTTCGTTCCAAAACACAATGCCCAGCGCTTGCGCCTGTTTGCTTTGATGGCGTTGTTTGAGCCTAGCAATTTGCTGTGCCGTCTTTCCTTGTACCAGAGACTTGTTGGCCAGTTTTGCACCCAGCTCTTTTAGCCAGGCATCATCTACTTGCCTGAACGGGTGGTCTGGGTTGACTTTCCACATGTCAGCACTGTCTAAAAAAGAGGGCTCCAGCTTGTATTTTGCAAGGTATGGCCCAAACGAGCCGCGATAGCTCATGGAGTCCAACCAGTTGCTGTAGACTGCTAACAAGGTCTTGTCGCAGTTATTCGTCACAATGCCGTTTAACATAGCCGTGACAACTTCGGATGCTAAAGTCGCGGCGGGCTTGTCGATATATTCCTGGCCAAGTAACTCATTCACCTTGCGGTAAAAGGTTTCACGTAACTGCGCGTCGTATTTCTCGGTAGCATAGGCTTCTGGGTCGTGTACAAAGGGCAGTAGCTCTTTGTCTAAATCGAAGATTTCAGAAGCTCCTTTGTGGCTTAAATCCATCCAATAGGTGCGATCTTTACCCACGCTCACTTTTGCCGCAGCGATCAACTCGTCTTTCGGCAAATTGATATTTAAGTTCAAGGTCTGGTGGACCTTGTCCTTAATGTAGTTCTGCAAGTAACGAATTTCGATGCAGCCATTGGTTTCGCAATACTCACGCGCAAAGCTCAAGTCTTCTTTGTTGAGTTGCGTGTAGATGAGGTACTTATGCTCAGAGGGTGGATTTTCTTGCAAGGCCTTCTCAATGCGATATTTCGCCTCCAGTTCCTCTAGCTCACTATTGGTGCGATAAACATCACAATCACTTTTTAGGCTCTTTAATAGAAAATCCGCCTCGCCGCTTTCATCAATAAACACGGCTACAGGGTGCTGTTCCAAGATGCGCGCTAAATCCTCTTTAAACCAGGTATCAATCATAGTGGGGCATCCTTACCAATCAGCGTTTAAGTATTTTTTTAGCTGGCCTGCATTAAGCACGTCATAAGCCAGCATTTTCTTATTCTGTAAAGGCGCAATATTTTTGCCTACACCATCATCAAGGATCGGGTTGTAACCCTCAGCCAATAGTTCGTCGATTTTCTTCTTAAAGGCGTCGATTTCCTTTAATTGCTTAAAGATGCGCTCTTTCTCGTTTTGTGCTTCTGCGCTTTCATTACTGGCAATATCGCTCTGACGGTTTTGAAGGGCGCGTTCACGATTTTCGATATACACAGAGCGCAAGCGTAGCAAATTGTCGCGGTTCCATTTGTAGATGATAATGTAGCAGTCAAATGCTTGCTCTGGACCGCTGGTTAAATGCCAGATAAACGGGGTCTTAGGCAGGTACATAAACAGATTCAAGTGATCGGAAAGTTCTGCGAAGAAGTGCTTATTCAGGTAATCATTAACAGGACGGCCTAGCACAGAATCAAAGCTTGAGTATTGAGCTGAGCTAAAGCCTTTTTCGATAAACTTCTCTTCAATACGATCCAGCAGTACCTTTTCACCAGCATTAGGCACCAGCGGGATAATTCCGTCCTCATCCTCCATCAGGATTTCACGGATCATATCAGCCAAAAATTCCATTGCTAGAGTCTGCATACGTTGCTTAGGGATAACTTTGCTTTGTTTGAACCAATACCATACATTGATCGGATTCACCTGATGTCGAATGCAGAACTCTTCCAAATCGTTATTACTCTGATAAAGCGAGGAGAACCCGCTTTCAATCGCCTCTCGCTCTTCGGCGGTGAAATCCTTGATTGGCAATGCCTCGATAAATTCTCGGATGGTATCTAAAGGAAACTCTATGGTGGCTTCCGTTTCGGTAAGGTAGGCATTTCGAGCCTCTACAGAAACAGGGAGCCCGCCGATACTCTCACCTTCTTTGGCAAGAACCATAGCTTTATCATGATCGGTCAGCTGATAGACCCCAAATATCTTTGAATCGATGATAGCTTCATTGATAAGAGTTTGGACAATCAAATAATTTTCATAATTGAAAAATTCACCTACTGCATTAATTACAGTTCTTTCATTGCCACTAAATACAATTGGAGACTTTTTGTAATTAAAATCCACTATCGAAAACTTTGTTAAGTACTCTTTTATATTTATATTCTTCCCTGCAAGGGTTGAAATATTATTTGACTCACTATTAATAACAATGGGTAACCTATTCAAATCTCCAACAGTCGTATTTACTGTAGGATTAAGGCAATCTCTTATATAAAACGACAACTTTGAATTCATAAAGCCAAGTAAATACCTAAGATCCAGGCCTTTTTTAGTAGCAAAAATACCATTACCACCAGCGTCAAATATCGATTCTTTAGGAAGGATTCTGAAAGATGCACCTTTAGAGCCACTTGTAGAATAAGTCAAGCCTTCAGAAAAATAATGTTTTTCATTTCGAATCGTTGATCCAGGGTATTCTTTAATTTCTGCACCATTATTCTTCCAATTAATTGTTGCCCATAAATTTCCATACCACTTTTCGAAGGGGCCTCCCTTCGCGTAAACTTTCCAATCATTCTTAGGCCGAACATTTGAAACCTCCCACCAAAACTTCAAAAATCTGAGGTTAAAGGAAGTATCCATACCCTTGCAGACGTCAGCCATCGTATCAAGCGTCATTTCACCAAACTTCTCCCGAAATTCATCAGAGATCCAATAGATAAACGGCCATGATTTGATGATTTTGAGTTTGGATTGCTCTAGCGCATAAACACGGTCGTTTGGTTTGCCGGAAACATAATCATCCAGAGCATCAAGGAATTTACATTTTTTAAATTTTTCTTGAAGGTTCGTAGTTAGATTGAAATACAGACCATCTTTGTGGGCTTGTCCTTTGCTGAGCACGTAGAAAGTTGCATCCAGCAAAATCCCAGGACCAAAAAGGTTTACCCGATCCAATCCAAAGTCCACCATCACATCAATATGACATTTATCTATCATGAACTTCCGCACATCCTCGAATGTTTTGATAAACATGAAAGTGTGAGGGTGAATCATGGCTACCTTGCCATCGCTTCCTGTAAGCTCATAACAACGCTTAATAAAAGTGGCGTAAAGGTTTGTGTTAAATTTGTATGGCTTTTTGTAGTTCTCCTCAATAAATTGCTTAAGGTCAGACCCAAAATCAGAACTATCGGTATAAGGCGGGTTAGCTGTCGCCACTTCGTATTCAGTAGTCAATAACTCTAGAAACGTAATTGCATCTCGGGTTTTGCTGGTTAGAAAAGTGTTCGAACCTGTGCGTGCATACTGTTCAACTGCTTTGGTAAGATTGCTGAAAAAGTTGGCTGCAAAGTCTTGATGCTCTGAGAGTTCTGCTTTAGCAAAGAGGTCATCTTCTGCCCGCTCTTCAATAGCATGCAGCTTTTTATTGAGCTGCTCATCGATATGTACCAATGAGCCAAACTTATAAGCGTATTGAAGATCATTCCAAATTTTCTCAACTAGCTCTTTCTGATTGCGCTCGATGCCTGAGCCCTGTTCAAAGATATGACGCACTTCATTGTATTCTGGCAAGTAAAAATCTGACGATACGACTCTGAACTTCAGCTCCCCCACTGTGCGGCGCTTTTTCTTGGCTTTAATGAATAAACCCAATTGGGCCAACTGAATGGCGCGATCGTCTAAATCAATGCCATGCAGGTTGTTTTCAATAATAAGCTTAGGGATGTCTTTTTCGTCGTAATCTGCGCCATAGTTTTCAATTTGGTCCAGATAAAGCTCGTAATAGAAATCGAAGGCGTACAGCAAAAAGTTGCCCGAGCCGCAGGCTGGGTCAATCGTGCGCACTTCATGTAACGGTTTTGGTGTGCGCGTTTGCGTTGTTGGTGCATTGGCTATTTTATAGCGCTGCTTGATCTCTGAATGGGGGTACATCTCGAGGTACAATTTACCCAGCGAGTTTTCAACCAAAAACTGCACCACCCAGCGTGGGGTGTAGACCTGAGATTGTAGTGACACCTTGTTGTATTCGGTTTTGGCTTTACTGTCTTTATGGGCTTGCTTTTTCTTATTGTTATAGCTTTCGTACATCCAGCCTAATACATCATCACTTTGCCAGACAGTCTCTTCTGATGAGTTATTGGCCTGTGCATCAGTATCCACCGCATTAAAAGCGTCGATAATATCGTTTAAGCTTACTGCGTCAGGTAGTAGTGCGTAGGGGTAGGCTTTGCTATACAAAGGCAAGGTTTGGCCTAGCTCATTAAAGGCGGATTTTAAATAATCGCGAATACCTTCCAGCTCTTCATCCCGCATGTGCGGGTTCATTTCTAGCCAGGCTTTGTGGCCGAAAGAGCGGTCACCATGCTCACTTTGTTTGGTTAATATGGGCGGGAATAAGCTGGCAGCTTCCATTACTTTGATGGCTGCCAGGCGGTTGAATAGCGTAAAAGTTAATTCATCCAGTAATTTTTCACGGGCGCTTTCATAACCCCCTGTTTCGCCGATATGATTGTCCAGCATCACGACGAAGCGTTCTCGCTTGGCTTTGACTTCCTCAGGCAGTTTTTCTACCTGAGTGGCGTCCATTTGTTTGGTTTTACCAAAGCCAAGCCTGGCGAATTGTTTGTCGAAGGCGGCTTCAATCAGCTCTCTTAAATGGTCTACGTGGTCAGCTAATTTCATGGTTAAGACTCTTTGTCGATTTCGATATGAAGCTCAATTTTGTCTTCAGGTTTGGCTACGGCTAAAACCGCGAGCTGACTGGCGAGCAGTGTTTTATAGGCTTCTACTGTCATGACGCTACTTGGCACACTGAAAGTCACTTTCATGGGCTTTTTAGGTGTAGGGCTTGGTGCTGGTGCTGGAGTGGGCTCTCCAACCCCAGGTGTTGGCTGTGGTGCTGGGGCGGGCTCTGGCTCTTCTTTAATAAAGCCGCTTTGTAAAATCAGCAGTTCATTTTCTTTTAATGGGGCTTGGGCTCTGTAATTCAAAAAGTCCGAGAGTGAAAAGCCGCTATTTGAGCAACTAATGCTGTACTCAAGAACAGGCTCACCGACGACACGCTTGTTAGCGTAGGCTTTTAGGGCATCAAGCTTTTGCTGGTTTTGGTGGTTCGGCCCCGCTGGGTAGCTTTTCAGTTCACGTAAAGCGGCATCGATTTTACCGCTAAGGATTTGGTACTCATGACTCATGCCAGCAGAAGCGGTCTTAACTAACTTGTAATAGGCATCTTTTACAACTTGGACTTGCTGCTGAAGGTTGCCAAAGTTTTTTACCATATCCTGCTTGAATAGGCGCTCGAATTCCTCATGGGCCTCTTTAATGTTGTTGTCGCTGCGATCTGCTTTTGTCAGCTCACTACGAACATCTTCAATAAAGCGTTTGAACTCTTTAACTTTGGGGAAGTTCTTTTTGATGAATTTCTGCGCTTTTAATATGGCTTGGATCGCATCGCTGAACGTGTCGCTATTGTTGAGTAGATACTCGACTTTTTCGATGTAGTTACTCTCGGTAACCTTGCCTGCGTAGCCTTGTAAGTCTTGCTTTAGGCCTGCCACTTTAGGAAATAACTGCTCGAAACCCTGAACAGTGTCACTCAGGTTGGTAATAGCGCTGATAAAGTGTTCAGCCATTAAGCGAATGCTGTCGGCTAGGTCAAAGTCGTTTGTATTCCAATCTACCTTCTTGCCGATATGGTCCTGTGTTTCCAGCTCCATAAGCAGTTGTACTGCCTGGTTCTTTTGCGCAGCGCTTAACGTGGCAGTAATCGACTTAAAGGATGCTGATTTAAACTTAGTGGTATTGGTAAAGGCATCATGAACGGCTTTTTGTTCATGAGAGAAATAGGTGTCGCCATTAAACTTAACGGAAAGCCGACCTGCACGAAATAATGCTGCAAGTGTCGCAACCAGCGTCCCGTAGTTATAGCCCCAAGGCGCGCCGGATAAGTCCGCCTCTAAGGATTTACCATCCATATAGCGCGACTTTATCTTTGCGTTAATCTCTTCAACAATTTTAAGGTGATCGCCGGTAAAATTTCCGTGTCCGTCGAAGAAGGCAAAATCATTGGCGGTAAATAACTTATTCAGGCTTTCTTTGTGTGTGCTGAAAATCTTTGATACCAGACTATCTGAGAGCTGACTAGATAGGCGCTTGGTGTAGATGTTTTTCACCATTTTTCGCTGATTATCTGCGATAGTGCCTTTAAATGTATCAGCATTCAAAAGGTGTTCGTCGAACATGTAAATAAGGGATGCATTATGATACGCGTCTTGTATTAGCCCCCTCAAAGTGCGTTGCTTCTCTTCTCTTATGACTTCAAATTCTCTAATGATCTGACGCTTATCGGCGTCCTTTTCATTGGAGTACTTCTCCTCCATGTAGGCGTAGCGCATGACTTCGCCTATTAATTTATCAATTTGGGAGAACTCAGCGGTATCTGGCACTAAGGTGATTAGCTCTTTCTGGTACTGTGTATCTAGTTTTAATTGCTCGATAAAATCCTGACGATCATCACTAATATTGAACAAGCTGTAGGCTGTGATTTTTAAGTGCTTGCTACCCGCTGGCGCTAACTCATCGTCTTGGTCTGATAGCACACTAAACTTGAAGGCATCACTACCATCGCTATAGGACGCAACGGCATTAAAGGTTTTGTAGTCCTTCAGATATTTTATTAACTCACGCTTTTTGCTGAAAAGTTCGACATCAAAATCTTTCATCTCTTCGAGCATTTTGCCCTCAAGGTCTGATGTGATTTTGTAGTTGTTGTTTGATAGCAGTAATACTTTTGCTTCAAGTAGAAGCTTAAGCGCGTCTTCGATTGCTGGCTTTACTTCATAGTAAAACGTAATGTCAGTAATGTAGCTTTTGGTAATATTTTCGACCGTTGGTGCGACTACTTCAGAGTCAGCTAAAAGGTGCATGGTTTTGAGCAGTTTCTCGCCATCAATGCTGCTTCCATTTTCCTTTAATATTTTTCGGCTTGTATCGTATTTGTTGACCAATCCAACTGGCGGCGAGGTTTGGGCTTCATCACATATCGCGAACCCTGGCGTAAAGCTATACAGCTCTTTGTCACGCATTTGCTTACGTAGCACATCAAATGTTGTGATAATCATGCCTCGAGCTGCAATTTGGGTAGCAACTAAAGCGTTTGAGCTAAACAAGAACTTTTGCAAAATATCGAATTGATATTTGTGGAAAGGATAATACACCGCAAAATCTTCAGCAGTTTCCGTTTTCGTAGGGAACGATGATTTCAAGTTGGTGGCGTCGCTGATTAGGCCTTCATTTTTTTGGTAATAAGCGACTAAATCTTGTTTTGCCTGTTCTGTTTTTTGAAGTAATCGACTACGAATGATGACGTCTACTTCTGTAGACTCTAGGTGAATCTTGGTTTTAAAACGATCAGTAACCTTGGTCAAACTACTGCGACTAACGTTAGCATTGTTAATAACGTCGTCGAGCTTTTCTTGTGCAATCGCTATGGTCCAAACTTTATTACTTATACTCGATAGTGATTCACTAATCCCTTCTAAATCTAAAAGCGTAAATTTCTTTTGGCTAATAGCCTCACTCGCCTCGTCGAAAACAAAGACTAGTGTTTCTTCTGAATTAAACTTAAGGTATTTTTCCAGTTCCGTTTTAAATTTACTGGCAGAAAAATCCTCTATCGAAGCACTGTAGACGCTTTTAGTATCTTCATAATCTGACTCGCTGTAGCCCATTTCTGAAAAGACCTTTCGCATAACTCTAGCGACATGCCGATTACTTTTCTTTAGCTCATCCCAATCCTGCGACTCTAGTTTTTTGACAATAGATTTAAACTCGTCGAATTTACCATCTAGGAGCAGATCAAACTCCATATAACCGTAAATATCATCACGAAAGCCAAGGTTTTTAAGTAGATTAGCAAACAAGGTGAACGCCAATCCACGTTCAGTATTTTGCTTTGCAACATCTAGGAACACTACACGGCTGTTAATTGCGTCAAGATTGCGTAGGGCATTTTCAATAAGACCTGCATCACTTACACCTTTTAAACGCGGTATAAAACGCTCACGTGCCGGGGTGCCATTTATAATCTGGTTATCTATTATATAACCCAGCATCTTCCCGAAATATGACTTACCAGAGCCATAAAAACCTGATAGCCAGACACCAGTCTCTTTAATGTTTGAGGTGAATTGGTTTGTAAATTCATAGAGGTGTCGACCAATACCTTCGGTAACGATGTATGACTCGATTTCGTGTTGAATCTCTGTCTCTGAACGGTCTTCAAGGTCGATAACGTTTTTAATGTCTTCTTTGAGATCTAACGTTAGTATTTGATTTATGATTGTCATTTAAATTAGTCCCTATTTCACTAACGTACAGCGATACTTTGATGCTGGTCTAAAATTCAAGAATAAAATATTGTCTTCTGATATTTTCGATGGATAGAAAATGACAAGAGGATGTTTTAGGCTCATAACATCTTTGTGCTCCATTATGTTTACATTCTCTATTCCCGTGCCATACAAGCAACCACTTCGAATAAGAAATGGAATCTTATCTTTTTCACAAGCCTGTTTAATGGCTGAAATAATCATGTCAAAAAGGTCTTGTTCTGGATCGTCAGATTTAAAAACAACATGTGGAGTGTTAATGAAATCTCTGTAGTACTCTGAAAAAGCATCCCAGCCATCGGAATCTATAAATCTGACAAGTAATTGGCTGATATCTATGAATTCCGCTTTTTCTTCATAAATATCTCTTGCTTTGCCAATGTATAAATTTTCCTCACCTGGACAATAAGAAAACAAAATACTGTTACCACCATTGGCTTGCCGACGAAGCTGATCTTGGTTTTCAATATTAAAGTCTAGGTCAGCAAACTTTTGTTTGTGATCAGCTATAAAGGGCATCACATATATCCTTATAGGTATGAGTTAATTCGACATTTAGCGCTATACCATTGAAACTCATGTCAAAGAAGCCTTTCATTGAAAGCTTTTTGAATCGGTCTTGAATATCTTCTTTGGCTATAAAACTTGCAGGGAGCAATTCATGCTCAAAAATATTTTTCATCTCAGGTGAGAATAAATTAGAGAAATATACGAAAAGCACTAATGCTTCTGGCGTTGGGCGAATGTGGTTAAAGGACTTCACCCGACCAGCTGTCACAAAGTCAAATTTGGTCATTAAGCTGAGGTACTTTGTAGCAACCCTATATAAAGTATCTTCTGACCATTGCGGAAAATCAGGGCCCGCTGAAGACATTTTATCTTTTAGAAAGGCAATGATGTCGTCCTGCGAAATCTGTGCTCTTCCTGTGAAATACACTTTTGCAAACACCTTAGTAGTAATTTCTCTAAAAAGCCTATTGTTTAAACTGAAGTGCCAAAGAAAAGCGAACTTTTTATCTTGCATCGGTATGTTGTCATGAAACACATTGCTGACTAACTTTCTGTGCTCTTCGTTAACAAATTGAAGTATTGATTTGTTAACTGCCCAGTTAACTTTAGTGCGTGTTTTGGAGGTTCTGATATCAAACTCATTGTAATCGGTAATTTTTGAGTCAGTTGACTCAGGTTCGCTAAAGTATGCGTTAATAATATTAAAAATCAGACTATAGTCTTTTATACCGGCTATATCTTTGATAGCAGTGTTGTAACCTTGTTGATTTAACTGTTTTGTTTGGTTATTCAAAAAAAATTATGCCCACATCATTTATCCATAAACACAAGCATCGATTGTAAGCTGTAAAAACTTACAGGTTGAATACCTTCGATAACTCATATTTATCGCTGCTCGGCTGCCTTCTGCTGCTCGATCCATTGCTGGAGATCATCCTTTTTGAAGCGCCAACTACCGCCCACCTTGAACCCGGGCAACCTTCCCTCCGCGGCAAGACGGTAAGCCGTTTTCTCTGCAAGCTTCAGGTAATCAGCGACCTCTTTTACAGTCAAAATTTCATCGTCCATCTTGATCTCCAAAACGATACTCTTATTAATCTAGAGAAAATCGGGGAAAATACAAGAAACTCTGGACCAACTAATGGCTTACCCGGCAACCTT
>Ga0102948_1000633_pt1 | contig 13943 bp, 14 predicted proteins | sample SalPonA_A_H2O_MG_FD_78211 | JGI IMG/M metagenome (GOLD analysis project Ga0102948, IMG submission 78211) | Water microbial communities from South San Francisco under conditions of wetland restoration - Salt Pond MetaG R2A_A_H2O_MG | ecosystem: Environmental > Aquatic > Non-marine Saline and... | reverse complement strand
TTACTTAATTCATTTACGTGGGAAATTCGCTCTACTCTACTAAACGGAATATACGGGATCAACCGTACACGCGGATGGCATCGCTCGCCAAGCTACGGGGATCCTGGTAACGGATCAAATCACGGACAGGGGCGACGGACGGACCATACTCGGAAGACCAATCGTCGAAATTACTCCAACGGTCATTTCGGCTTGCTTGGTAAGCGTTTATACGATCGAGGTCGTTGTAATAGGGACGGGCGAGACTGGACGCTTCGATCACATTCATCGCTTCCACGGGAACGTAACCCGGAATCTGGGTACGACCCCTGTTACCGTATCTGTAATCGTTATCTATCAACTGAATATCGGTTGGGATGTTGTAATCGGGACCACGATTACCGCCACCGTTCGTTGTTCTCTTGCCTCGGACCGTTTGGATGGCATCCCAAATGGTACCCACGGTACTCGGAAGGGCGGCCAGACCACCGATCACTCCTCCTGCACCGGCGGCGTAAGGATTGCCACCGGAGAGGGCGGCGCCCCCGGTGGCTCCCGCGGCGATACCGCCCCCTAAACCAGTAAGGGCTTTACCGGTCTCACCTATGAAATGTCTCGCACGACCCCAAAAACCTGTTTCGGGGGTGATTGCGTCATCTTCTTTGTAACCTAAAACGTCACCGGCGGAAGATAATTGGACGCCGTAACGGTTCAGATTGTTGGCGTAGGCAGGGACCATCAAGGGGTCCGTGTAACCACCGGACATCGGTTCGAAGTAACCGTAACCTGACATATCGCCTTTTCTTTTTTTTTCTATAAATCCAAAACAAAAACACGTTCAAATAACAAGACGGGAGTATATAAATATCGTGGCTTTATTTTTATTTATGTACACGCCTAAAGATCGTCTTCGCTCACTATGGCCGGATCGGCTTCGATTGTGAGTGGACGGGGGCGCGAGGTTGGTCTTGGGTTGTCGTCTTCGTCATCGTACCCGGATTCGAGTTCGGGACGTTTGTAACCGGATAAATTCACGGGGACCATTGCCAAATCGGAATCGAGCGCGGCGCTTGTTCCGGAAGTCTTTCTAACCGCTAACTCGATCTGACGTTCGTACGACGAATTACGGAAAGCATCCTGTAATCTCATAAGGCTTCCAGTCAAAATGGTGTAAGCCTTCACGATATCCCCTTCGAGTAGCATTACGTCACCGGCGGGGAAATCACCGGGAGGTGGGTCGCCGGTCAAGTAACTGCACAGGTATAGCACGTTGCTGATTCTGTCGGGGGATTTATCCCCTTCCAAATTGGACGACGGGTAATTTTGTTTCAGGAGGTCTCGTAAGAGGAGGATCCGCGATGTCAACCTATCGAGGTAGCGCGTGAAATCGCTGTCGTACAACGGGACCAGATTGAATTTCAGCGGGATTGCGCTCTCTAGAACTTCGAACGCATTCACTCCGTTCTGGGCTGGTTCTATCTCCGTCCCTGGGGGTTCGAAGATATCTTCGGTCACGGTGGAATCGTCGGGCTCGTAGACCGTCGACACGTGGATGGAATTCGTGTCCAACCCTCCTGGACGACTGTCGTCGCGGACGGGGAAGGCATCTGGAATGGAATCTTGTTCCTTCAAGGTGCGGATCACGTCGTTTATGTCGTTGGCTATCTCCCGTCGGAGCTCGTTCATCCTGGCGTCCATTTGCCTTTTGCTGACCTTTTCGCTCTTTTGTAATTCGGTTTGGAGGTGCGACAAACGACCGACGCGATCGGTCAGTTCGCGAACTGCCGAATTCAACGAATTCACTTGTTGTCCGATGGCGTCGACGTTGGCGTCGCGGACGACGTTGAAACCGGGAACGGACTGGTTGGGTGCGGAATTGGTCAGCCTCAGAATCTCGTTCGTTATCATCTCCATTTCCTCCCTCGTCCCGGAAAAGGGATCTTTCGTCGGGTACAGGTTCTTCACTAACGCGATTATGGCGTCCGTTGGGTTCGTTGGCACCCCGCCGGAGATACCGGGACATGACACGGATTTGTTCGTGTTTTCGGGATCGGATACCTCGTAATTGGTGCGGATCGTGAACAGTATATCGCAGTACTCCGCGTCGGTGGTTGGTGGATTCGTTGTCGGGATCGATTGGTCTTGGACGTTTTCGGCCACGAACACATTCACCTTGCGATCGCCCGGGAACGATAATTCCTCCATGTACTTCGCCGTCCACGGAAGACCGGACAGGGGCACGTAACCCAAAAAACCGGAGGCGGGATCGGCCAAGCGGTACGGACGACTGGAATTCAACTCCCCCGGGATCGCTACCATTCGTTCTATCTGCGTGAATTCGCGATCGGCGCCGGTAAATTCCGTCGTGAACACGTATTCCGTGCCGCGTAAATACGTCATGGATCCGGTTTTGAACGACGGTTCTTCGGACCATCTGGCAGAAATCGGGTTCAGTAGCTTTTCGTACACGTAAAGGCAGTAATTATTCGACAGTTTTCTCACATCGTACAGTTGCGCGAGCTCCCCGTGGGAATAGGTTCCCGCTGCTGAGTCGTATGTACCTTCCCACGTGAAGGATGCGTAATCTCCCTCGGAAGCGTCGTACGGACGGAAAAACGGGACTGATAAGTTATCCAGAGTCTGGCCGTTGGTTGGAGCGTCGGCGTATCCCGCGCGGTTGCGCGTATAAACGCCGTCGTAACACGCGCTTCCGTTTAGGAAGATTATGCTGGTGCTCTTCGGATGGAGCTCGCGCTTGAATTTCCAGAGACCGCTGGAAAGGGGTTTCAGGTTCGATACCGTCAGTTCGGAAGAAAGAACGCGGGCGCTAAAAAACTTGTTGCCGGAACACTCCTCGAAGTACAGATTATCCTTTCCGAGAGGATGCGAGGGAGTGTTCGTCGTCGCCTTGTACGGGGGAGTGTATTTTTTCGCCAGGCGGTACACCACGGGACAGTCTTTCGTGGCGTTCACGATCTCGAAAAAAACGCGATCTTTGTACAATTCTTGCGATGGACGGCTTGGAATAGTAAAAAGGACCTTGTTCACTGGATCCCACAGACCGTCGTCGTAACTCCTGATCGAAGTAAACTCCACGTACAGGTATATTCGGAAGTGACACGATAACGAACCGTAGTGACACGCGACGATGTCGCATTTGTCGATCGATTGGAGAACGGTTGCTGGGTCGCTCACGTCTTTGCAATTTTCGTCGGCGGCGAGAAAGAAATCTTCCAGGTAACCCCGGACGTGGCTCTCCCTCAACCTTAGGTGGTAATTCGCCCTCGCCTTATACGGTTTCACGTCGCTCGTGGAAAGGTGGTCGGGGAGCCTCGGTCCGGGGTTACCGGAGAACGATGGATTGAAAATACTCGCGTGGTCGACCGTGGGTCTGTTCATCTGGGAAACGGATGAATGATTATTTGTGAGGATTGTTGGCACCGCTCCGCTCCGCACGTTAAGGGTTGGGTTGGTTCGGGTCGCTTATATATATATAAATAAATAAAAAAAGGACAACTCTGTATGATAGGGACAAACGGAAATCGGTTTCGCGCGCCTGCGGCGCGGGGAACGATTGAGTACATTATTACCCCTATCATACCCGCAAAAACGGGACTAGGGATTCGTCACGAGTCACGTTTTGCGGATATGATGCGGTGGAAGGGTCTGTACGTCGAACCGACGTACTCACCCTTCCACCGCTTAATACACCGTTACGATACCCATTCGTGACGGTGTAAAATAGAGGCGGACCACTGACGGGACGCCGATTGGCGCCGAAGGGTTTCTTTTCAAAAGGACCCGGAGGCGCTTATGTTAATTACTAATTTATCATATATGATATTACAATTACTATTCATCCAAGTGTCTTTTTCTCGGTACGCAGGTTTCGTCATTCGTTTGGAGGCTAGTTCTTTTTGTTGTTTTTTTTTACGTCGGTACACAAACACACACACAAAAAACGCACGTGTACTTTCGTCGAAGGTCACGACCGAAACGTCACCACTGACGCGGGAAAAAAAAATAAAGGACACGGGATAATCACATACGTACTTCATTTTCTTTTTTCATAACAACCGCCCTTACCGAAATACCTATACATATATACCCATATATATTTATATACGCTCCAAGACGTCGCGAGAACGGGCACAGGAATTGATCGAGCTCTTGGGTGGTGTGTGTAACATCCTCATTTTGGTTGTGACTCTGGTTCATATCACAATTTCGATCAGGACGGATATTAAAAACACCCGACTTCACAGGGATACCAGTAGACTCATAACGGAACAGAGCTTGAGAACCGCTTTAAACGACAGGTGATACGATGACCGAAAAACGGGGAAAAAATATCACTTACGCGTCCAAGCACATGGCCACGCTTTGGAATCCGTTTTCTTACAAGAACGCGGAACCGAAATACCCGGACGGATTGGCGCAGTACAGTATCGGACAGAAGTACCACAACCATTGTGTCGTCGATGGGGAGGAGATTCTCATCATCCTCTACCCCGGGCTCACCAATTCGGTTCTCGTCTACGGGAACGCCGTAGAGATACCCAATGAGAATATGACGGGATTGCTCTACAACAAAAAGGATATGATCGTGCGCGGTATGGCGCCTCATGCGGATAAGGGCAATCTCTTCACGCAAAAGTTGGATATCTTGGCCCTCACCCAGGGTCCGGACCAACCGCAGGGAATCAGCTTGATACCAACGAACAAATTCACCTCCTGGAGACCGGTCTCCATGGCACTCAAAATACAACCGATCAACAATCACGATGGCGTCGAGTGTGGAAAGGATGGTTGGTGGGAGGCCGTGCGACAGGCGGGGGTTATCGATTTCTACAGCTGGGGTGTGGCTGGCATGCTCCAAAACAATAAAATGACGTCCAGGCTCAAGCCCGATGCCATAGCCGATGAACTCAACGGCCTCTTGTTGCCCACCGGGGAAACGCTGGAAAGGTACCAATCGTCCGACGATTGGGTTTTACAGCCCTCTTATTCGAAGGGTTACATGAAGGATTTATCCTGTTGGACCTTCCAGTTGAACAACAACATGAAAGATAACATCTTTACCGACATCCGGGAGGTAACGCATAACATGAACCCTAATCACGACGCCAATGCCGCCGGTTTCGATAATCCCTACCTGCTTTACGATGAAGAATTTCATCTCCAGAAGGATTCTTGGGATCGGGTCCCGGGACGGGATCTCAAACAGACCACCGCGGTATACGTCGATAAGTACAAGACCAAATACCCTACTGCAGCCGTACAAGTGTACAATCCAAACGATACAGGTCCCCAGAGATTACAGCACTTGGCGGCCATAGATGGCTTCGATACGCTTTTCAGCAAGGCATTCGATCAGGTGGCCATTAAACTCCACGGGAGGAAGGGAAGTCGTTTCCTGATCCAGACAGTGGCCAATATAGAATACCTGGCCTACAACGATTCGGATCTGATGGAATACATGACGACTTCTTACGCGGCCATTAACGAACTCGGGGAATACCTACACATTCGAAACTCGGATTACAAATTCGCAAATCATAACTACTTCAGGGATAAACTACAATTTTAATTTATTATTTTATCGTTAGGATACGGGACATTGAATTCTTCTTCTTCTCATCCTCTTTCGTTCTGGTGCTGTTGTCGTTGTTTTATCTATCTTTCGTGCCGCGGTTCTTTTACAACACTGGAATGATGGGTTCTTCGTCGTTCCATCGACCGCAGAGCGAAGAAAACATGTCCGAAATCGCGTCCATGGTGGGTGATCCCACCTGCGGATTGGACCACAACCGCGAACCCGTAAACACCAGGATCCCCAAAACGGTCAACGCCTTCGTGGAGCGGATGGCGATTTTCTTTACCTCCGTGTAACTGAAAAAATCGGGACCGGGAAATGGAGCGGTTCCCATGCATTTGGGATAGCGAGAACAACCCAAAAACAGAGAATCGTCGCAGGAATTTCTTTTCAGGACGAGGCGGGCACCGCATCTCCCGCATACTGATACGCGATCGGTCATGGTCGTTGTCTGGATTTCTTGGGAAAAAAAAAAGAGCAGGGGGGTTACTCTTGACTTGTTTTTTTTATTTGTGGGTGTCGAGGAAATTGGAGGAATGAAATAAATGTAAAATAAAAAAAAAGGAGTAAAAAATTTTACTTAAATAAAAATGATTATACTGATCACCCGAACCTCGGTCGTGGAGGACGTGTGCAGCCGCATGTACTGGTTTTCGATTTCGAATACGTCTTCGATTTCGGCTTCGGTTTCGATTTGGTGTAACTGACGCCCCTCGTGCGCGTCATGGCGCTCCTACCGGGCATTCGGAATTGCGTGGGATCGGCCAGGTCGGTATTCATTTCTCCTTCTCTTTCCTCGAAATTTTACGACCGTTGGGAGGTGGTTATACTTTACCAGGTTTCTTATTTTATGACGCGTGGAAACAAACGTCTCATTATTTCGACTACAGTTATCCGGTAACGGGAAATGCCAAGATTCACTTCGAGAAAGACCGTCACGGTCGACAAAAAAAAGGACTGCGGGGCCTACGAGCCGCCGGTCAAAAAACAAAAACCCAGTTCGTGTGAAACCGATTTGGTCAAAAAGGATTTGGGAATCGTTTGTAACCCGTTCGATGATCACGCGAACCCGAAATACCCGGACGGTTTGGCACAGTGGAGCGTCGGGAAACACCACGTCAACGCGGAGGAGATCAAATTCCCGAAAAATAAAACGGATGGAGAGCCAGAACACAACACCTTCTCGGACACCGTGGTGGTCGTGTTGTTCGCCGGTGTCAATAATCACTGCGTCGTGATGCAGGATTACACGGCCAGCGATTCCAATCCCACCGGGCAGTACGAAGCCACGGAAACGAGTTTGATATTAAACAACCACGTAGCGAAGGGTGGAATCGAGTACAAAACGGAGGTCAATAAAACGAAGATCATAGGCGGTGCTATGGATGAGAGCGATTTAGATACTCGTTATGTAACCGTTACTCCTACGGACGAGAACTTCGTGGCGTGGCGACCCGTATCATGTGCCATGAGAATCACGGGACTCAATAACGGGACCGAGGACGGTGGTTGGTGGGAGGCCGTGAGGGTGGATAAAAATCTACTCTCAAGGGATAACAGGCTGGCGTGGTCTCGTGCCATGGATATTGCAAACCAACCGTTAAAATCCTACGATCGTCCCTTCGGTTTGGCCGTTCCCAACTACGAACCATCGGTGAGTCCCACACCGTACCAGTTAGGCGCGCTCACCAAAAACTATTCGGTACCGAGTCATACCGTTACTAAAAAAATCAAATCGGGGAACCTCCTTCCCATGCCCAGTTTCATCAACTGGGTTTCTTACGAGTCGTTGGCTGATTGGGGTTCCTCGCAGTCCTACAGTACGGGGAAGATCACCGATCTGGATTGCGTGGAATTCCAGCTCAACCACGTCGGTAGGGATAACGAGTTCAAGCAGATACGTCCACTGCAGTTCCACTGGCCGGGGGGTGTTCACGTTTCGGAGATAGTAGGTGGGTACTACAGCATCAACCTCAACTCTTACGTCATCAATAGCGATCGTGACGACACCGCACTCACTGGCTGGGCGGACCAGGTCACCAGCGAAAAAACGTCACACACGAACATGGATACTCTCGTCTCTGACGCGTTCGATGTCATCATGGTTAGAATCCACGGAACACAGGGAAAGACGAAACTGTTCTGCGAATCGGTGTGTAACAGAGAATACATGGTACCCGAAAACGGACCTTACGCGCAGTACCAAACGCCCGTATTCCCTGACGTGGACGGACTCTTCGATCTCATCGATTACAGAAACACTAGGTACATAAAAGCCGTGCAGAGAAGTCGCAAGGTCACGTGAGCGGTGAAACGGTCATTAAGTATAGTAACGAATACGGTTTACCGATCCTTTCATTATCTCTTTCTCTTTCTTTATAACAACAACAGCAAAAAAAAAATAATCTCTCTTTCCTTTTTTTTTTACCGTGGCGTTGGATGACGGACCAAAACAGGGCGTCTTGGTGTTTCACTATCAACAATTACACTTCCAAGGATATCGCGACCGTTAGAAAGGCGTTGAGAACTGGAAGAATCGGAAGGGTCAAAGAAGCTTGCGTGGGACTCGAAGTGGCGCCTACCACCGGAACGAGGCATATACAGGGATACGTGCGATTTAGTGAACCGTTACCCAAGGGTTACATCGATAGGATCATCCCGCGCGGGTACAACCGCCCCTGTAGGAACCCTCGTGCCGCGAAGGACTACTGCAGGAAGGGCGGACGGCTCATCGTGGACGTAGACACGGACAGAAGTGTGGGGGTGATCAAAGATCCATTTTGGTCATAATTTTGCATCATCATGGCTGCGAAGACATCATCCAAAAAAACGACCGCCGCGTCGGCGAAAAAGGAGACCACCGCCAAGGTCAAGGGTTGGAAATGCGGAACAGGGAGGACGTGTCCCACCAGCACAGGTGGGGTCGTGTGCGGAGAAAAGACCGAACCATCATCGTGCAAGGTGCCACCGAAAGCGCCCTGTCAGGACGAAGAAGGATGGCGCCAATTGGAGGTGGTGAGGGATCCCTTTTCCATTGCCACGTTGGATCCAAAGTACCCGGACGGAAAGGCGGTCACGAGCATGGGCACGAAATTACAGAGAACCACGGAGCTCAGGGACGTGGCCACCGCGGTGATCCTTTTATTTCCGGGTGCCACCAATTGGTGTACGGCGTACACCACGCAAAAGAAACAGGTATACTCCTTTGGCAATACGCCCGTTACCGGGACCAAAGATTTTAAGGAGGACGTTCCGGTCCTTTTGGCCAATCACAATAGCAACGGGTACAACAGGGATGGTCTATACCAAAAGGTTTTTAACAGGTTGGATTACCAAACGGATGACGACAATGAAATAGTGGAGCTTGGATATCTGAGTGATAACATCAAAAATGCCGGGACTAATGTCAGCGATAAAACCCCTTACGTCAGGTACGAGTGGTTTTACGACCAGGGACAGGCGTACAGTGCGTGGCGGCCCGTTTCGTGCGGTATGACCATTGAGTGTTGTCAGGATTCTGAAAAATCGGAAGGTTACTTCGAATGTGCCAGGTTCGCCGTCAACCCGGCCTTCCAGAAAATGATGGGAGTGGCATTCAGTAAATGGGATTTGTACAAGCTGGGTGATAAGCCAGAGGATATCCAAAATAGGGAAAACGATGAAAGAAAGGCGACCATTGACATGAGGGCGGATTACAGAGCGGGGAACCTGGGATGTCTATCCAGCTTCATGCAGCAGCTGATCGATGACGACTGGAAGATCCTGAGGGAGAATCCGAGTTATTCGATCCAGAAGGTCAGTCAGATGGGAAGGTACACGTTCCAGCTCAATGCCGTGAGAGATGACAATGATTTCATAAGATTCAGGACGCACAGTCGACAGGTGCCGGCGCATATATGCGGAGCGGTATACGAAGCTATAGATGTGGCCTCTTACCACATGCCACCGTTCAAGGAGTATTGGGATGTGGAAAAATTGGAATGGCTCGATCCGGGATTACCAGGCAGGACAGAAGTTGCAGATTCGTACATGGGCGGAAAATGGTTGGTCTACACGGATCCGCTCCACAAGGATTTCGTCCATCCCTACGGTGGGTACAGCGAAGGTGCGATCCAATTCAATTACAAGGCATCGGGAAACGAGGCGTACTCGTTCATGGACCAACAGCTCGAACAACAGTACACGATAAAACACCTGTACAAGAATTATCAACAGGCGAAGGATCTCAGAGACGGCGAGGATCCTGATGAAATCTTACCGGCCAACTGGCAGGGATTCGATGTCCTGCCCCTCAATTCGACACTGGTCACCTACCAACCCGTAAATCACCCATCGGCGAACTCGGATTACCTGACGAACAGTTACGTCTCGATGGGCGAGCAGAACCACCCGTTCCTGAGCAACAGCCACGACATGATCGTGGTCGTCCTGCACAGTTTCACGGGGGACAACAGGTTCATAGTGAGGAGCTGTTACAACCAAGAATTCCTCATGTCCGATTCGAGTCAGTACAAGAATTTCGCTTCGCGCTGTTACAGCATGACGGATGGACTGAGAGACGTCCACGGGGAAAGGAAGAGATTTCACAAACAACCCTACCACTACACGACGGCGTCGTTGATGGGGCAGGGCGGTTATTTTAACAGAGAAACATAAAACCGTTATATTTGTCGTTATTTTAATACAAAACGTCCGCGCCGCATTTTTTTTTGTTTTTAGTTGTTGGTTTGTTTTGTTTTCTACGTACGGTGGCAGAAAGGGTGTGGTGTCAAACCACCAATGACGAAAACGTATCTTTCGCGTCGGATGGATCGCCCGAATAAGTTGTTTCCATTATTTTCGTATAGTCGTTGCGCCTCTTCGTTACGCTTCGACCATGGTCTTCGAATTGAGCAGTTCCGATGGCGCTGGATCGTACCTCGAATTCATGGAGAATTCGTCCGGAGATCCGAGGGAGGCCATCTTCTACTACAGATCGGGTGAAACGGATCACATGTTCGGCAGCGTTAGGCTCAATTCCAGCAGTTACGTGTGGCTCGACCTCCTGGAAATCGCCGGAGACGGATGGGTCGTGGACAGAGAATCCACGAGAGACTTCGTCGTGTGTTATTTCGGTGGCTACGTGCCCATAGCGAGGAAACGGATCGTCACGGCCACCGCGGCTTGACAATGGTGTTGGGAGGAAACGCGAAAAATTAAAAGATCGGGAAAAAAAAAGGACGGGAAAGGACGTCACGGGTCATAAAAAATAAACTTAACAATTTATATTAGCGAAAATCGATTTTCGAAACATGAAATTGACTCTTTTGATCGTCTTGCAATTCGTCTCTTGCGCATTACAGACCGTTCCCGTGACCGCCGTGGATGCAACGGGATTGGGAAACGGCGTTAGGGGATTTGTACGATCCGGTACGACGGACGGATTTCGTTGCAGTTGCACGTCCAAATCCAAATCCAAATCCAAATCCAAATCCAAATCCAAATCCAAGTCCAAGTCCAAATCCAAATCCGAATCCAAGTCCAAATCAAAATCCAGAATGAATTAATAATATACATTTTTTTCAGATAAACTTTTTCTTTTGTTTTCTTTTCTTTTGTTTTGTTTTGTTGACGATGGTGCGATCTTCACTCCTGTGATGAAGACGAAGAGTCCGTTACGTAGCATTCGTCGTCGCTATCGTCGTATTCCTGCTCCCCGGGAGAAGAATATGACGACGATGACGAAGAATCAGCGGTGGACAGGGTGCAATCGTCGTCGTCGTTGCTACCGGGGTTCGTGAAACTCCACGGAGATACTCCGCCCGCAACCGAAACGGCGATGAACTGGAATTCGTGGTCGGTCCAGAACGGACGGGGGAGTGACGATTTTGCTGGTTGGTGGTTCATCGAGCACGTGCGGAAATTACGGAGCAGGAAACACGCGGCGGAATGAAGAAACAGTTGATCCGTTCCCGAAAAATCCAAGGTGAAAAAACCACTGTGCTTGCCGTCACCCGTCAACGCGGTATTCCACGAACCGAAGGGGTCAGTCACTATCTCGTCCGCGGATGAACCGCGCTTCGCAAATACGAATTTCAATCGAAACCCGAACGAAATGGCGGACAGATCGAGCGGGTACCTATTCTTCTCCGCGTCGACACCCGTTCGCACCAAATCCAATGCGGAAGTGTATGACGTGATGGCCGTGCGGATTATCGCGGCCTCCGATGTCACCGCGTCTTGGAAATCGGAAACACAGAACAACATACAGTCGAGCGGAATCACGATCAGAAAATTCGACGATGATGGATTCTTGGCCACCCAGCGCGTCCTCGTCGAAACCGTGGGAATCTGCAAGAGCGGGAACGTGCAAGGATACATGATATCCTCGCGGATGGACGTTTGAGAATAGAAAATCGACGATTCGGTAGAAGAAAAGGAAAATACGTTCCAAGGATGTCTCAGCGAATCCTGTACGGTCGATATTTGGTCATGGTCGATCGTATCGACCTGGCGATCTTGCGTGGAATTTGGAATGCCCATCGTCGCGGTCGCGTTTTCGACCCTTTTTCCTTTTCGAGTTGGAAAATTTTATGGTGATCCTCGAATTTCGTCAAACGGTTGATCATTATATATTTTAATGGTCTAAAAAATTAAACGGTCTGGTCGTTGTCGGGATTTAAAAAAAAATGGGCCTGTGGCATGTTACCGGAACGTCTACGGGCGAGGGAAACTCCCCATTCGTACAGAACACGAGAATCGCGACCGTTGAAAAAATTTGTACCGGAGAATACGGGGTCACGTCGCATACTGTAACGGGTTGTAACGGTGGTGGTAGAACACGAGAGGTTAAACACGTAACGGAACGTGTCTTCGTCGTCGAAACTCACGGAAATCGTGGGGTGGTGAGCCGAACCATTCGAATTCACGCTGGCCATGCCCACGGCAAGTGCCGTGGAATCCACGAGAATCTTCACGATCACCAACCTGGTAACGCCACGGGCCACCATGTCATCGCTGATGTCGCGTAACACGTTGTACGACGCGCGACGGATCAGAGACCTGAAGGAATTTTGACCGGATGACAAAACGCGAACTATGTAACGGTCACGGGACACGGGAGTAAACGGTTGTAATCCTTCGCCGACAATGGTATAATTCGCGGAGCGGAAGGCCGTCTTGTAAAGCACACCCACGGGGACATCGCCATGGGCGCCGGATGAACCGCACAAGTCCCTGGCGCTGTATCCAAAACCAGGAGTCGCGCGATTCGTCAAGAATTCGCTCACGTTCTCCTCCACGGCGGGGAAGACGAAGAGGTGGAACACCCTGTACGGTTCCATCGCGGCTATGCGCAGGTATCGGGGAATGGGAGGAACCAATGGCTCCTCTTCAGGATCGGTGGCCGATAACGGGGGCATGGTCTGGAAGCGCAAACACCTGGTCTATTGGGCGGTCCGGCGTGACAATGGAGAAACGGCAAAACGGATGTTAGGATGAAAAGAAGAAGAGATTACACCCCCTCGATACTTCCTCCACGAACGAACGGGGGAACGGCACCACGTGGGAGTGGACATCTTCATCGTCGGAAGCGCTATCCAACAACGTGATCGGAGGGGCGAGCACGTATCCCAGCGAAAGAGAAGAAGCGGGGACACGGGCGTGGTTTTTATCGTCGTAGCGCAGCGCGCAGATTATCATGGACCTCAGGGCGGACAGTACATCTGATTCGGGAATCCCGTGGGATAAAATGTGGCGCCGCATGCACATCGAGGAATTGGCATCGGTGTCGAAATCGTCGAACGATATCATCATGGCCACATTGTCCGTGCGGATCGGAGTTTCGGGACGGGACGATCGAACCCTCACCCTGCGCGTGGAGAAGAAAATCACCAACGAAACGGGGATCACGCAACTACCTCCGTTCAAGGGAAGGGCCACGTTCACCGTGTGGTTCGTGCCATCGCAAAGCTCGTGCATCCTCAGCACGGATGGAGCGCTGGACGAGGGGTACATGTAAACCGATACATTCCTGCGGAGGACAACGGCGCGGTTCGACATGGTGAGACTTACTGAAAGGATCGCCGATATGCTCCTTGGACAGAATGGGATCATCTGGGAAAGTGAGACGAAGCGACCAAATCGACAACCCTTTGCAGTTCGCGTCGTTCTAGTAAGCCGGTAAAAGGGGCGCCGCGGAATAAAGATACTTTTTTTGGATTTTTTTAGGTTTGTACGTCGCTCCGTGATGACGCGTTCTTGATCGGTGACACCCTTCGTAACAGGATACAGAACACGCGATTCACTCGATTCGATTTCATTGGATCGACTCCTTCGAATCGAAACGAAAGATTGGATACGTTTTGGTGTTTGTACGTCGACCGAGTTA
>Ga0102948_1000632_pt1 | contig 13945 bp, 11 predicted proteins | sample SalPonA_A_H2O_MG_FD_78211 | JGI IMG/M metagenome (GOLD analysis project Ga0102948, IMG submission 78211) | Water microbial communities from South San Francisco under conditions of wetland restoration - Salt Pond MetaG R2A_A_H2O_MG | ecosystem: Environmental > Aquatic > Non-marine Saline and... | reverse complement strand
CGCTTCAGCTTCAACTGAGAGATTCATCGTGTTCTCAAGACGAAGCGTGTTCTCTTTCAACCACTGCTTGTAGGGCTGTGCCTTTTTAAGACGGTTATCGACATCGTCAGTATGCAGCACATCACCCGTTTCAGTATCGATCGCAAGAATCTGACCCGGCCCTACACGGCCTTGGGCAACGATATCACTTGGCTCGTAGCTGAAGACACCGATTTCAGAAGCGGTACAGATCATGCCATCTTTGGTCATGACCCAACGCGATGGACGCAAACCATTGCGGTCTAGAAGACAGACGGCGTAACGACCGTCAGTCATAACCATACCGGCAGGGCCATCCCAGGCTTCCATGTGCATTGAGTTGTACTCATAGAAAGCACGTAGCTCAGTGTCCATGGTGTCAACGTTCTGCCACGCGGGTGGAATGATCATACGAACCGCACGGTAAATATCGATACCACCGACCAGCAAGAACTCGATCATGTTATCCATTGATGATGAGTCAGACCCAGTGGTGTTAACAATTGGCTGCAGCTCATCAAGATTCGGAATCAATGGTGTAGCGAATTTAGAGGCGCGCGCACGTGCCCAGTTACGGTTACCTTCGACCGTATTGATCTCGCCATTGTGAGCAAGAAAACGGAATGGCTGAGCCAAAGGCCAGCGAGGTGCCGTATTGGTTGAGAAGCGCTGGTGGTAGGTACACACCGCTGTCTTCAACTCAGGATCAGCAAGATCCTTATAAAATACTGGAAGATCAACCGGCATCATCAGGCCTTTATAGCTGATAACGCGCTCAGATAGGGTACAGATGTAGAAATCTGAATCATCAGAAAGAGCGATCTCTAATTTACGACGGGCCACAAATAGCGCCACTTCCAGCGCTTTTGCGTCCATGTCCGATACATTAATCAGAACTTGTTCGATCTGAGGTAGAGTCTCTTTCGCGATAGGACCAAGACAACTGTCATCAGTCGGAACAATACGCCAGCCAGCAACGGTAAGGCCCTGCGCTTCAAGCTCACGATTCATAACAGCACGAGCATGATCGGCAGCTGCTGCGTCTTTGGATAGGAACACCATGCCGACGGCAAAGGTATCAGTCAGGTCAACATTTAACTCGTTCTTAGCGGCAGCACGCATGAAATCACGTGGCATCTGCATTAACAGGCCACATCCATCACCCGTCTTACCGTCCGCTGCAATACCACCACGGTGAGTCATGCAGGCCAATGCTTCAATGGCGTTATCAAGTACTTTGTGACTTGCTTCGCCCTGCATGTGGGCCATTAGACCGAAACCGCAGTTATCTTTAAATTCATCCGCGCGATACAGACCGTTGCTCATACGCTATTCCTACCTAAAAACTTAAATAAAATCAGGTACTTAAAACCTGAATACACCTCTGGAGAAATGACACAGAGGCAAAATGGGACGGTAATTCTACACTTCTACAGCTCTGGCTACAAATCAACCAAGAAAAAACAAAAAACGCGCCAAGTTGGCGCGTTTTTTAGTCGGAATATTTTTATTCGCCGCGATAATGCTGTTTAAGTGTCGCTTTTAAGGCTTCAGGATCAACTTCGCTGGTCACCACCGCTTGACCTAACTGCTGCAACAGCACTAATCGAATCTGGCCGTCTAACACCTTTTTATCCACCGACATCAACTCAATAAATCTATCCGGTGTCATATCTGAAGGAGGTGCAATGGGCAGTTTAGCTCGGCGTAGCAATGTTTCAACACGCGCTAAATCGGCAGGCTCCAACCAACCGAGACGCACTGAAAGATCCGCCGCCATCCACATACCTGCGCCCACCGCTTCACCGTGCAACCAATTGCCGTAGCCCTGATCCGTCTCTATCGCATGACCAAATGTGTGACCCAGATTTAAAATGGCACGAATGCCGCCTTCACGCTCATCTTGTGCAACGACCTCCGCTTTAATCTCACACGAGCGCTTGATCGCATAAGCCATCAAATCAGGATCGCAGGCATTGAGACCATCGATGTTCTTTTCCAGCCAAGCAAGAAATTCAACATCGTAGATCAAACCGTACTTAATCACCTCTGCGAGGCCCGCTGCTAATTCACGCTCTGGCAAGGTTTTCAAAACATCCGTATCAGCTAATACCGCTTTAGGCTGGTAAAAAGCACCAATCATATTCTTACCCAGCGGATGGTTAACGCCAGTTTTACCACCCACAGACGAATCCACCTGAGAGAGCAGCGTGGTAGGAATCTGAATAAAATCGACACCGCGCTGATAAGAGGCCGCAGCAAAACCGGTCATATCACCAATGACACCGCCCCCTAAAGCGATCAATGTCGTCGTGCGGTTGTGGCGCATCTGCAAAAGTGCATCGAAAATTAAGTTCAACGTATCCAGTGTCTTAAAAGACTCACCGTCTGGGAGAATCACTTCATCCACTTGTAGACCGGGAAGTTGATCGCGCAGTTTGCTTAAATAGAGCGGGGCAATTGTCTCATTAGTGACGATCATCACCTGTTTACCGCGAATAGAACCGGCAATATCGACTTTTTGAAAAAGATGATCACCTACATAGATCGGGTAGCTACGGTCACCTAAGTCAACTTTTAACTCTTGCATGCAAACAATCCTGACTACGCGCTTTTGAGGACGCGGTGTTTTTTTAGGGCTTTAACAATTTCACTGATCACCATGCGCGGGTGTCTGCGATCGGTACGAAGCACCATATCGGCGGTATCACGGTAGAGGGGATCTCGTTTTTCTAGGAGCGTCTCTAAAGTCTTACGAGGATCCTGGGTCTGCAGGAGTGGGCGGTTACGATCACGCGCGGTGCGTTCCATCTGTTGATCAATACTAGTCTCTAGGTAGATGACGAAACCACGGCTGCGCAGGAATTCTCGGTTGGCTGGGCGCATGACAGCTCCACCGCCTGTTGCTAGGACGATGTCATCTTGCTGAGAGATTAAATCGATGACGGTCTGTTCACGATCACGAAAGCCCTCTTCACCTTCTACATCGAAGATCCAAGGAATATCAGCGCCCGCTCGATCCACAATCACTTTATCGGAGTCAACAAACTCCAATTTCAGCTCGTTTGATAGCAAACGCCCTATGGTGCTCTTCCCAGATCCCATAGGGCCAATTAAAAATATTTTCAAAAAACAGCCTTACACTACCGCACGTTCAGTGACTCACGAATCAATTTCGGGGTAATGAAAATTAACAACTCGTTCTTCTGTTCTGTGGTCTGTCGATTTCTAAATGCAGCACCAATCACTGGTAGATTACCTAGACCTGGAACCTTCTGAACGCCATCGGAAGCCTCAGTACGGAATACCCCACCAAGCACTATGGTATCACCATCGTTAACCACAACCGAAGTAGTTAATTGGTTTGTGTTGATAGAAATTTCACCATTAGCCAGCGTCGAACCCACACTGTCCTGATTAATTGCAAGGTCCATGGCGATTCGATCCCCTGGATTTAGCTGCGGTGTCACATTAAGAGACAGGGCAACATCTTTGAAGGCTGTGGTCGTGGTGCCGTCTTCCACGGTTTGGTAGGGGATCTGTTGGCCTGAAGTAATGTTGGCCGCCTTACCATTGGTAGTAATCACCTTAGGTTGAGAGATCACCTCACCATTACCAGAACTCTCTAGCGCAGAAAGCTCTGCCGACAGTAGCAACGAGTTTTTGATAAAACCAACGGCCAACGAGGGTCCCGCTACACCGAAGTCCACATTCAAGCCAGACTGAGTGACACCTGCCACACCTGGGGCCGTGATTCCAGAACCAAACGAGAGTTGGCCATCACCTAGTACAGTGGTAGGCCCGTTTGCAAAACCCCATTTGACGCCGAGGCTCTCTGAAAAGTTCGCCGAAGCTGTCACGACACGCGCTTCAACCATGATCTGCGCGACCTCAACATCAAAGCGTTTCAGCGTACGTCGAATATCTTCAATGGCTGAATTGGTTTCACGCACCATTAAGACATTCGTTTGGTCATCAGCCAATACAAAACCACGTTCACTGATCAGATTGGCCGCCGACAGGTACTCTTTCATCTCTGAGGCGCGGCGGTAGTCGATCTGAATGTATTCAGTTACCAAAGGCGCCAGCTCTTTAACCTGCTGCTGATTTTCAAGTTCTTGACGTTCACGATCCGCAATTTGAGTTGCGTCACCCACTAGCATGACATTACCAACAACACGCTGATCCAAACCGTTGGTTTTTAAAATAATATCCAAGGCCTGATCCCAAGGGACGTTTTTAAGACGAAGCGTAGTGTTGCCACTTACCTCATCGCCGACCACTAAGTTCTTCTCAGCCACTTCCGCAATAATCTGCAGAACAGAGCGAACCTCAACATTCTGGAAGTTTAGATCGATCTCTTCGCCCGTAAATGGAAACAGATCTTTCTGCAGTTCTGTCTGTGCACTCAAGGAGATGGGTTTGAAATCCAACACCAATTGGTTGTTAGACTGGTAAGCCAGATAATCATAGGGATCATTAGAGGGCAGGATCAAAATCGCTGCACTACCATCAGCATTCATTGCATCTATGAAGTTAATGGGCGTCGCAAAGGCTTTTACATCCAGTTTTTGGGCCAAGCCGGGCGCTAAAGTAGCCCCCAGCAGGTTAACGATAACACCACTCCCCTCTTCGATAATATCGAGTCCTGCTCGATCATCACTGAGAGAGATCGTCACTCGACCTTGATTACCCTCTAAGCGCTCAAAATCAACACCCACAACCCTTGTTGACTCGTCCAATACTGTTGACTGAGCAGGCGCTGTTTTAGTGTCAGCAACTACATTGCCTGCGGGAACTTGAGTGACATTGCCCATCGATAGGATCAACTGATTACCCTGCACAGTGGTTTGATAGCCAGTGGACTCGGTCAGTTCAACAACCACACGAAGACGATCATCCGTTTCTGCAAATCGCACTTTTGAGACAGGCCCTGAGCCAACAGAGAAAGATCGATCAAGCTGGTCGGATTTTTCCACACCCCACAAATCAACCACCAATCTTGCCGGCGTCTCGATCGCATAAATTTTGGGTTCGGCAGGCTGGCCCGTGAAGTCAAATCTTAACTCGATCTGATTGCCCGGCAATGCAGTAGCCACCACTGCATTCAATGTTTGAGCCAACACTGTCGACGACATAAACATCAACCCGACCAGAGTAAATGAACGCTGAATCAACATCTTAAAATTCCATTTAATCATACTCATCAATTATTCCAATCCCGGCAGTTTGACGACTCTAGGCCTGCTCATCCAACCGCCACGGCCATTAGCTACAATCTCTTTGAGCTCTATACCGCGTTCATCAATTTTAACGACAACGCCATAATCAATACCCATGCGATCACCCATTGTGATTTGATGCACTTCAGAATTACTGTCTCTGACCAGAGCGATCAACTGCCCATTCATGGGCGAGGTGATTGTTCCAACCATCTGCAACTGCTCAACGGGAAACTCTTCCAAATACTCTTTAATGCGATCGAAATCGGGCATGATAGTTGGCGCTACTACAACCTCGTCGTCATCCAAAAACTGTTGTGGCAAAAGCGGCACAAAAGGATCACGCTGCCAAGGGCCCTCATAGACAAAGGCTTCGTAAGCAACCAATTCAGGTAGAGGCTCAATTCCACCACCAGGCGCAGCCAGCTTCTCACGAACAAACTGTTTCAGATCGGACGAATCATCCACCCAGATACAACCCTGTAGTAGAGAGACTAAAAGCATGAAAAGGGTAAGATGTTTAGTTGCACGGTTCATCACATCACCCCTCATCGTCATAGCGATAGGTTTTAGCGCTAATGCTCATGGTAAGAAGATCACCATTTGACGGGCTGAGACTGAAGTCATGCAAGGTCACGATGCGCTTAACGCTGGCAACGCCCGATACAAACTGACCCATCTGATGGTAAGTACCCTTCACTTGGATGGCGATCGGTAACTCAACATAAAATGAGGACTTACGTTCTGGCTGCAGCGCAATGGAATCTATCTCAAGGCCCGCATTTCGGCCTGTCGCACTAATATCCTCTAAAAGCCCTGGCACCTCTTTCTCAGTAGGCAGTTGTGCCAGCATCTCGGCAAAGCGCAACTCAACATCCGCCATTTGACGTCTAAGTGCATCCAATGAGGCCACTTGGTAGGACTTCGCTTCAAACTGAGTTTTAAGTGTCTGCTCTCCAGCGACCTCTCTATCGAGGGATTCTTTTTGATCCATCACTAAGAATTTGAATCCGACGCCGTTTATGATGATGAACAAGAGAGCAAACACAATCACTCTCACACCGTATGGCCAGCTCCAAGCGTCGGATAGCTCTAAATTATTGATATCAAAGCCGCGGAATGCGCGTTCAAATCTCTGCTTTAAGGAAACTGAGTTCATTGTGCAGCCTCCTCAACATTAGGGCGCTCCAGAGGCACTCGCAAATTAAAACTTTTCAAACCATTCTGTGTCGTTACTTTTGACAAAGAGGGTTCACCAAACCAAATCGAATCATTTAATGTACGCATTAACGAAGAGACATCTTCATTGGCAACGGCCAGACCATTAATTGACATCTCTTGGCCGGACCGGTTGAGGGACTCATAGTGAATGCCATCAGGCATGACCTCTACCAATTCATCAAAGGTGCGAACGATAATGGGACGTGTACCCTGTAGCTCTTGAATTGCAGTGAGCCGGTCCAGCAAGCGTTCGCGCTTAGTCTTGAGCTCTTGAATCTCTCTAAGCTTCACATCAAGACGTGAAATCTCGCTGGTTAAATAAGCATTCCGATCCTGCTGACGATTTAGCATAAGCGTAAGGTAGTAGTAACTCGCTCCCACAATCAAAGCTGCCAACAGTGCTGTGACGATAAGTTGTATATAAAAACGTTTTTGTAGAAGAACATTTCGCTCTTCACGCCAAGGTCGCAGGTTAATGGTTCTCATATTGGCCTCCGACTCCACGCAATGCTAGGGAAAGTGCTTTAGTTAAAGCGTTCTTCTCGGCATTTAAGCGATCAACGTTTATTTGAGCGGCTATCTCAACCCTCTCAAAGGGATCTAATGCATGAACATCAATACCTAAATCGCTGCACAACTTATCGGTAAGACCCGGTAGAGAAGCTAACCCACCGGTTACATAAAGCGTCGACAGTTGCTCTTGAGATCCAGATGCAGAATAGAACTGTAAAGCTCTAGAGACTTGTTGAACCGCTGAATTAGCAAAGCTTTCTAAAAGGCTCATGAGAGTGTGATCAAGCTCTCCATGTCGCAGTTTTGCCGCCAATTCATCATGGGGCAAATCTGAAGAGCGTTGCAGTTGCTGTACAAGCTCATCACCGCCAAAGGTATGTTCACGATGGTAGCTAATCAAACCCTCTTTAAACGCGTAAAAGGTAAGATTATGAGCACCAAAATCGACAACCGCGCAGGCTCGCCCTGGCATAACCTCTTGTGGTGGAAGTGCTCTCTCATACACATAGGTGTCGACATCCACTGCATCGCAATGTAATCCAGCCAAGTCTAAGCAATCCTCTCGAACCGAAACACCATCGCGACGACAGGCCACAATGCCAATTCGATTAAATGATGGATTTCCTTTGACTGGACCCAACACCTCAAAATCCAATGCCACATCCTCTATCGGATAGGGAATGAACTGATCAGCTTCAATTTTAACCTGCTCTTCAAGGTCAAAACCGAAGAAAAGGTCAGAAATTTGTATCTCTTTTGTGATCACATCAGAGGCTGCAACAGATGTAATCGCTCGAGTTGCTTTTACGCCCGCCAAACGCTGCGCCTTAACTATAGCGTCAGCAACTTCTTCAGGTTTTTCTATACTGCCATCAACAAAGGCCTTTTCTGGTAGAGAGATAACGCCAAAGCCTTCCAGCACAGGATTCTTGCCACGAAAACTTAAAGCAACAAGCTTAAGTGAGGAGTTTCCGATATCGACTCCTAAAACGCTTTGTTTGTTACCACCAAACAGTTTGAACACAAAAATACCTAATAATTAGTGGATAATATCTAGCTTCACTCTAGACTAAGTCACAATAGTTACAAGTGACAATGTAGACCTACATAAAGTTCTCGTTATAATCCTAGCTCAATTAAATGAATTTGCAGATTAATGCGCATTATTAAAAAAATGATTAAATGGTTGATGGCACTCGCTGCATTTGGACTACTTGCAGCCGTGTTGGCGGCAGGCGGAATCTACTACTACTTCAGCCCCCAACTGCCCGATGCCGAAACCCTGCGTGAGGTTGAGTTTCAGACCCCATTGCGCGTCTACAGTGCAGATGAAAAGTTAATCGCAGAGTTCGGCGAAATGCGCCGAACGCCGATTAGCTATTCCGATATTCCTCAGAATTTTATCCATGCCCTGCAAGCAGCCGAAGATGCCCGTTTTTTTGAACATCAAGGTATCGATCTTCGCGGGCTTTTCCGTGCAGCCTTTCAGCTAGCGACCTCAGGCAAAATTCAAAGTGGTGGCTCAACCATCACCATGCAGGTGGCTAAAAACTTTTTCCTAACTCGTGAGCGGACCTTTGAACGTAAATTTGTAGAAATACTGTTAGCTCTCAGCATTGAGCAGTCTCTCTCTAAGCAAGAAATCCTTGAGCTCTACATCAACAAAATTTACCTAGGCCATCGATCTTACGGCATACAAGCCGCGGCACAGGTCTACTATGGAAAAACCATTGACCAGTTAAACATCGCTCAATTGGCGATGATCGCCGGCTTACCAAAAGCCCCCTCCGCCTACAACCCTATTACAAACCCGCAAAGAGCCCTGGAGCGTCGCAACTGGATTCTTGGCCGCATGCAGGATTTGGGGTTCATTACGAGTGCCGATTATTCCGATTCGGTCAATCAACCCGTTACGGCCACTTACCATGGCGCTGATATCGAGATCCCTGCGCCCTATGTCGCTGAAATGGTTCGTGCAGAGTTGTATGAAACCTATGGTGAAAAGATCTATACCGACGGTATGAAAGCCTACACGACCATAGACAGCACTATGCAGCGAAGCGCCAATCAGGCGCTCAGAACAGCACTGCTTGCTTACACCGAACGTCATGGCTACCGTGGTCCTGAACAGCACTTTGACTTAACAGAGATCGAGCCTTCGGCCCTGCTAAAGAAACTGAAAGCGACTCCAGCCTATGGTGGACTTGAAGCGGCGTTAGTGAAAGCGGTGGATGATTCAGAGGCGACCTTATTGCTAGGTGACGGCAGCGAAACGACGTTGCGCTGGTCTGGCATCAGCTGGGCTAAAGCCTACAAAGGTGTTAACTCAACTGGCCCTGTACCAAAAAAAGCATCCGAGGTACTAGCCGTTGGCGATATGATTCGAATTCGTCAAACTGCTGAAGGTTGGCGCCTATCGCAATTGCCGGAAGTACAAGGCGCGTTCATAGCCATCAATCCTGAGAATGGCGCTATTCAATCCTTAAGCGGCGGATTCAGTTTCTACCTGAACAAGTTCAACCGAGCTACTCAGGCTTACCGTCAACCCGGGTCTAACATAAAACCTTTCCTTTACAGTGCTGCTCTAAGCCGTGGCTATACGCCTGGATCTGTAATCAATGACGCACCCGTCGTGTTCCATGACGTTAGCTTAGAAGGCAACTGGCGCCCTGAAAACGATAACGGCAAATTTGGTGGTCCAACTCGGCTTCGTGAAGCACTATACCGCTCTCGTAACCTCATCTCTATTCGCCTTATGCGTGCTTTAGGTATCGAAGAGACACGGAACTTTATCCTCGATTTTGGTTTTGAAGAGGATAAACTGCCTAAAAACTTGTCACTCTCCCTAGGCAGCGCTGATGCCACACCGCTTCAAGTTGCAACCGGTTATGCCTCAATTGCCAACGGTGGGTTTAAGATTAGTCCTTACATTATTGAGTCGGTTCTAGATCGTGAAGGCCTGCCACTGTTTGCTGCTAACCCGAGTATCGCATGCGGCAGTTGCCCTGAGCGTCAGCAAGCCGAGTTAATTGCTCAAGAGCTGGCTGACATGGCATCAAATGGCTCGACTTCAGATGCACTAGCGAGCACCCCCAGTGAACAAACACTCGTGACGTTAACGGGGCAGCCTCTCGCTGAACGCCTACTTGACGAGCGAACCGCCTACATCATTCATGACATGATGCGTGATGTTGTAAAAAAAGGTACCGCCCGTCGAGCGCTTGCTCTGAAGCGCGGCGACCTTGCCGGCAAAACGGGAACAACGAACGACCAAAAGGACTCATGGTTTAGTGGCTTTACCCCTAAGTTAAGCGCAACGGCCTGGGTCGGTTTTGACCAACCGTCCCATCTTGGTAAGCGTGAATGGGGTAGCACGGCCGCACTGCCGATGTGGATCGATTTCATGGGTGATGCTTTACGTGACATCCCTGAAAGCTACCTGCCTGAACCTGCAGGTATAACGACGGCTCTGATTGACCCTGCTACAGGATTATTGGCCTACGAAGGACAGAAAAACGCCTACAACGAGATTTTCAAAGAGGAACAAGTACCGACTGAAGTCGCCCCTCAGCCTGGTAGTGAAGTGGCCACACCGACCTCAGAAGAGCTGTTCCGATAATCCGTTAGCGTTTTATAACACAGGTCAAAACACAAAAAAGGGAAGCCATAGGCTTCCCTTTTTTTGTACCTAAATCATTAGCTCAGTGGGTAGTTCTCTGGCATGCCTTTAACCGCAACACCTGAATCGATTGCGGCTTTAGCTACTGCATAAGAGACGGCGCCCAATAGACGTGAATCCGTTGCTTTTGGCAGGATGTACTCACGGCCAAACTCAAGGCTATCTAGGCCGTATGCATCCAATACCTCTTGAGTTACAGGCTGCTTAGCAAGATCTGCAAGTGCGATTACCGCGGCCGCTTTCATCTCTTCGTTAATGGCTGTCGCACGCACGTCTAGAGCACCACGGAATATGAATGGGAAACCCAGTACGTTGTTTACCTGGTTAGGGTAGTCTGAACGACCCGTCGCCATGATGACATCATCACGCGTCGCACGAGCAAGCTCTGGCTTGATCTCTGGATCCGGGTTAGCACACGCAAAAACAACAGGGCTGGCCGCCATTTTAGCTAGGTTCTCAGCCGATAGCAGATCAGGACCTGATAGACCCAAGAATACGTCTGCACCATCGATAGCATCTTCAAGTGAACGCTTATCCGTTTCAGTCGCGAAGATCGCTTTCTCAGGCGTTAGATCGTCACGGCCGGAGTGGATAACACCCTTACGATCGATCATGTAGATGTTCTCGTTGCGAGCACCCATGTTAATCAGCAGCTTCATACAAGCACTTGCTGCAGCGCCAGCACCTAGACATACAATCGAAGCTTCCTCTAGCTTCTTGCCCGCCAGTTCCAGCGCGTTGATCATACCGGCAGCCGTTACAATCGCAGTACCGTGCTGATCATCATGGAAGACAGGGATGTTACAACGCTCAATCAGCGTGCGTTCTATTTCAAAACACTCTGGTGCTTTAATGTCTTCTAGGTTGATACCGCCGAAAGTATCAGCGATACGAGCGACCGTATCGATAAATGCCTGCGGGCTCTCAGCATCCACTTCGATATCGATGGAGTCGATGTTTGCAAAGCGTTTGAATAGTAGTGCTTTACCTTCCATTACTGGCTTCGAAGCCAATGGACCCAGATCACCAAGACCCAAAATAGCAGAGCCATTTGAGATAACGGCTACAAGGTTGCCTTTTGCTGTGTAACGGTAAGCATTTTCAGGATCTTTTGCGATTTCACGAACCGGCTCTGCAACACCTGGAGAGTATGCAAGAGATAGGTCACGTGAAGTTTCAGCGGGAGTAGATAGTTCTACGCTGATTTTGCCTGGCATTGGAAACTCATGGTAATCCAGTGCTGCCTGTTTAAAGTCTTGAGACATTGTAGAATCCTGAATAGTTATAGGCCCATCTGCGTTATGCAGTTGAACTAGGTTATGTTCTTTATAAAGGTCGTTGGAGGATGATATAAAAATAACCTCCCAGTAGAAAGGTCTATTCAAGTAAACTGTCTAAGCAATTTGGCTTATAACCGTTTCACATTTTGATATGTCGTTGGTCTGAAACCGGTAACAGAAAAGGTTTGAAAACTGAGCGTGGCTTTAATGAATCGCGACGATCCAAAATCCAGCCTCGCACCTCCATTGAACCGCCGACTCGAAAAGCAAAGCTCTTGCCCCACGCTTTCGGAACGCGAACAGCCAATCGATCATCCAGCTCTAAATAGAGATACTTTTTAGTCACATCAATTTTCGTAATGCGTCCTGACACTAGGTTGAAGCCACCTTGGTCAATCTCTTCAGCGCGAGCAATCGATTTTGACCATACCCCTTTACCAAGGGATCTTGGTCTTTTTTCAGATAAAAAGAGACAATCCGCTAGTCGATCGTTCGGTGGGACACTGATCGCCCAACCCATACCCTCCTGAATCAAACGCTGAGAAAGTGTTCGTGATCCATCGAAGAGGTAACCCAACACTCGACCGTAACGATCTTTAGGTTCTCGTCCGAAATAGAGCAGCAAATCGTCAGACTCGTTAATCCATGACTGCAATAATTGCTTAGCCTGCAGAGCACCCTCTTCCGCTTTGGGCTTGGAAAAGAGCTCCGGGGTGTTAACGCCAATCAAGCGTACCTTTCGACCATCCATTAAATGGACGGTATCACCATCGACTACTTTGGCTACTCGTACTGACTCTGATGCTCCTTGGGGGATACAACTGCTCGCTAGCGCCGACTGACACGCAATAAAAAAGGCACTCGCAATGAGTGCCTTTTTAATGATCTGCATGCAGAGACCCAAATTAATTCTTGAGGCTGCGAGCACCGAAGCGCTTGTTGAAGCGATCCACTCGACCACCGGTCTGAGCTTCTTTCTGCTTACCAGTGTAGAAAGGGTGACACTGACTGCAAACGTCCACAGCCATTGTGCTCTCTTTCATTGTAGAGCGAGTTGTCATTACGTTACCGCAAGAACAGTTGAAGGTAACTTCGTTGTACTCTGGGTGGATACCAGCTTTCATAGTATTAAACCTCTATGTTTTATGTGCCGCCACTTAACGCTCATTGCATAAATATGCTGCTTAAGCACCGCACGACTGACGAAAAATTCGCCGGGAAATGTCAAGGCGCGCAATTATACGCAGGCACTGTACGAATAACAACCAGTAATCACTCAACCTAACGAAGCGGCTGTTTTAAACGGCCAGATGGGTGCTAGACTTGCTCATCGCATATTAGAAATCTTGGCCATGATCGTACGTGTCGCACTACCGGTTCCCCTCAACCGCCTTTTTGATTACGCCATTCCTTCAGGAGTGACTACGCCTTGTGTAGGGGCTAGAGTGCTGGTCAAATTCGGGCAACGCAGTTTGATAGGGATGATTCATTCTCTTAGCGATCAGACCGATGTCCCTCTCAGTAAACTGAAGCCTTTCGAAGCACTGCTTGATCAGGAGCCTTTGGTCAATGCTGAACAGATGCAACTCGGTGAGTGGGCAGCCGGCTATTATAAGTACCCGCTTGGGGATGCGTTAATTCATCTCTTACCCAACTTAGCCCGTAAAGAGCAAGCCCCCTTCTCAGAGCCAGATTATTGGCGTTTGTCCGATCAGGCCGATATTGAATCGCTTCCCAAACGAGCTGTCAGGCAACGCGCCCTGTTCACATTGATTGAAAATCGACAGCCCATCAGCACATCAACGATACGAGAGGCTGAATTCACGTCTCAAGTGCAGAAGGCACTGATTGAATCTGGTCAAATAGAGCAGTGTGATGCGCCATCAAATGTGCAACAGCATGCCAAATCCGTCCAACCGAGCAGTACAGGTTTAGCACTGAATGTCGAGCAAAAGCGGGCGGTTGATCACATCAAAGAGTGCGAGGGATTCAACCCGATCCTGTTGATCGGT
>Ga0102948_1000631_pt1 | contig 13950 bp, 12 predicted proteins | sample SalPonA_A_H2O_MG_FD_78211 | JGI IMG/M metagenome (GOLD analysis project Ga0102948, IMG submission 78211) | Water microbial communities from South San Francisco under conditions of wetland restoration - Salt Pond MetaG R2A_A_H2O_MG | ecosystem: Environmental > Aquatic > Non-marine Saline and... | reverse complement strand
CTGATCGCCACCCCAGTCTGCAGATAGCCCGAGACACGCTCAAGTACCTCCCTGTATCGCTGCGTGATTGACATCCCTGTCAATCAAGAGTCTCGGGCTATCAGCAGACCGGGGTGGCTGAAGCCTAGATGTCGCGATCGCGATCATATGAACAGAAATCTGTTCTTGCAGACTCTAGCGCAGGGTAATGGCCCTTGTACGAGGTCGATCCCTTGCGACTCCCTTCAGGGATGTTCGAGGGCAAGGATGCCCGAAACAAGCGCACAGGGACGTTCTCGTAGCGGTCTCTGAAGGGAGTCGCAAGGGGACGGCCTGTAGCGAGACCTTTATAAAGCTGAATATATGTGGAGTATATGGCAGTACTATCGACATTCCTGACTACATAGCATACCTAAGCCGATCTTAAGGAGTTTCCTCTTGCGGTTCTCCAATTGCATAGTTGATGGCCGGGATAACGAAGGAAACTACGCAGCGAAATGCTGGTAACGCCGTAATAAGGAAGCTAAATCATGCCTCAATTGTTCCTCAGCAGCTTATGTCACGGCTTTTGTAGCACAGATTTGTTAGTTCACTCTTGCACTGTGCTTAACGCTATCCGATGTTAATTCAGCTTTGCTTTCTTCTGAGGATATAACAAGTCAGGCTGGCATTGAAATTGAGTAGATCTTAATTTAGGAACGACCACGGCAGGTGCGTAAGGTGGCCTAGCTTCAGTATTCTAAAGCGCGCATTGCAAGCCGACCCGAGTTGCTTTAGCCTCGACGGATGCATTTTATAATTCTGATAATCGCAGTTGTCCTTTTCCTCTACTGGCGCTATTTTCGGCCGCGTCAGCTAGAGGTCATCGTATTAGCTGTGCTTGCCACGTTTGCCAGCATGACGCTTGTTGTTGTGATTACTGATGATGTAAAACTTGGCTTTATGTTTGTATTAACAATTATTGGTTGGAGCCGCCTATTTGTTTATCTGATGACAGAGAAAAAAGAGTCTAAGCTGGCAGTTAAACTGCGGCGTTTTTTGGGCCGTTAGAGTTTGTTCTGTCTCTCCCAGTACTCCTCAAATTCATCCGCCGGTACTGGCTTGCTGTAGAGGTAGCCCTGTGCGTATTGGCAACCCGCCGCTTTTAAGAACTCGGCTTGTTCCAAGGTTTCCACCCCTTCCGCAATGACCCTTAAGTTTAGACCCTGCCCAAGAGCAAGAATGGTTTTGGTAATCGCCATGTCATCAGGGTCATCAGGTACACCGCGGGTAAATGACTGGTCAATTTTTAGTTTATCCATCGGGAGATCTTTCAGATAACTCAGTGATGAGTAGCCTGTGCCAAAATCGTCAATGGCGAGTGACACGCCTAGCTCTCTGAGGGCATTCAATTGGTTGATAGATCGTTCAGACTTATCCATTACGAAACCCTCTGTTACTTCAAGCTCAATAAGGTCCGGTTGAATACCGTAAAGGCTGAGGAGAACGTCAAGGCGAGACACCATTCCGCCACGAGTAAGCTGCAGCGCTGCCACATTAAGCGCTAGATGTTTTAAATTGATACCTGATCTATGCCAGAGACTAAGTTGGCGGCAGCCCTCTTCCAAGACCCAGTCACCTATCTCAATAATTAGGCCCGACTCCTCCGCTATAGGGATAAAGCGTGCTGGTGAGACTGTACCGAGTACCGCGTGGTTCCACCTTACTAGTGCTTCGGCACCGACGATTTTGCCAGAATTGAGGTCTATCTGTGGTTGATAAAAAAGCTGTAATTCATTGCGTTCTATCGCCTGTCGCAAATCGTTCTCAAGTAATAGAACTTCAAAAGCCTTACGAGTGAGCTCTTCGGTATAGAAATGGTAGGTGTTGCGTCCCTGGCCTTTGGCGTGGAACATAGCAGCGTCAGCATTACGAAGTAATTCTGAAGCATTACTGCCATCTTCCGGATAAACAGATATGCCCATACTGGCCGTCATGTTGACAGTTTGGTCTGGTAGCTCAACAGGTAACGCTAAAACCTTTTGTATTCGCTCGGTAACAAACCCAAGCCGGCTCACATCGTCAACATCCTCAAACAGTAGAACAAACTCGTCGCCTCCTACTCTCGCAAGGGTGTCGTCATCTCGTACAATTTTTCTTAGATTCTCTGCGATATCTCGTATGAGTTTATCCCCCACAGAGTGACCATAGCTCTCGTTAATGTGTTTAAACCGGTCTAGGTCAAGCATCACCAAAGCACAGCGGCTCTTCGTGCGATTTGCATGCCGAATAGCCTGTTCAATTCGCTCTATTAACAGCGCTCGGTTAGGGAGGTCAGTTAATGCATCGTAGTATGAGAGGTGCTCAATGCGCTCTTCTGAGCTTTTCAGCATACTGATGTCAGAGAAGATACCGACGTAGTGGGTTATCTCGTCATCGCTGTTTTTTATTGAGTTGATGGTGAGTAGTTCGGGGTATACACGTCCACCTTTGGTTCGGTTCCAGATCTCACCACTCCAACGGCCATGCTCCTTTATAGAACGCCACATATTTTTGTAGAAGCTCTGCTCATGTCGACCCGACGAGAGAAAGGTAGGTTGTTTACGCGCGACATCCGAGCTGCTGTAGCCCGTTATTTGAGTAAAGGCATCATTCACCTCAATAATTCGCTTGTTTGCATCCGTCACCATGATGCCTTCTGCCGTATTTTCAAATACAGCAGCAAAGAGTTCGAGTCGTTGGTTAAGCCTTCTCAGATATGTCAGATCTGACAGTGTGATGAGTCGTCCGTAGTGAATCGCACCCACATCACTGAGCGCTTTTGTTTGGATTTCGAAACTGTACTCTTGAGCGCTGTCTTCGAATACTTCGGTGACGTTATCCTCAAAGTTTGCAAGTGCAAGAATCAACTCTCGATGCTGCGTGGCAGCACTTGCTAGCTGCTGCAGAGACTGACCAATTGCTGAACCGTGGATACCCGCTAGTCGGTAAAATGCCCGATTAGCTCGTTGTAGATGATTGTTATTGTCGAGGATCAGAATCGCCTGGTCGGCTTGATCTATGGCCGCTCTCCACTCCTGCTCTTGTATTTCTAACTGACGTTCAATCGCTCGTTGCGCCGTCATGTCGGTGATGATGGCGGTAAAACCGACCAAAGAGTCCTCTGAGTTGAAGCGGTAGTCCCAATCAATGCGAAGCCACACTGGCTGTCCATCACTGCGAAGATTTTGAATGATATATGGGCTTGGTTCAGGCAATTCGGCTATTAGGTGGCATAGAGTAGAGCGTAACTCTGCTCCTTCATCATCACTGCAGGCAAAGTCCCAGATTTTTTGGCCAACTAACTCGCCCGAGGGTATACCCAACATGTGATGGTGCGCTTCGTTGCTGAAGGTGATCGTGCCCTCGAGATCATTTTCCTGAATCCCGTGTGGCACAGCGTTCAGAATAGAGCGCAGGCGTCTTTCACTATTTGCCAGTTTGTGTGATGCCTCAATCTCTGCTGTTACCTCTTGGACAGTGCCGACTGTCTGTAGGGCGGTGCCGTCATTGTCATAGGTGGTTACGCCACGCTCGCGAACGAATTTAACTCGTCCGTCAGGCATGCATAGTCGGTGGGTTATGTCGTAGGGTATGCGCTGCTCCACTGAGGTGAGAAATGCCGCATTCACTCGCTCACGATCGTCCGGATGAATAATTTTTGAGAAAGTGCTTTGGGAGGCGGGTGAGATTGTCGGATCGAGTTCAAATAATTTGTAAACCTCGGGAGACCACCAAAGCCTGTGTTGCAACAGATCAACCTCCCAGCTGCCTACTTGGCTCAGGGATTGGGTTTTCGAAAGATGTGCATAGAGATCCGAAACGGTAGTAGCGGGTAGCGATCTCGAATCGTTCTTCAGAGGGGTTGCCATGACTTTTTGTTGCCTTCGCTACCACGTTAGTTGGGGGGTTTCTTTACTTTAGTAGAGCCGTATCTTTGGTCAAACAGCCTTTGTGACACATGTGGCAGTCGGGGCTATTAATTGAAACTTCTTAGGTTAAACTTGCGCTACCAGAATATTGAGAAGCCTATGGCACGTATAGACAACCCTCCTCGCAAGCCGTATCTTGCTCGAGGTGCCGGTGTGCACCGCTGTGATAGCTGCCGATTGCCTCTGCCGAGCTGTATCTGTGAGCACCGTAAAACGGTCCATGCCGGAGTTGAGTTTGTTGTTCTGATGCACCGCAACGAAACTTACAAGCCGACCAATACAGGGCGACTTATTGAAGCGACTATCGCTAATACACGTGTTATTCAGTGGCACTCAAGGCTTGATCCCGGTGATGAGTTAGCGGCCCTACTCGACAATCCGAGCTATCAGCCAATCATTGTCTTCCCGCCATCGTCTGATTATCAGCAGCGCATGATCGCGCAGCCCGATTCCTCTACAAGCTCGGCTAAACCGCTTTTTATCTTACTGGATGGTACCTGGCGGCAGGCACGGCGCATGTTTCGTCACTCAGTCTATTTGCAGAAGTTGCCAGTGATTAGTCTGGATGAGGCGCGGACGTCCACCTATTCACTACGCAAGGCGATTCATGAGGGTCAGCTCTGCACGGCGGAGGTGGCCGCAGCACTTTTGCATCAGATCGGTGAGGAGGTCGCGGGCGAGGCATTGGATACCTACTATCAGCGTTTCAATGCACACTATATCGCTTCGCGTCGTCGGTGGGCTAAACGCGACTCAGCTACCGGCGAGCGCATGGATTAGGAGCTCGATGTGAAGGGTGACTGAAATGCCTGACTTCAATTTATATGAAGGCCCCTTGCTCCAATAAAAAACCCGGTCACTTCGAGGTGCCGGGTTTTTTAATGCCTTGGGCGGTGCTACTCAGTGGCTTCAGCGCTCTCGCTCTGCTCCGCTTTATGCTGCTCCATCAACTGCTGTAGCTTCTGCTGGTACAGTGCATCAAAGTTTACCTGCTGTAGCATCAGGGCTGGGAAACTGGCTCTGACAGCGAGGTTGTCAACTGCTTCACGAGCGTAAGGGAAGAGCAAATTAGGGCAGTACGCGCCAAGTGTATGGTGCATCTGTGCTGGTTCGAAACCTGAAATCAGGAATATAGCTGCCTGATGCACCTCGATTAGGAAGGCAGTCTCTTCACCCACTTTAACGTTAACGGTCAGCACCAGAGTCACTTCAAAGTGGTTCTCATCAAGCTGAGCATTCTTGGTGTTGACTTCCAGATTGACAGCGGGCGCCCACTGTTGATTAAAAATTGCAGGTACGCCGGGACACTCCAGAGATGCATCTTTAAGGTAGATGCGCTTCATACCAAACTGTGGCTGTGGAGCCTGAGTCTCTTCTGACATTGTTAATTCCTTAGTTGTTATCGTTGCTGTTCTTTGCCAGTAATTCATCTAATTGCCCGCTACGCTCAAGCGCGTAGAGGTCATCACAACCGCCCACATGTACTTCGTCGATAAATATTTGTGGAACGGTACGTCGGCCACTGCGCTGCATCATCTGTGCTCGCAGGGCCGAATCCTGATCTACATCGATCTCGTTGTACTCCACGCCTTTCGCGTCGAGTAACATTTTGGCGCGCATGCAGAAACCGCACCAGCGCGATGAGTAGAGCTCTATATTCATTTCGCCACCACGGGCATATTCTGGCCGCGCCACTCAGTCATGCCACCTGATAGGCGTACGGCGTTGAAGCCAGCTGTTTTGAGTTTGCGGCAGGCTGTACCGGCGGTTTGGCCCATGTTACAAACCACAATGATTGGCTTCTCTTTATGAGCGTTAAGTTCGCTCATACGGCGATCAAATTCGGCCAGCGGAATGTTTAACGAATTGGCAATGTGGCCTGAGCCAAACTCTTTCTTCGCACGAATATCCACAACAACCGCATTCTCTTTATTCATCATACGCGTCGCTTCAGCTGGAGAGGCAGACTTGCCGCCCTTTTGACGCTCAGTGAAGATCAGCATCATTACGGTAAATGCCCAAGCCGACACCAGCAGTGGGTTGTTAGCGATAAAGTCGAACAGGTTTTCCATGGATCATCCAACTGTACAGAATTTACTAGGGGCGAAAGTATACCTCGGCAGGCCTTCGGGTATAAGAGGTGCCGTTAAATTTCAGCCAATACGCGTAGTCATAATCCAGCAGAGCCGGTAAAATTTGACCAACTTAAGTTGTAGACAGTCAAAAGAGAGCTCATGACTAATCGAAAACAGACAAAAGCGCTGCTTATCCTTGATGGTTACGGCGTTGAAGCAACTGAATCATCCGCTATTGCTGCCGCTAATACCCCGGTGTGGGATCGGCTGTTGAGTCAAAATCCGAATGCGCGCATCCAAACTTCGGGAATGGCAGTGGGTTTACCTGACGGTCAGATGGGCAACTCCGAAGTGGGACACATGAATATCGGCGCGGGGCGTGTGGTCTATCAGAATCTCACTCGTATTACCAAAGCGATTGAAGATGGCGACTTCTTTGAAAATGCAGTCCTGGTTAAAGCGATGGACGCTGCTATAAGTGCAGGCAAAGCAGTTCACTTGATGGGTTTGCTATCACCGGGTGGTGTTCACAGCCATGAGGAGCATATCTTTGCGCTGGCAGAGATGGCAGTTAAGCGAGGAGCTAGACAGGTTTACCTGCATGCTATTCTGGACGGACGTGATATGCCCCCGCGCTCTGCCGATGCATCGCTCAAGGCTGCCGATGAGAAGTTCGCTCAACTCGGTTGCGGAGCAGTGGCCACTGTCGTTGGTCGTTACTTTGCGATGGATCGTGATAACCGGTGGGATCGAGTCCAGCAGGCATACGATGCAATGACTCTTGGTGAGAGCAAGCACAGAGCGCTGTCGGCCACTGACGCGCTTGAAGCTGCTTATGCGCGGGACGAAAATGATGAGTTCGTCTCGGCCACCGTCATTACCAACGCAGATGGTAAGCCGACAGGGGTTGTGTGCGATGGCGATACGATGATCTGCGCTAATTTTCGGCCGGACCGTTCACGTGAAATCACGCGCAGCTTTGTTGAGGCCGAGTTCGACGGTTTCGAACGTCAGGCCAAGCCGAAGCTCTCTGACTTTGTGATGTTAACTGAGTACGCGGCAGATATTCCTGCCAGTTGTGCCTATCCACCCGAGAGCATTAGCAACGATTTAGGAGCCTATCTGGCGAATATCGGCCGCACGCAACTGCGTATAGCGGAGACCGAAAAGTATGCTCACGTAACCTTCTTCTTCAATGGCGGTGCCGAAGCGGTCTACCCGGGTGAGGATCGTATACTGGTGCCTTCACCCGATGTGGCGACCTACGATCTGCAGCCTGAGATGAGTCTGCCCGAGGTGGCAGACAAACTTTGCGAGGCTATCCGCAGCGGTAAATACGATCTGATCGTCTCCAACTTCGCCAATGGTGACATGGTGGGCCACACGGGCAAGTTTGAGGCCGCGGTTAAAGCCTGTGAGGCGGTGGATGCTGCACTGGAAAAAGTGCTTGTAGCCATGGCTGAGGTGGGCGGTGAGACGTTAATCACGGCTGATCACGGTAATGTTGAGTTAATGGTCGATCCAAAATCGGGACAGCCACACACCTCGCACACCACTTGGCCTGTTGCACTGATCTATGATGGTCCTCGCAACCAGTCTCTAAGCCTGCGTGATGGGGCTCTCTGCGACCTCGCACCGACACTGTTAAAATTGATGGATCTTCCTCAGCCCTCAGAGATGACGGGTGAGGCGCTTGCTGACTACTAAACAGGTGCTTAAGCATCTGCTTGTGCTGTGGATGGCTTTTGCTGTCGGGCCAGTAGCAGCACAGTCAGCCGTTGAAACCAACGATGAGCTCGACAAACTTAGACAGCAGATCACCAAGCTTGAGCAGCAGATTGATGCCGAGCTCGGTGATCGACAATCACTGCAGCGAGCCCTTCGTGATAATGATCGTGAAATCGCTGATCTGAGTCTGAGGCAAAAAGATCTGGAGTTGCGTATCACAGCGCTTCGCACTCGCGCCGGCGAATTGGATAAACGCCGTGTTCAATTGCAGACTCAGGTAAGTGAGAGTCGTGTGCAGATAGAGCAACTACTGCGTGAACAATACCAGCAGGGTCGTCAGCCTCGACTGAAACTGCTGTTATCGAACAAGTCCCCAACTGAACTGGATCGTATGATGCGCTACTACGACGGGCTCAGCGATGCGATTAAATCTCAAGCGGATACTTTTTCGTTGCAACTGCAGCAACTGGCGAGTAACAACAGGGATATTGACGAGAATGAGGCGGAGCTGAGAGCTGAGGGTGAGTTGCTGGAGCAGCAACAGAAGGCGCTGGAGACGGTACGGATTAAACGGGTTAAAACGTTGGCGCGTATCAACGATTCTATCGACTCGAAGAAGAGCAGGGTTGCCGGATTAAATGCTGACGTCGCTCGCCTACAAAAACTACTAGAGGATATCAACCGATCAGTTGATCTCCTTGAACTTCAGTCGGGCAGCGACTCCTTCGCTAATTCACGTGGTAAGTTGATCTGGCCAGTGCAGGGAAGTCTGCTGCAACGTTTTGGCTCAGATCGCAGCCGCGATGGAATTGTAATTGCAGTGGATGCCGGTAATACGGTTTACGCAGTCCACCCCGGACGGGTAGTCTTCTCCGAGTGGTTGCGTGGCTATGGTCTGCTGATTATTGTTGATCACGGCCAGGGTTATATGAGCCTCTATGGCCACAATCAGAGCCTGTTGCGTCAAACTGGTGACTGGGTTGCGGCAGGAGATAGCATTGCAGTGTCTGGCAGTAGCGGTGGATATACTCAACCCGCTCTATACTTCTCGATACGCCAGAAAGCTAAGAGTGTAGATCCACTGAAATGGCTCCAGCGGCAGTAAATAAAATGCCCAACAAACGAGGTAATCAGATGCGCAAGTTCCGTCCACTCATGTTGGGTATCGCGATAGCGGCAACATCAATTTCCATGCCGCTTCAAGCCGAAGAGAGCGAGCAACTGCCGCTTGAAGAACTGCGTATGTTTGCTGAGGTGTTTGGCCGCATCAAGAGCTCCTATGTTGAGCCTGTATCTGACCGTCAGCTTCTTGAAGATGCCATTCGTGGCATGGTGGCGGGTCTAGACCCCCACTCCTCCTATCTGGTGCCGGAAGACTTCACCTCTTTACAAGAGCACACCAGTGGTCGTTTTGGGGGGTTGGGGATTGAAGTCGGGATGAAAGATGGCATGGTGCATGTTATCTCTCCTATCGATGATACACCTGCCTCGCGTGCTGGCTTGCAGGCAGGGGACCTCATCATCAAGATCGATGATACGCCCGTGCAGGGTATGGGTCTGGATGAGGCAGTTGATCTGTTGCGTGGCGAGATCGGCAGCAAGGTAAGGCTGAGTATTCTGCGAGAATCCAGAGAGGCACCGTTTGAAGTTGAACTCGAGCGGGCAGAGATCAAGTCGAGCAGCGTTAAGAGCCGTCTGTTGGCCGATGGCTACGGTTATGTGCGGATCAGTCAGTTTCAGGCGAACACAGGTGAGGAGTTAGCCACAGCCCTGGATAAAGTGAGTGAAGAGCAACCGCTTAAGGGCTTGGTTCTCGATCTGCGCAACAATCCTGGCGGAGTGTTGCAGGCCGCGGTCGATGTCTCTGATGCCTTCCTTGAAGAGGGCCGCATTGTCTACACCGAAGGGCGTTTGGAACGCTCTGAGTTAAATTTTGATGCCAAGCCCGAAATACAAGTCGACATGAATGTGCCGCTTGTCGTGTTAATCAATGGTGGTTCAGCCTCCGCTTCCGAGATCGTAGCGGGTGCTCTGCAGGATCAGCAACGTGCGGTCATTATGGGCACACAAAGCTTTGGTAAGGGGTCCGTACAGACCATTCTCCCTCTGGCTCAGGATCGCGGGGTGAAGATCACTACTGCACGCTATTTTACGCCCTCCGGTCGTTCGATACAGGCGCAAGGAATTGTACCTGATGTGGTGGTAGAGCGCCGGTCACTCAATGATGCTGATACTCCCGCTGTTGAACTTATCCGTGAGCGTGACCTAGCAGGGCATCTGGAGAACGGTGACGAGACTAAACCCTTGGCTGCGGAGCTAAGCGGCGAGGACTTCCAGCTCTACCAGGCGTACACACTGCTTAAAGCGCTGAATATCGTAAGCAAGCGTTAAGACGGTAATTTTGCACTGGTGATGCGCAGTACCGAGCCGGTCCTGCGCACTCGCTATTCCTTTCTGGGACCGCTGCAAGCACATCCGTGTGCCGCTTAGTCTCGGGCGTCCATGCCCTCGAAAATCCCAGAAAGGAATAGCGAGCGCACAGCCCCAGAGGTTTCTGCTTAATAATGTTGTCAAAGCCCGCTAAAAGCTGGTGTTGGGCTACAAATCGAAGCGCGCTGGTGCCCAAGTGGCCGAAGCAGCTGTCAGGGATTTTTGGAGCCATGGATGGCGGAAACTAAGCGTTACAGGGACGTACTCGTAGCGGTCCCTGACAGCTGCTTCGGCAGCTTGGGCTAGCTTAGGCTATTCGTCAATCTTCCCACGCCCGCAAACCACCCAACCGGCTGCATTCTGCAGTGTGATCACAACTATCAGACCGATAAGAACCAGCGTCCAGCCCTGGGTTAGGTCGTAGACGAATCCAACCAGACTGGGTGTCATGCTGGCGCCGAGGTAGCCGAGTCCCTGCACCATCGCCGAGAGTGACGTAGCCTGGCGCATATCGTGAGTTTTGATGGCGAACAGTACTAGTGCCAGGCTGATCGAGCCACCACCGTAGAGCCCAAGCATTGATGTCCACACGAAGGCTAAGCGTTCGGGCATTAGCAGCAGGCCGAACATACCGGTAAGGCCTGTGACCAAGAGGAATAGGGCGAGGCTGCGCTGAGACTGCATGCGACTCGCAACCACTGGTATGAGAAACGAAGTGGGCAGTCCAACAAACGCCATCAGCGAGGCCAGGGTGCCGGCGTAAATATCACTGTAGCCGTTGTCCATCAGTAGCCGCGGCAGCCAGGTTGAGAGTACATAGAATACTGAGGACTGAAGTCCCATAAAGGCCGTCAGTGCCCAGGCCTTACGCAGTCTCCATACGCTAGCGGTGGGCGTTGGTAGATTCTTGGGCGTAAACTTAACGCGCATCATGGGAAGCCAAGCGAGGCCTGCGACAACCGGGAGCACTACCCATACCATCATCGGGCCTTGCCAGCCGCCAAAGTAGTCGCGCAAAGGAATCGCGCTGAAAATACCGAAGGTCGCGCCCAGTGTTAATACCAGCGTATAGAGTCCCGTGAGTGAACCGCTCTGCTTGGGGAATAGCCCTTTTACCAAGCTCGGGATCAGCACGTTCAGGATTGCGATGCCTGTGCCCAACATTAACGTTCCCAGCAGCATCACCGGGAAGTTTACGGGCAGTCTAAGGCCGGCGCCTGCAGCAATCAGGAAGATTCCGATCAGTACCGCTTTTAGAGGATCGACTCGCCGAGCGAGCGTAGGTACCATCAGCGAGATCACGCCGAAGCAGATCAGCGGCAGGGTCATCAACATACCAAAGGCAGATGCACTGACCCCCAAGTCGGCACGCATATCTGCAACAATGGGTCCTATAACGACCAACCCGCCGCGCAGGTTGGCAGCGGCTAGCATCAAAGCAAATAGCGCCCCAAAGAAAGCCCAGGGGCGATGATCAAAATGGCCTTGATGCAAGTTTAGACGCTCGCCGCGCGGAAAAGTCCAGAAGCCAGACGTGACCACTGCTCGGGCCAAAACTCGGTGGGGCGGCGCCGAAACTCGCTGCGCACATACTGGCGAATGCGGCCTTCGGCAGTCGCAATAATCAGGTTGGCAGCAGAGCCTGCTGGAATCTCGGTACGAGTTCCCGACCGCATCTCTGATTCGCGAAGTACCTGCTTGATTTGTGTCTCCAGGCGTTCAAATAGTTGATTTACCTGAGTGCGAAGACGATCAGTTTCTCCCGCTAGTGCGTCGCCACTGAGAATACGTGCCATACCTGGATTCTTTTCAACAAAGGCGAGTAACAGCGTGATCATCTGTTCCACTTGGCGTACTGCGCCGGCATCGGACTGAACGATTAACTTCACGCGACTGAAGATCGTCTCTTCAATGAAGTCGATCAAACCCTCAAACATGCGCGCTTTGCTCGGGAAGTGTCGGTAGAGCGCAGCTTCGGAGACGCCCACTTCCTTCGCTAATGCAGCCGTGGTGATACGTTGGCCCGGATTGCTCTCCAGCATGCCTGCCAGAGCCTGTAGAATTTGTTCGCGGCGCGAAACCTTTAGATCACTCATGCCTCAACCTTCAGACTCTTGTTAGTAATCAGAGTCCCAACACCCTCATCGGTAAAGATCTCCAACATGCAGGAGTGTGCCACTCGACCGTCAATGATGTGGGCCGAGGTGACACCCGACTTCACAGCGCTAAGTGCGCAATCTATTTTGGGGAGCATGCCCCCATAGATTGTGCCGTCCTCAATTAAAGCATCAACCTGTGCAGGTGATAGACCGGTCAGTACCTTGCCATCTTTATCCATCAGGCCCGCAATATTGGTCAACAGGATCAGTTTTTCGGCCTGGAGTACCTCGGCTATTTTGCCTGCGACCAGGTCAGCGTTGATGTTATACGAGGCACCATCCTCGCCAACGCCTATAGGCGCAACCACGGGGATAAAGTCGGACTCAACCAACATCTCCAGAACCTTGACGTTGACACGCTCAACTTCGCCCACATGGCCGATATCGATGATCTCGGGTGCCTCCATCTCTGGCGTCTTGTGCTTAACTTTGAGTTTGCGAGCCCGCAGGAGGTCGCCATCTTTACCCGTCAGGCCGATAGCTTTACCGCCCGCTGAGTTGATAAGACCAACGATCTCTTTGTTAACGGCACCGCCGAGTACCATCTCCACCACATCCATCGTTTTGGAGTCAGTCACACGCATTCCATTTACAAAGTGCGACTCAATCTTCAGTTGTTCGAGTAGATCACCAATCTGAGGACCGCCACCGTGCACTACGATCGGGTTGAGGCCAATCAGTTTGAGCATCACGATGTCGCGGGCAAAGCTCGCTTTGAGCTTGTCGTCGGTCATCGCGTTGCCACCATACTTAATCACCAGCGTCTTACCTACGAAGCGCTGGATATAGGGCATCGCTTCTGAAAGTACAGTAGCGGTAGAGATTGCCTGGTCGCGGTTAAGTGGCATGGCTGCCTCCTTGTAGATCAGTGAAAAGTTCTATCGGGTCGTTTTTCGCACCGATTTGAGTCAAATTTCGGTTAAATTCGGCAATAATCAGATTTATTTGCTCTATATTGTCGGCTTCGAAGCGGACAACAAGGGCCGCTTCAGTATTGGATGCGCGTATTAAACCCCAGCCAAAAGGGTATTCGACTCTGAGACCGTCAATGCTAACAATCTCATCTGCCGAGAAGTGACACCGCTGGAGCCTATCGATGATATCGAATTTCTCCGTATCATCGATATCGAGCCGCATTTCAGGTGTGCTCAGACGCTTGGGAAGGCTGTCTATCAGTTGATCTAGTGATTGCCCCCTGCGTTGCATCAGGTCAAGCAGACGCACCGCCGTAAACAGGCCGTCGTCAAAGCCGTACCAGTCAGCGAAGTAGTAGTGTGCACTTAACTCACCCCCGCAGACAGCGCCGCTCGCCTGCATTAGACGTTTCATCGGTGAGTGACCGGTTCGTCCTATCTGTAACTGGCCTCCGGCCTCCTCCACTATTGTACGTGTCAGAGCACTGCATTTGGCATCCATCAGTACTAGCCCACCGGGTTCGTTGGTCAGAATATCTCGCGCCAACAACATCAACAGCTGATCTGGCATAAGCATCCGGCCCGAGCTGCTGATAGCAACTACGCGATCTGCATCGCCGTCCAAAGCAAAGCCGATATCGGCCCTTTGCTGTAGAACAGCGCGCTGGAGGTCGAGCAAATTTTCGGCGATGCAGGGGTCAGGTGAGTGGTTCGG
>Ga0102948_1000628_pt1 | contig 13965 bp, 11 predicted proteins | sample SalPonA_A_H2O_MG_FD_78211 | JGI IMG/M metagenome (GOLD analysis project Ga0102948, IMG submission 78211) | Water microbial communities from South San Francisco under conditions of wetland restoration - Salt Pond MetaG R2A_A_H2O_MG | ecosystem: Environmental > Aquatic > Non-marine Saline and... | reverse complement strand
TGGCCACGCGCCGTTTCGGGGCGGCGCGCTTCGACCACGGGGCACAGTTTTTTACCACTCGGGAGGAGCGCTTTCATGCTTACATTGACGAGTGGTTGGCGGCCGGTGTTATCAAGGAATGGTTCCGGCACTCGCCGGAAGACAGCAACCCGGCTGGGTATTCCCGCTATTGTGGGGTAGATGGAATGACCAACGCGCCCCGGTATTTGGCCTCCAAGCTTGATGTCGAGCTCAATCACCGCGTCACCGAGCTGGCCCGGTCTGGTGATTTTTGGATTGCGATGACAGAGACGGGGGAGCGCTTCGCCGCCGAGCATATCGTCCTTACGCCGCCGCTCCCGCAGAGCCTCATGCTTCTGGATACCTGCGGATTGAATTATGCCGGAGCAGACCTCGCTGAGCTGAGGGAGGTGCGCTACGCGAAGGGGCTGGCCACACTCTGTGTTCTTAACGGTCCGAGTGCCCTTCCTGATCAGGGCTTTGTCAAACCGGGTGTGCCGCCACTGGCGTGGATCGCCGATAACCGCAAAAAGGGCATCTCTCCAGAGGTAACGGCCGTCACGATTCACGCGGATGCAGAGTTCGCCGAGGCGCACTGGGATTCGCCCGATACGGAGCGTGGTCCCCGGATGATCGAAGCAGCGAGCGATTGGCTGGGTTCCCCGGTGGCGGACTACCAGTGTCACCGCTGGGGATTCACTCAGCCGCTCAACCCCTGGCCGGAGAAATATTACACTGTTCCGGGGCTGCGACTGACTTTGGCGGGTGACTCGTTCGGCGGGGCGCGGGTTGAGGGGGCTGCGCTCTCCGGGATCGAAGCGGCGGAGGCGATTCTCAGAAACGTGGAATAATGCTCCGCGGCATGAAGTTGCGCGGATCATAGAGTGAGCGCCAGTTCTGGTTTTCGGGCGTTCCTGTCAGTTCAAACTCAAGGAGGTTCGGGATCGGGCTTCGAATAAAGTCGCCGAAGCGGCGCAGGTTCGAATCCGGGTTGCCCGCGTTTTTGAAAAGAAATACGCTGACCCGCATGGCGAGCGATGCGTCGCTTAGTCGAAACGAGCCAGGTGCCTCAATCCGGGTTCGCGGACCGTTGACTTCGAATTTGGAAAAATGGACCACGCCTGCCTCCATGCGAAAAACAGCGTCGATTTCGCTTAGGCCGAAGGAGGTAAAACCGAGGATCGTGTTTTGCAAAAGCTGGGAAAGCGGGCCGAAGAGTTGGATGGCATAGAGTTCATCATTCTCGATTCGCAGGTGCCCGAAGCCGTCAAAATCAAGCGGTGCGTCGACCGGGCCACTGGCATGCAGGGCGAGGTCGAGCTGCCCGATGCCTGCAGGGGTCGCCGCGTCGTCTTCCATTTTTTCTCCCTCCTTCGCGGCCTCCTTTATCTTCGACTGATTTAGCGGCGCGATTGCCTTTGCCTGATTGGCTCCGGTCAGCGTTCCCCGCAGCCGCACGTGGGCGGGCGTTTCTTCGCCAGTCAGGAGGTCGGCCTCGGCCTCGGCCGTGCCACCCGCATAGCCGAGGTGCAGATTTCGCAGGTAGATCTGATCCGGCCGCCCGAAAAGGTCGAACCCGAGGTAGTCGAGTGGCAGGCCCTTATAGCTGAGGGGGGCGGGGCAGGTTGCGGTTACATCGATGTAGCTCCGGCCTGCAAATTCAGGGTAAGCCTTGTTGAAGATGGCACCCTTTAGGGTCGCTCTCGGCAGAGCCTCGCTCTGGAAGTCGGCGAGCACGCGCGCGATATCCTCGTCGAAGAGCTTGCCGGCATCGCCGAGCGTTAGCTTCGTGTCGAGGGCGAGTCGGACCGAGAGGGGACCGCGCACGTCATCGATCCGTGAGGTAAATTGAATTTGGCCTCTCGCGAAGCCCTCGCCCTTTCTTACGTCGAGCCCGGTGATCTCAGCATACGGCCCGCGGCCCCAAACGATGAGCTCGCCCGCGTCGATCCGCACGTCCTTATAGGCGACGTCTTCTGCGGATGCCCGGCCGAAAAAGAAATCCGCGGTTTTGTTTTTTGTGTTTCCGTAGATCACGAAGTCGCCAAGGCCATTTTCAAACGATTCAAAATCAAATTCCTTGAAGATTCCCCCCCACCAGCGCGGGAGGATCGGGTTGTAGTCGTAAGGTTTTGCCGATCCAAACAAACTAATAAAATAGTCGTTTGTTTTTCGATCCAATCGGAAGCCGACATCCATCCACTGCCAGTCGCGGCGGAGATAGAGGCGGGGGAGATTGATGACGCCATCTTCATAGTTCGCCCGAAACCGGATATGCTGAAATAGCAGTTCCTCGATCTGAACGGCGTCGGCACGCGTTCTTAAATCCGCTCTCGTGAGCGCGAAACCGGGTTCAAAGAGCAGATCCAGATTATAGTAGGGCGCGCGCTGTAAAGCGATCGCGGGCAACTTTTCGACCAGTTGTGGCGGGGCGACCGATAGGAGATCGAGGTTGCCATCCACCGTGAGCGCAGCTGCCCTTGTCTCAAGATCAACCTCACCGGAGAAGGCTACCGCGCCTTTCAGGCCGCTCATGGAACCTTTGAAGTCGATCTTTGGGAAATTCTGCGGTCGGAGATCGATTCTTGGTGAATGAAGTGTAATACCTTCCACCCGAAGTTCCTCCGCGCTTACCTCCATGCTGGGCCATTCGCCGGAAATGATCGCATCCCAATTCTCCTGTTCAATCTTCGCACTCAGACCAACGGCTTCCGCTCCGTATTCGGGAAGTGTCACCTGATCCGCATCGAAGAATATCGAGGATTTTTTAACGATCTTCTGATCAACAATAGAGAGCGTTGTATCCAGAGTCAGGAATTGTGCGAAGATTTCAGGACGTTCGAACTGCCTGCTGCTAATCCGGCTTTTAATTTCAAAAGGGCGATCGTTCCCTCCTTCGATCTCGAATAAAATAGTCGGACGGGTCAAGCCTGTCAGAACGGCCTTTTCTTTTAAGAGGGTTGCCGCTTGTGTGAAGAAGGAGTTGGCCGCCTGCTTCACGTCGATGGCGTTTCGATCCGGCTTTAGATCGATCGCCCAGTTAGCCCCGCCACGCAGTCGAATGTCTTCGTGGAGCGCAGCAAAAGAATCGAGACGAAGGACTTCATCCTCTGGAACAAGCCGGAGCGCCGTCGAATCGAGTAGGGTTCTGTCACTCCCGTCGGGGGCATAGACAGCCGGTAGAATCAGCCGTCCCTGAGAGAGAACAAATTCTTTCAACGGGGTCTTTCTCTCGAGGGTGGGCACCCGGAACCCGGCATGTGCACGATCTGCGGTAAAGATAGGCCGTTCGATACCTTTTAATCCGATCTTGAGGTCACGTATCTGCAACGTTCCGGAGAGGGTAAAAGCGTAGCTGCCGGCACGAACATCAAGATTGTATGGTAGCCGTTTAGCGATAGTGCTGTTTATCCACTCCGTCGGCAGGGGCACGTGCCCGAAATTAAGCAGACAGTAAACCAGGCCGGCTTGCCCCAGTAGAAGAAAGAAAAGAGTGAGATTCAAAAGCCCCCGAATCATCCGTAGAGCCTGAATTTTTCCCCATGCGGACATGGCCTACTCTGCGGTCTCCGCTTCGATATCTGTTTTTAGACCTGAATCCGGCTCCGGTTCGTCGAGGGGTTCCGGTTCAGGCAGGGGCGTTGGTGTTGGCGTGGATGGAACGGGCTCTCCCTTTGCTTCGGGAGGAAGCGCTCTTGTATCGGTAAGCAGATAGAGCGCTTCGATCATTTCAAGTTTAAGCTCGAAGATCGTCGCATGCCCGGGTGACCCTCCGATTTGCTGCGTGCCGGAAAGTCGATCGGTGAAGACATAGTTGAGCTGCCGGCGTTGCTCCGTATCGCCGCCCGGCAGGATCACTTCTGCCGATAGCTCATACACCCAGGGTAGTTCTGTCTCCGGGTCGAGTTGATAGCTTTCCGCGAAGCCATCCTGTAAGTAGGACTTGACGTCGGCCTTTCGCAGGAAACCGAGGAGCCGGCTCGCCGCACCGGCCTCCTGGGCTGGCAGATTTTCCAGAACGCTGCTCCAACCAGTGTCCGGATCGGATTGGTAGCTCATGATGGTTTCTCCGCTCTGCCGGTTGCTCAGGGTGAGGCTGCGGATCAAAGCAGCCTGTGGCAGCGTTTCTATATTACGGTTCCGGTAGTGGAGCTTGTTAAGTGGAAACAGCTGAAGGGTGGCGCGGCGCTCGACTTCGTAGATTGAGCGTTTGTTTGAGGTGCGTGCGTAGAGCTTTCTGTTTTCCTCCTCAGGATGAGCAAGTTCAAGCACGAGAGGATCACTGGTGTCGAAACCAAGTGTGATGGTCCGCCGCGCCTCAGAAAAGCCAAGTTGATCCAAGTCGACATTATTTGGAGCATCGAGGGTAAATGCCTGAGCCCGGAGTTCCTCCAGATCGGTGATTAGAGCCTGCATCACCTCCGGGTCGGCCCGTTTTGGTTGGATCTGTCCTTCTCCGTAGCTGATGAGGACTTGCCAGTCTCCGGTCTCAATTTTTTGCAGACGGATTTCCCGCCCGCTTTCTTTGATGTAGATCGAATTCAGCTCCTCCCTTTCGAAGGTCATGAAGTTTCTCTCGCGGAGTGACTCCTGCGCCTGCAGGAGATTCTGGAAAGGTCGAGCATCGACGGTGAAGGCGACCGGGTTACCCTCCAGACGCGCAAAAAACTGCTGGGAGCCATTTGGCGGAGTCGAGGAATCAGGATTCCCGATCAGTAAGGTTTGCCTCCTTTTATTCCCATGAAGCGTGATGCGCATGAAGGGACGCTCCAACCCTTGAATGATCGGATCACTCACATCCGGCTCGATAAAACGGCCCGCTTTCAGAGAGGCGAGACTGTTGATAGTATTGGAAACAAGGGCTGGATCAGCATCAGCCGAGAGGGGTGCTTCGAAGCGCCACTGGCCGGCTGTATTTGCCAAGCGCACCTTCAGACCACCGGTATCCAGTTGATCGGAAGATTGAATCTGAACACTCAGTTCGGTGACTTCAAAAACCGGAATATCAAAGATGTCGCGGTCACGGAGATCATCCAGATTGAGAGGAATGCTTTCGACAATTTCACGGCCGACAACATAAACCCGCTCTCCCTCCGGCCCAAGCAGGTAGATATTGTTTCCGATTTCTGTGAGCTGTGTTCCCACGCTTAGTTTAATCGATTCATCACCCTCGGAGATGATAAGCTCTACAAGAGGTTCTTCCAGCCCGTAGTCCGCTAGAGTTTGTCCTGTGCTTAATATTTCGTTGACCGAGAAACTTGCCTCTTCCTCGATAAATTGCAGCTGGTTGAGTATACGGTTGACTGCAAAATAGTTAGCCTTCCAACGAGTGGGCTCTGTGATCTCCCAGTCGTTGCCGGAGCGGGTCAGCACTCTTGGGCGGTCGAGTCCGCTGCCCCGAAGTTCGATCCTGTCGGCCTCCATCACTTCGCTCCCTATGAGGGTGGAAAGCCCGGCTAGTGAACTGTCGGCCGCATCCGTTTTTTTACCCAGATAAACAATCAAGCCGAAAATGAGGAGGTTGAGAACAAGAAGAATAAGAGTGAACTTTAAACGCATCGTGAATTCAGGTTACTGGCGGCGGCGTATAATAAAAATAAAGCTTCCAAAGAGCGCGATGGTGATGGGGAGCAGCGAAAAGTAAATGAGGATACGGTTGAGATCTTTTTCACTCATCACAATCTGGTAACTTTCGAGTGGTCGTGTTGCAATGTTGAGTAGGCTGTTTTTCGAGAGAGCCCAGTTGAGGGTGTTGAAGAAGAGAGTCCGGTTACCGAAGGCGCGGAGTAGATTATTTGAGATGAAGTCGGAGTTTCCAAAAACGGCAAGACGGCCGCCGGGAATGCTGATGCCGAGTTCAGATCCGGCGCTACGGGTAGAAATGGTCGCAATGCTAACCGGACCTGGGAGATCACGGCCCGCGTCAAAGACCATCGGATCCTGCGTGCGATAGTCCCGCTCGGCCCAGCTTTGCTCCGACGTGCCGACGATCTGCTGCACCTGAATGCGCTCATTACCGACAGAGGCGGGGTCGGTGCGCACCGGGCGCGGTTGCCCGAAAAGAGCCGTGATCTGATAGTCAACCAATAGGTCGGTGATCGGATGCTCGGCGAAGCGTCTGATTATCAGGTCTCCGCTTTGTGAACGGAAGTCGGCTCCCGTGTCTTTGACTGCCATATCATCAACCAGGACACCCCAGTCGTAGAAGAGGTCCTCCATTCCGTGGCGGCGGCCCGGGTCGATCAGAACGATCATGCGTCCGTTTCGTTCCGTCATGTAGCGCCGCAGTTTTTCGACCTCTTCGGGCAGCAGGCTGGCCTGAGGAGAAGGGATGACCAAGAGGTCGGCATCCTCGGGAACCTGCGGGTCCACCGCGAGATCAAGGGTGGCCAGATGATAATTTCGTTCGCGGAGAAAAATTTCCAGCTGTGAGAGGCCACGAAGAGGATCGACGTCGTCGAGTCGCATCTCACCATGTCCGACCAAAAAATAGACTTTATCCGTCTCGTTATTGGCAACGTCGATCAGGGCGGATGTGATGGCCTGTTCACCGCGAAAGCTTCGCCTTTGTCCGTCATCTTCCGCATATAGCTCGGTAAGCGGAACTTCGCGGATGCGCTCACCCAGACAAACATAGATTGTATTCTCCCGGGGGAAATTATATTTGTTAACAAGTTCTTTGGCCCGCTGCCTCTGGCGATAGATATCGACGAATTCCACCTCTATAATGCCTTTGCCCAGCGCTTCGTATTCGCGCAGGAGTTTCTGCATATCAAAGTAGAGGGTTTCAATGTTTGGATCGCTGAAGTCCCGCGGCAGCATCACAAAAATGCTAACCAGCTCCTCAAGCTCGCGAATATATGCTTTTGATTCGGGAGCGAGCGTGTGGGATCCGGTATCCGTCAAGTCAAAGCGGTGGTAGTTTTTGGAGGCGAGATAGTTGAGCCCGAGGATGAGGCTTAGCCCGAGGATAATCTGGATGGCACGGTTGGCTGCGCGGAAACGGCGCGCGTAGCGGAATTCGTTGAATCGGCTGGTCTGCATAATTCGTGAAGTGTCGTTGCCGTGCTAGGCCTTCGCCTCAATTACAAGGGTGGAGAGTCCCAACAGAAGAAGCCCTGTGGAAGTGTAGTAGAAAAAAGGCCGCGTATCGATGATGCCCCGGGAAAAGTCGTCAAGATGTTCGAAAATCTGGAGATAGTTCACAATCGCATTTAACCATTCCGCCTGCCAACTTTCAGCCAGATTGCCAAGTTGCTGACCACCCACGACGACGACGAAGAGAGTGGTGAAGCTAAGCATGCCGGCAACCAGTTGACTGCGCGTCACGCTGCTGGCCATGATGCCAATCGAAATGAATAGAACGCCGCTCACTGCGAGAAAAATGAAGCTGCCGGTGATCGATGCTGTGTCTAGAAGGGCTCCAGCTTCGGCTGCATTCGGGTGAAGTTTCTGTGTGATGATTGGAAAGCCGAGGGTCAGCGCCCAGAGGAGGATGTAAAAAAGATAAGCGCCCGAAAATTTACTCAGGATCACAGCGACTCTTGACGCAGGCGTCGTCATCAGCGTATCCAAAGTTCCATTACTACGCTCGCCCGCGATACTCCGCATCGTCAGAAGCGGCACCACGAAGAAGACCGGTATCCAGAAAACTTGAAAAAACTGCACGATGGGTAGCACATCTGTCGCCGCATTGACCGAACTTCGGAGGATGGCCCAGTAGATGAAGCCCATCAGGCAAAGAAACAGCACGCCGGCAATGTAAGTTGACGGGTTAATCAAGAGCATCCTCAGCTCGTGTTTCAGAAGAATCAAAAAGTGTCGCATATCAAATTACAGCTGCCGCTTTCGGCTCGCTTGCGTCGGCCGGCTTTTTATCGATGGTTTCCTCCCATGAGCGTTTTGTGGCTGCGAGGAAAATTTCCTCCAGAGTTGGCTCGGAAGACGCCAGGCTCATGAGCAAAAATCCTTCGCGTTTGCCTAGTGCTCGAATGAGGTCGGCGCCCTTCACCGCATCGCTCTGCAGCCGAATCACCATGCGGTGGCGTCCTCCGTTCAGTTCGTTTGATTCGACGACGGCGCCATCGATCCCCGAATCCTTCAGGGCAAGGGGCACGAGGTCAGGAGAGCCTTCCAGCTCCGCCGTAAATCGGTTGCCCGGAAGGAATTCTTCGCGTAGTTCCGAACTGGTCCCGGCGGCGACAATGCGGCCGCGATTGATGATGATGACGCGGTCGCAGGATCGCTCAATTTCCGGCAGAATGTGGCTGGAGAGCACGACTGTGAGTTTACCACGCAGGTTATCGATTAGCTTGCGGATACCTTGAATCTGGTGAGGGTCGAGGCCGATGGTAGGCTCATCCATAATGATGACTTCCGGATTTCCGAGGAGTGCATCCGCAATGCCCACACGCTGGCGAAAGCCTTTTGAAAGCGTGCCGATAATTTTTCGCCGAGCCGTCCGGGCCAGGTCGCAAATCTGCATCGCCTCTTCGACCGTCTCCCGCAACTTGCGACTGGGAACTTCTTTCAGGCGCGCACGGAAGCGCAAGTATTCAACCACACGCATATCGTCGGGCAGCGGGTTGTTCTCGGGCATATATCCGATCTTTCTTTTGACCTCATGAGGATTTTGAGCCACGCAGACGCCGCCTACCCAAGCGGATCCTGAGGTTGCCGACATTATGCCGGAGAGAATACGCATAGTGGTGCTCTTTCCGGCACCATTCGGTCCGAGGAAACCGACCACTTCCCCGGGATTGACAGTAAACGTAACTTTCTGGATTGCATAAATCTGACCGAACTGACGGGTCAGATTTTGCACGCGAATACTCGGCGGTTTTTCCATGAAATAGGATTTAGTCTCTTTTAAGTGAAAGTTGTTTCTTTTCCTGGATGAGGTTGTCACGGGAAAAGAAGAAGATTGTGACCGGTAACACGGGCATCAAGCTCGGAATCTGCTTTCCGATTGGCTTCGATGGTTTGCGCAATAGGGGTCGATGCCTCGCGAGAGAGTTTAGCGCTTCGTTTTCGCGGTGTGCCTGTTCCAAGCCAGTATGCTGAGCCAGATCGCAACCACGAGGAGCCCACCGGCTTCATTGGGTTGCTGGGTAGCGGCGGTCATCTTTGCCGGGACGGGGGTGGCGCGGAAGATGCCGGCGAGGTCGAAATTCCCGACCGCATCCTGAAGGCGGAATAGGCAGGCGCCGATGGAGAAACCGATGCCGGCCGTCAGGACCGGGAGGGGGAGGGGGCGGCGCGCGTAGAGATAGCTTAAAACCGCGGTCGCGGCGTAGAGCAGCAACCAGAACCAGTTGTCGTGGTTACCGTATTGAGTCGCGTCGTTGATCTGCCAAAAGGCGAAGAGGGCGAAGAGGGTTGTTAAAATATAGCAGGCAGTTTTCATTTTATTTCTCGGCCCTCTGTAAAGCTGCCAGCCGGGACTTGCGATAAATTAATAAACTGCCACGGTCCCGAAATGCCCGAAAACGACCTTGAGAAAATAGCGCTGCGCAATGTGCGGAGCTTTACGCTGTTTCGCGTGTTTTTCTCGGCGCGCTTTTACTACCCGGTCTACGCCTTGATCTTTCTTGATTATGGACTGACGCTAGAGCAGTTCGGCCTCTTGAATGCGATCTGGGCGACGACGATTGTCTTATCGGAGGTGCCGTCGGGTGCGCTGGCCGATACGATCGGTCGCCGCAACCTTCTGATCGCGACCGGGGTGCTCATGATTCTGGAAATGGGGGTGCTGCTGCTCGCGCCGATTGATGGTGGGGCGCTTCTTTTTGGCCTTTTTATGGCGAACCGCATCATCAGCGGGTTGGCGGAGGCGGCGGCCAGTGGGGCGGATGAGGCGCTGACCTACGACTCGCTCAAGGCGGCGGGCATGGCTGAGCGTTGGGGCCACATTCTCGAGCGCGTGCAGCGGGACACCTCGCTTGCCTTTTTCTTCGCCATGATGATCGGTGCGGCGGTTTATGACCCGGACATGGTCAACTCGGTCTTTGCGTTTTTGGGATTCGGCCTGCACGTCGATCAGAGTGATTTGGTCAAGATGCCGATCCTGCTGACTTTTATCTCCGGTATCGTTGTGCTCATGATGGCGATCCGCATGCGGGAGGCCGTAGTGGAGAAGCAGGGCGGGCTGATGGATACGGTCCGGCAAAGCGGGAGAAACACGCTCGCAGCAGGCAAGTGGATCTGGGTCACGGCGCTGCCGTTCGGTATCATTCTCGCAATTATGGCGCTGGATAATGTCATCCGCCAGTTTCTGACACTGGCCAGTGAGTATTGGCGGGTGATTGGCTTTCCGATCGCGAGCTTCGGTCTGATTCTGGCCGGGATGTCGCTGCTCGGAGTCTTTGTGCCGCGTCTGGCGAGGATCATGGCGGATCGGCTGACGCCGTTGAAAAACTTTCTGATTATGGCGGGGCTGGTTTTTGTCGGCTTGGTGGGCTTATCCTTTGTGGTTCCCTATTGGGGCATCCTTCCGGCGATTTTGCTTTATGTTGACATGGGCATGATGAACTACCTCTTTAGCCGCTATATCAATGAGGCGGCTCCCTCCGAGCAGCGGGCTACCGTGCTCAGTTTTCGCGGACTATCTACAAATGTGGCCTACGGGGCGGTCTGTCTCTTCTACTCCCTGCTCATCGCGGGAATTAAGGGCCGGGAGGATATCGCCGCAATCGAAGAGCCCTCGCTGCGGCAGGAGACGGTCTTTATCGAGTCGCTGGGCTGGTTTCCCTGGTATTTTCTGGTCACGATCCTACTGGTCTTTGTCACGTATCGAATCCGCTTTTCGAAGAAGGGAGTTTTCGGTAATTGAAGCCTGGGCTTGTCGCCGGGCAGATTTGCTACCTACATTGCTGTAATGAGCGATTCGCGTATAATTTCTGCCTTCGAGAAGGCCCGTGCCGAGCAGCGTGCTGTCTTTGTGGCCTACCTCTGCGCGGGCGATCCTGATCTGGAGACTTCGGTTGAGGCCTGCCGTGCGTTGATTGATTCCGGTATCGATATACTGGAGCTCGGTGTGCCTTTCTCGGACCCGCTGGCGGATGGTCTCACCAACCAACTGGCGGCTCAGCGCGCACTGGAGAGTGGGATGACGGGTGAGAAGGTGCTTGAGCTCGTGCGCCGCGTTCGCGGCTTCAGCGAGATCCCGATCATCTTCTACACTTACTACAATCTGGTCTTTTCCAAAGGGAGTGAGGCTTACGCGGCGGCGGCCAAGGCGGCTGGCGTCGATGGGCTTTTAACGCTCGATCTGCCGCCGGAGGAGTCCGGCGAGCATCTCGCTGCCTGTGAGCGGCATGGCTTAAAGACGGTTTATATCGTTGCACCGACGACCCCCGATGAACGGCTGGCCATGATCTGCTCGGCCACGACGGGCTTTGTTTATTATGTTTCGCGGGAGGGCGTGACTGGTGAGCAGGCTAGTATGGCAGAGGGGATTGCCGAACGCGTGCAAAAGATCAAATCGCACAGTGATCTGCCCGTAGTGGTGGGCTTTGGCATCTCAAATTCCGGGCATGTGCGCACGGTCGCGCAGGCGGCCGACGGTGTCGTGGTCGGGAGCGCGATCGTTAACTGCATCGCATCAAATAAGGACGATCCGAAGGCAATCGTCGGTGCGCTCCGAGCAAAGATGGCCGCGCTGACTGAGGATGGTGCGCTGGGCAAATGAGCTTTGCCTTCCGATTGGAAATTCGGCTGCCGGTGGGCTAGGGTATCAGAATGCGAATCTTTGGACAAATCCTCCACTGGCTGCTGACCTGGGTTTATTTCGTAGCGATTATCTGTGGCGTTGGCGCTTTGCTCGGTGTCCTGACGCATCTCGGTTTCGGGCTGTTTTTTGCTGAGAATCCGGACTACGGCTTCCTCGCCGCCTTTGGATTTACGAATGGGCTTCAATACGGCGGTGTTTGGGCGGGCGGATTCGCGATCGTGCTCTGCGTGATTCGGGCGCACCGGCAGTATGAGGCGAACCAAAAGTTGGAAAATGAAAACAGCTGACCGCACCCTTGTCTATTTTGGCGGCTTCGTTCTCGGAATGTTGCTAGTCTCGATGATCCTGTCGCGCCGTGCCGCCCGCGATGAAGCGCGCACCGACCCTTGGCTCGCCCACAATGCCGCCATGATGGAGGCTGGGGCAGAGCCCCTGCCCGAGCAGGTGCACCCGTCGATCCACGAGGGGCTGATTATCGATTTTGGCTATCTGCCAAACGAGGAAATGGCACAGGAGCGAGTCTGGCTCCTTCGCTTTGACCAAAGCTATCCCAACGTGCGGGTGGTCGAGGATGTGACCGACGGCACGATCGCTTACATGGCCGCCGATCAGATCAAGCTAACCATGCGGGAAGGAATCGATGTAACGAAACTTCAACCCATGCTTGATGCGCTCGGTATTCGCTTGCGCATGTTCAACCGGAAGGAGCGGATCGCGGTGGTTGGCGTGCTCAATACCAGTCTTACCGCAATTCCCGATACGATTGAGTCTCTTAAGCCGTGGGCCGACCTGTTTGAGCGGTCTGAGCCCGACTGGATTCTGTTTAAAGGGGAGTGAGCCGCGGTAGCCCTGAAGCTGATCGCCGAAGCCCAGTTTCTCGCTTATCTCCAAGAGTAGATCATTCGCGTGTAGTAGCTCGTATCGAGTTTTTCTTCGGCGGTGGTCACGCTCTGATACTCGTTGCGGACGCCCATCCGGATCTTCCAGTTCTGGCTGCTGCCAAGCGGAACTTCGATCCCGCTGTCATGGACGATGCGGTAATTGCCAAAGTCGTCTATCGACGGTTCGTAAGTCAGGTCGTTTGCTATCACGAACAGGTTCTTGAATTCGTAATCATGCGCGAGCCCGAAGTCGATCGTGGGGCTGGACTCATCCTCGATGTCAGTAGTGAAGGCGGTATAGCGGTAGCCGAGACCGGAGCGCAGCACGAGGTTTTGCTTGTCTTTATTGATCAGGCGATAGGAGAGGCCCCCTGCCGAAGTGGAGCGAAATTTGATGTCATCGATCCGGTCAGTCTCCAGCTCCGTGCGCGCATACCAGCCGAGAATCTTACTGAAGAAGGACTCATAGGAGGCGCCACCGATTGCGCGGTCGTCGGTCTTGGTCTCCTCTTCTTCGGCCTGCTCATAGCGGAAGAAGAAAGCTAGCTCGTCGTTGGGGCCTTTCAGGCGTGCGTTGAGCCCGGTCGCCAGCGCGACGCGATCAGCATTTCCCTGCCGTCCAGTCAGATCGAAGCTGGCATCATAGCGCCATTCCCGCCGATTGCGTTTGACTTCCGGATCCTCCGCGCCAGGTCCCCAGCTCGCGGCAACCTTCGCAGTGCTCGTTTCGAGGACGCCGTCTTCAGAAGTGATCTTGAGTTTGCCATCTCCGGAGGCCTCGACCGGTCCCGACATGACGGTGCCGCTCTCAAGCCGCACCACAACCGGCTCGTCTGTGCTGAACGATGCGACCTGCTCCTGTCTGATTTTCAACGTCCCTGCATAGCTGGTTTCGAGGTGGATCGTTCCCTTATCGATCAAAGTTATCGTTCCGGTCAGAGTCGCACCGTCCTTGGTGACAACGGTATCGGCGCAGATCAGGCAACTGCTGATAAGAGTGAAAGCGAGGGCGTGGATGGATTTTGCAAACATAGCGGATCGGTATTTGTAAAATAAAAACAAAAGGGCGAACCCACCAGGGAGGTAGGTTCGCCCAGAAAGAATTTCAAGTGTCTACTCGGATTTGATCAGGATTTCCTTTGCGGAGAGACCCTGCTTGATCATGGGTAAAACGTGCTCGGTGTAAGGAACGATGACCTCGAGAACGTAGGGGCCGTCGTGCTCAATCATCTCGCGGATGGCCTCGCGCAGGTCTTCGCGTTTAACAACACGGCGGCCCTTTACGCCGAAGCCTTCGGAGATTTTAACGAAGTCCGGATAGATGGCGTCGATGTTATCCGGCCCGCCGATGTT
>Ga0102948_1000625_pt1 | contig 13982 bp, 14 predicted proteins | sample SalPonA_A_H2O_MG_FD_78211 | JGI IMG/M metagenome (GOLD analysis project Ga0102948, IMG submission 78211) | Water microbial communities from South San Francisco under conditions of wetland restoration - Salt Pond MetaG R2A_A_H2O_MG | ecosystem: Environmental > Aquatic > Non-marine Saline and... | reverse complement strand
TACAGTCTGGCAAAAGTGGATTGAGTGAGCGGATTGACGATGCTTGTAGATCTGGCGTTTTGCATCGCTGGGTCGTTGGGGCTTACAACAGAGGCCAACAGAGTAGGGTTGATCTAACCCTAAGCTCGCGTGACAGCCGCGCGAGTGACTCTCTACATTGTTGGCGGTATCACTCGCCCGAATGGTCTGTTTTCAGACATGAAAAGGGGAGCTAGGCAGCTCCCCTTTTTCTGGTGGCTTCACATTGATGCCTTGAGTTTTAAATGTACGAACTTGTTGTGCCTAAAGCGTCTTTAGGCCCACTCACCTGGGTAATCTGCGAACCCAGGGTTATCAGATACACCTACGACTTTCGGGTTGTTGATCTTCGGTAAGTTGATCACCATGTTGTCATCGCGCTCTGCCTTGAGGTAGTCGGCGATTATATCCCAGAGCAGCCGACCCTCTGGCGTACGGTTCACCGTCGCCCATCCAGAGACGCTATAGTTTTTGTCATTCTCAACCAGATCGCCATTATCTAGGCGCACTTCAGAGATACGAGATCCCAGTGGTTGAGTTGGATCAATGGTGTAGTCCAGACCGCCAACGCGCACCATATCCCCACCTGACTGCAAATACGGATCTGGGTCGAACAGGTTATCAGCTACGCCTTCGAGCATATCCTTGATCGCTTTGCCGGTCATATCCTGCACGTAGGTCTCAGAGTAGGTGGTTGCACACTGGTTCATGACATCATCCATGGTAATCCAGTCGCCCTCCAAGGTCGTGGTACCCCAGCGTACACCCGCCGAGAGTGCGATATCAGCTTTGTACTCCCAACGCAGCGCGTTACAGATAACCTGATCCCAGGTGCCCATGAAGTTACCGCGACGATAGAGTGTGCGGTCCGCCTTAGCGAGCTTCTCACTGAGAATCTCTTCGTAGGTCTTGCCAACGCGAGCAGGGTTGTTCTGCCACTTTTTGTTTCGTGCTTCGATGACCTGATCGTCGTAGACAGTCTGGCGCATCTGGTTGATAAAGGCCTCCATCTCTTTGTCGGCCTCCAGCCAGTCCGTGATGACCGGCAACTGCTTGTAGGTCATATTTTTGATCTGACCGCCTTCGATGGCGAAATCCATACAGCCAACGAACTTACCATTAGAACCGGCGTTAGTGACCCAGCAGTCGTTACCATCGACATTTTTAACTTTGATTGGCTGTGGCACACCGTCATGCGTGTGGCCGCCAAAGACAGCATTCAGACCGGGTACGCGCTCGGCCATCTTGATATCGACGTCCATGCCGTTGTGAGACACCAGAATGACGGCATCAGGCTGCTCTTCAGCCCGGATCTGCTCAACCAGCTCTATCATGTCATCTTCACGCAGACCGAATGACCAGTCAGGGAAAAACTCTTTCGGGTTGGCGTTAGAGGTCCTCGGGAAGGCCTGACCGATTACTGCGATGCGCGCGCCGTTGATCTCTTTCATAACGTAGGGCTGGAAGGCGTGGCCTGTATCCTCGTCAAACAGGCCTCGGCCATCAAATCGCTCTACCATTTCGAAGTAGCTATCGCCGAACAGTGAGTCCTCGAGGATCTTGACGTTCTGGCCAATAAAGTCCCCTTTGAACAGCGCAACGTTCGATAGAACCTCCTCCTCACGGTAGGTAAACTCCCAGTGACCCACCATCACGTCGATTCCGAGAATGTTGGACGCCTCAACCATGTCGACACCGCGTGTCCAGAGCGACGTGCCAGAGCCTTGCCAGAGGTCACCACCATCCAGAGTCAGGGTGTTTTGACGCCCGCCAGCCTGTTCGCGCAGGCGGTCAAGTAGTGTTTTAACGTGGGCGAATCCGCCTGTCCGACCGTACTTCTTAGCCTGTTCAAGGAAGTTGAGGTAGGTGTAGGCGTAGGCTTCTGGTGAGCCCTCTGCCAGACCCATCTCTTTGAGGAAATTCTTACCTACGACATGCGGCGCGCGACCGTAGGCATCGCCAACACCCAGGTTGATATTGGGCTCACGGAAGTAGACTGGCTTAAGCTGGCCGTGTACATCGGTGATATGAAGGATTCGGGCGTCACCCTGCATCGGGATGTCGTAGAAGCCGTTTGGAGCTGATTTGCCCGCGAGGGCACGTGCGCTGTAGATAGCCGGTATGCTACCCGCTGCTGCTGCAGCAGCCATCGCTTTCAATAGTTGACGACGATTCATATTTTACCTAGGTTCCTGTCTGCGAAAGGGCCTTCTGGCCGTTCGATGCACTTTACTGGTCCCCTTAAAACAAGAGGTCTTCACTTGAAGTTACTGCCCAGCGTTTTGGTTATATGCACTCTAGTTACATCCTTATTCTACCCAGTTAGGGCAGATGTTGTGAAGCCTGCGCTGATTGAGATCAGTGCATACACGACTGAAGTCGTAGAGATAGAGGTTCGCGCGAGTGTTGAAGCCTTGCTGACTGGTATTAACGGCCGTTTTCGTAACACAACTGAGGCGCCTAATGCTGGGGAGTATGACCGCTACAGAGAGATGAGTGCGCCTGATCTGCGCGAGGCGTTCAGAGATTTCGAGCCGAAGCTGCTCGACGGGGTTGAACTGCGTCTGGATGGTGAGCCAGTGCCGTTGACAATAAAAGAGGTCAGAATCCCGGAACCGGGTTACACCAAAGTGCCGCGTAATTCGGTCATTATTTTGCAAGGAGCCATCCCCCGAAATACGCAAGCGCTAACCTGGTACTACCCGATGGCCTTTGGCGATCATGCCACTCGAGTGCGTCAGGTTAACGTTGAGACTGAAGAGTACCACTGGTCCTCGCATCAGTGGATAAAAGAGGACGTCCCAACCACCCCTTACCGCCTAGATTCTGTCTTCACTAAGCCCAGTGTCTGGCAGGTAGTGCAGACCTATACTCTAAGTGGCTTTCAGCACATCATTCCGCTAGGGCTGGACCATATTCTTTTTGTGCTGGGTATCTTTCTGCTAAGTCCCCGCCTCAAACCCATTTTGCTGCAAGTCACGATGTTTACGCTGGCGCACTCTATAACGTTGGCACTTGGGGCTTACGGCATCGTGGAGGTTGCCCCGCGTATCGTAGAACCGCTGATTGCGTTGTCAATCGCTTATGTGGCGATCGAGAATCTGTTCTTTAGCCAAATCAATCGAGTGCGTCTGCCGGTTGTTTTCGGGTTTGGTTTGCTACACGGCCTTGGCTTCGCCACTGTTCTGAGGGACTTTGGCATGCCAACAGAGGATTTTCTCCTCGCCTTACTGGCCTTTAATGTGGGCGTCGAGTTAGGCCAAGTAGCCATAGTACTTGGTGCCTTTTTCGGCATCGCCATCTGGTTTAAGTCACCTCAAACCTACCAGCGGTATGTGGTTGTTCCAGCGTCACTCTCGATTGCTGCTATTGGGCTCTTCTGGTTTTTCGATCGACTTGAGATCATCTGAATAAACTCGAATCGATTAATGCTTCTCGCGTTGATCACAGCTGGTAGAATTGCGTCGTATATTTCTTTCAGGAGAAAGGTTGTGACTCATCGACTGTCATTACTATTCGTACTTTTGACGCTTACAGGTTGTATGGGATCGGGTACGGTGCCGCAACAGGGCAGCGCTGATCCAGTGCCAGCGACTCAGACAGAGTCTTCTGAGGTTGCCACCAGCTCGGCCCAGGTTACCGAGCCACCCTCTTCCAGTGTTGAACAGGTTGTGGTTGAACGAGAATCAACCAATATTGCGAATCAGATGGATCAGCTGATGGGACGCCTGACACTTCTACAGGAGCAGGTGATTAACCAACGAGCGCTGGTACAGCAGCAACTTGATTTGAGTCAGGCTATCTTACAGCGTGTGCAACTGATGACTAATACGGCGTTGATTGATGAGACTCAACCGGGACAAACTGCTCAGAGTGCTGAACTGCAGGCTGAGCAACTTGATGCCGCTCTGAATCAGCTTCTGCAGATTGCGAATGAGCTGCAGGTCAACTCTGCCTCTCCGACGGCGAGTTCGCAATGGGGCGTAGCGAGTGCAGTAACCAGCAAAGGGTGGATACTGATTCGCTACCGGCTTGATTCTGGCGAAAGCTGGATTGCCGAAAAGGGTAGCTGGACCCCGCTCAAGTCGGATACCCAGCCTCCAGCCGGGAATTATGCTGTGCAGATTGAGCGCCGTGATAGCGACTCTAAGGGTTACGTCGCCGTTCGTATCAACCGCGAGTCCGGTGATACCTGGTGGCTAAACGACCGTACGTGGCAAGCGTACTGATGGGTGAACGTCACCAGATTGCCGATCTTATTCAGATTTTTAACGATCTGTTTCTGCAGAGTCTCAACACAGAGTTGGTCGCGGGTGATTCCGAACCTGTCTATCTCCCTGCTGGGCAAACTCGACCTCACAACCAGATTATTTTTGCTCATGGCTTCTTTGCCAGCGCGCTGCATGAGATCGCCCACTGGTGTGTGGCGGGTCCTGAACGTCGTCAGCTTGAGGACTTCGGGTACTGGTACAAGCCCGATGGCCGAACCGTCTCAGAGCAGATAGAGTTCGAGCGCGTCGAGCAGCGACCCCAAGCCTACGAGTGGATTTTGTCAGTATCGGCGGGCAAGCGCTTCTACTTCAGTGCTGATAATCTGTCTGCCGGTCTGGGTGCGAGCGAAAGTTTCAAACAGGGGGTGCAGGCGCGTGTAATTCAGACGTTAGTGAGCGGCATGAATCCTCGTCTGCAAGCCTTAAGCGAGGCGCTGCGCACCTTTTACGACCAACCGCCACTCAGTACCGATCAGTTTCAACTTGAGCCGCTGGCGTGCGCCAGCTAGGCACGAAAGGTTAGAGCGCAAAGTGACGGTTTGTAACCATTGTGACGGGCGTCTGGGTGGAGCGAATTTTGCTGACTAGTGGGTCATTTTATTCATAGTTGGTCTTATGTTGACCACCGGCACTTCGAGTGATTGGGAAGTAGCATCACTGAGGTTAACTCTAAGATCGATCTTATCGCCTTCCACCAGGGGTCGCTTTAGACCAATGAGCATGATGTGCAGGCCTCCCGGCTTTAGCTTGATTTCGCTATTGGCGTTCAGCTTGATCTGATCGATCCGCCGCATCTTCATCTTTCCGTCCTCCGTCGAGTTGTTATGCAACTCAACACTGTCTGCGACGGAGGAGTCAACGCTCACTATGGCAAGATCAGTGGAGGTGTTATTTTTAACGTTCATAAAGACAGCACTGATATTGGCGCCAGGGGGGACCGCCCGGACACGCACTTCGTCAAAGCTCATATCGGCCTCCTGTGCCAGTGAAGCGCTTATCAGCAGTGCGGTTGCTAAGTATTTCATTTTCATCTCTTCATCGTCAGAGGTAGGCCAGTATTTTGCTGTGAAGCTCGTTAGGATTGACATCATGAGCCAAGATGTCGGCAAGCTGTCCTTCTGGATCAATAAGATAGATTCGCGCCGAATGATCTACGGTATAACCCAGAGCGGAATCATCTAACTGGACAAACTTGTAGTAAGCGCCGTACTGCTTAACGACGCTATCGATCTCCTCCGTGCTGCCGGTGACGCCAATAATTCGATCAGAGAAGTACTGGGTGTAAGCGTTGAGCTCGTCGACGGTATCGCGCTCAGGGTCGACCGAAATAAACAGACCGCGAACCTTTTCACGTTGTTCTTCGCTTAGTTGGTCGATTGCCTGGCGCATGACAGCCAACGAGGTTGGGCAGACATCCGGGCAGGAGATAAAACCGAAGTAGATGAGAACAACCTCGCCTTTAAAATCGCTCAGTTTACGTTCGCCATCCACTGAACTGAGTTGGAAGTCGCCGCCGATGCTGGCACTGGCATAGCGTGGAATCGGTGTCTTTGGACCCAAGAGCTCAAAGCTAGCCCAAGCCCCAACTAAAAGAGCCATGCCCAGCAAGACATAGGTGGTGGTTTTGCGCATCTCTTCTCCTTGTTGGTGTCTCAATGCGCTAGTGCGCATCAAACTCAAAGCGGTAGATCTGTTGCCGCTGGTGCTGTTCCAGTATGAGCCTCAGAACCCAGCGCATCATCCCTGTGGTGCATACTCCCAGTGACGCCGGGGCCTTCCAGACTCCCTCTGTTGGCTGCAGGTCCCTCTGATTGATGCCCATGTACATCGTTTTACCCTGCAGATCGATCCACACTCTCTGAGGCGCATCACCGCTCAGGTTAAACTCAACGTTGATCCCCGATTTTGAGGAGGGCGGTTGCGGTGTCAGAGTTAAGCTTGCCACACATCTGACTGTTGATAAATTAGGTCACGCTCAATTATTGGCGGTAGCAGGGATAAGATCAGGAGTAAACCTGCCACCGGCTTTTGCGTATACTGGGGCCTGGTTTCTAATACTGAGTTTTACCATCCATGTTGAGAGTTGTTGCTGACGAAAACATGCCCGCAGTTGAGGCGCTGTTCGGTGACTTTGCTGAAATCACACGCCTACCCGGGCGTCAGATGCAAGCAGCGGATCTGAAGAATATCGACATCTTGTTGGTTCGGTCAATCACAGGGGTTGATGCAGACCTGCTCTCCCTGAACAAGCAGTTAGGCTTTGTTGGTACTGCTACCATCGGGATTGACCATCTGGATACTCAATTGCTGGATGAGCGCGGAATTCGCTATGCCAATGCGCCGGGATGTAACGCTGATGCTGTTGTTGATTACACGCTTAGTGGTATCTACAAAGATGCTCAGGTTCGCGGACGGGATCTATCCTCACTAACGATTGCCGTAGTTGGGTGCGGTGAGGTGGGTTCACGTCTGAAAAAACGCCTTGAGGCGCTAGGTCATCACCCTCTCACCTGTGACCCGCTGCGTGCATCCGAGACTGACTTTCATCACCTACCCATTGATGAGGTGGTGCAGCGAGCGGATATCATCTGTCTGCATACACCATTGACCCGTCAGGGCGAAGCTCCGAGTCGGCACCTGCTAAACGAAGCTCGCCTGCGGCAACTCAAACCCGGTGCCCTTCTCGTTAATGCCGGTCGCGGTGCAGTTATTGATAACGCAGCGCTCCTCAGGGTGGCGACAGAGCGGCAGGATCTGGTTCTGATACTGGACGTCTGGGAGCATGAGCCCAGCGTGGATCCTCTGTTGGCGCAGCGTTGTTTTATCGCCACACCACATATTGCAGGGCATAGTATTGACGGTAAGCTACGTGGAAGCTGGATGCTCTATCAGCAGGTTTGCGACTTCTATGGCCTTCATCGGCAGTTTGAGTTAGCGGATGTGCTGCCATCGCCCCGAATTCAGGGTGTCACTCTGGCGGCTGAAGCGGAGCCGACACGACTGATGCAACTGGTCTATGACCAATGGGCCGACGATCGGCGTTTTCGAGCATCGCTGGCGACCGACGAGCAACAGCAACGCGCCAATTTTGATCAGTTACGTAAAAGCTACCCCTACCGCCGTGAGTTCGCGGCTCTGCGGGTTGCGGCTGCTACGCAGGAGCAGCATCAAGAGTTGGTCGCTATGGGTTTTAACTCTGAGTTGAAAGTGTGAGCAATCAAGAGTTAACGGGCAGTCCTTTCTGGCCGCAAGCCCTTAGTGATCTGCAGATCGCTGCCGGCACGGCGATGCAGTTGGAACAGACCAGCAGTGGTCAGCGTTTCAAGAGCGAGTGGGTTGGCGCAAGTCTGGGCCAGTACATCTATCTACGAGCACCGCAGAGCGCGAGTCGACTCTTACCGGGTACCAGCCTGAGAGTCAGAATGCTCCAGGATAATTGGGTCTGTGGCTTCACAGTGGCCTTGCAAGCACATATCAGCCAGCCTGAGGGACTGTGGGTCTTGGATTACCCCGCCACTATAGAAGTCGCGCGGTTGCGAGAAGATCGACGCCTTCCAGTCGCGATACGAGTAAGGGTCGATGGCACGGATCCCCTGGCCGGACCCAAGGGGGTCAGTGCACTGATCAGTGATCTGCATCTGCAGGGTGCATCAATTGAGTCACATATGCCGTTGGGTAATGAGGGGGATCAAATCTTTGTCACCACACGTCTCGCCTTTGCCGCAACAGAACATCTGGTGATGTTGGCAGGGAAAATCGTCAACTGCTCTGAGGCTCACCAAGCGTCTATCTACTCTTACCAGTACGGTGTGCGATTCGATTCTATGGATGATGAAACGCGAGTCTATCTGCGGGGCTACCTCGCCGAGATGCGTCTCAACTACCTCGGCTACGAACTTGGCTGATCCTGATGGTCCAGGTTGTCGCGTAGCGTCGTGACAATCTCTTTCACTTCAACGCTATTGTCTCGCAACGCCTGAACACAGTCAGAGTCGAGCTTACCTTTTGAGGCCATGTGGTCCATCTCGTTCAGTGCATCCTCGATCGACCAAGCCTGTTTGTAGGGGCGCACGCTGGTAAGTGCGTCAAAGATATCTGCTACGGTAATGATACGAGCTTCAATCGGGATCTCATCATCACGCAACCCATGGGGATAACCCGTGCCATCGAGGAGTTCATGATGATAGGCGATGATGTTGAGCATGACCTGAGAGTCCGCCAGATATGAGACTCGATAGTCATCAAGTACTTTTTGAAGCAGCTTTACGCCCAGTTCGACATGTTGCTGCATAATCTCATGCTCTTCGGCATCAAGGCGTCCGGGCTTCAGTAAGATTCGGTCGGGAATGCCAATTTTTCCAATATCGTGGAGTGGAGCGAAAAGGAAGATATGTTCGATGGTCTCATCACTGATATGCCACTTATCGGCGACCGATTTCGCAATAAGACGGGACAGGCGGGCCATACGGTTGAGATGCATGCCTGTTTCGAAATCACGCAGGTCGGCAAAATCCCTTGCCGCCTGAGCGGTTGCCAGCAGAGAGTGGACTGCTGACATCTCGCTTGAGATCGTCAGCATAATCATATTGCTGAACAGCAATAGATCACGTTGGACTCTATCTGTGAAGTAGGCTTTCTCGGCCGCATCGATAAAGAAAAAGCCATAAAAGTGGTGACCGGAGTTGAGAGGAATAGTGAGTGAGGAACCGTAGTTCTGCTCTAGTAGCCAGTCCGAGTGCATATTCCCGGGCTGAATCTCAGCGGCGATATCGTCGATGATGCGGCAGAGATTCTTAGCCTTGAGTTCGCTCAATGATTGGCTCTGGGACAGCGGGTACTCATACCCTGAGATCGCAACACCTGTTCTCGTGCTGTTGACAAACGTTTTGAGTAGATCCGTATCTGCATCGTAGAGCGCTACAGCGATTCGTCCGACTCCCGGAAGACGCTCGATAATAGTGCTGTGCAACTGTGCCAGGCGCTCACCCAGTGACTTTTCGGGTGTATCAAGACTCAGCGTTTGTGCAACCATAGAACCTCCTGAATTTATTGAAACAGTCTAGGCACAATTTTGACATTTGCGCAGTTTAAGGTATTGATCTGAGGCAAATACCAGAATATCAAGTAAAAAAAGGGGAGCTCAAAGCTCCCCTCGTTGGATCGAGTCTGCTGTTATTTCAGATTACGCAGTGCATCAATACGATCATCCAGTGGAGGATGGCTTGCAAACAATGCCATCAGGCTCTGCTTAGTATCGCTGGCAATACCAAATGCGGTTAGCTGCCCGCCCAGATCTTCTGACTGGCGCTGGGACTCGGCTTTGAGGCGTTGCAGGGCACTGATCATACCCGCCTGACTCCCCAGGCGAGCACCGGCCTCGTCGGCACGGTACTCACGACGGCGTGAGAACCAAGCGACAATTGTCGAGGCCAGAATGCCGAATACGATCTCAGCAATAAATGTGGTCACATAAAATCCGATGCCCACGCCGCCTGAGTTGTCGCCGCGGCGCAGGAAGGAGTCCACTGCATACCCAACGATGCGCGCCAGGAACATCACAAAGGCGTTCACTACACCCTGTATCAGTGCCAGAGTCACCATATCGCCGTTGGCAACATGGCCAACCTCATGTGCCATTACCGCTTTAACCTCTTCGGGCTTAAAGCGCTGCAGCATACCTGAGCTCACTGCCACAAGTGCGTCGTTACGGTTCCAACCGGTGGCAAAAGCGTTGGGCGCATCTGATGGGAAGATACCCACCTCAGGCATGCCGATGCCAGCTTTATCAGCCAGCTCAGCAACCGTATCCACCAGCCACTTCTCCTGCGCATTGCGCGGCTGCTGAATAACCTGAGTGCCGGTAGAGCGCTTCGCCATCCATTTAGACATGAACAACGAAACAAACGAGCCGATCATGCCGAACACCAGGCAGAAGATCATCAGTGACGTTAGATCCAGCCCGTTTGCTGTAAGGTATGAGTTGACCCCCAGCAACGACAGGGTAACGCTCGCAATCAGTATGATCGCCAGGTTCGTAAGTAGGAAAAGACCAATTCGCATCATTTTGTGCAAATCCTCATTAAGTTGTTTAAGTCGTTGATGGGGCTGAACCAAAGAAATTCAAGCACCCTCAGTTGCGCGCGATCATACCCAAGGATAGCTGACACTAATCTTTAAAACTTGCGCTGTCGCATTCCCAGGGACCAGATTCGAATCACTCGGTAAACCGATAGTTCGAGGTGTAGCGCTGCTTATACCCGCAGCAGACTCTTGATGGCAGGGATGCCATCACGAAGCCTACAGGATGTATTTACGGCGTGTCTGCAGCGGGTATAAGGAGTGCTGCACCGGGTGCGGGGAGATAAGCCACCAAGTCAGGGCCACAAAATTTTAAGGCCCTGACTGGTGCAACAACAGAGCTATCGGTAGGTCTTAAGAAACTTGGCAATACGCCCCACGGCTTCCTCAAGCATATCCACCTGCGGCAGGAAAACCAGACGGAAGTGCTGAGTATCCGACAGATTGAAGCCACTACCCTGAACCACCAATACCTTCTGCTGTTGCAACAGATCCAGCGCCAATTTCTCATCATTTTCAACTGGGTAGCGCTCTGGATCCAGTTTCGGAAACAGGTACATGGCCCCATCGGGTTTGACACAGCTCACACCTTCAATGTCGGTCAGCATACGGTAAGCCAGCTCTCGCTGCTCCCACAAACGACCACCGGGTACAATCAGTTCATTGATACTCTGGTAGCCTCCTAACGCGGTTTGAATCGCATTTTGCGCGGGTACGTTGGCGCACAGGCGCATGTTGGCTAGCATATCCAAGCCTTCGATATAGTCCCGCGCGCGATGCTTGGGTCCGCTGATAATCATCCAGCCCGAGCGGAAGCCAGCCGCACGGTATGTCTTGGACAGGCCGTTAAAGGTGGCGCAGAGCACGTCGTCACAGAGTGCAGCAATAGAGACATGCTGCGCTTCATCGTAGAGGATCTTGTCGTAGATTTCGTCGGCAAAAATAATCAGATTGTGCTGGCGCGCCAGTTCAATGATCTCTTCCAGCAGCGGTTGAGGGTAAACCGCGCCCGTTGGGTTGTTCGGATTGATCACTACTATGCCACGAGTGCGCTCGGTTATTTTGGAGCGAATATCCTCGATATCCGGGTACCAGTGATTGCTCTCGTCACACCGATAATGGCGGGCGTTACCTCCCGCGAGGCTGACTGCTGCCGTCCAGAGCGGGTAATCTGGCGCTGGGATCAGCATCTCATCGTTATCATTCAGTAGGCCCTGCATCGCCATAACGATCAACTCAGATACACCATTTCCGATGTAGATATCCTCGATACTCACATTGGCGATCTGTTTACGCTGACACTCTTGCATGATCGCCTTACGCGCGGCGAACAGACCCTTAGAATCACAGTAACCCTGGGCAGACGGCAGGTTGTAGATCACATCCTGAACAATCTCTTCTGGGGCATTGAGCCCCCAAGGCGCGGGGTTGCCGATGTTCAATTTAAGAATCTGATGGCCTTCCTCTTCAAGGCGCTTTGCCTCTTGCAGGACCGGGCCGCGAATGTCATAACAAACGTTGTTAAGTTTGTTGGATTTGCGTGTGACAGACATCTCAATCTCTGGGTTAAAGCTCTGCAGACGTTTGGGTTGCGTAGACAGGCTCGATCGTTTCAGTAAATGGTCGGACTACTAGGGCTATTAGAGGCTGAATTTAGGTGCAGCCAACGGGGGCCCAAGGCAGCAATCATACGCATTTGCGAAACGCAGGTACAGCCGCGGGATATCAATAACTGACTGGATTCAGGAGAAAATTCATGGCCTCGCAAAAAGTGGAAAAGATTAAAAAAACAGATGACGAGTGGCGTGCTGAGTTGTCGCCTCAAGAGTTTCAAATTTGTCGTCTTAAAGGGACCGAGCGCGCTTTCACTGGCGCACTTTATAACGAGAAGCGCGACGGCAGCTATTTATGCAAATGTTGTGGTGCTGAACTCTTTGGTGCTGACGCAAAGTATGATTCTGGCTGTGGCTGGCCGAGTTTTTATAAGCCGGCGGATGAGGAGATGATCGATGAGTACCGCGATACCAGCCACGGTATGATTCGTACGGAGGTGTGTTGTAGCCGGTGCGACGCTCATTTGGGGCATGTCTTTCCGGATGGGCCGGCGCCAACAGGTATACGCTACTGTATCAACTCCGCATCGCTCAGTTTCGTGCCGGAGGGTGAATGAAGTCATTTGATCAACTCGCCCGGCAGGCGCTGAATCATCACCCCGGGACACCCCTTGAAGCACTCTTGGGACCGCGCGCGCGCAGATCGAAGGAGCTTGTGCAGGTGAGTGATGATAGAGCGCTAAGTGCAATGACCTGGCGCATATTCTGCGCCGGCTTAAAACGTTCGGTGGTTGATGCCAAATGGCCGGCATTTGAGAAAGCATTTTTTGGTTTCGACCCGCAGAAGGTCTCTTTGATGAGCGATGAACATCTTGAGAAACTGATGCAAAATCGGGATTTAATCCGGCATTTGGGTAAGATCAAGGCCACACGCCTAAACGCTTTGATGGTTGATGAAGCCTCCCGTAAGGCCGGTGGATTCGGACGTTTTCTCGCTGACTGGCCGGTGGAGGATACAGTGGGGTTATGGCTTTTCTTCAAAAAGGAGGGGAGTCAACTGGGGGGGAACTCTGCAGCCTATGCGCTGCGCATCATCGGTCGGGATACACCTGTGCTGACCGATGACGTAGTAACGGCCCTGAAGGCGCAGGGTGTGGTAGACAAGCGCCCCAGTGCGCAACGCGATCTGCGTTTAGTCCAAGAGGCGTTTAATACCTGGCAGAAACAGAGCGGCGTTGACCAGTGTCAGATTAGCCGTCTGTTAGCGCACTCTATCGGTTGATCGCAATCGAATTCCCCTAACGGGTGCTCGGGTGAGGCAGGGGGGTTAGTTGGGTCAGAAACTCAGTCATGCTCTCGGCCAGTTTTCGTAATGGTTTTTTGCCAGGTAACTCCAGCCAAACTGATCCATCGTTGTTCATCAACGAGATAAACTCATCGGCGTCAGGCTCCGTGCAGGCGAAAAATAGCGTCAGTGGCTGGCGCATGCGCTGCTTAGTTAATGCATGACCAATCAGATTAGCCCTGAGGCGCTCCAACTCATCTTCGTTCCAGGCAAACAGCAGAGAGAGCTCCCCATTAGCATGGTCAGCGTAAATTGGGTCTGACCAGTAGGCAGTGTAATAAGTGACGATATCCGGATGAATTTCACACTCCAGAGCGCTGGCGAGGCGTTCGAAGAGGTCAATCGGTTGATTGATGGCGATTGGACACCAAGGAGTCGGCTCTCCTTCGCTGTTTTGCTCTAGCAGACAAGGGCTTTGCCACTGCTCTTCCCAAGGCAGCAGAGGCCAGCCGAGCGGGTGTTGAAGATCCATGTAGGCGGTCACGATACGATCTAGTTGATGTTTTACGCTCATTGCTTTGGTCCGTTGGTAGATTCTCAAAGTATGCCCAAAATACCTGCCAGATTCAGCTAAATGCCAAGCCTCTGATCAGAAAATAAGCGTCGTTGGATGATCTTTGAACAGCCGCTTAGCAAACTGAGGCTATTTGTTAAAAAAGTGATAAAAGCGTTTGACACTGTCTTAAAAGACATTAAAATTCGGCACCTGTTCTCGGG
>Ga0102948_1000624_pt1 | contig 13983 bp, 8 predicted proteins | sample SalPonA_A_H2O_MG_FD_78211 | JGI IMG/M metagenome (GOLD analysis project Ga0102948, IMG submission 78211) | Water microbial communities from South San Francisco under conditions of wetland restoration - Salt Pond MetaG R2A_A_H2O_MG | ecosystem: Environmental > Aquatic > Non-marine Saline and... | reverse complement strand
CGCGATGAGGCGTATATAAAAAAGAACCTTGGTGAGGGTGTAAACAGCATATTCTTTGCGATTGTAGTTGCAACCGTTATTCGTTCTACCACATTTGAGGCTTATACCATTCCTACGAGCTCCATGGAGAAAAGCCTTATGGTGGGCGATTTCTTGTTTGTCTCTAAAATGCATTACGGTGTGCGCATTCCGATGACGCAACTCAGTCTTCCTTTGGTGCACAATCGCATTCCGTTTTTAGGTACACCCTCTTATGTGAGTTGGCCACAGATTCCTTATTTGCGTTTACCTGCTCTAGAAGATGTTAAAGCAGGTGATCCAGTAGTCTTTAACTACCCGATGGATGCCATGCCGGTGGATAAAAAAGAAAACTACGTTAAGCGTTGTGTGGGTACTCCTGGTGATACATTGACCATTGTGGACAGAACCGTATTTCTCAACGGCGATGCCTTCAAATTTCCGGATAACAGCTATCCCCAATTCCTCTACTACATCAAGACCGATGGAACGAGCTTCAATAAGGAATGGCTTAAGAAAAAATTTGATATCAATTATTTGACTTCGGAAGAGCAACGAAAGTATCCAACAGATCAAGACGTATATCAACGCAGCCAAAATGAATACATCATGTTCCTTCAAGAACGTCATGTAGATGCGATCAAATCGCTACCCTCTGTTAAGGCTCTTTGGCCTATCAGCGCTGAACGACCTGGCACAGCCGCAGACAGTACTTTGCCCGCTGGACTTTTACAAATACAAGCAGGTCAAGCTGAAGAAATTTTATTTCCCAACCCAGATACTGGCCACGGTGAACGTCCATACAATGATACCTGGGATAACTTTGGACCAATCTACATTCCACAAGCGGGCGTGACCATTGAATTAACCGAGAAAAACCTGCATAGTTATAGAAGAGTCATCGCAGAATACGAAGGACACGATCTGAAAATAACTAAAGATAGAAAGGTGTATATCGATGGTAATGAGTCAACTACGTACACTTTTGAGAAGGACTATTACTGGATGATGGGTGACAATAGACACAATTCGTTAGACAGTCGTAAATGGGGTTATGTTCCGTCCGATCACATCGTTGGGAAACCGGTTTTTATATGGATGAGCTATGATAAGCACGGAGAGGGTCTGGCGAAAATCAGAACCGATCGTGTATTCACTCTGGTGAATGCTAATGGCGAGCGTACCAGTTATTTCTGGTATTTCGTGGTGTTTGTGATCCTCTATCAAATCGTGATTACAATTCGCAGAAAGCGCAAGGCTGCCTAATGTACGTTCTGCTCAGCACTGCCTACTTCCCTCCTATTGAATGGATGGCTCAGGCCGTTCAATCCAAAGGTGTTGTGCTTGAGGCAAATGAGCATTTCCAAAAACAGACGTATCGATCGCGCACTCACATTGCGGGGCCTAACGGTCTGCAAAAACTCAGTGTACCCGTTGAGCGGAAAAACAAAGCCATCAAAGAGGTTCAGATTAGCTACAGCGAAAATTGGGTGAAAGATCATAGTAAGGCCATTGAAAGCGCTTATGCAAATGCACCTTACTTTGAGGTGCTTTACCCGGATGTAAAAGCCCTTTTGTGCCAACAGTTCAAAACACTTTGGGAATTAAATACAGCAAGTATTGCATTGTTTTCGCAGTGGCTTGAACTAGAGCTACTAAAAGAAGAAACTTCAGAATACGCTGATAATACTGGGATAAAGGACTTTAGAGACATCCACCCAAAGCAAACTTCTCAGATGAATTTCCCGTTGTACGGACAAGTTTTTCAGCATAAAATTGGTTTTCAAAACAACTTGAGTGCCTTAGATCTGTTCTTTAACTTAGGGCGTAGCAGTTGGGATTACCTCAATGCGCTCAAATAACCATCACAGCAGTAAGAACCACAGCAACCTATGGACCTAACGTATAACAAAAACGAAGACGCCTTAAAGCTCCTACTTAGTGAAGTCAAGCGTCGCGAAGCCATCTTAGCCAAAGGTGGTGGTGAGGCGAAACTTCAAAAACAGCGTGATCAAGGTAAACTGACCGCCAGAGAACGTGTGGCAGCGCTTGTCGATGCTAAAAAGCCCTGTTTGGAGCTCGGTATTTTCGCTGGTGATGGCATGTACGAAGAATACGGTGGCTGTCCTGCTGGCGGCGTTGTCGTTGTACTGGCTTACGTCAAAGGAACGCAATGTATTATTGTTGCCAACGATGCTACGGTCAAAGCTGGAGCTTGGTTCCCAATTACCGGAAAGAAAAACTTACGTGCGCAACAGATCGCTCTTGAAAACCATACGCCCATCATCTATCTAGTCGATAGCGCAGGTGTATTCCTTCCATTACAAGATGAAATTTTTCCAGATCGTGAGCACTTTGGACGCATATTCCGAAACAATGCAGTCATGAGTAGTTTGGGAATTCCGCAAATTTCAGCCATCATGGGCAGTTGCGTTGCCGGTGGTGCTTATCTCCCCATCATGAGCGACGAAAGCTTGATCGTCAAAGGCTCCGGCAGTATTTTCCTGGCAGGATCCTATTTAGTTAAGGCGGCTATTGGCGAGTCTGTAGATAATGAAACGCTCGGAGGAGCCGATACCCACTGTGATATAAGTGGTGTAACCGACTACAAATGCGAGGACGATCATGAAGCCATCACTACAATCCGAGGATTAGTCGACAAGATGGGCGCCTTTCCCAAAGCAGGCTTCGATCGCACCACTCCCCTAGATCCTGAACACGCCACCACTGACATTTACGGCTTTGTGCCTAGAGACGGTAAACCCTTTGAAAGCCTACGTATTATTGAATGTATTATAGATAAAGAGAGTTGGCAGCCGTACAAAGAAACGTACGGTCAGACTATTCTATGCGGATATGCCAGAATAGACGGATGGGCGGTAGGAATTGTGGCCAACAATAGAGCCATAGTCAAAAATGCAAAAGGTGAAATGCAATTTGGCGGTGTGATTTATTCCGACAGTGCCGATAAAGCGGCCCGATTCGTAGCCAACTGCAATCAAAAGCGCATTCCGCTCGTTTTCCTTCAAGACGTCACTGGTTTTATGGTCGGTAGTAAGAGTGAACACGGCGGTATCATCAAAGACGGCGCTAAAATGGTAAATGCCGTGGCAAATTCGGTAGTTCCCAAATTCACGGTTATCGTTGGTAATAGCTTTGGCGCTGGTAATTACGCAATGAACGGAACGGCTTACGATCCTCGTCTTATTGTGGCTTGGCCCAATGCGAAATTGGCCGTTATGGGTGGTCAACAAGCGGCAAAAGTGTTGCTTCAAATAGAGAAGTCCCGTCTAAAAGGCAGCGGAAAAGAACTCACTCCAGCGGAATTGGATAACTTAAAGAAGGATATTGAAACACGTTACGAACGTCAAACCAGTCCCTACTATGCAGCTTCGAGATTGTGGGTTGATGCAATCATCGATCCTGCAAAAACTCGTGAATGGCTTAGTTACGGTATAGAAATGTCGAATAATAATCCGGAAATGAGACGTTACAATCCGGGTGTAATACAGACCTAATGAGAAATTGGATTTTTGTTTTCTTGATTGCGACTACCTCCGCTTTTAGTCAGGGTTTTGTGCAAAAAACGGTAGAAGCGAACTATGAGGGTACATTTGACCCAAAGTCAGCGCAAACCGAAGTCATATCTTTTCTCTACCCCACGGGCGCACCCGTACCCGGTGGAGATCAGTACAAAAGCTTTCTTGCCGGACAGAAAGCACTGCAGAACTACAAAAATTTCCCAGCAGCCCGTCAAACGATGAAAACGACGACTGCACCTGATCCAGTGGCAGGTTTTGGAACTCCCATCTATCGGTTAACGCCACAAGGCAATCCCTTTGATTTCACTGGCGGCATACCCAACGACAATGCCATGGCCATTAGTAAAGATGGAATTCTTTGCGCAGCTGTGAACAGCGTATTCTGGGCAATGGATACGAAGACAGGCGAACTCATCATGCCTTCTCCTGTCGGACTTTTCAGCTTGCAACAAATGGCGAACGGGTCTAGCTTTTCGAATTATTACGATCCTAAGCTTATTTACGATCCCACCACGGACCGATTCGTTCTCGTTTTTCTAAAAGATAATGATGCTGCAAACAGTCGGATTATCGTATGCTTTTCTTCCACAAACGACCCAACGGATCCCTGGTACATTTACAGCTTAACAGGAAATCCACTGAACAACAACCGTTGGACTGATTTCCCTGCTATAGCGCTCAGTGAAACGGGGCTTGTGATAACCGCTAACCTGATCATTCCAAACGTTAGTTGGCAGGTAGGCTTTGATGGCTCAGTAATCTGGCATTTGAATACATCTGAAGGGTTTGCCGGTGGCAATGTCAATGCAACGGTCTACACACAAATAGCGCACAATGGAAAATTTGTCCGTAACCTCCACCCTGTTCGAGGGCACGACAACATTAGCGATCAACTTCAGTTTTTAAGCAATAGAAACTTTGATCTTCAAAACGATACGATATTCTTGATCACGCTAATTGAAGGCACTTCGGATACTACCGTCACTGCACAAGCCTTAATAAGCAATGTACCCTACGGAGTGCCGCCGAACGGAAAACAAGGCGATACAGATACTACAGATGCTACTAAAGGGCTTCAAACCAACGACGGTAGAGTTTTGGGTGCAATACAAAAGGACGGTTGGATTCAATTTGTCAGTACCACAGCACATGGTGCGAATGCAAACGCCGGCATTTACCACGGCTTTATCGCAAATGCGCAAAGCCCTGATCCTAAGCTAACTGCTCGAGTTTTTACGCATCCAATTCGTGATTATGGATACCCAAACATCACCTGGAGCGGCGTTCATCCCAATCAAATTCAATGTTTAATTGGATTCAACTTCACTTCTATCGACGGACATCCAGGCATGGGTGCGGTGCAACTGGGGAACGATACCAGCTTTTCAAATCCCATCGATCTTATTAATGGAACTACACATGTTGATCGTCATAGTGACAGTTATGAGCGCTGGGGCGATTATTTTGCAGTTCAACCAATGTTTGATGAAAATGGGCAAATCATTCCGTCAGAAGCATGGATGGCTGGTTTTTATGGAGACGGTCCGCAGCAAAATAGAACCTTTATTTCGCAAGTCTTTAGCGCAGATACGGTTGTTCCCCTACACGAAAACGGGGGCCAATTGTTTCCCAACCCCGCCTACGATCAAGATATGGTTACCATTACCTTCAATCTCGATCAGAATCAACGCGTAGAAGCAAGACTGTTTAACGTAAATGGCGCGCTTGTTCAGGAGCTAACAGGTAGAGATCTTCCCGCCGGTCCTGCAGAATTATATATCCATTTAGGAACGCTGGCTGCTGGAAATTACATCGTTCGACTCGAAGGAAACGGTGGTTTTACAAAAACGGAACGTCTCGTTAAATTGTAACCTAGATTTGTTAACAATAGGTGAATTTTTGTTGAAAACTCTGATTTTCAGGATATAATTGGTATATTTATACCATTACCAAACCTAAAAATATGTTCAACAAAGAATTATTACGTGAGCGTCCTATCACGATTATAGAAGGACTGCCACACACGCAACTCGAGGAAGTTACAGAGACGCAAGTCGAAGAACTCTTCACTTAAGAAGAACGAGGCCCGAAAGGGTCTTTTTTTTTGAGCCCTACTCTACAGTACGCTTGTTCTTGCGGAAAAGAAAACTGATGCCATACACGATGGATGACGTACCGATACTCACAAAAGCAATGGCTGGATTAATTTTACCTTGCTCCACTATCATGTAAATACTGACTCCAAGGGACAGTACAGTCATCACCAATAGTGACCAAACAACGCTTCGTTTATCGTGTTTTCCTGCCCAATCATAAAAAATGACCGGGGCTATTCCTATTCCCAAGGCTTTAAACGTTACCACGATATCTTCTATGCGTTGGAAAAAGAGTGCGATCAATAGCGCAAAGAAACCTACTCCGACAAGCGCCCAACGAATGCGCTTAATGCCCGCACCAGCGGACTCCTCCTTGTTCGGGAATAAGTCATTCGTGACATTTAGACTAAGTAAGAAAAGATACGTGTCAGAGGTGCTCAAAATGGCTGCAAAGAAGGCAATCAGTACCGCGACTTGAAATTCTGGGGGGACCAATTCAGTGAAGGTACGAAGCACCATCATTTCAGCATGTTCGTTTGAAACGCCTGCACCAGCCGGGAATTGGGCACGTGCGATGAGTCCAACGTAAGTCAACGCCACCGTCAGTAAAATATTCACGCCTGCTCCTACACCAAAGCTCTGCTTGACTACTTTTTCATTCTTCATCGCAAAGACCTTTTGCCAATAGTCTTGTGTGGCGAACGGCGTTAGTATCCCAAGAAGTAAAAAGGCAACAATATTGACAGGTCCAGCATTAAACGGTGCATACATTTCAGGGGGTACATCCCCTCCTTTTTGTAGCGTAAGTGTAACCAGTATGAGGACTAAGAAAATGACCAAGAATTGAAACATATCCGTCTTCACTACAGACCCAAAGCCGCCCACCAATAAATAGACCATAACACATAGTAACATTCCAAGTTTGGCCCAATTCACTGCGATTCCGCCCAATTCATTCAGCAAATTCGATCCAACCAGCAACTGCGTGCTTAATAATCCTACGTACCAAACGAAAATGACACCGATCACCCAACGCGCTGTTTTACGTCCATAACGGAACACAAAATAGTCTGTGAGTGTGAAAAACTTATGTTCTATACTTAGTCTATACAGCTTTAAAGCAAAAGGTATAAACAACAGAAAGCCAAGCGTATAACCTATAAATATCCAAGCTGCTGAGATGCCGTAGATGTATACGAAACTCGTGTATACCATAAGTGTTACTGCACTCACGAAAGTGCCACTCAAAGTCATCAATGAAGGGAAAAAACCTAAGGATCTGCCCCCTAAAGCAAAATCATCGACGCTATCCTTAGAAGTCATGCGCCCGAGGATTATTCCCAGTAGCGTAAATCCTACGAGTACTCCGATTAAAGTGGTTGAACCAATCATAACAGCGGTGTTTGCTGTGAAGATAAGGTAGAATTTTCTCCAATATTTAGAACAAAAAGATTAATGCCTTGTTTTAAGCGAAGACATTTGAATCTATGGCCATGACGCGATTATTTATTTCCACTGCTCTGCTCTTCGTTAGTGTGATTAATCCACTGCATGCGCAGTGTTCCTACACCCTGAATCTTTTTGACTCGTTTGGAGACGGATGGAACGGTAATACACTGTCAGTAAGCAATTCAAATGGGAATTCTACCTCATATACCCTTTCATCGGGCGCCTCTGCGACCTTTCAAATTTCAAGCAGCACAGGAGATACCTTGTCTTTCGCATGGCAAGGCGGCGGTTTTTATGCCGATGAATGCACCTTCACGATTATCGATAATTCCACAACGAGCACGGTATATACTTCACCCGCAGGTAATTTATTATCGACCAGCACTGCTCAATTTTCCAGCATTTGCACCTTAACAGCAAATTTTACGCCCTGTCTGTATTCCAGTCCGTATTACGAAGCCTTTTCAGGATCGGGAGGTGGATGGATTGCTCCTACGAGCCAATTCAACATTGGGTCGCTCAATGGATGTTGGGACAGGGGCGCGTATACTACGTACAATTGGATCAAAGCCCCATCACCTTCATCTTCCCTTGCAAATGTCACTGGCCCCTCTGGCGACCATACTAACGGTGGCCAAGGCTATTTAAGTTGTGATCCATACTTTTTTGCCGCACCCGCAGATTCCTCCGCTTTGATCACGCCTTATATTTCGCTCGCCAACGATTCTGCACCGCAGGTTTCGTTCTGGTACCATCTTTTTGGGTCGGATATTAAACGATTAGAATTGTCAATCACCACGGATACAGCCGGGAGTTGGACGGTACTAGATTCTCTATTTCCAAATACCGGTGCGTTCGTTTCTTCAAGCAGTCCGTGGCATCAAGCGGTCTATTCCCTATCGGATTATATCGACGATACCGTTGCCTTTAAATTCACTGCCTACCGTGATTTAGCAGGCTTGAACCAAGGCAATAATTCTCGAATCAGTATTGATGATTTTGCAGTCACAGAAGATTCGCTCGCCTGCAAAAAACCGAATAAGGTGCGCTTAACTTCTTTAAATCTTGGCAATGCCCAAATCGCTTGGGATACCACAGGTTCGATCTTTTATGAGGTACAATGGGCTCAAAGCACTTCCGCCCCCACAGGTGGAAATATTTCGCTAGTTACCACGAACCAGTTCAACTTGAACGGTCTGGCACCAAATTCCTCCTACACCTTGCGGGTTCGTTCATTGTGTGGAACGAGCGACACTTCGGCTTGGTCGGAGTACATCACTATTGAAACGTTGTGCGGGTATTTTACCGCGCCGTGGTCCGAAGATTTCGAAGGAAGCGATTGGGTAGCACCCTTGAGTTGGTTTGACCAAGGGGACTTCGGTAATTGTTACTTAGATTCGGGAAGTTTAGGATTTTACTGGAAGGTAGCTCGCGGACCAAAGAGTGTGGATGAAGGTCCTAACACCGACCATACCCCCACTGGGAATGGGAAGTTTCTTGCAACCAATTATAGATTCGGTTCGACAGCCCCGAACAACCTCTCCTTCACGACGCCTTGGATTACCCTAAATCTTCTAACCAATCCAGAATTAAAGTTTTGGCTGCATGCCTTCTCAAATGCGCAACCGAATAATGGACCTCCGATCTCTTTCGGAAAATTGACCGCTTTCGTAGAGCAGTTGAATGGATCAAAAACAGCAGTATTCGATACCACAGGTGCACTGCAAGGCACGCAAAGCTCGCCTTGGAAAGAAATCGTAGTTCCTTTAAATTACAGCGCAAGTGATACGATTAGATTGACCTTTTCTTACACACCGCAACAACTTATTGATGGACAACCTTTTTCTATAGATGATATTTCTGTTGAATCTGCCCCGAGCTGTCCGCGACCGAGGTATACTAAAGTACTCTCGACAACTACAAACGATGCGCTCGTCAAATGGAATTCAGGTGGAGCAAGCAACTATCAGCTGCGCTTCAAAAAAACGAATACTTCTGCGTGGACCATTGTTAATACAGCTAGTACACAATATTTAATCACCGGACTCGATCCGAACACGAAGTACCAATGGGAAGTAAGAGACAGTTGCAGTGCAACCGATAAAAGTCTTTGGGTCAAAGGCCCTACCTTCTTTACGGCTTGTACTGTATTTACTGCTCCTTACACCAATAACTTCAGTGATAATCAATGGCAGGGCCCCTCCTCTTTTAAACCTTCAGGGCAAATAGGGAACTGTTTCAGTAGATTCGAAGACGACAGTGACGGCTACTTTTGGACCGGAGCGCGCTCGGGGTACGATCATTACGTCTTCACGGGTCCATTAACGGATCATACCGGCGGAAGTAGCGGCTATTTATTTACTCGAGCTTTAAATCAAGTCGTTGATACTGCTGCAATTGAATTACCGGCAGTGTATTTGGGTCAATTACTATCACCTGAATTTTCATTTTGGTACCACATGTTTGGCTCGAGCATTGGCCAGTTAAAGGTCTTTGCACGTTCTCCAGGCGGAACAGATACACTATTAACTTCTTTTTCAGGGCAGCAGCAATCCAACTCTACTTCTGCGTGGCTTAAGAGTACGTCTTCACTTGCTTCTTTTTCAGGCGACACTGTGATCATCACACTCCAAGGCATAAAATCGAGCGGTACGTTATTCTCTCCATTATCAGCGGACATTTGTATCGATGATATTGCGTTTGAAGGAACGCTTAATTGTCCCACTCCAACCCTATTCACCGCAAGCGCCATTACTGCAAATGAGGCAACGCTATCTTGGCAAGGGTCTTCTCCTGTGAGTATTATCGAATATGGACCAGTAGGATTTACATTAGGTACCGGTCAAATTATAAACCCTGCTACATCACCCTTTACACTAACGGGACTGATGCCAAACACATCTTACACGGTTTATGTTAAAGACAGTTGTGGGTCCAATCTTCTCAGCACAAACGCTACATTAAATTTGACCACACCTGCCTGTCCTGCAGTGGTCACTCAAGGAACTGTCACGCTTTCGGGAAGCACAGTCAGTGCTCAAAACACGGGAAGCACCTACGCTTCAATGCTCTGGTTATGGGGGGATGGCGCCAGTAGTTCAGGCACTTCGTCAACGTATACTTATCCATCACCAGGGGTTTATACCGTACAACAAATAGCCTCAAACTATTGTGGAAATACAGACACCGCTTTTTACACCGTAACGGTTTGTGGGATTGTAACAAGCCAATTCTCCACCACAGGTAATGGGCAAACAAAAGTCTTCAATGCAAACGCATCAATTGGAGCCGGCTTGACTTACAATTGGAATTTTGGTGATGGATTCACTGGCAATGGAGGCAGTCCATCACACACGTATGCTGCACCAGGAACCTATACCGTAAACCTTGTCGTTACAGATGCTTGTGGCACTACTGCTAGCTCGAGCCAAACGATCACCGTTTGCAGCACTGTACAGCCCAGTTTCACCAGCAGCACTGCGGGTTCACTATCGTTCAATTTTACTGCACAACCTGCAGGGCTTCTCACATATACCTGGAGTTTCGGAGACGGGACCACAGGAAGTGGTACATCCGCTAACCATACTTACGCAACCTCGGGAACCTTTGCAGTAACCCTAACCACTACGGATAGCTGTGGCGGTTCCTATACCTTCGTGGATACTGTATCTACTTGCCCTGCGCTCATCGCTAATTTCACGTTCAATATAGCCTCATCAGGTGCAAACGGCATGTTGGTCCAATTCTTTGCTAATGTATCAGGTAGCTCTGGACTCATTTGGAACTGGGGAGATGGCACCCAGAGCATTACCCAAGCCGCAAGTATTTCTCATCAATATGCCTCTTCAGGAACAAACTATACCATTACATTAAAAGCCTACAACGACTGTGGGGATACTATTACCGTTGTGAAGAGTCTCAATGACATTGGGCTTAGCGAACCAGGTACTTTTGAATATACAATCTATCCAAATCCGGTTACAGGACCACTTAGCGTCGAATTTTCAAAACCGCTGACCGGTTCGTATGAAGTTTTTGATATAAGAGGAAAGATCGTACGTTCGGCACAATTTTATCAAAGCAGCACGCTATCTGTTTCTACCTCAGATCTCCCCGTAGGGTCCTATGTGGTACGAATTCAATGTAGCAACTTTACAACAAACGCTCTCATCTTCAAACAATAAGAGGCAGTGCAGACTTGACAACCCAAAATACAATCATGTAATACCCCGCTTTGGAAAAAACTTCTTGTATAAATAAAAACCCCCTTCAGTACTCGAGTAATGAAGGGGATAAATAAATTTAGTTAATGCTCGACTAGGTAACTTACTTCAAATCCTCGTTTAAAAGCATAGGAGCCGATCCATCGGTAAAAATCAACTTAGCATTTGGTGAGTTAGATAACTTTTCAAAAACTTCTAAACTTCTCCACTTAATAATCTCGTCTGTAAGACCTTCTGCCAGCACTTTCTGAGCGTCCCTTGTACCTTCTGCTTCAATTTTCTTACGTTTTGCTTCTAACCGCTCCTGTTCGAGTTCAAACTCCATACGTTGGGCAATTTGCTCTGCCTCGAGTTTACTTTCAATAGCATCATATAATCCGGGCGGAAGGCTTATACTTTTCATCAAAACCGATTCAATTACGAATCCACGGTCGATTAATAAACTATCCATGTGTTTGCGAATAGCTGCTTCAATCACAGCTCTCTGGCCACTGTGCATGTCTTTTGCCATGTAACGCGAACATACATCAGCGGCAGCAGACCTGAACACACTAAGAATCATGACTTGCTCATAATTTTCACCAACGGTCTGTATTACGTTTGGTGCTTGGCTCGCCTGAATATGATACAATATTGAAATTTCAGCAAGGACATTTAATCCTTCTTTCGAAGGTAGGTTCAAACGAACCTCCAAATTTACCGTCCTTGTTGGAACCGCAATTACTCTTGTGATAATTGGGTTCAATCCTACCAATCCAGGCTGAATTACCTTATTATCTAATTTTCCTAGTTTACTCTTCACTCCGACGGTTCCTGGAGCGACAACTACACAGGATGTGAGCACTGAAGCAGTGAGTAAAGAAATGATTGATTTGATGCTCATAAAAACTTTGTTTTAGACTAGTTAAGAAAACAAAATTTATGCCATGCAATATGATAGAAATTAAACCTGTGAATACAATTCGAAGTTTTATCGCAAAAAAAAAATCAGGCGTTTTCGACACCTGATTTCTTTACCTCTTAAAAAAGTAGTCGGGATGACAAGACTTGAACTTGCGACCTCACGCCCCCCAGACGTGCACTCTACCACCTGAGCTACATCCCGAATAGGGCGCAAAGATACTGCGAAATAGAGTTTCGATGAATCCTTAGTGACGTATAAAGTCTAAAACAACTTTGGACCATTCTTCATCACCTATATCCCATCGCAAACCGTGCCCTGCACCGTCATAAACAGCTTCTTGATAGTAGGTGCCTTGATGCTTTTGCATCGCCGCTTCTGCAGTTTCTATTGGCGCAACGGCATCTTCCGTACCGTGCATCCAAAGCAATTCGCCCGTATAATCTTCCATGTTTTGACCTAGATCAAACTTATAGCTCGTTATCATTGAAGCTGGAAGACTTAAACCTGTCGCATTTTGCATGATGACATTCGCTGTACTTTGAGGCACTTCCATGACCAATTTTTGAACAGGGATTCTTGATCCACCAGCAGCGGCGGGTCCTGCAGGTAGTGAACCTAAAGAATTGGCAACCACTACCATTCGTTCACTTGTTAGGCCTTGTGATTGTAAAAAGGAAAGTACCGCGTCATAATCAGCAGCCATGGATTCTGCTCCTGTGGAGCGCCCGGTGCTCCATCCGAAACCACGGTAATCATACATGATGAAACCGTAATGATGCTTGTTTACAAGGTTTGCAAAAAGCCCGGCCGTTTGCCAATAACTGTCCATTGATGGTGTATTCCCGTGAAGAAACACAATAATCGTATCCGTTGCGATTTGAGCGAAATCACCTACATACAATGCGTAAATGGTATCCTGAGTACCCGATTCTAAATCCAAGAGATGAATTTTCGACTCATCCACCTGAAATTCGGGATCTAAATAAGTGTTCTTAAAATCATAAGTGCCATCCCCACCAGCAAATAGAGCACCACTCACATCAGCACATGAACTTAGCGCTATTGCTGCTAAAGCTATAAAAAGAAATTTTTTCATCACTAAAAGTTTATTGCAATACCATAGAAGAAGCCCTTCCCTCCTAGACCTGATGTGTTGGGCACATAGGCTTGAGGAATGTGGATTTCACGAGTCGGATTAAGTATTTTATATTCCAATTGAGCTTCGAACCATTTGTAACGTAGCCTATAACCCGCACTAAAAGACGGCGCGAGGATCTGCCCTCTACCAAAGTCCGCTAAGAACCAAGTCGGATCCACCCAGGTATTGGCCGAAGCGTTTACGATGTGTGGTCCTTTTTGCCAATAGGCATTGATTCCAGCCTCGGGATAAAATCGGAACGCGTAATCTCTCGTACTCATGAAGGCTTGGCCTCCAAAGCCCCAGGAAACGCCGGGCATTAATCCATCTTGCGGGATCCAAGAGCGAATTTGGCCACCTTCTAACTGGACCGCTCCTAAAAGCAGGCTTGAAAATTGAATACCTCCATAATTTGTTTTAGCTGCGGAAACTCCTTTTGCCGCATAGGCACCAATGACTGGTAAATACCCTTCATTAATTTGTGGACGACCCTGCGTCACACCTATCTGCCATTGTCCTTCTTCCAAAGGAACCACTACTTTAGTTGGAGTACAACCAGTAGCAATGATGAGGGCGCCTAGTGCTCCCAATAGTGTCTTTCTAAGCATCGTTT
>Ga0102948_1000623_pt1 | contig 13985 bp, 12 predicted proteins | sample SalPonA_A_H2O_MG_FD_78211 | JGI IMG/M metagenome (GOLD analysis project Ga0102948, IMG submission 78211) | Water microbial communities from South San Francisco under conditions of wetland restoration - Salt Pond MetaG R2A_A_H2O_MG | ecosystem: Environmental > Aquatic > Non-marine Saline and... | reverse complement strand
CCTGGCGCATCAGGAATTTCAAAACCCCAGTAGGGCGCGTCTCGAGAAATATCCCACTGCTGAAGGCCTGATTCAAACCACTCGTTTAGCTTGTGTTTCATCTGATCCTGAACGTGCGTATCAACCCAACTTTTCAAGAACGTTTCAAAATCTTCCAGTTTAAAAAAGTAGTGCTCCGACTCTTTTTCAATCGGCTTGGCACCCGATACAGCTGAGTAAGCGTTTTTCAGTTCAGTCGGTGAGTAGGTGGCGCCACACTTTTCACAGGAGTCGCCGTACTGATCTTGCGCCCCACATTTTGGACACTCACCCTTAATAAAACGATCCGGCAGGAACATCTCTTTTTCGGGGTCGTACGCTTGAGTGATGGTGCGACGAGCAATGTGCCCCTTATCTCTTAGGCGAGTGTAGATAAGCTCCGCAAACTGCTTGTTCTCTTCGGAGTGCGTTGAATAGTAATTATCAAAGTTGACAAGGAAACCTGAGAAGTCACGCTGATGTTCCTCACTGACTCTGTCGATCAATTCTTGTGGCGTGATGTCCATTTGATCAGCTTTTAACATGATCGGTGTACCGTGAGCATCATCGGCACAGACATAGGTGCACTGATGGCCGCGCTGCTTTTGGAAACGAACCCAAATATCAGTCTGGATGTATTCAACCAGGTGGCCTAAGTGAATTGGGCCATTAGCGTAAGGCAGGGCACTGGTAACAAGAATCTTGCGATTTGAATCAGTCATCTAGGTTAATCACTATCTACTACAAAAAATTGAGGGTCGATTTTACGCGTTTACACCGATTGATTAAAGGTCTCAGGTTTGGTCACTTCTCACCGCACTGGTACACTGCGCCACAATTACTTTTTTAAGACGTTTATAGGCACCTTTTACATGTCCTCTTTACCGGTTATTGACCCTGCTCTTTATGAACAACAACTCGCTGAGAAAGCGCAATCAATGAAGCAACTGTTCTCGCAGTTTGATCTACCTGAACTTGAGCTGTTCCGATCCCCTCCTGAAAACTACCGTATGCGGGCAGAGTTTCGCGTCTGGCACGACGGTGATGAGATCGATTACGTCATGTTTGAACCGGGTGACAAGCGTAAGCCGGTTAAATTATCCGCGTGTAAAATGGTCGACAAACGAATTGAATCGATGATGTTTGACTTTCTAGAGCGTTTAAAAGGCGAGGTTGAGCTGCGCAAGCGCCTATTTCAAATAGATTTCCTAGCAACATTGAAAGGGGAGTTGTTGGTTAGCATGCTCTACCACCGAGCGATTGGTGAAGAGTGGATTGAAGCGGCAAAACCGCTTCGTGCAGAATTTGGAATCGATATTGTGGGTCGATCACGTAAGAACAAAATTGTTTTGGACCGTGATTTTGTCATTGAAACCATCCACATAAAGGGTCAACCATTCACCTACAAACAGACTGAAAACAGTTTCACACAACCCAATGCGAAGGTGTGCGAACAGATGATCGAGTGGGCGCTGGATGCGACTATGGATACTAAAGGTGACCTGGTCGAGTTCTATTGCGGTAATGGTAATTTCAGTCTGCCGCTTGCACAGAATTTTGATCGTGTCGTGGGTACTGAGATTTCAAAAGAGTCGGTACGCAGTGCTCAGTACAATATCGAGGTAAACGCGGTTAATAATGTCTCTATTCTGCGTCTCTCTTCAGAAGAGTTTACTGAAGTACTTCAAGGCACCCGAACGTCTCGAAGAACCGAAGGGTTGGATCTGACAACATTTGACTTTCAAACCGTCCTGGTGGATCCACCGCGCGCTGGCTTGGATGCCGAGACCGTTAAGCAGGTGCAAACTTACCCAGCGATTGTCTACATCTCCTGCAATCCTGAAACACTCAAAGAGAATTTAGAAATCCTGTCTCAAACTCATGATGTACAGCGTTTTGCACTGTTTGATCAGTTCCCATACACCCATCATATCGAATGTGGCGTATACCTCACAAAGAAGATCTAGTTTATTGATCCTCTTTTTGAAATAATCCTACTAAATTACTTGGTTATTATATTTGGGTGGTGCTGTGTCTCAAAAGCTGGAAAATCTTGCGGGTGTTAAAAAAATTGTTGCGATCTCATCAGGAAAAGGTGGCGTCGGTAAATCCACAGTCACGGCGAATTTGGCAGCGGCTTTGTCTGCTCAAGGCCTCCGTATTGGCGTTTTAGATGCGGATATTTACGGTCCCAGTCAGGCGATGATGTTTGGAGTACCCGCTGGAACTCGCCCCGAAACGGCTGAAGAGAAATACTTTATTCCCGTTGTTGCTCATGGCATTCAGACGATGTCGATCAGTTATCTGATTGATGAGGATACTCCAATGGTTTGGCGTGGACCTATGGTCAGCAGTGCTCTGCAACAGCTTTTGATGCAGACACAGTGGGATGATTTGGATCTTCTTCTAATCGACATGCCCCCCGGAACGGGTGACATTCAATTGACTCTTTCGCAAAAAGTTCCGGTCGACGGTGCCATCGTCGTTACAACTCCGCAGGATATTGCGCTGCTCGATGCTAAGAAAGGGATTGAGATGTTTCGTAAGGTTGATATTCCAGTGCTGGGGATTATTGAGAACATGAGCATGCACGTCTGCTCTAGCTGTGGTCATGTCGATCCCATTTTTGGCGAAGGCGGTGGGAATAAGATGGCAGAGCAGTACGATACGACCCTTTTAGGCCAGTTACCTTTAGCGATGCCGATTCGCGTGCAAGCTGACTCGGGTCAGCCCATCGTTATTGCTCAGCCTGATTCCGAGTATGCTAACCTCTATCAAACGGTTGCTTCGTCTGTCAGTGATGTATTGGCTAATCAAACGAAGGCCGAGGTTCCTTTCATCAACATTATGGATGATTGATGCATTAAGAAAAGGCTCTGTTTCCAGAGCCTTTTTTGCTATCATTTCGCGGTTTTCTTTTTAGGTGATAAGTAATGGGTATCAAAGCCGATAAGTGGATCCGTCGCATGGCGGAACAGCAACAGATGATCGATCCGTTTGAACCGGGTCAGGTTCGTGAAGTCAATGGCGAAAAAATAGTCTCTTACGGTACGTCTAGCTACGGTTATGATGTTCGCTGTGCTGATGAGTTTAAAATCTTCACTAATATCAACTCATCCGTTGTCGACCCTAAAGACTTCAATAATGAGAGCTTCGTCAATGTGAAGTCGGATGTCTGTATCATCCCACCTAACTCATTTGCACTGGCGCGCACGGTTGAATACTTTAAGATTCCTCGCGATGTGCTCACTATCTGTTTAGGGAAAAGTACCTACGCTCGTTGTGGCATCATTGTAAACGTCACTCCACTTGAACCTGAATGGGAAGGTCACGTTACGCTGGAGTTTTCTAATACCACACCGCTTCCTGCTAAGATCTATGCCAACGAGGGGGTTGCACAGATGCTCTTCATTGGTGGCGATGAGGTGTGTGAAGTCTCTTACGGTGATCGTGGTGGTAAATATCAGGGTCAAACGGGTGTGACTCTGCCACGCACTTAATATGCAAGAACAAGTCGATAGCATTAAAGCATTTTGGGATGATCTTGCGATCTCCTTAGATGCACTTCAACACGCCACACTGGAGCAACTCGCTGAGCAGGGTGAGCGTGTGCTCATGGATTACAGACCCACACTTAAAGAGATCGACTCCAACCTGACGTTCCACTTTGAACGCAACCAAGAGGATGGTCCCGTTCATTTGGTATTTGGTTGTGATGGCTACCCAGAATCGATTCACAGTGTCCTAACACTGGTCGGGGCTGCGCCAAAGATGAAGGGTTTCCAAGTACGTGCCTTTAATGACCGTCACGATCCCGTTCCCCGCACCGTTGATTTGGGCGGTGAGCTATGTGAGATCAACGACTACTGGTATTCATTACGGACCATCAATGGCAAGTTAGAGTTAGCGGTCTACATGGAAGATGCGCCAACCATGCTTGATTTGGATCCTCGAGTTGAGGCGGTAATGATCCTTCTCGATGCCCTGATTGGTGAGTACGAGATTATGGTGCGTATTTGGGCGCTTGATTGGTATGAACTGCCAGCATGCCCACGTGATTTCGGTCTCTCTCCTCTGTCTCAGCTTAGATCTGAATTCGATCTGATTAAAACTGACATCAAACCCATTGGTATCAACCTTCACTGATATGAGTGACAAGCTGACCGAACTCCTCGATGAACTGCGTGAAGCCTACCTAAAAGAGATGGAGGCTAACGCCTACAGTTATCCTTTTAAAACGGCCCATCAACTTGCTCATAGGCGTTTAGCCTTGCCCGCAGAGGCATTGGTTGAGTTGATTGTGTCGGCACCTCGTCTGTTAGCCTCGCGTGCTGGGGATCTTATAGAGAGCGAAGAGGAGGGAGCAAATCCAACCATTGGAGCGATCATAAGTGCCAACCTGGTTGCGGCGGGTATGGATGGATTAATGATGGTCGCCACTAAGCGAAATTGGTTAGAGCGTGATGAGCATGGCGATCTCTTGGTTGATGCGCATGAATTGGATCTCTGTAAACCCGTTTTGGGCGTTGATTACACTAAAACGCCTAAAGAGTTCGTTCCGCAAAGTGGACGCAGTCAGTTAGCGGATCTGTTCGCGGCCGCTGAGAACGCCTTCGAGCGTGCGCTTAGCAATGAGACGATGGATGCGTACCCCCTCAGTCTAAAAATTGCGTCCGATTATGCCGTTTTTGCCCCAGAGGATTTGGCACCGCTGTTGGCTGAAAACCCTTTGATGCTGGGGCTTCGAAACGATGGTTTGGTTGATCCAGACATGTTTAATCAAGATCCACCTGCCGGCATGATTTTAAGCGCTCATTTAACCGAAATGATGGTATCTCAGATGGTTGATCACGCCATTGAGATGGGCGCTATTGGAATGGACTCAGAGGGTCAGCCGATATTTGTCGATGATGAAGAGCCACCTACGCTTCATTGATTGACTCGGTTAAACCGGCAATCGTCTGCTCAGAATGGCTGCAAAGAAAACCATAAGGGCTGATCCAATCAAGCAGATCATTAGACCCACTGCACCTAATCCCGCCCACTGAAACAGTGCACCTGAAAGAAGAGTCCCAACTAAGCGCCCCATTGCGTTGGCCATGTAATAGAAACCAACATCCAGTGAGACGCCATCGGCTTTGGCATAACTCACGATGAGATAGCTATGAACGGCTGAGTTGAGTGCAAAGAACAATGCAAAGATCGCTAAACCGACTATTAAGACCCATGCAGGATCCACATCGAGGTAGAGAAGTGCGGCAATACCGGTTGGCACAATAGCTAAGAGTGCGGCTAAAGTGACTACACGATTTCGGCCCGGTGAATTCTGTTTGTTATTAAGCAATTTAGGTGAGGACGCTTGAATGATACCGTAGCCAATTATCCACATCGCCATAAACGCACCGGTTGTCTCTTCACCCCAGCCAAGAGATTCAGAAAGAAAGACAGGCAGAGCGATAACGAACCAGATATCTCGTGCACCGAATAGGAAAAAACGGGCCGCCGAGAGTGCGTTCACGGCATCGCTTTTAGAGAATATCTCTCTGAACTTAGGTTTATAGCTCGCTTTACCCAACTCTTTTTTGAGTAGGAGTAAGGAGCTGATCCAAACAAAAAGAAGTGCAGCGGCCATGGCGATAACCGCGCCTTGAAATCCTAGCCAAACTAACAGAGCGCCCCCCATAAAGAAACCAACACCTTTGAGTGTGTTTTTCGATCCTGTGAGAAGAGCGACCCATCTGAACAATGAACGCTCGGCGTTTGCTGGGAGCAGTTGCTTAATGGCACTTTTTGCACTCATTTTGTTCAGGTCTTTAGCAATGCCTGATAAGGCTTGTGCAGCCATAACCCAAGGCATGGTGAGAGACGCTGAGGGCAGTGCAAGCATCCCTAACGCAGCAATCTGCAAAGCAAGTCCTATATTCATGGTCCTATTAAGACCGATACGAGCGCCTAGCCAACCGCCGACTAAGTTTGTGACAACGCCAAACAGCTCGTAAAAAATAAATAGAAACGCGATTTGGAGCGGTGAGTAACCCAGTTGGTGAAAATAGAGGACCACCAACATACGAAGGGCGCCATCCGTAAGGGTGAACGCCCAATAATTGCCCGTAATTAGTAGGTACTGACGGACAGCACCATTCATACACTTAACCTTCTAGCCAGCTATCAAGAGTCTCGATATCTTTAGGGCTCAGTGTACCTAATGTAGATTTCATTTCTGTGACAAGCGCGATGTGATCGATACGAGCTTCTGCGTAGTCAGTTTTAGCTGCGTAAAGTGCTGTTTCAGCGTTTAGAACATCAACAATGTTTCGTGTACCGACTTCAAAACCTTGTGAGGTCGCTTCAAGTGCTTTTTCACGCGACTCCAGGGCGACCTTACGTGCGTCAATGGTTTTTACGCTGGCCTCGATGTCACGGAGAAGTTTACGCGTATCCGCTTTGACTGTTTTCACTTCACCTTCGTAAGCAAAAACAGCTTCTGTGTGTTTGTACGCGTATTTGTCTTGGTTAGCGGTCGTTTCATAACCACTGAATATTGGAATGCTAAGGGTCAAAGCGGTGCTGTAATCACCACGTGATTCGTAAGCTGTATCACCGCTCAATGCACTGTATCGGAATGACAGTGTCGGGAGGTGGGCAGATGCATAAGCTTCTGCTTCGTACCCGGCTGAAATTTCAGACAGTTTCTTAAGTCGAAGAGCGATATTTCCTGCCAGCGCTTTCTCTACCCATTCAGCTTCAGAACCGTCACTGATCCCTTCGATCGGGTAGTTCGCTTTGATCTTTTGAAGCTCAACGTCACTCAGACCGGTCATTTTTTCTAGGGCGTCGAGTGCGCTTTCCACTCCACTTTGAGACATAAACAGTGATGCGCGTGCATCATCATAAGAGGCACGAGCTTCCAATACGTCTGTGATGGCAATTAACCCCACTTCAAACTGCGCATTAACCTGATCTAGGCGGCGTTTCAAAGCGCGCTCTTGGGCTTCGGCCACTTCTAGACCATTTTTCGCCTTTAGAGCATTCAGATAGGTTGATACAAGACGGAACATAAGGCCCTGATCAGCGGCTTCAATGGATAACTGTGTGATTTCAGGCAGTTGATTGGCCGCTTTGTAACCATACCAAGCGGGCATGCTGAACAGAGTCTGATCGATTGTTAACGTCATGCCCTTGGTTGACGTAGAGTTATTAGAAGGATTGGATGTTGATCGTGTAGCGGTCATGCCAACCGATGGGTAAAGGTTGGACAATGCAATGTCATAACCCGTCTCTGTCGCTAGAGCCGATGCACGACTCTCTTGGTATGACGTGTCATGTTGTAGGGCGTTATTGTATAGATCGGTTAAAACACCAGCCTGGGTAGACGCTGACATCAGAGTGGCAATCGAAAGTGCAAGAGACTGCTTTGCAAAGCGAGCGTTCATAAAAGATCCTATCAAATTCGTTTAAATAGAAATTGAGAGCTATATTAGCAACTTCTAAATTAATAACAAAGGTATCGGCATAAAAAAACCGGATACGAAATCCGGTTTAGTGTAGTTCAGTAAGCCCTGCTTATGCGAGTGCTTTTGCGATTCGCTCAATAGCGTCAGCAAGAATATCTTTGCTGGTTGCAAACGAGAGACGCATATTGCCAGGGGCGCCGAACGCCGAGCCTGGTACTAGCGCAACGCCCGCTTCTTGAAGCAGGTATTCAGCCAGCTCTATGTCGTTAGCGATATCGGAACGTGAATCAATAACCCCTTGGAAGCTTGGGAAGGCATAGAAGGTACCATCCGCTGGGATACACTCAACGCCATCGATTTTGTTCAGCTCAGACACGACAAATTCGTGGCGCTCTTTAAAAGCGACCACCATTTCAGCGACGCAGCCCTGATCACCTTCAAGTGCCGCACGGGCGGCCTCTTGAGCAATCGAACAGGGGTTAGAGGTTGATTGCGACTGGACCTTTTTCATAGCACCGATCAGTTTCGAAGGGCCAGCAGCATAACCGATACGCCAGCCCGTCATAGAGTAGGCTTTTGAAACACCGTTCAAAACAATCGTGCGCTCGTACAATTCAGGTGCGGCATTCAGAATATTCACAAACGGTTGATCGTTGAATCGGATGTGTTCATACATATCATCCGTTGCGATCAGAACGTCTGGGTAATCTTTCAATACCGCAGCTAACGCTTTCAATTCATCCAGTGTGTAAGCAACACCCGTTGGGTTAGAAGGACTGTTAATAACCACGAGGCGCGTTTTATCAGTGAGAGCGGCTTTAAGTTGATCAGCCGTCATCTTAAAGCGCTGTTCTTGAGTCGTAGGGACGATAACGGGAACACCATCAGAAACCAGAACCATATCAGGGTAAGAAACCCAGTAGGGTGCAGGGATGACGACTTCATCACCTTCATTGATCAAGGCCAATGAAAGGTTGAAGAAGCTCTGTTTACCACCCGATGAGACCAGAATCTGATTTGGCTCGTAAGTTAAACCGTTGTCTTTTGAGAATTTATCGATAATCGCCTTTTTAAGCGCAGGCGTTCCATCAACTGCGGTGTACTTTGTCATACCGTTGTTAATGGCTTCAATCGCAGCAGCCTTGATGTGGTCAGGTGTATCAAAGTCAGGTTCACCGGCGCCAAGGCCAATAATGTTTTGACCTGCAGCCCGAAGTTCAGCTGCGCGATTTGTGACCGCTAGGGTGGGTGACGGCTTAATATTGTTGACGCGGTTAGAGAGTCGAACGTCCAATCGAAAAATCCTCAATAAACGAAATGTTCGTGTGGCTTTTATAAAGCGTTGCACATTATATAGGAGATTAAGTTCCGTTATAATCCCCTGAATCCCTTATAACTCCGCGTTTTTTTAAAAATTTAGGCTGTATTAATGAAAACTCCCTTTAAAGTCTCATCCAAATTTGAACCTGCAGGGGATCAGCCAACAGCGATCGCTGGTTTAGTGGATGGCTTGGAGTCTGGCCTTGCGTCTCAAACCCTGTTGGGTGTGACCGGATCGGGCAAGACATTTACCATTGCAAACGTGATCGCAAATGTGCAACGCCCAACGATTATTTTGGCGCACAACAAAACCCTAGCAGCCCAGTTATACGGTGAGTTTAAGGAGTTTTTCCCTAACAACTCAGTAGAGTATTTTGTATCCTACTACGACTATTATCAGCCAGAAGCCTACGTCCCATCCTCGGATACCTTCATCGAGAAAGATGCATCAGTTAATGACCATATCGAGCAGATGCGACTCTCGGCGACTAAGGCTTTGTTGGAGCGAGACGATGCCATCATCGTTGCCACCGTTTCGGCTATATACGGTTTGGGTGATCCGAAATCCTATTTGGCGATGATGCTTCACCTCGATCGAGGGGATAGGATTGATCAGCGTGGGCTATTACGCCGGTTGGCTGAACTTCAGTACACACGAAACGATATCGATCTGCATCGCGGAACCTACCGTGTCCGCGGAGATGTAATTGATATCTACCCAGCTGAATCGGATCGGGATGCGCTTCGCATTGAGCTGTTTGACGATGAAATTGAGGCGCTGGCTTGGTTTGATCCGTTAACCGGTGAGGTGCTGCGTCGAGTGCCGCGAGCTACGGTCTACCCTAAAACGCACTATGTAACCCCGCGCGAGACGCTGCTTGAAGCGGTCGAGCACATTAAAGAAGAGCTTCGGGATAGGCTCAAACAGCTTCGCGATAACAATAAGTTGGTCGAAGCTCAGCGACTTGAACAACGCACCCTCTACGATATCGAAATGATCCTTGAGTTGGGGTATTGCTCGGGGATCGAAAACTATTCTCGTTACTTGTCAGGTAAACCAGCCGGTGCGCCGCCACCGACGTTGTTTGAGTACTTGCCTGATCATGCACTGCTCGTCATCGATGAGTCGCATGTCACCGTTCCTCAGTTAGGTGCGATGTATCGAGGAGACCGGTCACGCAAAGAGACACTGGTTGAGTATGGATTCCGTTTACCCTCCGCCCTTGATAACCGACCGCTTAAGTTTGAAGAGTGGGAACATTTAGCCCCACAGATGATCTTTGTCTCTGCAACGCCCAGTAAGTATGAAGCTGCCAACGCCCAAGCGATCGTTGAGCAGGTGGTTAGACCGACCGGCCTGGTCGATCCTCTGGTTGAAGTCAGACCGGCCCAAAGTCAGGTGGATGATCTACTTGGTGAAATACGCAAAACGGTCGCAACAGGTGAACGAGTGATTGTGACGGTTTTAACCAAACGTATGGCTGAGGATTTAACCGAGTATTTAGCCGAGCACGATGTCAAAGTGCGTTACCTGCACTCCGATATTGATACCGTTGAACGCGTCGAGATTATTCGGGATCTGCGAATAGGGGAGTTTGACGTATTAGTCGGTATCAACCTGCTGCGAGAGGGGATCGACATGCCGGAAGTCTCACTGGTTACGATTCTTGATGCCGATAAGGAGGGCTTCTTGAGATCGGATACTTCGATGATTCAGACCATTGGACGTGCTGCCCGAAATGTAAATGGTAGAGCAATTTTGTACGCTGACCGCATCACGGGGTCGATGCAGCGCGCAATGGATGAGACCGCACGTCGTCGAGAAAAACAGATCGCATTTAACGAAGAGCACGGCATTACACCAAAAGGAATTCAGAAATCTGTCGCCGATATTATGGAAGGTGCCATCATACCCGGGAAGAAAGTGGGCAATAAATCGGCTCGCAAAGCGGCTGAACCGACACCCGAATACCGTCTTTCTGCCAATACCATGTCGCCAAAAGAGTTCGCCAAAGCGCTTTCAACCCTGGAAGATAAAATGTACGAAGCCGCTAAAAATCTTGAATTCGAAAAAGCGGCTCAGCTTCGTGATCAGTTAGAGCAGTTGAAACACTCAGCCATCGATACAGGGCAGGGTTAGTGTCACAAAGAGGACGTCTATCGTTTAGCGATACCTGCACACCCATGTTTATTCCTAGACCGGAGTTAATGATTGCAGCCTCTTCATCGGTGTCGCGTTCAATCGGTAGGCCACGGATAACAATAGGCAACTTTTGCATCGATTTTAGTAGTTGCGGCATCAATGTGGTGAAAGGTGTCTTACTTAGGTGTAATGGTAATCCATGCGATCAGGAGATACTGTAAAGACATATATAAATGATCAGGTTATTACCTGAGTTGGTTTAAAATGCTTATCATTGACGCCACCGTGGCGACATTTTTTCTTCTGGTCGGTATTAACTACAGCACACGGTTAATCGGCTTACATCAGCGAGATGGCAAAGATCGTATTTTTTACGGTGAAGTGGGCAGTTCTACTTGGCTGATCCGCTGGACATTCAATCTATTTAGAGCGGCTATCGCGTCTCTTTTAATATTGCGTCTATTTTTTGAGAGTGTAGATACGGACGTTATCTTCACATTCACGTTACCAGGTGAGGCTGTCATTCGATGGTTAGGTGTGTTTTTACTGCTAGTGTCAGGCGGTTTAATCAGTTATCTACATGCGTTCATGGGCAAGAGTTGGAGTTCAGGTATCAACAATGACTTTACCTTAGTGGATACTGGTCCTTATGCCCGTTCGCGCAACCCTATGTTCTTAGCCATTATGTTGGGAATGTTAGGCTTAACCCTTTCGATCCCCTCGGCGTTCACGTTACTGTCACTTGTGGTGGGTGTTATAGCCATCACAAGGCAAGCCGTTGAAGAGGAAAAAAAGCTGATGCACATACCGTCCTACATCAGCTATATGCGAAGAACACCTCGTTGGCTGTAATTCGTTTATGTGATAAATAATTGTTTAATTGAACGCCTCAAAATCGATGACTCCAATATCAGCCACAAACGGCGCATTGAACTGGACCACGGCTTGGTGATCAGGGTGAACCTGATAGCGGATGAGCGCATCAATATCATCGACATGAAGTCGAATCATCAGATCCCAGGAGCGCGCCTCACGCACGATGTCATGACCAATTTGCACTTCATGCAGTTCGCTAATGGTATTGGGTAGTGCCAAAATGCGCTGGCAAAACTCATCCACGTGCGTTTGCGGCGTATCCTGTTTAAAACGAATAAAAACGTAATGCTCAAGCATTATGGTTCTCCTTAGGGATAATAGATGGAGCGTTATTTAACGCCTCAATAGCAAAGCCTGCCGCTGCTTTATAGTTGTGCATAAACTCATCCATCTCGGCTTGGCTTATCACATCATTGATATCAGTAAAATCACCACCACAGCGCTCATCGACCTCTCGAAGAAGTCCAAATGGGCCTGATCCACGATTGCGTAGCACCAATTCGGAGATCGGTTTACACAGTTTTGCATCAAAGGCGTTAATTGCCTGAACACTGACCCCATGCGTGATAAAAGCAGCCCCTAGTTCGCGGGCATCTATAATGGCTTGGCTTGCACCGTTAGAACCGACCGGGTACATGACATGTGCAGCATCACCCATCAACACGACTTTGTCATCAACCCAGGTAGGGACAGGGTCGCGGTCTATCATCGGGTACTCATAGACATCACCCGCGCCTTTAAGCATGGCTGGCACATCTAACCAATCGAAATTCCAATCTTCAAAATGGTGTATAAAATCCTCAAGTTTTACCTGTCGGTTCCAATCACCACTTGGCAGTCCATTTGAGGTATCAACAGTGACTTCAGCAATCCAGTTGATGACAGACATGCCTTCATCATCAGGTTGTGAAATAGGGTAAACCACTAGGCGGTGGTCGTGGTGACCAAGACCTATAAACGATGCATCGGTGCGCATTGTTTTACCCGGTGTAACACCGCGCCACATAATGGCACCACTCCAATGGGGTTCGGGTTGGTTTGGATACATTTGGGCACGAACCTTAGAGTGCAAACCATCAGCACCCACGAGTAAAGCCCCTTCAAATTCACGTACTTCACCCGTTTTCGACTCAGCGATGACAGTGACGCCTGATTCATGATTCACATACTGCTTAACTTTGTATCCCAGTTCCAGCGACACATGACCGCCACGACTTTTGAGTGCATCGTGTAAAAGCATCTGTAGCTCACCGCGGTGCACTGAATATTGAGGCCAGTTATACCCCGCACTTTTACCCCGCGGTTCTGAGTAAATTTCTCGCCCATTACGACCGACTAACGCCCACTCTTGAGTTTTAACGCCTACTTTATCAAGTTGCGATTCACCAATGCCCATCTCATAGAGCTCACGGACGGCATTGGGCTGCAGATTAATTCCAACTCCCAGGGGTTTTAACTCAGAGACAGACTCTATAACAACACAAGGCATTTTCAGTTGTTGAAGTGTCAGTGCAAGGGATAACCCCCCTATACCTGCACCGGCAATAATGATCGGTTTTTGTTGCATGTTATCTTCTTGAATACTCATACTTTTTTTATGATTCTCTCTTTTAGCGCTTTTCTAAAAGCCTGTCCAACTTACGTTCAAGCTCATAACTATGAGCCAGTATGGACTCATTTTGTTTACGCAGTTCGCGGTTTTTGACACTGGTTTCTGCAAAACCAAAAAAAATGGAAGCCAGTATGGCGCCTATAAACCCGACCAGGCCCACACCAAAGTAAAATACTATTGCCACCAATGTTCGACCGCCCAAAGTCACTGGGTAAAAGTCACTGGGTAAAAGTCACCAAAACGATGTGACTCCTGCTTTATGTTTCTACAGTTGTTTAACTTTCATCAAGGCTCGGTATGATGTCAACACGACTCAACTCAACTAGGTTTAACGGCGGATCAGTTTTGCATGAAACACATTCTAATTACAGGCGCATCTCCCGGCGGAATTGGTTATTTTTGCGCCTTACAATTAAAGAAACTTGGCCATCGGGTGGTAGGAACCGTTCGTAAACAAGCAGATGTTGATGCACTCTCTGCCAAAGGCATCGACTCAGTGTTTATGGAGATGTCAGATTACACCAGCATCGAAAGCGGTTTTATGGCTGCTTGTGAACGCCTG
>Ga0102948_1000619_pt1 | contig 14019 bp, 10 predicted proteins | sample SalPonA_A_H2O_MG_FD_78211 | JGI IMG/M metagenome (GOLD analysis project Ga0102948, IMG submission 78211) | Water microbial communities from South San Francisco under conditions of wetland restoration - Salt Pond MetaG R2A_A_H2O_MG | ecosystem: Environmental > Aquatic > Non-marine Saline and... | reverse complement strand
GGTCAGCAGCGATGGGAACGGTTGACTTACCGAGAGCTATTTCAGAACTATGCCGGTATCGATCCTCATAGCGCGACTATTAATCAGCTGAAGGCGTTGCTGGCTCCCGAATTTGACTGTCCGTTCGACGACGAGCGTAGGGATACTTGGTTAGAGCTGGTGATGTCGCACATGATAGAACCCAAGCTGATCGAGCCGGTGATCGTCTTTGACTTTCCAGCTTCGCAGGCAGCACTGGCTGAATTGAAAGTTGACTCTCAGGGTGTTGAGGTGGCGACACGCTTTGAGCTTTATGCGGGTGGAATGGAGTTAGCGAATGGCTATCAGGAGTTACGTGATGCCACTGAGCAGGCTGACCGTTTACAGGCCGACGATGCAATGCGAGAGCAACTGGGTGCGCCCCGTAGACCTTTAGAGACTCGTCTGATAGCCGCGTTGGATGCGGGGTTTCCGGCTTGCGCAGGTGTGGCACTTGGATTTGATCGTTTGTTGATGCTTAAACTCGGTGCCACATCTATTGATGAAGTGATCCCTTTCGCTTTCGATCGGGCTTAAATGAGTGCTTTCTGCATTCGTCGGATGGCCTCTTCAAGACGACTGCGCGGGCAACCAAAGTTCAGTCGCACGAACTGCGGATCGCCAAAATCGCTACCATCTGACATGCCCACCCCGGCCGCTTCAAAAAACTTTTGCGGTGACTCCAGCTCCAGACCGCTGGCATCTATCCAGGCCAGATAGGTCGCTTCAAATGGGCGCAACTCGAGTCCGGGAAGTTGGTTAACCTGTTTGACCAGGTAGTCGCGGTTGGCGCGCAAGTAACTCAATTGCTGGTTGTTCCACTCTTGGCCATCACGATAGGCTGCCTCTGCAGCAGTGAATCCGAGAAGATTGACACCGGGAACTATACCTTTGCGCACTTGGGTGAATTGCTGACGCAACCTCTCATTCTCTATGACCGCAACAGAGCATCCTAGCCCGGCAATATTCCAGGTCTTGCTGGGCGCCATCAGCGTAATGGTGCGTGCAGCAATTTCCGGTCCCAGGCTGGCAATGGGAACATGTTCAACGCCTGGTTCTAAAATCAGGTCGCAGTGGATCTCATCACTGCAGATAATCAGGTCGTGTCGAAGTATTAGTTCAGCCAGTCGCTCCAGTTCCGCTTGCCGGTAGACCGCACCGCCGGGATTGTGCGGATTGCAGAAGAGTAGCAATTTAGCTGCCGGTGTGATGCTGGTTTCAAGAGCTTCAAAGTCAATGATGCTGCGATCGCCAATGCGTTCCATGGGAACTTTTATGAGCCCGCGCTGCGACAATTTTGGAGCGCTCACGAAGGGTGGGTAGACGGGAGTGGCCGTTAATGCGGCCTCGTTCTTTTGGCATGAGGCTCGAACAGCAAGGTTGAGTCCGCTGACTAGACCCGGTAGCCAGGTGAGCTGTTCGGGTGTCAGCTTCCAGCCATACAGCCTCGCCATTCGATCGATAAACGCCTGATTAAGTGAGTCAGGTGTATTGGTGTAACCAAAGATTCCATGTTCGACTCGCTGCTTTAACGCTTCGATAACGGCTGGAGGGGACATAAAGTCAGTATCTGCAACCCACATAGGCAGGATATCGGTGTTTGCATATTTCTGCCATTTCTGAGTGGAGGTTGAGGTCCGGTCAATCAAACGGTCGAAATCGAATCTGGACATAAGACGCTCCTATCACAGCTGCTTTTACCTTTCTTAGGAAGGCAACAAAGCGATATGATAGTTTGATATTCATACGAATTCAGTAGTTGCTGTTGCCAGATACCAGCGACAAATCGATATTGAGGATCTTTTCCATGCTGAACGATCGCGTCATCATTTTCGATACCACTCTGCGTGATGGTGAGCAGAGCCCGGGCGCCTCCATGACAGGAGATGAGAAGCTGCGTATAGCGCGCCAACTCGAACGTATGCGTGTCGATGTTATTGAAGCTGGATTTGCGATTGCGAGCCCCGGCGACTTTGCAGCGGTAAAAACGATTGCCGACCATGTCACTGAGAGTCGGGTCTGCTCTTTGGCGCGTGCGCTTGACGCCGATATTGACCGTGCGGGTGAAGCGTTGGCGAATGCTGCGCAGGGGCGGATTCACACCTTCATTGCGACTTCCCCGATTCATATGAAGTACAAACTTCAGATGTCGCCTGATCAGGTCGTAGCGCAGGCAGTGCACGCGGTGAAGCGAGCCAGAAATCTGATAGATGACGTCGAGTTCTCGTTGGAAGATGCAAGCCGCTCCGAAATGGATTTTATGTGCCGAATTATTGAAGCAGCTATCGATGCCGGTGCACGCACAATTAATATCCCCGATACAGTGGGTTACGCAGTGCCGCATGAGTTCGGTCAGCGTATCAGTGAACTGATTGCGCGAATTCCCAATGCAGACAAGGCTATCTTCTCTGTCCATTGTCACAATGATCTCGGTCTGGCCGTTGCCAACTCGCTGGCGGCTATTGGCGCTGGCGCGCGACAGGTGGAGTGTACTGTCAATGGTTTAGGTGAACGTGCAGGGAACGCTTCGCTTGAAGAGATCGTGATGGCACTGCGTACGCGCAAGGACCTGATGGCAGTCGAGACCAATATAGATACGACGCAAATTGTCTCAGCATCGAAGTTAGTTTCGAGTGTGACAGGTTTCCCTGTTCAACCCAATAAGGCGATTGTCGGTGCCAACGCTTTTGCTCATGAATCCGGTATACACCAGGATGGCGTCCTAAAGCATCGCGAAACCTATGAGATAATGACGGCAGAGTCGGTAGGCTGGAATACCAACAAGATGGTGATGGGGAAGCATTCAGGTCGAGCCGCATTTCGCGCGCGTCTGGAAGAGTTGGGTACCCGTTTCAGCTCTGATGCTGAACTCAACGATGCCTTCTCGCGTTTCAAGGAGCTGGCAGACAAAAAACACGAGATATTTGACGAAGACTTGATGGCGCTGGTGAGCAACAGTCGTGCCGAAGCGTCCAGTGATCGCTTTCATTTGAGTAGCCTAAGCGTGCAGTCACAAACGGGCGAGATACCTCATGCGGAGCTGATAGTGCAGATCGACGGCGAAGAGAGGCAGAGTGCCGCAAAAGGCAGTGGCCCTGTAGATGCCGTATTTAACGCAATCGAAGCACTAGCAAATTCCGGAGCCTCGCTGTTGATATACTCGGTGAATGCCGTGACAGAAGGGACTGACTCTCAGGGAGAGGTGACGGTTCGTCTGGAGAGAGCGGGGCGTATAGTGAATGGTCTGGGTGCAGATACCGATATTATTATCGCTTCGGCCAAAGCCTATCTGCATGCGCTCAATCTTCTGGCAGCCAATCAGCCCAAAGCGCATCCGCAGGTTTGATGGTCAGTGTGATATGAATACTCAGGCGCAGTATCTTAAAAGGCTTGGTGTCGATCTATGGCTACCCCGCCAACCGCTAGATAACGCGGCGGCTTCGCCGTCATGGGTCTACAGTTTTACGCATCCCTCTGAGGTGTCAGTTGAAACGCCGGAGGTACCAGAAGCTGCAAGTGCAGTTTTGCAAAGTCATGGTAAATCGGGTGTTGCCCATACCTTAAACGAGCTTCATGCGGAGCAGCGCTCGATTGCGCACATCAACGAGGCGCTTGAAGTGGAGGCCCCCACCGAGGCCTCGGTTGTGCAAGAGACGCCCTTGTCGCCCGCAACGGCTCCTGCGCCTCAACTTGTACCGCGCTTCCGTTTCGCGCTAACGCGAACACCTAGGTTTGTTATTGTGGATGAGTTACCGACTCAGGGAGCACAGATATTAAGTGACGCTTATAAGCGACTGCTTGTGGGCGTGGTTCAGGCGTTGGGTGAAAATCCCAAGGAGATGAGTTTGCCCCTGATGGTGCATTGGCCTCATCTGGCGGGTTCTAAGGTGAATCAAGGAGCACAAGAGGCCTATAAGTACGTGCAACTGACGCTCGGGTCGCTACAACGAAAGAGCACGCCGGAGACGCTGCTGATGTTTGGTGCAGGTCTGGGGCGCTGGGTTTTAGGGGAGCAATTTGTAACACTCAACTCCGGCGAGTTGATCCTCCACCCTGTCTCCAATGTCAGTTGTTTGGCGACAGCTTCGCTCTCTCAGGCGCTGCAACTCCCCGACATCAAACGTCAAATCTGGCAAGACCTGCAGCCTGTTGTACGAGGCTAAATTGGAGCTTGTGCACTTAGATCTGGTCAGCTTACAGACGCTGGATGGGAGCTGTTTTTCTGACGCTTACCCCAGCGATCTGTGGCAATCCTATCTTGATCGTCCTCAGCGCTTCTATATTCGTGGTTTGATAGAACAGCACAAGCTAGTCGGCTTCCTTTGCTTCAGCGTATTAGAACCCGAGGCTGAGCTGATACGGGTGGGTATTTTGCCTGAGTTCAGATCCTTGGGATTTGCTCTCAAGGGCATTCGTGCAGCTCAAGAGGACCTTACCGGTAGAGCAATTGAGCGGTTTCTACTAGAGGTACGAGAATCCAATATGGCAGCGCGAAAGCTTTACCACAGGTTGGGCTATGTCAATGATGGTCGCCGCCCCCGTTACTATCCGGGCGAACCTGGTCAACCCGCAGAGGATGCTCTGTTGATGTCACTCGATTTGAAGTAGAGATACAGGTGAACACTCAAAGTATTGAATTGAATCTGATTTGGCAGATCAGTGCTGCATTGCTAGTCGGCATTGTGCTTCTGCTCGCCGCGTGGCGAATCCCCTTGCCGGCGTTGAGAAGTGAACCACGACTGCAGCACTTGCTCTATGCGTCGACAATTCTATTAATGCTGACCTGGAGTTTTCGGGCGGGGTTATCAGAGGGACTCAGTATTCATTTTCTGGGTATGACGACACTGACCCTGATGTTCGGTTGGGATCTAGCGCTATTAGCCGGGAGTGTAGCAATGGTGCTGCTAACGCTGATCGGCATAGAGAGCTGGCAGATACTGCCACTCAACCTTTTGACTCAGGTGCTTGTGCCCGCAACCGTCTGCATACTCATTTTGGGAGAGGTCGAGAAGCGTCTGCCGGCTAACTTTTTTATCTACCTATTTATCGTTGCCTTTCTGGGGGGAGGAGTCACCGTCGCTAGCTCTGGACTCAGTCTGGCTGCCGTCCTTGGTCTGGCTGGCGTGCATGAATGGGGCAAAATTTACACTGAGTATGTACGCTACCTACCCTTAATTATGTTCCCTGAAGGGCTTATCAACGGCATCCTAATGACCGCTATGATGGTGTTTCATCCTGACTGGATACGAACCTTCGACGCGCGTCGCTATATTGATGAACAGTAGAACAGGTAAAAAACCCGAGCATCAATGCTCGGGTTTTGTTTTTATCTAATTAGCAATGGGCTGTTTTCCCGCTAGCGTTTTACCAGCAAAGAAAACCGCGACTGCAATGGCGATGCCAATCAAGTCGGTCACCAGACCGCCGGAGATCATCAGCAAAGCTGCAGCTGTCAGCATGACTCTGAAGATCAGATTAGCCTGACGCCCCATAAACCAAGCCTGTACTGCTGCGGCTAGTAGGAAGATTCCAAATACCGCAGTGACGCCAGCCCGTACGATATCCAACGTCTCTCCCTGCATCAGCAGCGTTGAGTTGTAGAAGAACATGAATGGGACCACGAAAGCTGCGATACCAATCTTGAATGAAGCAATTGAAGTCGCAAGCGGATTTGAACCCGATATCCCGGCAGCTGCGAATGAGGCAAGTGCCACGGGTGGGGTTATTGCTGAAACTACCGCAAAATAGAACACAAAGAAGTGCGCTGTGAGCAGTGGAATACCCAGGTCGACGAGACCAGGTGCAACTACAGACGCAGCTACTGCGTAAGCAGCAGTCGTTGGCATGCCCATCCCTAACAATATGGCAATACACATGGCAAACACCAGCGCCAGTAGCTGAGAGGTATCAGCAAGACTCAGGAGCAGATTCGAGAAGCGCGCTCCGACACCAGTTAACGAAATTACGCCAACAATTATCCCCGCACAGGCACAGACGGCGATAATCTGTATCGACATATGCCCCGCTATCTCAAACGCATTGTATATCCGTCTTAAGTTCATCCGGTAAGGAGTGAACCAACTGACGACCGCCGCTGCGGCTGTAGCAAGCGTACCGGCCCTTATTACCGAGTACCCCATAAACAGTGCAACAATCAGGATCAGTATTGGAACGAAGAGATAGACTTGGCGAATCATCACCGATACACGCGGAAGTTCATCGTCCCGCATACCCTTCATGCCAAGTTTTGCAGCTTCAAAATCAACCATAAAGTAGATCGAAACGAAGTAGAGCACGGCGGGAATAATCGCTGCGATCGCAATTTCGCTGTAGGGTATGCCGGTCACCTCAGCCATGATGAAGGCACCTGCCCCCATGATTGGCGGCATGATCTGGCCGCCAGTTGAAGCGCCAGCTTCGATAGCGCCAGCAGTGCTCTTGCTGTATCCCACCTTTTTCATCAATGGAATCGTGAGGGAGCCTGTGGCGACTACATTGCCCGCTGAGGTGCCGTTTATCATACCCATGAGGCCCGATGCGAAGATGGCTACCTTGGCTGGGCCTCCGCGTGCGCGGCCGGCGAGAGCGAATGCGAAGTTAACAAAGTAGTCACCTACTTTGGAGGCCTGCAGGAACGCTGCGAAAATGATAAATAGAATAATATACGTTGAACTTACTGCTGTTGTTGGACCAAGCACCCCTGCATCTGTGTAGACCTGGCTAAAAAATCGCTCCCAGGTGATGTCGGGTGATGTTAGAAATCCGGGGAGATGTTGGCCGGTAAAAACGTAGACCAGAAACACCCCTGAGATCACAACCAAAGCGAGTCCCGCTACTCGCCGTGTTAACTCCATAATGAGCGCTGTGCCTGCAACAGCTGCCATTGAGATTCCAATCGGAGCAAAGGGAGTACCCGTTGAGTTACGCATCAACGTGCCATAAATGACGATGAGGTAGGTCGCAACTGATAGCCCCGCGACGGCTAGCACGAAATCATGTGGGGCGAACCGATTGCGTGATTGACGATCAAACCAAGAGAGAATAATCGATCCGAAGGTGGCCACCCAAAGTGGTGTTCCGTACAACCAGATTTCGTTAAATCTGATGGCTTTGTCGATGCCGTTCCACATTTTACCGCCAGCGATTTCGAAGGCGAAGTAGATGCTCATTCCAAGCGAGAAGAGAGCAGCCGCTAGCAGTGGATATGCTAGTAGACGAATAAATTTTGGACTCTGTTCCGTCTCGTCAGCGAAACGGGTCGCAGAAAACATCAGGAAGCCGAGTGCCAGGGCCCCTGCCACGTGAGAGATACGGAAATTCCATGTCTCTATCGGGAAGTTAGGTAGAAAGTCAAAATCCAACAGTCCAAAGGTCAAAGCACTCAGGCCAATTCCATTCAATGCAAACATGTGAAAAGCCGCATAGAGAACGGCGATCAATGTCACAAATTGGAAAGACTTACCGGTGTAGAGGCGACGATTAGGTTCGACGGGTTCGTCATCAACCCCGTGCGCAATCAAATGATCAGGATCTTGTGCTGGCTTATCGTCTGCGATCATGAGTTTACCCTTGAGTAATTGTTGTGCTTGCAGCTAACAAGAAGAGGGCAGCTTCTAGCTATGCTTGAAGCTGCCCTCTCTGTTTGTGCTTTGTTTTTAGCCCGTGTTTAGTTCTTGATCAACGACGCTGGAATGCTGGCGCCATTCTCGTTGAACCATTTTGCAGCACCTGGATGCCATGGCATAAAGCCATTTTTATCCCAGTGCTCAGGCAGTGTTGAGCGAGCAGCTTTGTGGGCTTTGACCATGCGCTCATTATCGCCCATCACGGCTTTTACTGCCTCGTAGACAAATGACTCTGGCAGATCGCAGTTTGCAATTGCAAAGTTCCACATCGATACTGAGCGTGCAGGTTTCTCGAGCGTGGTGTAGGTGCTTGGCGCGATTTCAAACTTGCTTACCGGGAATGCATCCAAAATTTTCTGCTGCTCTTCTTCGGTGAACTCAATAATGTTGATATCAGTTTGCACTTCCAACTGGCTGACAGCTGGAACAGGCACGCCAGCTGCAAATGCGATAACGTCTAGCAGACCGTCCTGGAGCTGTCCGCCGAGGTCTGACCAGCCACCATTACGACGGTCATACTCGACTCCAAGCGCTTCACCCAACATACGCGGGAAGTAAGTATCTGAGGTGGAGCCTGCTGGCCCGAAGCCGATTTTGGCACCTGCAGGTATCTCAGAGATTGAGGTAATGCCTGATGATTTCAGTGTGGTGATCGAGAAAGGCGTCTGATACATCGGGAACATTGCACAAGCGTTGTCCATCATCAGGCCCGGAGCGATGGGGTTAGTACCTTCCATAGATTCGCGGGCAGGCCCCATAGTAGTCATGCCAAATGCCACATCACCAGTGTGTACCAGTGCCATGTTTTGCATTGGGCCGCCAGTGACTTCGCCTGCACCGGGTACACCCGTCGCTTCAGCGACAATATTTGCCCAAGCAGTACCGTAACTGAAGTAAGTGCCACCCTGCGAAGCGGTCCCTACTGTAAAGCTTGATGGCCATCCGGCTGTATGTCCACCTGCCGCTGCAACAGATGATAGTGTTGCCAGGGCAACAGACAGGCTAAGTTTTTTCATTGTTTTCATTTAGCTCTCCCAATTAAGGTCGTGTTTTACTAGGCTCCTAACATGGAGCATTGAGTAGTCTTCGTCATGTAAGCTCATCTGAGCATATACCAGCATTTACAAAAACCCTAGCGCCTACTACGTTCGTGCTGGATAAATTAGATTGCTTGTCCCTTAAGTTTTGACTGCGTGTGATGCCTGTTTTCGGGTGAAAACAGGCATCATTACCGGCAAGTATCAGACCTTCGGCACCTACCGCATTGTCACCCGGTCTCATATCGGTGAAAATACCCGTTAATCAAACGGGGATCGACCCCAGACCCAGTGAGTAGAAGTCATCTCAATGTCCACAGCCGTTCACAATCAGGTCGCGCAGCGACGAACTTTTGCCATTATCTCCCACCCAGACGCGGGTAAAACTACCATCACCGAGAAGCTACTGCTCTTGGGGCAGTTGATACAGGTTGCGGGAACGGTAAAGGGGCGTGGCAGTGATCGTCACGCTACCTCAGACTGGATGGGTATGGAGCAGGAGCGTGGTATCTCAATCACCTCATCGGTCATGCAGTTCCCCTTTAGGGATCGCATAGTAAACCTGCTGGATACCCCAGGGCATGAAGATTTCTCGGAAGATACCTATAGAACGCTGACGGCTGTTGATTCTGCGCTGATGGTGGTGGATGGTGCCAAGGGTGTTGAAGATCGCACTATCAAGCTGATGGAGGTGTGTCGTCTCCGTGATACGCCTATCTTCTCCTTTGTGAACAAGTTGGACCGCGATATACGTGATCCAATTGAGCTTCTGGATGAGATTGAATCCGTGTTAAAGATTGCTGCAGCGCCGATCAACTGGCCGATCGCCTCAGGGCAGAGGTTCAAGGGGGTCTATAACCTCTACACCGATACGATTCATCTTTACACCAAGGGCATGGGCCACACGTTGGCGGATGAGAAGCTGATCAAAGGGCTGGATTCGACCGAGGCGCGGTCACTGTTGGCGGATGAGTATGACGACTTCTGCGATGAGATCGAGTTGGTGAAAGGGGCTTGCCACGAGTGGGATATTGACGCCTATCTCAGGGGAGAACAGACACCGGTATTCTTTGGAACGGCGTTGGGTAATTTTGGTGTGCGCGAGATGATGCACGACTTCGTCGATTGGGCACCCTCACCGACCGAGCGTGCCACAGAATCTCGCAGAGTTGCTGCCGATGAGGAGAAATTTACAGGCTTTATTTTCAAGATTCAGGCCAATATGGACCCGAAACACCGGGATCGCATCGCTTTTATGCGTATCTGTTCGGGCAAGTACACCAAAGGCCTCAAGATGCGCCACACGCGCATTGGTAAAGATGTTCGTATCGCTGATGCGGTTACCTTTGTCGCAGGAGACCGTGAAGCGGTTGAAGAGGCCTGGTCGGGCGATATTATCGGTCTGCATAACCACGGTACGATTCAGATTGGTGATACCTTCACCGAAGGTGAAGAGTTGAAATTCACTGGTATTCCACACTTTGCTCCGGAACTGTTTAAGCGAGTTCGTCCAACTGATCCCCTCAAAATGAAACAGCTGCAGAAGGGCCTACAGCAGCTATCGGAAGAGGGCGCAGTGCAGCTATTTATGCCTAAGCGTAACAATGATCTGATTCTTGGGGCTGTAGGTCAGTTGCAGTTTGATGTCGTTATGTACCGCCTTAAGGATGAGTATAAAGTGGAGTGTATTTACGAGCCGATCAGTGTGGCCACGGCTCGTTGGATAGAGTGCACGGATAATAAGATGCTCGGTGATTTTGAGAAGAAGGCTTATGACAATCTTGCACTCGATGGAGCGGGTCTGTTGACCTACCTTGCACCGACACGGGTAAACCTTAATCTGACTCAAGAGCGTTGGCCAGAGGTTAAGTTCCGCGCAACTCGCGAGCACTAATGGAGCTGATCGACACCCACTGTCATCTCGACTTTGAGCCGCTCTCTGGGGTGTCGAATCCAGAAAAACTGCGACTTACCCTCAGCTTGGCTCAGGCAGAGGGTGTGTCTACAATCATCGTGCCGGCCGTCTCAGCCTCGCGCTGGGACGCGGTGTTGCGCGTCTGCGCCGACGTTGGTCCGGTGAAATGCCTCCCTGCGTTAGGCATGCATCCCTGTTTTCTCGCTGAGCACCGGGACGATGATCTTCTGTTGCTTGAGCAATATCTGCAAGCCCATTCTCAGGTCAAAGCTTTGGGCGAATGTGGTTTGGATCTCTATGTGGACGAGCCGCAGGAAGCCCGTCAGATACGACTACTTGATTCTCAGATCGAACTGGCAAAGCGGTTTGAGTTACCGCTGTTATTACACGGAAGGCGGGCGGTGGATCAGGTTATTAAGCGACTACGCCAGAAACGTCCCCCCGCGGGTGGCGTGTTGCACGCCTTTTCGGGCAGCGAGCAGCAGGCAAAACAGCTTTGGGACCTGGGTTTCTATATCGGTATCGGTGGCTCAATCACCTATGAACGGGCGCAGCGCCTTAGGCGTGTTGTCAAGGCAGTACCACTGGAGTCAATCCTACTCGAGACCGATGCGCCAGATATGCCGATGAGTGGTTTTCAGGGTGAGCCAAATTGGCCGCACCGAGTAGGCTATGCAGCACGAACGCTTGCAGCGATTCGCGGTGTAGACGTTGTTGAGATTGCACACCAAACCAGCGCAAATGCACGCCGATTATTGCGGCTTTAGATCTGCAATCAGCTCAGATCCGAGTAAGGATTGTCCACGTCAAAACTGATATCAATTGGGTGCTGCGGTAGTTTAATACCCGCTGCACTGATCTGAAGATCCTCGCCTTCAAGTACCTGATAGTCGTATCTATAGGTCGGACGTGACTGATCACGCAGACAGGCCGTGTTGTAGGCCGAGATCTTCTCATTGATCAGCTCGTTGCGTGCCTGCCAGGCGCTCATCTCTGCCGCAGAATAACGCCTTCTGAGCATTTCCATAGTCCGCACCGGTGATATCATCGCGGCGCTGGCGTTATTACCACCAAAACCCTTGGAGTTAATCATCGCTGCATGGACATTTTCACCGCCCACTTCCTGATGTTCAAGTGAAAGGTTGAGGTTAGAACAATAAACATCCTCAGCGATTGCTGGCGTGGTGATCAGACCTGGAATAACGCCTTTTGCCCAGATCCCTAGGGTTGAGAGGATCTGATCACCCCCTGCAGTGCCCTGAGAGTGGCCGAGGTAGGCTTTTACAGCCGATACATTGAGTTTATCGATCGAGAAGGCTTTGGCGATCTCATTTAGAACATGCGACTCGGTGACCCGGTTTTGCGGCGTGCTGGTGCCGTGTGCTTGCACAACTGAGTGGCGGCGCAGCGACTCAGTACCAACCAGCTTCTCGATTAGAGCGGCGGCCTTACCCAGCGTAAGATAATTGCCCACACCGGGAGCTGAGATCGATTTCTTGTATCCGTCGGCGTTGACGTAGACGTCGGGTACTGAAGCGTAGATGTTTGCTCCAGTTTCGATAGCCAGGCGGTCGCTCATTAAGACGATAAATTGAGCGGACTCACCAATTGTAAAGCCGCAGTTATCACCGAAGGGGCGGCAAGCGCGGCGGTGATCGACCTGTTCAACTGAACTCAAGCCATCTAGGGCTTGCAGCTTCTTATCCTCAGCCAGCGCGCCCATCGCGCGAAAACCCTCTATTACTTCAGGGATAACAGGCGCATCTGAACCGCCGACTAGCACTAGCTCGGCCTTTCCTGTACGGATCGCCTCAACGCCTGAGCGAAGGTTGTATAGGAAGGTGGCACAGGCGCCCAGCGCTCCGCCTGTGGTGCCGAGGTTGCCAAGCATATAGGCGTTGACGAAGTCGGCTGGCATTTGGGCGTAACCTAGAGGCATCTGCTTGGATGTCGTACGCTTGCCTAGGGGCGGGTACTTCGTTAATCCGCCGAAGCCGAGTTCATCCAACTGACCGATAGAGTTGCTGGCAAATACGGCGATCTGATCCGGAGCCAAAGTCTGCAGTAGGGCATCGATATCCAGGCCTGTAGCGGCAAGCGCATCGGATGCTGCGTAGACAGCCATCTGTAGTGCGCGCGGATGGTTACGTGACTGGTATAGGTTCCCCGGCTCAAAACCACTTGGCAGTGTGCCTGCACTCTGTACAGGAAGACGGCGTGTATCCGGGAATATCACTTCGGTGCCACCTCGGACGCTGACATCAACCAATCCGCCGTCTAGCGGCGTTATGCGCCAGTTGTCTGGGATATTGTCTGGTAGTAAGCGGCTACGCAGGCGAAAGTTAATAGGCGAATCGGTTTCGCTAATGCGTGCGGGCTTATTCATTAACACGGCATTCGCATCGAACTGCTCAGTCGGAATTTTGCGAATAAGGGTACGGTTTAGTAGCTCTTTCTCAAGTTTAGCGGACAGCTCACTGGCGTTGAGTTCACTGCCCGTTGCGTCTTGGTACGAACCATTTTTGAAAGTACCAAGCCCGGTTAGCATGGCTAGGTCAAGTAGCGTTTCTTGCTGAGAAGCCCGGTCTAACTTGTCGAAAATAATGCGATTGAAAGCCTGATTATTTGAGGAGCGTCCGGCAGGGCTAATGCCACCATAACCGACAATAACTGCAAGCTGAGACAAACTGCGCTCCTCGTACCTTCATAGCCACAAAACCAGTGCGAGATTGTAGCGCGATCAGAGGGTTACTGGCTACAGCCCAGCGGTGTTTACGGTAAAAGCGTCTAAACTAAGACGAGTGTCCTAATGTGCAGGAGTTAACTGTGAAAAAAATAGTCTCAACCATTGTTCTGGCTGGCGCCTTGGCCGGTTGCCAAACTCTCGATCCTTACACACAGCAGCCGAAGACATCAAACGCCACAAGCGGCGCGGGTATAGGGGCTGTGGCTGGGGCTGTGCTGGGGGCGGCGGTCTCCAAAGGCAACCGTCGTGAGGGTGCTCTGATCGGCGCTGCAGTCGGTGGTGCTGTTGGTGGTGGTATCGGATACTACATGGATCAGCAGGAGATGTTGCTGCGCCAGGAGCTCGAGGGAACGGGTGTTCGGGTAGAACGTGTCGGAGATGAGATTCGCCTGGTGATGCCAGGAAATATCACCTTTGCGACCGATAGTGATCGAATTGCGGGGAATTTCTATCCTGTGCTCGACTCGGTGGCAAAAGTATTACTGAAGTTCGATGAGACAGCGATCAATGTTGACGGATACACTGATTCGACGGGCTCCTTTGAATACAATCAGATGTTGTCCGAGCGCCGAGCACAGAGTGTCTCTAACTACCTGATGCAGGTGGGTGTGGACCGTCTGAGAATCAATTCCCGCGGTTTTGGCGAACGAAGCCCAATTGCTAGCAATGAGACAGACG
>Ga0102948_1000618_pt1 | contig 14023 bp, 11 predicted proteins | sample SalPonA_A_H2O_MG_FD_78211 | JGI IMG/M metagenome (GOLD analysis project Ga0102948, IMG submission 78211) | Water microbial communities from South San Francisco under conditions of wetland restoration - Salt Pond MetaG R2A_A_H2O_MG | ecosystem: Environmental > Aquatic > Non-marine Saline and... | reverse complement strand
TTACTTCTGTCACATTGGGTACTATTACGGTTGAACATTAAATCAAATCACTCTTGAAATTTGTTACAACCTTATGAATATTTTAGAAAAAATAACGCAAAACAAAGCAGTCTTTAGTAAATCGGAACGTAAGGTTGCTGAAATTATTCTAGCGAACCCGCAAACCGCGATTCATTCGAGTATAGCAACATTAGCTAAAATGTCTGATGTTAGTGAGCCAACTGTGAATCGATTTTGTCGGCGCCTGGATACAAAAGGATTTCCCGATTTCAAGCTACATTTAGCACAAAGCCTCGCAAACGGTACACCTTACGTGAACAGGCATGTCGATGAAAACGACAGCCCAGGTGAGTACACCAATAAAATATTCGAATCGACTATGGCCTCCCTTGAGGTAGCCAAGCAATCCATTGATGTGCAGACGGTTAATCGTGTCGTTGATTTGCTGACTCAAGCGCAAAAGATTTCATTTTTTGGTTTAGGGGCATCAGCGTCTGTTGCCCACGACGCGCTTAATAAATTTTTCCGCTTCAATGTACCCGTTGTCTACTTTGAAGATATACTCATGCAGCGTATGAGCTGTATGAATTGCTCAGATGGTGACGTAGTAGTACTGATTTCTCACACCGGACGCACAAAGAGCTTGGTTGAAATTGCGCAGATCGCGCGGATGAATGATGCCACGGTAGTGGGTATCACTTCAGCAAATAGCCCGCTGGCACAAGAATGTACGTTTGTATTGTCGTTAGAGGTACCTGAAGATACTGATATGTATATGCCAATGGCATCACGTATTGCACAGCTCACTCTCATTGACGTTTTGGCGACCGGGTTTACCCTTCGTCGAGGCAACAAATTCAGAGAAAACTTAAAGCGCGTAAAAGACACGCTTCGAGGTTCACGTTACGAAAAGCCCAACTCATAACGCTTAAGACACCCGCTGTACACTTACCCTTTCTATCAACCTGCTTCTCACGAGCAGGTTGATAATCACCTCCTCGTATTCTACGCTTTGCTTCTGATATAAAAACGAGGGACTCCCTGTGTGAGTGACCTAAATGACAACAACTGGTCGAGCCAGTGGTGTGTTTTTCTTTCTTTAATTCACATTTCAGTCAGTTTCATCTACTATTCTGTAATAAAATTACGTAAAGTGATTACATGTGCCGTAAATCAATTCAGCACATGTTCTTACTAAGCGTTTCACTCTAAAAAACGAGCGACGGATTCACATGACCAGAAGAACTAAAATTCTTGCCACCCTTGGGCCAGCTACTGACTCTCTAGAAAAAATTAAGGCGCTTATCGCAGCCGGTGCTAACACAGTACGTATGAACTTTTCTCACGGTCAGGCCGAAGATCACATTGAAAGAGCAAAGCGCGTTAGAGAAGCCGCTAAGAGCCTTGGAAAATACGTTGCCATATTAGGTGATTTGCAAGGTCCGAAAATTCGTGTTGCTCGATTCGTCGATGGCGCCGTACATTTAAAGGTTGGTGCTGCCTTTATTCTTGATGCTGAGTTAGGTCGAGATGATGGTACCGCTGAGCAAGTAGGCATAGATTACAAAGCATTGCCTGACGATGTATCTGCTGGCGACATATTACTGTTAGACGACGGACGTATTCAGCTTAAAGTAACGGAAGTGAAAGGCCGTAAAGTGCTCACCGAAGTGACGGTAGGCGGTAAGTTAAGTAATAACAAAGGCATAAACCGTCAAGGCGGCGGTTTATCTGCTGAAGCGCTCACGGAAAAAGATAAAGAAGATATCAAAACTGCAGCTAAAATTGGTGTCGACTACTTAGCGGTATCGTTTCCTCGCAGCGGCGCAGATTTGCATTACGCGCGCGAGCTAGCGGAAGCAGCTGGCTGTTACGCTAAAATTTGCGCGAAAGTAGAACGCGCCGAAACGGTAGCAACAGACGAAGCTATCACAGACATCATAAGCGCATCAGACGCCGTCATGGTTGCACGTGGTGATTTAGGCGTAGAAATCGGTGATGCTGAGCTTGTTGGTGTACAGAAGAAACTTATCGCTCGCTCTCGTCAATTGAACAAAGTCGTGATCACGGCAACGCAGATGATGGAGTCGATGATTGATAGCCCTATGCCAACGCGTGCCGAGGTGATGGATGTTGCCAATGCCGTTCTAGACGGTACAGACGCGGTCATGCTATCGGCGGAAACCGCTGCAGGTAGCTTCCCTATCGAAACCGTAGAGGCAATGGCACGAGTGTGTGAAGGCGCTGAAACCCACCCTAGCGTCAAAATCTCGAAACACCGTATGGATGAGCTATTTGCTTCAACCAGCGAATCTATCGCGCTGTCGGCAGTGTACGCGGCCAATCATCTCCCTAGTGTGAGAGCGATCGTCGGGCTAACCGAAAGTGGTACCACACCGAAGTTGATGTCGCGCATTACGACTTCTCTTCCTATTATCGCGATGTCTCGACATGAAGAAACACTGAATTTAATGGCACTTTGCCGTGGCGTTCAGCCAGTGTTTTTCGATTCTTCGAACAGTGAGCCTGGTAAATTAAAACACGATGTTGTTGCTGTACTTAAAGAGAAAGGCTTAGTCAAAAGTGGTGACAGCATTATTCTTACTTACGGCGATGAGATGGAAAAAGTGGGTGCCACCAATACGCTCAAAATTGTTGATATAGAATAAGCATAACGAAAGGCGAGTGATAGGAATCACTCGCCTTCTATGTTCATTACGTGCGCCATTTTTACGCTTGCTCGCTAAACGTAAATCGGCTTTGATGATACGACAACAAACCTTGGGCACGTTCTACTAGTTGCTCTCTTTTGTATGTCCAGCCTCGAATATCTGCCTGTTTCGCCTCTGCAATGTAATATTCTACGCGCGTTTTTCTTAGCAAATGTTGCTTTTTAGAAACATCAAAATCAGTTAGTTTGTATGCACGCTCGATGTTTACAATAACGGTATGAAATTGTGCTTCACCACTTCCCGCCTCTGCCTGACTCATGAACGCGAAGCCGTTACCCACAACGCCAGCTACTATGATAGACGCTGATAACAATATTCCTGAAAATAACCAACGTAAAAAATCCATCTTTATACCCTTAATAATAATTGGAAAACGGTAATCGGTTCGCACTGCTAAGACGTTAAAGCGTCATTGTGTCTCGCATAACTAATCACTCTATACCGCTTAATATTTGCAGCTATCATGCCAAATAAAATAACACTTAATTTCAATTGCTTATTGATGCATTCAATCATCAGAATAGGGTTCATCTGCAAGTCCTACACTGTATTGCGTAAATTTAACGCTACGCTAGCAAGGCTTGTAGAGTGGCGTTACGGAGTCGCAAAATTTTAGGTCAACTCGCTATTGTTGGGGCAGTAGCTTTTAGACGTCTACGATGTCGTTTTGAGTGATATAGTATTTTGGTTAGTATTTCGGCTTAGTATTTAGATATAAGCGTTAGATTAGGGCGCTTGCATCGAGTTTCTGGTGTAAGGGCTTTACTCAGACGTTTTAGGGCAAGTATAAAAAAGGGGCCTTTAGGCCCCTATCTGATAAACGTGCCGCGCGGGCTAGTTCATCGCTGTTTCTGTTACTACGCGTAGATTATCTTTTACCTCGATTACATCAGAAGCGTTTTTCGCAATTTCTAATGCTAGTTGACGCTCGGCATCTGAATCAACGTTACCGGTAAGCGATACGTAGCCGGCTTCTACGTCTACATCGATATCAAATCCAGAGATATCACTATCTAATAGCAACCTTGTTTTGATGACGGTCGCTATCTTTGCGTCGGTGAGTTCACTTGTGCCCTCATCAACCCCGTCTTCCACGTCATTTGACATTGAAGACACCATTTCATCGTCATCTAAATTATGCTGTTCAATAATCGTTAGAGAGTTTTCGACAGATACTACACCGTCGATGTTAGCTACTAACTCTTCTGCTAATTTTTTCTCGACCGAATTGTCTACTCTACCCGTTAATACAACGTTGCCGTTCTTAACGTCGGTATTGATATCAAAAGAATCTAGGTTGCCATTGAACAATAGCGTTGCTTCGGCTTTGCCATCTATCCATGCGTCTTTAGCACCCTTTTCCCATTTGTTGTCGGTATCCATATCGCCAGCAAGTGCTGAAGTCGATAGTGTTGTAGCAACAATCATTGATAGTAATGTGCGTTTCATAACATTTCTCCTTTTGTTGAAACTCGTAAATACTAATGCGAATCCAATGCCAACAACATAAAACACTGATTAAAATAGAAAAATTAGAAATCGACATTTCTGACTTTTTTAATTAATGTAAAAATTATTCACGCGTCACGCATTTTTTACGTGCCCTTTGCTTTGGCATAGGTGATATGCTGTTCAGCTTCTTGTCGTTGCCACATGCGCCGCGCCGCATCCTGTATAGCACTGGGTTGCATTGTCGGAAGTAAGAGTGCAAGAAATAACGTCGTCGGCACTATCATTGCTTCTTAGGCACTATTGTTACTAATTACTAGTAGTGGATTGGCTAGCTTACTGTTGTTAATAATAGTATTTATGTTACGAGCCGTTCTCAAATATTGCATACCTGAGCATGTAATGTATTTGTTATCAAGCGGCCTGTTGAACAACAGAATCAATGGGTGATACCGCAACGTTTTCTAAAAAGGGAATAGCGCAGACGCTACATAAATTGTTATTCGCCAATTAATGCCATTCTACGCACCAGTATTGGCAGATAACTTTCGTTACTAAGGGACTATATGACTACTGCACTTAACCTATTTATCGTATTACTTGTTGCGATAACCGTTGCACCTTTACTGCCATCTAAGCACTGGGTAGTCAGGGTATGGGAATTTCCACGCCTCCAAATAGCAGCACTTATTTTCATTGCGCTCGTTGCAAAAGCGTGGACATTCAACCTAGCAGATGCCGATGGCAACCCCTTATACGATTACGCCGCACTAGCGTGCCTTTTGCTTACTTTGCTTTATCAACTTAAATGGATTATTCCATACACGTTATTCTATAAAAGAGAGGTTCACCGTGAAAAGGCACCTAACAGCGATAACACAATAAGCATACTTTCAAGCAATGTATTCATGCCAAATGACAATTACGATGCTCTGCTCACTGAAGTGGAAAAGCATAAGCCCGATTTTCTCGTGATGCTTGAGTCGAACAAACGCTGGGAAGAGAACGTTGCAAGTATCGAAGGTGATTATCCCTACACGAAACATTGCCCATTAGAAAACCTTTATGGCATGCACCTTTATAGTAAATACCCTTTTTCAGAGGTTAGCCTACGGTTTTTGATTGAAGATGACGTACCTTCAATTCGCTTAACGTTTACCAAAAACAATCAAACAGTGACATTGTTTTTCCTTCACCCTAAACCACCAAGCCCTACCGAAAATGAAACAGCGGGGCCAAGAGATGCAGAGCTATTGCTTGTCGGAAAAGAAGTATCGAATATTGACGGTCCGGTTATCGTTGCCGGAGACTTAAATGACGTGGCCTGGTCACCAACAACAAGAAAGTTTAAAAACATAAGTGGGTTACTAGATCCAAGAATCGGTCGCGCGTTCTATAATACTTTCCATGCCCATTACCCCTTAGTGAAATGGCCATTAGATCACGTGTTTCACTCAAATCATTTTGACCTGGTTCATGTTAAAAAGCTGCCAAACATTGGTTCAGATCACTTTCCGCTACTGACAGTATTAAGCTTAAAGCAAACAAACATCTAACTAACACACGCCTCTTTAGTGGAGGCGTTAACCGCCGCTTTATTATCTAAGCATGCCATCACACGCTGGCAGACATCTTCTCGCTTTTTAAAATGTGCTAAACCGACCAACCTATCGCTTCTAGGCCAGACTCCCTGTTTAAGTACCTCTTCATCTTGCGTAGTAAGCTTGTGTTCGTCGAGCAAAATTTCGACCGCTTTCTTGTTTGGCTTTATAAGGCCTGGTGTCGCGTTTTTTACAAGTGATTTGTGCACACAAACAAACTCTCTTTTCATTGGGTCTCTAACGACACCAATAAAATCGTCTATGCATATAATCGAAGGCCAGCCTTCTGAGATCCTGCTTTGACCAAACATTGCGAGGGTAAATGATACGAGAACAAAAATAGTAAGCAGAATAAACTGAAGACTAAGCTCTGGTGCAACTGCAACGATAACGCCCACAATGGCAGAAAACAAAATCCAAGCGCCAAACACCCTTCTCATGGCATTAGGGGAGATGCCACTTATTACGTTTACCGTTCGCATCGTTGCCTTGTCAAATTGACGAAGCACTACCGGTGACTCTGTATCCACAACTCTCTCCATCTATTTTTAAGCACTTTACGTTAGTAACTATACGTAAACAACTACACCAAAGTTTAACATCGCGTCATTATCATATCACTGAATGATGCTACCGGTGCGTTAGCCATCATACGCTTTTTGACTATTCGCAATCTGGCCGTATGTAAAATTGCCAAAAGGTGTGTAATTGCGCTAATGCTGGCTTTCTCAAAAAACAAAAAACAACATAATTACAAAAACTTACAAGTGGCGTGCATTATGCATAATTTATTGCAACACAACAGCGTGACAGTATCGGTGCAACATATACGCATCACTTTTTAAATAAGCGTCACAATGGAATTTACGATAATCAAAGGATTTTACGATGGAAAGCTTGGTAACACTTTCAGTTCTTCTTCAGTGTTTTGTACTGCTAAAACAGATGTCTAAAAAGCCATCTAATACAGTAAATGCAACCGCATGATTGTACCCAAACCGCAACATGAACATTGCGCGAAGCAAAAAATAAGGCACACACTCTTCGTCTCTCGCGTGCGCCGTATTTACAGCCTAACTTACTTAGTGTAAACCACTTTTTCGACAGCGGTAGGAGTCACATCCCAATCAAGCCGCATATCCCACTCAAAGCGTTTCTCAGGCTTCAGCGGCCGTTGTGCTTTGTCGATAAGAGATAATACATTTTTAGCCTCGGTGATAGTTGCGTCACGACCAAATAAAAAACTTTGCTCTTTGACTATCGTCAAATACGCCTTATTAAGTGATTTTGCACGTTGTGGGCTCGGCGTGATGATGTCATACACAGTTTTTGCAGAAGCCAACTTTTGCTCATCGAGCGTACCGTTTTCAGTAAACCACTTTGCCAACATTTCCGCGTTTTGCCTGAACTCATCACCTCCACCAACCCGGCGCATATACGTAAGAAACTCGCTTTCTTCTTCGTTAATATTGGGCACATCTTCAATTTCACGCAGATTAATATAGCCCCACCCTTTACTGCCAGGCACCTTGCGCGCAAACGAAAAAGTTTGGTCAAAGGTAGAGCCTATCGTTTTGTGACAGCCATTACAAAACGCCAGCTCTTGGCTGTGTTGTGCACGAAGCTCGCCTTCCTCATTTTCGATATACCCGTTTATGGTCCAGCCGAATCCGTTGTCTATCCCCCTTTCGCCAAGGTAACGTGTTTGAGGTAGCTTCTCAAAGTGCTTATCTTTCGCTTCGGCGTAATACGCTGATGCCAGACTTTCACGGCTTCTAAACTGATGTTTTTTCATGTAACGCACTTCTTTCATGCGCGATGCGTTGAAAATATTTCCCTCTTCATCAACCCCAATGTACCTAACGGTATGTAAAAATTCAGCGCCTTCAGGGTAGAGCATTTTTGCCAATGGGATCCCGCGTGCATCGCCAAGGTAATGGGTTTGCCTATTCATGACATTTACCGATGACGTTAAGGCGTTATCCCCATTGATATCAATACCTAACAGGGTTTCATCTACGCCATTTAGAGGCAGAGTCTGGACATCTTTTATCGCCATTTCAACTAAGGTTAAGTTCGCCATATACACAGCGGGGTTATCCTCACCGTTTTGTTGTCTGAACGAAAGCGGTAACCGTATCATTGCGTCGCCAGTAGAGCCGTTAGTAGGCCAGAATGTACTTGGAAATGGCTTGTAGTTATAGGCAACCCAGCCACTTCCATCTTTCGCCATCCCCTGCTCATCAAACGCTTTTTCTGCTAGCGCTAATCCTTTCACTCTCATCGTGTCTGGCATTGCGGTAGCTTCACTATAGTTGTCCTGAGAAACATAACGGGCAATCTCGTTATCGCTTATTGCCTCTATGAGTTGGCTTCTATCAATAAATAGGTTTTTCCAGCTGTTGGTTAGCCCTACATCAGAGAATTCGTAATTTCCCTGTAAGGTGCCATCTCCCATCTGGTTAGGTCGTTTTTCATTACCATCGTAACTTTGATGACAGGCATAACATGGGTTGTTTATCCCCTCTGTTTTGGTGTAGCACTGGGGGGGAATAACCGACTCAGGGTTATAGATTTCGCCGTGCTCAATGTATGCCAAAGCGGGTATGTTATCGCCTTGTTCATAGGGGTAATCTTTCTGCGCGGTTACGCTTTCACTTGTATTAATAGCGCCCGTATCTTCTAAATAGTCACATGCGCAAATCGCACCAAGTAAAAACAAAAGCGTGGTTAGTAAGGATAGTTTTTTCATAATCACTTCAACGACAAAAACCGAGCAACTAAGTGCTCGGTTAACATTAAACAATAAAGACGTTACTTTTGAGCAGGCTCATACATCCACAACGTATTGTTTTCTTGGAAGCCATCTTCGCCAATTAAGATTCGACCATCGTTCATTACAATGACGTTATCAGGTTGCGACAGTTGCTCTACATCACAGCGCTCTGCGCCTGTTAAACTTGAGCGGTATGTTCCGCCCATAACAACCGGCTCAATACGCGTAATGTCATACCCCGCTTCAAGTTTTGCACGATACACACCACCACAATCTTTTACACGAGCCGACAACTGCATATCGCCTTCGTCATCCACCATGGTGTTATCGATATCTGCAATACCAATGTAAAGGTAGGCATTGTCGACGATTTCATCAGCAATCGTATCAATCCCTTCGACGGCCTCTTGCGCACGTTTCTGGTTGATAGAAATACCTTCTAATTTACGCCATTCTGCCGTAGCGCCTTTTAATTTTGCCGCAGCGCGACTTTCAAGAAATGCAACACGGTCATCCATCGGTTGACCTGCTGTTACGCGAGAACCACCATTTTCTACTGTCGGATAGGTAGCAGCGCCATCGGCCCACGCTTGTACATCAGCCATGGTGATAAACGAACTCTCACCCTCGACATAATCATCTGTTCCTAAGCCGTTATATTCGTCAATCCAAGCACGAATAGTCAGGTTATCGCCACTTGCAAGTTCAACCCACTCAACAGCAAAGCCGGTCGTAGCGGGGTCGTTCTGTCCCACATCTTGCGTTAACTTAGCGCCATACAGTGTACCGGCCGATAAATCTTCAGCTATGTCAGCGATGAATTTAAACAACACTCCACCAGTATCGTCTTGTGATAAGTAAACGGTTTTACCATCGGGCATGACGGTTGAATTTTCGTGCTCGTAACGGCCCATGGCAAAATGTTTTACAATGACGGGGCTATCGGCTAATGGTTGAGTTACTTCGGCAATGTAGCCATAGTTATAAGGGTTGGGGGCATCTGGCGCAGTCATCTGCCACATGCGACCCAATCGTGCTTCGGTGCTAACGGCCGCAGGGTCGTTCCAGCTTGGTGATGTTGTTGAATCGACCGACGAATTTACTACCCACTCTTCGGACGTAAGTGGTGTATTCCATGGAGACATGGAACCAAAGCAGTTTGCCGCCGTGCCCCATACTGGCGAGAAATCAAGCATCATGGCTTCAGTCACTTGCCACATGCCTAGGTCGTCTTTCTTAATTTTCATACGACTCATGCCACCTGGCAACTCTTCCCAGTTTGAGAAAAGGTAGCCCTCTCCTTCGGCTGTAGAGATAAAACCGTTGAAGTCAGGCATATCGTTTTCAAGTACTAACTCTTCACCGTCGAGTGTGTAAATATGACCTAACCCTTCAGGTAATTCGCTACCAAAGGTATCGCCAGTTTGACCTAGTATTTGATATTGCCCAATGGCGGATATCACCAATTCTTTTTCAACGTCTGATGCAGGTACAGGCGAATTAGGAAGGGTGGCAGGTAATTGGTTAAAATTAACCCCAGCCAATACCCCAACAGTACCGGTATTGATTGGCATAGTGTTAACGTTGTTGGTTTGTGTATTGGCGCCAGACGGATGTTGAACGTTGAAGAATAGGTCGCCTTCCTCTGTCAAAAAGATCCCTGTCACTTCTGAACCTAAAGGTACGGTTGCAATTCGAGTGAGCTTACCCGCCGTGTCGCCGGCGTCGCCTTGCGGGCCTTGTGCACCGACTGGGCCTTGTGCACCCACTGGGCCTTGTGTGCCAGTGGCACCATCAATGCCGTCAGTACCGTCCTCGCCTTCCAGTGAACACCCTGATAAACCGAATACCACTGCTAGTGCAATAGTTGAATATTTAATGTTTCTAAATGTGCCGTTATTCATTATTTTTCCTTGGAGTTATGTCGAGAAACGACGTCGCTCTGCTTCCCGCTGCGTCATGTTAGCGACAACGATAATGAAGTGGTTTTATGAACGTTCGGTGACAGTGAGTTGACACTAAATTGAAGAATTTCTTACAGTTACTGAGTGTTAGCAAATGTGATGGTAGGACTAGCGATACGTTACGCGCTATACAAAGCAAGCGCTGCACGTATCGCTAAAAAGTATCGCTAAAAAGTATCGCAAGATGGTTATGTAATGGGTTTATTTTGCGTGGTTATTCGTACGCTATTTGCTCGCCAATATAGCCCGGCGCAATTGCGAGGTTATCGGTATTCAGTAATGACTCTTGATTGCGTAGCCAAAGTTGGTACTCGCCCGTCCGTAAACTTGCATGCTTCGTACAATCTACATTCCAGCGGCGAAGCAGATAACCGGCCATGGCTGCTCTAACTGCTAGCACAAGCACGCCCCCGTCCATGGCATAATCAAGCTCAATTGCCGTGGGATGCTTAACATTTTTAGGATGAGGAACAAGCTCAAGGGTTATCATTCGACACCATGCACTGTCGTGCGCTATGCATTCACTGCTGTCAGGCTCGTCCTTTATCGATACCTTACTAATGCGTGTAAGCACAAAGTCACGAAAGCTACCCGACTTTCTATCAAAAGCCCGAACATGCCAACGCTGACCATTGTCAACGATGCTATGAGGTACAAGCTCGCGCGCGCCAGAGCCACTGCTGAGCGAGGTGTAGATAATGCTTATCGCTTTTTTGTTTATGATGGCCTGAACCACTTTTGCTACCACGAAAATATCGGGCACATTTAGCGAAGACGCACTCTCAACAGGGAAATGTATATCTCCAATAGCATCAAACCCATCAGAAATGTCATTGGCTAATTTAACCAATGTCCGCTTGGCATCATGGTTAAACAAGGGAGTAAACGTATCGGTTTGAAAGTAACGTTTTACACGGGCGTCATAGTAAAGATTATACGGTGCAAGCTCTTTGTACACACTAAAGTCTCTCGAGCCCGCCGACAACCCCACTTCAAAGCGAGTAATTAAGTCTTGGCGGTGAATAGCACCTTTAAACAGTAAACAAAAGTCGATATAGGCTAAACGCTGGCGTTGGGCAAAAGAGAGAGTTTCGATCATTAAGTAGGTACTTTTGTTGTTTTTCCCTAGTGTGGTTTATTTTGAGTCACGTGTAAACAGTCTCATTGGGTAAAAGTCGATATTCAATAAGTCAAAAAAAACCCAGCGTTAGCTGGGCTTTCATTAACCTTGGCTTACCTTTAGTGGCTTGCGCGGCGACGCACCACAATAAGACCTGCTAACGCAAGAGCAGCAAGTAAGCCTGTGCCAGGTGCAGACACTTGGGTGATTGTAAAGCTGGCGTTTTGCGTTCCCACCTGCGTTGGAAGAGGAAATGGGAATGCGGGATCAGACAGTGAGCTGGGCCCCATTGCCAATACCGCATCGCCAATGGCTTTAGCAATAAAGCTTACACTAAATAACCCAATGGAATTTCTACCTAGCTGGCTTGCTGGATTGAAATTAAATGCAACAGAGGACATTCCAATATTATTACCTGATACGGTCGGGGGAGAGAGCAGTTCCGCGGGAAACATAACCGTATCAGGGCCGTAGGGCGCAAGTGACATTGCGCTACCCGAGACAACATCAAGCAACGATGCATTAAATGTCAACAGCGTTGAATACCCACTAAATAATGTTTGAAAGCCTCCAGGCAACGCTAAATTAGTAGCGCTTACTGTGGCAACAATGGTATCACCCACGTTGTAGGTTGCTTTATCAGTCGACACGGTAATCAAAGCGGCATTCACATTAAAGCTTGCTGCTGCCACAAGAAGTAAAAATAGTTTTTTCATGTTGTTATTTCCTTAAAAATTAAATTGCACAACCTGCGCGAGTACACATAGCCATTAGCGCTTGTAGGTCGAAAAAGTTGACGGTGCCGTCGCTGTTGTAATCAAAGCTGCTATCAAGGGCCTGACCCGACAAGAACGCTTGGTAAAACGCCATCACGTCGTTGTAATCAACGTCGTTGTCACCATCAAGGTCACCAATAACGATATCTTCCGGGAAGTTCAGAACCACCAACACAGGGTCGTGATCTGACGAGCGGAAAGCGTCTGGGGCATAGTAATTTGCCAATTGGGTTTGCGATTTAAACTCTTCGTTATAATCGAATACACGTGGTTCATCTGCATTGATGTGCCATACCGTGGTGTCAACGACATACTCAGTTAACGACGCGCTTGATAATGCATGATCTAAATAGCCAATCTCGCCACCAAAGCTGTACGAGTAAGCACCCTCTCCGTCAAACACATTCACAAGGTTGGTATAACCCGCCGACTCAATGGCTAAGATAGGCGCTTCTTTTGCGTAAGCGTTTAAATCGCCCATGATTAGCACGCGAGGAGAAAGCACATCACTGTTTTGTGCCACAAGAGAGATAAGCCCCTCTGCCGCTTCTGTTCGCAGGCCATTCCAGCACCCTTGCCCATCGCCGCTGTCAGCGTTATTCCCCGTTGCACTTCCGCAGCTTCCTTTCGATTTGAAGTGGTTTACTGCAAGCGTAAAGTCTTCTCCATTAGCGTTTACGGTGAAGCCCTGTAACAAAGGCTGTCGGTTACCGAAGTCAAACGGCGCATCAGACGACGTAATAGCACTACCCATTGGTGTTACCACCGATGGCTTATAGATGATACCCACTGTAATTGCATCGCCACCTAACTGACTACCTGGCGCAATGTAACGATAAGCGTCTTCACCCAACTCGGCATTCACGCTATCGACCAGTGTTGCAATGGCAGAATCGGCGCTATAGCCATCGTTTTCAATTTCAACTAACCCCAGCACATCAGCGTTCATACGTAAAATCGCTGCGACTGTTTTCGCTTGCTGACGCGTAAATTCATTTTCAGAGTCTGCACCACGAGCCGTTGGGAAATCAGGGCCATTAAAGTAGTTAAGCACATTAAAACTAGCGACTCTTACGTCCCCGACTGCATTGAGTATTGGGTTTGCCAATCTTGCGCTAGTTCTTACTGTTTGTAGGTCACCTACCGGCACCAAGTAATAAGAACCAAACCCAAAGTGAACAACCCCTTCTAGGTTCTCGACACTATCTCCTAAACGTAAAGGATTGGCGTGTGAAAGCCCACCAACTGGAAACGGCACATCGTCACGATTTTGAACATTAGAGCCATCATCAACAATAAGTGAATTACGCGCATTTCTATTGGCAAGTGCAATGGCATCTTGTGAGCCCGCCACAAACTGATTTGTTGGGATCATGAGTCGCTCAGACGCGACACTGAACTGCCCGTAACGCCCTAGGTTGTAGTTGTCAGTAACACGAAGCGTTTGTTCAAAGCTAATTTGCATCCCTTCATAAGCTTCTAAATTTACCGATTCAGAAAATGGCATCGCTAGCGACGAAGATATCGCGCTATCACCGCTACCAAGCACTTCTACATTTTCAGTTAACACTAACTCAGTGAGACCATTAAACTCGACAACGTCAG
>Ga0102948_1000617_pt1 | contig 14046 bp, 14 predicted proteins | sample SalPonA_A_H2O_MG_FD_78211 | JGI IMG/M metagenome (GOLD analysis project Ga0102948, IMG submission 78211) | Water microbial communities from South San Francisco under conditions of wetland restoration - Salt Pond MetaG R2A_A_H2O_MG | ecosystem: Environmental > Aquatic > Non-marine Saline and... | reverse complement strand
GTCGATACCGTCGAAGGCAACGGCTGCGCCGCCCCATACTTCTGAACACACGCGTGTCAGCGCTGCTGTCAGTGTAGTTTTACCGTGGTCAACGTGGCCGATAGTACCTACGTTAACGTGCGGTTTGTTACGTTCAAATTGTTGCTTAGCCACGTTTATAATCCTCGCTTTAAAACGAAAAAAGGCAGATATATCTCTACATCTACCCTTCTAAATACTGGAGCTCATGGGCGGATTTGAACCGCCGACCTCACCCTTACCAAGGGTGTGCTCTACCCCTGAGCTACATGAGCGAATCTGCTATCTTTGCTCGTGCTTTAAATACTGCAAGCGCCGGAGCTGGAGCGGGTAGCGGGAATCGAACCCGCCTCTTCAGCTTGGAAGGCTGAGGTAATAGCCACTATACCATACCCGCCGAGAGTCGCTGATCAGGATGGTGGTGGGAGATGGATTCGAACCATCGAAGCTTTCGCGTCGGATTTACAATCCGATCCCTTTGGCCACTCGGGAATCCCACCACAACCTCGTCGCTAAATGGTGCCGGCACCAAGAGTCGAACTCGGGACCTACTGATTACAAGTCAGTTGCTCTACCAACTGAGCTATACCGGCTCAGCAACGAAGTGGGGCGTATCTTACTGATCACCCCTAGGGCTTGCAACCCCTTCGCATAGATTTTTTTCAAATTTTACGCCCGGCCAGCTATCGACAACTAGCTGCTTGATTTCACTGGTTATTTCATAACCAACTAGATATGAAGTTAGCACCTCAAAATCACCAGAGGCGCGCAAAACCGGTTTGATTCGCGCTTTTTCTACAACACTCTCTGGCAGATCGGCGAGACTCGCACGCGCCACTTCCGCATCAGGATAACTACCTAACACTAGAGCACCATCACGTGTCTCTGGTAGCCAGCCTACTCGCGCAAGGTCATCAAGCACTCGGATTCGCGCATCAGCATCGGCTGGTAATGGGTATTCAATCCGCACGCCATCCTCAACGGGTGGCATCGTTTTAAACTCTGCCGTGAAACCTTGTTCGACGAGCAACTCCACTAAACGACTTGCCTCAAACTCACTGGCCAACGGTGAGAAGCGCGCGCACTCCCGCGGCCTAGGCACTAACTTTTCTGTTGGTTGTAACTCCGAGGGTAACCGAAGCACCCGCGGCTTAAAGTCGGGCAGAGACTTAGATTCGGTAAAATGGTACTTCTGCGCATACCAAAAGAAGAGTAACGAGTTTGCCAAAAGAATAATTAGAAATAGCCACCGCAGCATTAAAGATGCTCCCTTTTAGCCAAAACCAAACCGTCCATCACTAGTTCAGGCAACCACTGATACTCAACCCCCACAGGGAGGTAACCTACGAGTTGCTGCGCATCGCCACCGGTTAGCACTAGCGTAGATCGACCCGAGGATACCGCCAACTGCTCAAGTAGATCAGGGAGTTGCTGAGCTACTCCACGCAAAACGAGCTCTGCTCCTGAAGCGACGCAACTCGCTGTATCGATTCCACCCTCTAGGGCGTCCCCCCTACCGATGTCAAAACGCACCCGTGCAGTCTGCCCGAGTAGCGTCCGCTGCTGCATCTGAAATCCGGGCATTATTGTGCCACATAAAAAGTGGCCATCCGCCGAAATCCGCTCAATATTGATTGCACTGCCGGCGTCCACCACCAGCAGAGCACCCTTAATTCGATTCCAAGCGGCCAACATAACCAACCAACGATCCACGCCCATTCTGAGCGGATCGGCATAGGCGTTGACTAGCCCAGCTTGAGCTTTGGTAACGCGAGCAAACTCGGGAGAGACGCCAAAGTGAAGCTGCAGTCGAGCCGCGAGCTGTTGATTGACTGCATCACTTGCAACGGAACTTATCCAGATCTCGGACACTGATTGTTGCGATGCAAGCCAAGCGTCTAACTCAGCTAGCTGAAATGCACCACCCGAAACTCTCAGCGGCGCCATTAATCGCCATTTCAATAAACTGTTACCGAGATCCATCTCCAGGCGCATCAGTTTGCTCTCATGCTCACTTCGCCACCCTGAAAGCGCTGCTCGCCTGAAGCGGTTTGTAGTCGCAGCGCACCCGAATCGTCTACACCAAGGCAAATGCCATCAATTTTCCGATCACCCTGCAGCAAACTAACAGCTTGTCCTTGATAGGCATGAGCGCGCTCCCACTCATCCTTTAGACCCGTAAATCCGGATCGACTAAATTCTCCCAGAATATCGACTAGATACTTAACTAGAACCGCCAACAAGTCAGTGCGCGAAAGGTCTTTGGGGAGGCGTCCTTTTAAATCACTCCAGGGTTGATCTATCTGTGCTTCAGCGGACTCCGGCATCGAGACATTCAAGCCAATCCCGATGACTGCTGAGCAGTCACCCGAGAGGTCACCGCCGACCTCGATCAACACACCACCCAGTTTGCGACCCTCAAGTAGCAGATCATTCGGCCATTTCAGTTTCACCCCACCGACATGGAGGGCACCAAGGGCACGCTCGAGGGCCACACCGACCGCCAAGCTTAAACCCTCGAGAGCGACAACACCCCCGGAGAATGGCCAACTAAGTGAAAAGTAGAGATTAGCCCCCAATGGACTCTGCCAAACGCGCCCTCGGCGCCCACGCCCCGAGCTCTGATACTCGGCCACAAATAGCGAGCGCTGATGCCCTGCGACACTGGCTCGCTGCGCACTCAGATTGGTGGACTCACAGACCATCGACAGATCCAGCAGATCAATCAGACCGAGTACATCCAAGCTCTCTAACTGCGCTTTGAGATGCACCTCATCCAAAAGATCCAAACCGCCAGTAATATGGTAGCCGCGCCCCCTGACAGAGTTTATCTCAACGCCAAACTCCTGAATCTCGCGAATCTGATTCCATATGGTTGTGCGGCTCACGCCTAATATAGCTGAGAGATCCGCACCACTATGAAAGGCACCGTCCGCTAGCGTTCGCAGGAGCTGCAGATTCACAATCAGAGGTCCTTGCGCTCGTATACCACGAAAGCGTACGGGTAACGATTCGGCTGATCACCGGCCGGAAAAGACTCTCGCGCGAGCTCAACCCAGAGACTGTAGTCAACCTCCGGAAACCAGGCATCGCCCTCGGGTTCAGCATCAACTTCAGTCATATATAAGCGATCGACCAGCGACAGTGATTGGGCGTAAATCTGTGCCCCACCGATAATCACGGCTTCATCGCCACCGTCAACCAATGCCTGAGCCTCGGCTATCTCAACCGCCTCCTCGAGTGAGGCTGAAAGCTTAACGCCATCGGCAAACCAATCTGGGTCTCGGGTAATCACGATGTTCGTTCTCCCCGGAAGTGGCTTACCGATCGATTCATAGGTTTTACGACCCATAATAATCGGCTTTCCTAGTGTCACCTGTTTGAAGTAGCGCAGATCCTCAGGCAGATACCAGGGAAGGCGATTTTCGTTCCCAATAACACGGTTTCTTCCTTGTGCAACAATCAAGGCCAGTCGCATGCGAACTCCTTAAACTGAAAATGGGTACTGTATTGCAGGGTGGTACTCGTATCCTTCAACCTCGAAGTCATCCATGCTAACCCAGGTTTCAAGATCCTCGAGCGAGCGAATTTCCGGATTAATTTTTAATCTCGGAGCCGGGAACGGCTCGCGCTTGAGCTGTACATCGCGCATCAAGGCTAACTGGTCCTCATAGATATGAGCATTGACTATCTTATGGTAGGCGGTACCCGGCTCGTGACCCGTTATCTGCGCCACAATAGCAAGCAGGAAATAGACCTGTACCATATTGAAGTTGAGACCCAAGGGGACATCACAACTGCGCTGAGTCGAATTAAGGTAAAGCTTCCCGCCTAGCAGAGAGAAGTGATGACTGTACATACAAGGACGCAAGCACCCCATATGAAAGGCACCGGGATGATAGAAAGTTAGTATTTCACCTCGGTCGTCCCTACCCGCTTTGAGATCATCAATAATCTTGCGTAGCAGATCCACGGAACCGCCATCCGGCTTAGGAAAGTTGCGAGCCACCTTGCCATAGATAAAGCCGCAGTCGTCCTCACCTTTGCGCAAAGGATTAGCAAGCCAATCGGCGTTATCGTTGGCATTGGCATCCCAAGTTTTAGTACCAATCGCACGAAAGTCCGCTGCACTATCGTAGCCGCGCAGGTAGCCGATCATTTCAGCGATCGCGGCCTTGTAAAAACTCTTACGGGTCGTGACGAGAGGGAACTCACCCGCGCCAACGTTGTAACTCAGGTCTGCATTTATAACGGTTAGGCAACGTTTACCCGTGCGAGCATTATCGACCCAGACACCCTCATCTACGATACGTCGACAGAGATCGAGATACTGATTCATTTGGAGATCTTCTCTTGTATTCGGTTATAGCAAGGAGGCTAACAGCTTAGCGGATTAGACTCCACCGCTTAAGACCTTGGAGCAGGGCGCAGCATTAAAAACAGACCGACCAAAATCATCGGTAGCGATAGCAACTGCCCCATAGTCAGGAAGTTGAATCCAATTAGACCCAAGTGAGCATCAGGCTCTCTAAAAAACTCGACAGAACTGCGGGCGACTCCATAGCCAATTAGGAAGAGACCGGCCACCGAACCTGGCTTGCGCGTTTTTGCGGAGTAGAGCCAAACCAACCCAAACAGCAGCACACCCTCGAGAATCGACTCGTAAAGCTGCGACGGATGACGCGCCAATTGGTCTGCCGCGCGCGGAAAAATGACACCCCAGGTCTGATCTGTTGGGCGACCCCAGAGCTCGCCGCCAATAAAATTACCTAAGCGCCCGGCCGCGAGCCCAAGCGGTACAAGCGGAGCGACAAAATCGCCGATCTCCAACAGGGATTTACGCTGTTTTCGAGAGAACCAGATAATGATGGCGACCACCCCAAGCAGCCCACCATGGAAGGACATCCCGCCCTCCCATATTGCAAAGAGCCAGAGCGGATTAGTCATAAAGTAGTCAAAGTGGTAGAACAGCACATATCCCATGCGGCCACCCAGAATGACACCCATAGCACCGTAGAAGATAAGATCAGAGAGCTGTTGCTCTGTCCATTTAGAGCCGGACAGACGAGCGCGATAGCTTCCTAAGAACCAAGCAGAACCAAAGGCTATCAGATACATAATCCCGTACCAATGGACCTGCAATGGGCCCAATGATACGGCTATTGGATCGATCGAATGATTCCAGATCAATGGTCAGGCGCCCAGCAAATTGAGCAGAAGAAAACGCACACCCACTATAAACAGGAACAGTGCAAACACCTGCTTTAGACGCTTCTGCGGCAAGGTGTGCGCCAATTTAGCGCCGACCTTGGCAAACTGTGAACTCGCCAACGCAATGCCGGCAAAAGCAGGAAGGTAGATGTACCCAAGACTGTACTCAGGCATCCCCTGCGCATCCTGCCCTGCCCAAATGTAAACCAGCGCTGAAACCGCTGCGATTGGCAAACCACAGGCCGCTGATGTTCCTACAGCTTCACGCATCTCTGTTCTACGGATCGTTAGATATGGCACGGTCAAGGTGCCACCGCCTATGCCGAAGATCGAGGAGGCGCAGCCAATACAAGCACCCGCAAACCCAAGCTCCGGGTTTTTCGGTGCTTGCGAGCCCTGCTTTGGCTTTAGATCCAGAGCCATTTGCACAGACACTGACAATACGAAGATACCCAGGAGCAGCTGCAACTTCGCACCACTGAGCGAATCAGCGATTAACACGCCTAGGATCGCCCCGAGGCCAATTCCGACCGCCAGCGGTTTGAAAAGATCCCAGCGAACGCTCCCGCGTGAATGGTGCGCCCGTACAGAGGAGATCGAGGTAATCACAATCGTTGCCAGCGATGTGGCAATTGCCGCATGCGTAACAACAGCTTCAGGCAACCCCTGAAGACCAAAGCTGAATATCAATACCGGGACGATCAGAAGACCGCCACCGATACCGAAAAGCCCTGCCGCAACACCAGCAACAGCGCCTAAGACTAAATAAAGTATGAGCGCTTCGATCACGCTTTTTCTCCTGGTAGGTCGGGACGAGTCAGCTGAGTCAGACCGCTCTCTTGCAGTGCCGAACGCAGCGCTGCATGAATTTCAGCGGTATCTGACATCCGCATAACCCGCCCAAGAAGGGCTAAAGAATCCTTGTAACTCACGCTGCGAATCGCCAATTTAACCTTTGGCAGGTTGTTCGAGTTCATTGAGAGCACGTCATATCCCATGGCCATCAATAACAGCGCGCCACCCGGATCCGCTGCCATCTCGCCACATATAGACACCTGTTTATTCACCCGTTGGGCTTCTTGCGCTATATGCTGCAGGGCATGAAGCACCGAGGGGTGGTAGGAGGCGTACAGGGCAGCAACACGAGGATTGTTGCGATCGACCGCCAGAAGGTACTGCGTTAGATCGTTTGAGCCCACCGAGATGAAGTCGATCATGGTGGCAAAACGCCCAATCTGATACACGGCTGCCGGCACTTCAATCATTACACCTACGGGCGGCTTGCGTATATTTAGACCCTCTTCACAGAGTTCACGGTAAGCCTGGTCAATCTGACTAAGTGCGGTCTCTACCTCATGTACGCTGGTTACCATCGGCAGCATGATGCGCAAGTTATCAAGACCTTCAGACGCACGTAACATCGCTCGCACTTGGACGAGAAAGATCTCGGGGTGGTCCAACGTGACACGGATTCCGCGCCAACCCAAGAAGGGGTTCTCCTCCTCTATGGGGAAGTAGGGCAGCGCTTTGTCACCGCCAATATCCAAGGTACGCATCGTGACAGTACGCGGTGCGAACAGCTCTAGCTGGCGACGGTAGGTCTCCGTCTGTTCAAACTCACTCGGGAAAAAATCCCGAATCATGAAGGGTATTTCTGTTCGATAGAGCCCTATCCCTTCAGCCCCACGCTCTAGCGAGCGCTCAACATCAGCCGTCAAACCGGTATTTACCCAGAGCGGCATTCGATGACCATCGGTGGTTTCAGCAGGCAGCTCTTTAAGCTTATCGAGGCCCGCGGCTATCGCCCGCTCCTCTTTAACAATATCTCCGTAGGCTGCCAAAAGATCGTCATTAGGATCAACAAAGACACGCCCCGAATAGCCATCAACGATGACGTGTCGACCCTCAATGCGGGTATGCGGTAGATCAACTACCCCCATTATGGTTGGGATGCCCATAGAGCGCGCCAAAATGGCGGCATGGGATGTACCCGATCCACTGATAGAGATCATCCCCGAGAGCTGCTCTTCTGGCACTAACCCAAACATCGCTGGCGAGAGCTCATCGGCGACAAGGATCGTATTCGCTGGATACTCCTGCTGCGTCGCAGAAGCACCTTCTTGCAGACAATTGAGCACGCGACGACCCAAATCGCGGATATCGGCGGCTCGCTCGCGCAGGTAGGCGTCGTCCATCATAGAGAATTCACGGACATGGGACTGGATTACATCCCTGAGTGCACCTTGCGCCCAGTTGCCGAGCTTGATTCGCTCACGAATCTCACCCACCAGCGCATTATCATCTAACATTCGCAGGTAGACCTGAAAGAGCGCTTGCTCCTCAGTACGCAGACGGTTAGCCAAGGCTTCAGCGATCTCACTAATCTCTTGGCGGACCGCCGCTATCGCAGTGTCTAAGATCTCTAGCTCAGCGTTGATATCCTCGGCGACTTTATCGGGAACACTGCCCAGATCAGCCGTCAGCGAGACAACCCTTACCTCACCAATGGCAACACCCGGGCTGCCGACCACACCGGTAAAATAGCGCGCGGGTCGATCCGAGGGGCCATTATCTGCGCCCTTCTCCGCATTGATGGAGCCGGTCGCTTCAGCGTGAGCAATGACCCCCGCGAGCTGGGCGGAGATCGTCACCATGAAAGCCTCTTCCGACTCATCAAAGCGGCGAACGTCACGCTGCTGCACCACCAACACACCAAACACTGTTCTTTGATGAATTATTGGTACCCCGAGGAATGCGTGGTAGCGCTCTTCACCGGTGGATTTCAAGTAAAGGAAGGCGGGGTGAGTGGAAGCATCTTCAAGGTTAATTGGCTCAGAGCGCGTACCTACTTGACCGACAATACCCTCGGTCGGCGACAGACTTACCTTGCCGATCGCATCTTTATTCAGACCTTCAGTGGCGCGTAGGACGTAACGCTGGGTAGTGGTATCAAGCAGGTAGATGGAACACACTTCGGTGTTCATAGTGTCGCGTATGCGCTCGGCACAGAGCTCCAGAGCCGACTCTAGGTCTGGCGCTGAGGCAACCTCCTGTACGATCTGACGCAAACGTGTCAGTACACTCATCCACTCACTCCTTAGAGCGCAAATTTTTGCGCTGGGATTTTGGAACTAGTCTATCTCTAGTGACTAGCTACTTTTTATCACCTTTGACAGGCGGACAGACAACTCGCGCATCGCCTTACGGTAAACCTCCCGCTTGAACGAAACCACCTGCCCTAGCGGATACCAATAACTCACCCATCGCCAACCATCAAACTCAGGCGTATCACAGCAGTCGATCTTAACCGCATCATCGGGGCTAAGCATCCGTAACATATACCATTTCTGTTTTTGACCGATACAGATCGGATGAGAGTGACGGCGAATCATCCGTTTTGGCAGACGGTAGCGCAGCCAACCTCGTGTTACACCGAGAATTTCAACGTCGGTAGGCGCAAGACCTACCTCCTCTTGTAACTCTCTATACATGGCCTGCTCGGCCGTCTCGTCTGGTTTAATCCCGCCCTGGGGGAATTGCCAAGCATCCTGGCCGCACCGACGCGCCCAGAGCACCTGACCCGACGAATTGACCAGAATGATACCGACATTCGGTCTGAACCCATCAGAATCGATCACTTACGTAATCCTTAACTAAAAATTTTTCTTAGATACATTGTTTCACATAAGAGGGTTTTGGTCATCCGGGGAATTACAGTAAAATCGGCCTCCCTAAGGGGAGATAAGGGGTGACGCCTCTTTTTCCAATTCATCCAGGCTTACCCAGTGGAGCACTCATGGCACTCGCAATTTTCGACCTCGACAACACGCTCCTTAACGGCGATAGCGATCATGCTTGGGGTGAGTTTCTGTGTCGCAGGGGTGTCGTCGATGAGCAGGAGTACCGCGAAGCGAATGACCGTTTCTATGAACTCTATAAAAGGGGTGAACTGGACATCAATGAGTTTCTTAGCTTTGCACTCAAGCCCTTGGCTAGCCATAGCGCCCAGCAACTAGGGCTGTGGCATGCAGAGTTTATGCAGGAGGTCGTCGAGCCGATGATGCTTCCAAAAGCCGAAGCACTGCTGCAGGAACATCGGAATGCGGGTGATCAACTGATGATTATTACAGCAACTAATCGCTTCGTTACAGGTCCAATTGCTGCTCGACTCGGCGTGCCGGTCATACTCGCCACAGAACCCGAACAGATTGATGGCGAGTACACTGGCAACGTGACTGACGTACCCTGCTTTCAACAGGGCAAAGTGACTCGCCTGAATCGCTGGCTAGAGCAGCACCAACAAACACTCGAGGGGAGCTACTTCTACTCCGACTCCATCAACGACCTGCCGCTACTAGAAGCCGTTGAGTTTCCAGTAGCGGTAAACCCTGATGAACGCCTGGGCGCCTTAGCGACCGAACGAAATTGGCCAGTACTCGACCTCAGATAGCCCTATATGGCGATCTTGGTGGTTTTGATTTTGTGGTTTAGCGCACGAATAATCGCAGAGCGTGTCACCATGCCAACCAACTTACCATTTTCACAGACGGGGTAGGTCTTAGGGCCACCAGCTTGCATTCGCTCAGCCAGAGCGAGAACCTGTTCATTGGCCCCGACAGAGAGTGGCTCTGTGCGCATAATATCTGACACACGGATCAAGCTATCTGCATAGTAGCTGCCGCTGATGACGTACTTAATACAATCTTGCTCTGAGAGGAACCCAATCAACTGATCGTCGACATCAACCACCGGAAGACCCAGGTGATGGGAGTCAGTGATACGATCAACCGCCTGCGCCAACGACGTCTCCAGTCGCAACGGCACAATTGATCCATCCATTACATCGCGCACTAAAATGCTTCGCATCTGAGCCTCCAAAGTTTTACTTGTTGTAGGCTCAGTGTGGCACAGGAATTCGAATCTGCCTATTCGCTAGCCAGCAAGCGCATAAAGTAAGCTTTAAGATACTCCGTTTCAGGTATCGCAGGATGGATCGGGTGATCCGCTCCCTGGTAACCCTGCGCGAATATCTGGCCCTGACGGTCTAACTCACGGCTATTGGCTCGCAGAATGTCGACGAGTCGATCAGTCTCCAGATGCATCGAACAGGATGCAGAGACGAGCACACCACCCTTGTTGAGCAGTCGCATAGCAAAGTTATTGATACGCGCATAGGCACGCTCTCCGTTACGGACATCCTTTTTGCGCATGATAAAGGCTGGTGGATCGACAACGATCAAGTCAAACCGCTCTTTTTGTGCGACTAACTCTTTGCAGATATCAAAAGCGTCACCCTGCAGAGGCCGCAGCTTAGCTTCAGCCCCATTAAGTCGTGCGTTCTCAACAGCCACCTCCAAGGCGCCTGCTGAGGCATCAATACAGCTCACCTGATCAGCACCCGCGGCCAACGCCTGAATGCCCCAACCACCGACATAACTGAACAGATCCAATACCCGCTTACCCTTGACCATGTGCTGCATCCGCGCACGGTTCTCGCGGTGATCATAAAACCAGCCTGTTTTCTGACCCGTCATCAGTGGGGCCAAAAGATCCACACCGTTCTCGCGCAAAGGCGCCAGCTCTGGGATATGCCCCTGCACCACTTCAACGTAAGTATCCAGACCTTCAGTCGCCCTAAACTTACCATCATTGCGCAGCAAAATAGCGCAGTGTTTGAACACTTTGTTAAGCGCATCAATTATATGGTGTTGGGCCCGCTCCATTCCCGCAGTGGAAATCTGTACCACAAAGATATCGAAGAAACGGTCAATAACTAGACCCGGTAGCCCATCCGAGTCGCCGTAAACAAGCCGGTAACAGGGATCAGGAAAGTTCATTTCGCGTAACGACAGCGCAATATTCAAACGGTGAACGATCAGAGATCGATCCAGTGCCTGCTCTGGGTTGCGACTATATACACGTCCACAGATGAGCGTATTCGGATTGACGTAGGCAGCGGCACGCGGACGCCCCTCAGAGTCAACAACCTGTACCTCTTCGCCGGGCTCAAAATCTTTTAACGGTGTCGCCTTGGTATCTACCTCATTACTGTAGATCCAAACATGACCTGCTCGCAGACGCTTATCGGCGCCAGCGCGAAGCACCAGGGGTTTTGCACTCATTAACTCAATCTCTTAAAAAACAAAAATCCCCGACCTGCGGGGTGCCAGCAAACTGCTGGCGCAGATCGGGGGTCGGGAGATGGCGTAGGGATTACTCCTCTTCGCACTGCTCCTGGTACTCTTCAGCGCTTAACAAATCATCAAGTTCATCTGGATCGCTAAGCTTGAGTTTGAAAAACCAACCGTCACCGTAGGGGTCACTGTTAACGCTCTCGGGCGCATCTTCCAGCTCTTCATTGACCTCAATAACCGTTCCACTTAAGGGCGCATAGATGTCTGAAGCCGCCTTCACCGACTCAACCACACCCGCATCATCACCAGCAGAAACCTCGGCACCAACATCAGGCGTCTCTACGAAAACGACGTCACCCAGGGACTCTTGTGCGTAATCGGTGATACCGATCGTTACAACACCATCACCCTCATCACGAATCCACTCATGGCTGCTGACGTATTTCAGCTCGCTCGGCACATTGCTCATTGTTGCTACACCTTTCTGATGTTTGATCTAATTCAGACTCTAGTTTAGCGCGCATTAATCTGCTCGACTAGATTTTCAACGGCCGACGGAGCAACTTTGGCAGATCACTTCGCAAACCCATCGCATCCTGCATCAAGTGCTGTTTAACCGGTCCACACTGATCGATCGCCCGCATGCCTATGCTGCGCGCTAACTCAACAATTGGGGGCTGTGGCGTGAAGAGCGTTTTAAAACCCTGCATCAACGCACTCATCCTGAGATTAACGGGCATCTGCCGGCGCTGATAGCGGCGCAGAACCCGCTCACTCCCCATGAATTCGCGCCGCTCACGCGCGTCAGAGAGCACCTCGACAAGTGCTGCAACGTCCTGAAACCCTAGATTAACACCCTGGCCTGCTAGTGGGTGAATGGTGTGCGCCGCATCGCCAACCAGCGCAAGTCCAGCTCTGACATAGCGCTGCGCATGGCGTTGGCGTAACGGAACTCGAGTACGGCTAGCGACCTCGATTACCTTGCCGACCTTCATATCACTGGCACGGGTAATTGCAGTCGCAAGTTCGTCGTCTGCCAGTCCATAGAGGCGCTCTGCGTTCTCAGGCGAGGTAGACCAGACCAACGAAACAAGATCGTTACTCTCAGACTCTAGTGGCAGCAGTGCCAGCGGACCATCCTCGGTAAAACGCTGCCAACAACAGTGCTGGTGAGATCCTTCAATGCGCAGGGTCGCAACGATCGCGTGGTGACCATAATCCCACTCGTGAGTCCCAAGCGCGCCTAATCGACGGGCGCTCGAATGTGCACCATCGGCTCCAACCACGAGCTGACACTCCCTCGTTGAATCATCACTTAGAAGACAACGCTGCTCGTCGTCTGCGAACTCTATCGACTTGAGGGTAACGCCAAAGGTCAGTCGAATATCCGGGTGCTCCACTGCACGTTGTAGCAGCGCCAGTACAATTAGACGGTTTTCGACGATCTGGCCTAAATAAGGTTCGTGTAGATCGTCGGCACTGAAATGGATCTCGCCACGGGTCTCCCCGTCCCAAACATGCATATCAGTGTAAGCCTCAGCACGGCTCTCAGAGAGGGTTCCCCAGACTCCAAGGTTACGCAAAAGCTGCTCAGATGCGAGTGTTAGTGCACTGACGCGCGCCTCCGGAGTCCGAGTTAATAGATCACTGATCTGATCTTCCAGCGGATCCAAGCCGAGCTCTTGCGGTTCGAGCAACTCAACACTCACGCCCTCATCTGCAAGGGCGAGGCCGAGCGCTAGACCGGTCATACCCGCGCCAACGATTAGAACCTCAGTTGAGCGCTTATCCATCTTTATTAAACCTAACGGCAGCTGTATCGAGTCCCATCGCCGCGCGTGCCAAAAGTGTCCTAGCTGTAGGTATAAAGTCTAAAACCTGGAGGGCGACCGAACGCCCTAGCCGAACGCCGGGATTGCTACTCATAAACAGCTTGAGCGCACCGTCGCCGAATTTTATCGTGCGTTGCTGATCGCGCTTGCGCTGTGCAATGAAGGCCTCAAGCGCGTCTAAATCACCGAGCTCTAACCCCTCGCGTTTGCGCTCAATAATCAGCTTCGCCAACTGCGCAACACCCCTGATGGCCAAATTAAAACCCTGGCCGGCTATCGGATGGAGCGAGTGCGCCGCGTTTCCAAGCACCACAAGCCCGGTGCGCGCCTGCTCCTGGGCGAGCGTTAACTTCAACGGATAGCTAAATCGCTCACCCACTTTTTTTAGCGTACCGGCCCTGTAGCCAAATGCTTGCTGCAGCTGGGCTAGAAACTCGAGATCGTCCAGCGCCATGACTTCAGACACTCGTTCGTCAGCCAAAGTCCAAACCAGCCCCATTCTCGTTTCGCCAGCGATTGACTCGATTGGCAGGAGCGCAATCGGCCCCTGTTCAGTAAAACGCTCATAGGCGACTCCAGCATGAGAGCGATCTAGGCTCACATTGGCAACCAGCGCGTGTTGATGGTAATCCTTCTCGCGATAGTCGATACCCATCGCTGATCGCAATTCAGAGCGCCCGCCATCGGCCATAACGACAAGGGGCGCACAGAGTGTCTCAGTCTCTCCATCAACCTCGATTACAACTTCAGAAAGTGGTTTGGCAGGTGAAATCGAAACCACATTAGCTGGGCTAAGTAGCTGTATATTCTTCGATTTACGCCGCTGGATTAGACCCATCAAGACCTGACCC